>Ga0163153_10002662_pt1 | contig 25360 bp, 21 predicted proteins | sample OliLakLV19MP6IB1_FD_148629 | JGI IMG/M metagenome (GOLD analysis project Ga0163153, IMG submission 148629) | Freshwater microbial mat bacterial communities from Lake Vanda, McMurdo Dry Valleys, Antarctica - Oligotrophic Lake LV.19.MP6.IB-1 | ecosystem: Environmental > Aquatic > Freshwater >...
ATCGAACAGACCGGGCTGGCCGATTTCGGACTCCAATGCCTGGCGCAGCGCCCCGCTGTCGAGGCTCACGCAAAAGCACTCGCGGTTCAGCACTTCGATAGATTGGGAACCGAACGCGGCGGCAACCGTTGTCGTCGAGAGGGGGATCAAAGGATCAGTCATATCTGGACTCCATGGATTGAAAGGGCCTGGCTGCTGCCCGCGAGTACGTCGGATTCGGCGAGCCATACCTAGTGCTGTTTCACCGCTCTTTCTTGCGGCGATCAGAAGCTGGCTGAAGATGGCCGGTCATAAGCAGCCGTTCCTTCCTCCCCTGCCTTTCTGGCCTTCACAACGTGAACCAGGGGCGAAGGACTGGTGTGACTTCCGGCTTGCTTTACGCTGTGATGCGTTCTGCGTTCACAACGCGAGCCAGGCGCCAAGGACTGGTGTGACGGGTTGAGAGAATAGTCTGGCGGTTCTGCCCCTCAGCGAACAAACGATTATGTTCTTTTTTGACCACCGCATAGCATTCACAGGCGCGCGACGCCAGGCCCGACCGGTCAAGCACGGTGATGTGGCCACGGTGGTAGCGAATAAGCCCCGCTTTTTGCAAATGCCCGGCGGCCTCGGTAATGCCTTCACGCCGCACACCGAGCGTGCTGGCAATCAGTTCCTGCGTCATGGTCAACTCGTTCGAGGGCAAGCGATCAAGGGTCTGCAACAGCCAGCGGCACAGTTGCTGTTCCACCTCATGGTGGCGATTGCATGCCGCCGTTTGGGATATCTGTGTAAGCAGCGCCTGAGTATAGCGCAGCAACAATCGCTGCATCACCCCGCCGCGATTGAATTCCTCCATCAGCGACCGCGCCTTCAATTGATAGCCGTGGCCCGCGGTCTGCACGACCGCCCGGTTAGGTGTGGTATTCCCGCCCATGAAAAGCGAAACGCCGACCACACCCTCATTGCCCACCCCCGCGATTTCGGACGATGCGCCGTTCTCCATCACGTAGTGCATGGACACGATGGCGGTCGTCGGAAAATAGACGTGCTGCAACTGGCCGCTGTTTTCATAAAGAACTTCGCCCAGCGGCATCGCGACAGACTCCAGATGAGGGGCGATGCGCTCGAACCCAGCCGTCGGCAGGGCGGCGAGAATCTGGTTTCGATTGGGGCTCTGCGGGGCATCCATATATGCGAACTCCGAATGGGACTCGACCAGCTTGAAGTATCCACATAACTCACCGGGCAGGCATTGATCTACGTCAATTACCGCTGCATGGAAACACATCGCCAAGCAGCCACGGTTTGAATACACGACCGTCGCTGCGCACTTAGATCCACGGTTTGCTTCCTTCGAGGCGGCCTGCTCGAAAGCGAGGTGATTCCCGAGTTCTATACCCGCGACACGCAGGGTATCCAAGATGAGCCATACCTAGTGCTGTTTCACCGCTCTCTCTTGCGGCGATCAGGAGCTGGCTGAAGATGGCCGGTCATAACCAGCCATTCCTGAATTCCGCGCGCCGCAGTCATGGTTGAGAGATGGCCAGATTCTGCAACGTCATCTTCCTGTGATGACTCCGGCGCGAACTCCACCGTGCCGGCATTGTCGTCGGCGAGCAAGGGCGATACTTCCAGCAACACCCAGCCTGTCGCCTCGTGAACAGGGCGGAAAAGGTCCGCCGCTGGCGCCAAGTCCTTCAGGGCGAGCTGGTGGAACAGCGCTTCGCGTCAACAGCGCCGAGCAAAGTAGATATGTCACAATTAACCAGTTCACCGATGTGCTCGACGGTAATATCCGCCGGTGGATACTTGGCGATGTTTTCTGAATCGAATGCGTAGTGTCCCTGGCGCGGGAAGACGGTTGTCAGACGATCTCCCCAAGTCTTTTTCATCGCCGCCAGAATGCGCAGCTTGTCATCCACCATGACGTAATGGCGTGCTGGATAGCGGCTTTCGATTTCCTTCAGCATTTGCTCCTTATGCAGATAAATCAGCACACGGCCCTCGACCGCTTCCCACAATCCGGAGCGCTGCGTCTTGCGCGGCTGGAACACCACGTCGCCATCGGTCAAGATGACGGTAGGCCCCCAGGCACCAAGATGTGCAATCACCTCGAGCGCGCCGGCGTACAGCCGGTCGGCAAACGGATAATCCACCAGGAACGAGGACATCAACAGCAAGCGCGGATCGTTCAGGTCTCCGAGCCGATAGCGTTGCAAGGCGCCGAGGTAATCCGCATAGCCGAGCTCAACGCGCAACGCTTCGAAGACTTTCCAATACCGGTCGCGGCTTTCACCGCCAAAATTTCTCAGCAAGTGATCGTTGAGATCAGCCACTATGCGATCGTTATCGAGCAGTGTGTTGTCCACGTCGAGCAAAAACACAGCGTCATTCGTCGGGGTCATGCTGCCTCCTTGATGGGATTGTGCTCCTGATCGTCGATCAGGCTGATCTTGCATTACTTGAGCGAGTCCGATTTGAGGTCTTCGAGGCGCTTCCTCATCAGGCTGTTTATACGCCGAAGGCGCGCCCAGCTCTGTGCGATGGCGTACTCTGGTCACCCTGAAATTCCTTTGGTCCGGACCCGGACCTGTGGGATCACCCCGGACGATCCGGAAAGTGGATCGGGCTTGGCGGGCGTTCGGTCATCCACATCGAACTGGTGAGCCATGCTATCCCTGTGCGCAGGTGATTCTATTTTCATATCCCACGCGCCTTCGGCGCTCACATAGAGCACTGAAAGAACCTGAAGTTGGCAAAGTATCGCTCGCATCGCGTTGGCAGGGTGCAGCATGCCTTCTCAATTGTCTTGGACTTGTGAGATTTTTTGCATTGTTAATTTTGCTTAGAATCCTGCATCTTGGTTGAAACCGAATTATTTTGTGGGTACGATTCCAGAAAGTGCTACTCCCTGAACAAAAGCCCCTCAACCGCCAACTGATCATCCATCTTTTCGCCCATCCACTGGCTTTGTGGTGATTTCGAGGTGATTCGAATGCCCCGATTCTGATTCAGTCCTAACAGGCTGTCGACGTTCCCGCGGAGGCTGTGTGAAAACCCAAAACCAGAAATCTCAAGTAGGAATTACTCTCTATATTTCTTGGTTTCAGAGCTTGATGTGGGGTTCTCATACTCAGATAAGCAGATGGATGTCTCATTTGTTAAGTGCTGTCCCAAAAATGGTGACCACCAAATAGTTTTCACACAGCCTCCGCGGGAACGTCCTGCAGTTCCCGCTGCAGATGTTGTTGCTGCACTTTTTCCAGCGCTTCATTACGCCTCACCGAGCGATAGTTCTTCACCAGGCGTTCTACATGGCTGGCGGTGCCGTAATGCGCAATCATCAACAAACAGTTTTCGTCGATCTGGCCCATCTCTGACAGGCTGCCGACCGGGTGCAAAAGACGGTTTGATGGCGGCCTTACTGGAGCGGGTGATGGGAATCGAACCCACACTAAGAGCTTGGGAAGCTCCCGTTCTACCATTGAACTACACCCGCGCTGGAGAGAGTTTGCCGATGATTCTAAACCTGCACGACGTCGCCGTCATCAGAGATTGCTCAAGATATCAGGTTTTGAGAACTTCCTCCCAAGTGGCAGCCAAGGTTGCATTGCTGGTAACCAGCACCAGCAAATCTCCCTCCTGGCACAGGCTGATCGGGTATTCCACCGAGCGCTCGGCGTCCGAGAAAATCTCGACCTGCGATTCTGCAATGCCATCTGCCAAAAGGCCGCGTCGCAGCTCAACTGTCGTATCAAGGCCATCACCTGGATCATGTCCTGGTTTGCCTGAGCAAATGTAGTAATCGAAGTGCCCAGCTACTTCGGAAGCTGCTCCCAGGCAAGCTGCCTGAGAGGCATTGGTCGAAACACCAAAACGCAGAATCCTGCGGCCCTTGCAGGGATAGCGATCGGTAAAACGCACCAGTTGCCGTAAACCATCGGCATTGTGGGCATAGTCCATGATGATGTGAAAACGGCCATTGTCATGGACATTCAACCGGCCGGGCAGGGAGTCAAAGCCCATTTCGAATTTCGCCAGTGCCCGGCGCATATTGTCCAGCTTGAAGCCCAGCGCGTACCCGGCCGCTATGGCATGCATGGCATTGCTGATGTTATGCCGCGCTGCTCCATTGAATGTGGCGGGTATGGCGTTGACGGCGATGATCGGAATATTGGCATCCCCAATCTGCAACATGATCCATTCTTCACCCTGATGTTGCCTGGTGTGGATGATGTTGCTGGCGCAACCCAATGCGCTGGCCGCTTTGCTGCTCAACTCATCAGGTTCGGACTGGAAAGTCGAAAGGAAGACGGTCCGGCCGCGCAGAAACGGCAACATGGCCAGGCACAACAGATCATCACCATTCAGCACTAAGGCACCCGCTGAGCGTTCCAGGATGGAGCGTTTTACCACTGCCATGTCCTCAACGGTTTCCACGCCATGTTCGCCCAAATGATCCGCCGTAACATTGGTGCAGATTGCTACATCGCTGTAGTCATAGGCAAAGCCAATGCGCAGCACATCTCCGCGGGCAGTTTCCAGCACAGCCAGTTCGACCTCGGGGTTCTCAAATACCATGCAATGGCCGAGAAAGCCTGAGCTGTCGCCGAATTCTTTTAACTCCTGATCAAAGTACACCCCGGTGGTGCGAGCCATACCCACGAACAGCGACTCTGCCTGCGCCATACGAGCAATCATGGTGGATGTGGTGGTTTTGCCATTGGTACCGGTTACAGAAACAATGGGTATGCGGCAGGGTGTTCCAGGGGGATAGAGCCAATCAAGAAACTGCCGGTAGGCCTTTTCTTTCCATTGAGGGTAATCCTTGAGCAGTTGAACCACGGGCGGTGATGGGTCCAGGTTGGTAATGACGAACGACATGCCGCTGGACTCATCCGCAGGCTGAATTTTTAATTGCAGATGCAGGAATCCTGCATTTATGGCGCGCTCTATCTTCACCGCGCAGGCAACGATGGCGGGGTCGGGTGCATGCGCCTGGCCATCAAGTAACGAGCTGAGCGGCTTGCCACCTGCGAATAATAGATCCAGGGTTTGTCCTGGAATAGCCGGTTCCAGCAGCAGAGTGTGAACACTACCGCCCGATGGTGAATAAAGCTGCTCAAGCTCCGCATCGTTGCTGACAAGCCAGCCGTTAATGGCCTTCGGGTCACGTTGCAGCGGATAGGCCCGTAACGGGTATTCCAGTTGCCGGGCGATACGCAAAGCGTGTGCCAGGTTATGGGCACATAGCTTGGCCATGTGGTCTGCTGGCGTCGGTGCCTCAAGCCGGGTTAAGAGTTGCCATAGCACTCTGCGGTCACTCATGATGCTGAAGCCTGGGCCCGGCCGGTCAACACAGTACAAGCCATCCATGATCACTCGGTGGCGACTGTGCCCCAGCATGATCATGCCGTTTGGTGCCACGCGGAAACTGGCCGGCAAGGCTCCATAAGGTTCGCGCTCCAGCCGCAATACCGGTATCTGCCGCGCCTGGGCGGCGGCGATCAGCCCCAGGGTTTCTGGTGGTGTTACCAAGGGTCTGGTCGAGGCAAGGAACTCCGCAATGCTGGCGGCTATTGGTTGCGTTGCATCATGCAGCAATGCTTGCCAATGCAGTTGTGGACAGGCGTCGGCAACGATGCGCATGGCCAGGTCACCAGCCTGTTCACCGCTGGGAATATCATCGTGCTGGAAAATAAAACGATAGCGCCATTCGCCCGTTTCAGGCTCCTGGTCCTGCAGGAAATCGTGGAATTGCAAGGCATGTCCGGCTGCGTTCTGCAACGCCAGCGCAATAGCGCCAACATAGCCAGCCAGTTGTGCGATACCGGTATTGCGTTTGATGATGTCAGACCATTCAGCAGCCTCAATGGATAAGCCCAATTTATTCAGTTTGGGTGGCAGCAGGGTTTGCAACTCTGTGGCTATGGAGTCGAACTGCTTAGCTTCGGACGCTTCAGCCTGCAACACCATTTCAACCACCTTCTTCCCGGCGCGGCGGCTGGGACCCATGGTCGAAACGATTTCCACAACGCGCATTGAAAGAGCTTCCTCTCTTACTGCAGTTTTACAGGCAGGGATTGCAAAGCCCGGAATAATGACCGGGCTTTCCAGCGCGGCTTGGGTTCCACCAGTTCCAGCTGCGGAAACCGCTGCAGCAGGCGACTGAAAGCAATGCGCGCTTCACTGCGTGCCAGTTTTTCACCCAGGCAGCGATGAATACCCAGGCCGAAAGCCAGGTGCCGATTGGGTGAGCGTTCAATGTTGAAGCGATCGGGTTCGGGAAATTGCGCCGGGTCGCGGTTGGCCGCCGACATCACTGCTGAAATACGCTCACCGACCTGCAGTTGTTGTGATGGAAGTTTCAGTGGTGCAGTGGTGACTCGAAAGGTGGCACGCTGGAAGGGTGCTTCATAGCGAAGCACTTCATTGATCATGCTGTCCATCAGTTCAGGTTGTTGGCGCAATTTTGCCAGCTCCTGCGGATTAGCCAGCAGGCAATGCATGCTGTTGCCCAACAGGTTGACCGTGGTTTCATGCCCGGCCAGCAACAACAACATACACTGGGCCATGGCTTCCTGAGGAGAACACCGGGCTGCAGCGGAGTCCTGCATCAGGCTGTCAATGATGCTTCCGGCAGGTTGCTTGGGGCGTCTCATCAACTCGGCAAAATAGTCCATCATTTCAACCAAGGCCTTGACGCCGCGTTCTTTGACTGCCGGGTCGGTAATGGTTGAGTCAAAACCCAGTCCCAGATCCACTGTCCAATTGCGCAGCAAGGGCGCCTCTGCGAACGGTGTGCCTAGTAATTGGGTAATAACGTTGACCGGGAATGGCTCTGCAAACGTTGCCATGAAATCGACTTCATCGTGCTCCAGCATGGCATCGATCCGCTCATCCACCAAGCGAGTAATCATGGCATTCATGCTATTTACACCGGCCTGGCTGAAAGGCGCGCTGATCAAAGAGCGGAGCCGAGTATGGTCTGGCGGGTCCGAGTACAGCAACATGTAGTGAAAGGCATTGCGCTGGCTTTCCGGAACCAGCTTTTTGATGTCCTGCGAAGCATCATGGGCATTGCGGAGTATGTCTTTCACATCGTCATAGCGGGTAAACATCCAGGCGCCACCTGAGCCGGGGTGCTCCAGAGTTTCAATCCAGCAGGCGGATTCCTGTTCACGCATGTGCCGGTATACCGGATATGGGTCCTGAAAAAATTCTTCGGTGAAAGGATTGCTGTTACTCATCGGGATTTATGCCTGCTTTCCGCAGTTGCTAGCCTATAATGTCCGTGCATTGATTTCACCCTTACCTGCTGGTTGCTTTGGCCAATACTGATTTGTGAAGATTTTGCCATGAAAAAAGACCTTGATCTGGATCTCAACCGCGAAGAAATTCGCGCCCTGTCATCGGTGTACATCGACCGGGGGATCAAACAGGAAGCCTGGGAAATCCAGACAATCAATTTCACCGGGACTATGCTGACTGCTACCGTCAGCATGACCTCCACCTTCATATCTCCCACCGATCCGGAAGGCTTTCACCTGACCATTTTCTGCACTCAGGAAATCCTCGCACAGCTGGCTAATATTCATTTGCACGTGACCGCGGGCCACATGACCAAGTGCCGCGAGTCGTGGATGCGCGAGTGCCATTTCAATTACCGGAATGTGATTCGTCGGCCGCACGACATCAAGGTTGAAATGGACATGGTTTCGTCACGCTGGGCTGCAGACACCCTGGTGGGCAAGGTCGAATGCCGCATGACGGATGACCAGGATGGTTTGTTCATCGCTACTTTGAAAGGCATGTTGCGTTAATCGAAATTAAAACACCCCACCAGGCGGGTGTTTGAATTCCCGTTTCAACTGGCCAAAGCGGCTGCGAATCTGCCGCTCACAATCACCTTCCGTCATGCACCTGCCGTGCATGATGCGCTTGTTGTCCAGAATCAACAGGTCGTCAGCCTGCCAGCAATGAGCCCGGGATATCTCATCCTGTATATCGATAAGGCCGTTGATGATCTTCGTGCTGATTTCTTCGCCATCGCCAAAAAAAATCCGGTTGCTGGCTTTGCTGTAGGCATGTCGTTTCTGCCAGCGAGAATGGGTTATGGCGGGTAAATGGGCCAGCAAGCCGTTGGCAAAGGCCGGGTAATTGCCCAGGCTGTTTTGCGTGGCGGCCATGCGCAAGCGAACGGTCATCAGATCACCGTGCATTCGATAGCTGCACCGTGGATGCAGTAACAGTAACTCGTCCAGTTGCTCCAGTCTGTCCACCTGAAATTCGCTTTGCCAGCGCTGCGTATCCCACAAGGCCTGATAAATCACGCCTTGCTGCTCAAAGCGTTGATGCAGGTCAGCGGGTAACTTTTGCAGAAACCGCACGCCGTCAACCAGCAGGGTTTCACCGCCCTTACAGGCCGGAGGCACAACGCAATTGAAAAAGCACAGCTCTGGCGGCGGAGGAAAAGGCCGGTAGCAGCCTTCGCTGTGGGCAAAAAGGTTGAAATTACTGCGTGGCACCTCAGAAGTATGGCCATCGCTGTTCTGGTCATCTGAAGCGCGGCGGGTGCCCACCAGGTGGAAGTCTTCACACAGCGTTTCGGTAAAATTCTGGAATTCCGTCAGGCTGCTGGCATAGCCGCGCAGCAAAACAGCGCCAAGTTCCTGCAAGGGTGAAATAATTAATGCTGCATCCAGTTGCTGCAAGCTGCCGTTGTTTGCAGATTGCAGCATGCACAGCCCTGAGTCGGGATTGCTGCTTGGCTGTGGCGAGTGCTGAGTCATCCTGCTGTTGCTGGTTGTAGTAACAATCCGGGTTAGAGAATTATTGTGCCAGTGCCTGCACGTGCGTTCGTGCGCAAGCGCCCAAGGCATCCAGATTGTAGCCACCTTCCAGCACCGAAACTATCCGGCCTGCACAGTTTTGCTCAGCATAATCACAAATTTCGTGAGTAATCCAATCGTAATCATCGAACTGCAGTTTCAACTGTGCCAATGGGTCGGCTTCATGTGCATCAAACCCCGCTGAGATCAGGATCAGATCAGGGACAAATGCCCGCAAAGCAGGAAAGCCCAGCACGGACCAGGCCTGACGAAACTCCGCGCTGCCTGAATTCGGTGGCAGCGGCAGATTGAGGATGTTGCCAACGCCGGTTTCATCGGTATGCCCGGTGCCCGGATAAAGCAGATCCTGATGGCTGGATATGTAAAGTACAGTGGCGTCGTTTTCGAAAATGGCCTGAGTGCCATTGCCGTGGTGCACATCAAAATCCAGGATGGCAACTTTCCCGGCGCCGTGAACCGCTTGTGCATGTCGTGACGCGACAGCCACATGGTTAAGCAGGCAAAAACCCATGGCCTTGCCGGTCTCAGCGTGGTGCCCGGGTGGTCTGGTTGCGCAGAAAGCATTTTTGGCCCGCCCGGCATAAATCTGATCCACAGCGAAACAGGCCGCGCCGCTACCACGCAAGGCGGCATTCACTGAACCGGGCGAGAGAGCGGTGTCTTGGTCCAGCATCACACGCCCTTCATTCGGCTCGGCGTTGATCACACCTTGCCAATACTCCATGTCATGGGCGCGCGCGATCTGTTCAATGGTTGCCAGTGGAGCCGGTAATTTTTCCGTTCCGGGCAGTCGTTCCAATGCGTCCAATACTGTGCGGACACGCTGGATGGATTCGGGATGCATTTTGCCGGGGTCGTGGTTCAAGCAGTCATCGTGATGCAGGATCAGGGTAGTCATAGGGGGCACAGGCTAGGGCTCCGGGGCTGGGGTGGTCAAGCAGTTTCTGTATGGATGGCCGAATGCAGTTCCGGATCAGCCACCGCGGCTCACGGGTAACAGGCTGGTCTCTTTGACTTCCTCGATCACCACGTAGCTGCGCGAATTGCTGACGCCGGGCAAAGCGAGGATTTTTTCGCTCAGCAGGTCGCGATACTCGTTCATGTCTTTCACCCGCGCCTTGATCAGATAATCAAAGTTGCCGGAAACCAGGTGGCATTCCAGGATGTGAGTGAGGCGGCGGGCATGCTGGCGAAATTCACCAAAGGCATCCGGCGAGTTACGTATCAGGCTGATTTCCACGAACACCAACAGGCTGGCTTCCATCAGCCGCGGTGACAGATGCGCATGATAGCCGGTGATGTATCCGTCCCGCTCCAGGCGCCGGACGCGCTCCAGGCAAGGGGTGGGCGTGAGGTTGACTTTGCGGGCCAGCGTGACGTTGGCTAATCGCCCATCTCTTTGCAAAGCGTCCAGAATCAATCGGTCAATTCGGTCCAGGGGTTTGGGCGTTACGGAGTTTTGTCCTGTTGGTATCACCATAAACTGTTCCTTATGTAGCATTTAATGCTGGCAAAAGACTATTAACAGAGAAAAATATCACACCTGAGCCTTTAAAATCAGCAGATCAATCTGGCTGGAGTTTTGTAATGAAAATCGGTGTGCCCAAGGAAATCAAAAATCATGAGTACCGCGTTGGCCTGGTGCCGGCTTCGGTGCGCGAGCTTTCATTGCGTGGCCACGAGGTATTTGTGCAATCCACTGCCGGAGCAGGTATCGGTGTGTTGGATAGCGAATATGAATCTGCCGGCGCCTTAATTCTGCCAGACGCAGCAGCGGTGTTTGCAGCCGCAGAAATGATCGTCAAGGTCAAAGAACCGCAAGCCGATGAACGCGCCATGCTGCGGCCGCACCACACACTGTTTACTTATTTGCACCTGGCGCCCGATGCTCCGCAAACCGCAGACCTGGTGCACAGCGGTGCCACCTGTATTGCCTATGAAACCGTTACCGACGCGCAAGGCGGTTTGCCTTTGCTGGCGCCGATGTCTGAAGTTGCCGGACGCCTGTCCATTCAGGCCGGTGCCTGGTGTCTGGAAAAGGCGCACGGCGGCTCCGGCGTTCTGCTCGGTGGTGTACCCGGCGTTGATCCGGCCAAGGTGGTGATTATCGGCGGTGGCATGGTTGGCCTGAACGCAGCCAAAATGGCAGTGGGTATGGGTGCTCGCGTTATAGTGCTGGATCGCAGCGCGCGAGTGTTGCGCTTTCTGGATGCCATATTCTCCAGCAGTATCGAAACCGTGCACTCAACCGCAGATTCCATCGAACGTCACGTTGTCGATGCCGACCTGGTGATTGGCGGTGTGCTGGTTCCGGGTGCGGCTGCACCCAAGCTGGTCATGCGCGAGCATCTGGCCATGATGAAACCAGGCTCAGTATTGGTGGATGTGGCTATTGATCAGGGTGGCTGCTTTGAAACTTCCCATGCCACCACCCATGCTGAACCTACTTACGTGGTTGATGGCATCGTGCATTATTGCGTAGCTAATATGCCCGGTGCGGTACCACGGACTTCAACTTTTGCATTGAACAACGCCACTTTGCCATTTGCGCTTGCCATTGCCGACAAGGGCGCTACCCAGGCCATGTTGGACAATCCGCATTTGCTGGCTGGTCTGAACGTTTGCAATGGCAAGGTAACCTATGAAGATGTGGCCCGGGATCTGGGTTATGAGTACGTGCCGGCTTTGGAAGCCCTGGAGCTATAGACAGCGGTATCGGGTATGAGGAATGTGGGCTGATTTGCCCGCATTCATCGCCGCGCGGCGCAGAGCACTGCTTTCGGGCCTTGCTGACATCCGCTGACTTGTTTAAAGTGCCTTTCAACTGTCTATTTTATTGAACAGAGATTTTTGAGCGGGTGAAATAATGGCTGAGGATGTTGGTAAAAGACTGAAAGCTGCACGAACAGCCTTTGGATTGAGCCAGCGCGAGTTGGCCAAGCGTGCCGGTGTAACCAATGGCATGGTGTCGCTGATTGAACAGGGCCGCGCCAGCCCGTCGGTAGGTTCGTTACAAAAGATTCTGAGCGCGTTTCCCCTGACCTTGGCAGAGTTCTTTACCCGTGACCTGAGCGGCCAGGAAGAAGTGGTGTTTCGAGCCGCCGAACAGCCGGATATGGGTGCACGTGGTATCGAGTACCGACTGGTGGCAGCAACCCGGCGTGATCGGGCCATGTCCATACTCAACGAAGTTTATGCGCCAGGGGCCGACACCGGCGAGGATCTGCTGACGCATGCCGGCGAAGAGGGCGGCGTGGTAGTTTCTGGTGAGTTGGAACTCACCGTCGCCGGAAAAACCTGGACTTTGGGCGTTGGCGATTCCTATTATTTCGACAGTCGCCTGCCGCATCGATTCAGAAACAAAGGTGAAGAACCTGCAAAGTTAATCAGCGCAAATTCTCCACCCAGTATTTAAGCAACGATTCAAACCGAGATTCAAGCAGATGACTTCAGCAATTTACCGCAACCCGTTCAGCTTCATGGCGGCACCCTGGTATCGCGAGTGCCCGGAAGCCGATGTGGTCGTGATTGGTATTCCGTTCGACCTGGGTACCTCTGGCCGCGCCGGAGCGCGTTCCGGGCCGGGCGCCATTCGCCAGGCTTCTGCCAATCTGATTTGGGATTGCCCGCGTTGGCCCTGGGATTTTGAACTGAACGACCGCCTGAAATTGGCTGATGGTGGTGATGTGGATTTTCCCTACAGCGAACCGCAGGCTGCCAGCGATGCCATTCAGGCTCGGGCACAGGAATTGCTGGATGCTGGCAAGACGATTTTGAGCTTTGGTGGTGACCATTACATCACTCTGCCACTGCTTCGAGAGCATGCGAAAAAGCACGGTCCCATGGCACTGCTGCATTTCGATGCGCATACCGATACCGACAGCCGGGGCAATGCCTTTGATCATGGTGCGCCTTTTCACCATGCCCTGCAGGAAGGGTTGTTGTTGCCGAAGCGTTCCGTGCAGGTAGGTATTCGTACTAATTATACCTATCAGGACCATCCGTTCTCCGTGTTGGATGCATCCTGGGTGAACGAGCAATCGGCGGCAGCCGTAATCAGCCGAATACGCGAGATCATCGGCGATCAGCCTGTTTACCTGAGTTTTGATATCGACGCGCTGGACCCTGCCTTTGCGCCGGGAACCGGTACGCCGGTGGCAGGTGGCCTGACATCGGATCGGGCTTTACAGATTATCCGCGGGCTGAAAGGCCTGGACATTCGCGGCATGGACGTAGTGGAAGTTGCCCCGGCCTACGATCACGCCGAGCTGACCGCTTTGGCTGCAGCGACCCTGGCTCTGGAAATGCTTTATATCCGCGCCTGAGCAAACAGTGAGAGCGAAGGTAAATTCGCGGCTGCAAAATCAGACTCAGCGCCAAGCGCCCCTGCGGGGCAAAAAGAGTAAAAATCATGAACTTCGAAGATTTGAAAACCTGGTTAAAAGAAAAGCAGATTACCGAGATCGAGTGCCTGGTGCCCGATATTGCGGGTATTGCGCGGGGCAAGATAACGCCCGCCCACAAGTACTTGCGGGAAGAAAGCATACGCCTGCCGGAAAGCCTGTTTGGCCAGACGGTAACCGGCGACTGGCCGGATGATGAGCTGTACGCGCAGATTGTTGATCCTGCTGAGCGCGACATGCATGTCCTTCCCGACCCGTCTACGGTAAGGCTGGTGCCCTGGGCACATGAGCCCACTGCACAGATCATTCACGATTGCTATTACCGTGATGGCACACCGGTACAAATGGCGCCGCGCAATGTACTGAAATCCGTACTGGAACTGTACAGGAAAGAAGGCTGGAAACCTGTGGTTGCTCCGGAGCTGGAGTTTTTTCTGACCGAAATCAACAAGGATCCGGATTATCCTCTGGAGCCTCCGGTGGGGCGCAGCGGTCGCAGGGAAACAGCCCGGAAATCCTACGGAATTGACGCGGTAAATGAATTCGATCCTTTGTTCGAATTGATGTACGACTACAGCGAAGCACAGGAACTGGGGATTGACACCCTGATCCATGAAGAAGGCGCCGCGCAAATGGAAATCAATTTTGACCACGACGATGCGCTGCTCCTGGCTGACCAGGTGTTTGTGTTCAAGCGCACGGTTCGTGAGGCTGCAATGCATCACAATTGCTATGCTACTTTCATGGCAAAGCCGCATGAAAATGAGCCAGGCAGTGCCATGCATGTGCATCAGAGCGTGGTGCGCATTGACGACGAGCAAAACATATTCAGCAATGAAGATGGAACGCCATCACAGTTGTTTTACTGGTTTATCGGTGGGCAGCAAAAATACATGAATGCGGCTGTGCCGTTTTTCGCCCCCAACATAAACTCTTACCGGCGCCTGCAGCCGGGCGGATCAGCGCCGATCAATCCGCATTGGGGTAACGACAACCGCACGGTGGGTTTGCGCGTTCCGGGTTCTGATCCGGCCAACCGCCGGGTCGAACATCGTCTCAGCGGTGCCGACGTAAACCCTTATATCGCCATCGCGGCCATGCTGGCTACGGGCTATCTGGGCATCAAAAACCAGCTCCAGCCTACTGAGGAAATCATTGGCAGTGCCCACAACCTGCCTTATGGTTTGCCTCTGACAATTGAAGAGGGTTTCCGCTACCTGGATGACTGTGAGGAGCTGATCGATATCCTGGGTCCGCGTTTTGTGCAGTGCTACAAGGCGGTGAAGATGGCGGAGTATCGGGAATTCCAGAAAGTGATCAGTTCGTGGGAGCGGGAGTTCCTGTTGCTTAACGTCTGATTTTTCGGGTCTAATTTTTCGGGTCTAATTATTCGACCCCAATTATTCCGTCATCCCGGACCTGATCCGGGATCCAATGGCCGTTACGTTTCTCCAGCAGCTGGCCCACGGCTCGTTTATCGGAACCTGATCCCCGAGCCCTTAGGCGCTGTAGGCGAGGGGCAAGATAACAATGGGATTGAAGAAGGCTGCCCCCAGCTGGTGCATGGTGGTGATGACTGCACCATGCTGGCCGTGCATCGCCTCCCCAATGTATCAGCGAAAATCACCCAAACCCATGAAATAAAACAGAATATGTATCATGGCATAGCAATTGCTTTGTCCCTCCTGAGAGTTTAAGCAGAGACCGGCTCAATACCGGCGGGGAGCAAGCAATAATGAAAGGCAAAAGGCCAGGCAGGTCGACAGTCACCAGCATGGCATTGACAGTTCTGCTATCCGCGGTATCTTCCGCAGCAGTTGCACAATTCTCTGGTTCTGTGGCAGTGACCTCAGATTATGATTATCGTGGTTACTCACAAACCGACGGCGATTTTGCCCTGCAGGGCAGCGCAGCTTATGCGCATGAAAGTGGCTTCTATGCCTCCATCTGGGGTTCTTCGCTGGACTGGGGCCCCAACAGTGATGCCGATATCGAAGTGGATTACGTGGTGGGATTCACCCGTGACTTTGGCGATAGCGGAGTTAGTTGGGATGTGGGTTTTTTATACTACGATTATCCGGGACTGAGTTCAGCAGATTTTCTGGAAATCTACGCTGGCCTGAGTTGGAGCCTGTTCCATGTGAAGCTTTCCTATTCCGATGATTTTGCCGAAGTGGGTGCCAGCGCATGGTATCTGGACGGCGGCGTCGGCTACGACTGGGACAATGGCTTTGGCGTTTTTGCCTATGCCGGTTACAGTTTCGGCGATGCTTTCGACTCCAGTGAAGGTTTAGCCTTTGCAGCGCCGGATTATTTCAACTATGGCTTGGGTGTTGCTTGCACCATCGGTGACCATGTGACTCTGGATGCCCGGGCGGTAGGCACCGATCAGAGCGGCGCTTACAGGATTTCGAATGGTGTGTTTGAAAATGATCTCAGGGGGTTGGCTTCCATCACTGTATCTTTCCCCTGAGCAGTCTGTTGTAGCCGTGATCAAGGCATAACAAGAAAGGCATTGTAAGTAGGTGGGGACCTGGATTTTTGCCAGCAGACTACTGCTGGCAAAAATTTTGCTGGCCAGTCGAGTGAGATGTTAAATATAATAGACATTCAGACTCACCAGCAAAGATCAGAGGAGCCTTATGACTGTTTCGGCCGCGGCGGTAGACGCCTACTGGATGCCCTTTACCCCTAACCGGGACTTCAAACAGAAGCCACGCATTATCGTTGGTGCAGAAGGGCATTACTATCAGACTGCCGATGGGCGCAAAGCCTACGATGCCTTTTCCGGGTTGTGGACCTGCGGTTTAGGGCATTGTCATCCGCGTATCGTCGAAGCGGTGCAGAAGCAGGTAGCCAAGCTGGATTACTGCCTTGGTTTTCAGGGCGGTAGTGACCGGGTATTCCAGTTGGCGGAAAAAGTTACGGCCATGGCGCCGGACAATATCAATCACGTGTTCTTCACCAATTCCGGCTCGGAGTCGGTGGATACCGCGCTGAAAATCGCCCTGGCTTATCACCGCGCCCGTGGCGAGGGTCATCGCACCCGCCTGATCGGCCGTGAGCGCGGCTATCACGGAGTTAATTTTGGTGGCATGTCAGTGGGTGGTATGTCACCCAACCGCAAGGCCTTTGGCGCCAGCCTGTTGCCCGCGGTGGATCATATGCGCCACACCTGGGACCTGGAACATAACGCGTTCAGTCGTGGCCAGCCAAGCTGGGGTGCGCACCTGGCCGATGACCTGGAACGCCTGTGCGCCTTGCACGATGCCAGCAATATTGCTGCCGTTATCGTTGAGCCGGTGGCTGGTTCCACCGGCGTATTACCACCGCCCGTGGGTTACCTCGAGAAGCTGCGGGAAATTTGCCATCGTCATGGCATCCTGCTCATATTCGATGAGGTCATTACCGCGTTTGGCCGGGTGGGCCATGCATTCGGCGCACAACGTTTTGGCGTGACGCCCGATATCATCACCACCGCCAAGGGTTTGACCAATGGCGTGATTCCCATGGGCGGCGTATTTGTTAACGACACCGTATACGAAGCCTTTATGCAAGGCCCGGCAGGCGCGATTGAGTTGTTCCACGGTTACACCTATTCCGGTCACCCGATTGCGGCTGCTGCTGGCATCGCGGCCATGGAAACCTATGAGATCGAAGGTACTTTTGAACAGGCCCGTGCGCTGGAAGCTCATTTCGAAGCGCTGTTACATTCCTTCGATGATCATCCCAAGGTCAAGGATGTGCGCAATTTCGGCCTGATGGGCGCCATTGAGATGCATTCACGCGACGGAGCACCAGGTGCGCGCGGCACAGAGATGCACAAAAAATGCTTCTGGGAAGAAGATCAGGTAATTCGCAACGGCATGGATATTCTGCAATTCGCGCCTTTCCTGAACTCGAAACCGGACGAGATGACACGTTCATTCGAAAAAATCCGCAAAGTCATGGACAGCCTGGACTGATTCTCGAGCCATAACTGACAAACGGCCAAAGTGCGGTTTTTTGCCGCTTGGGTTATAAAGAAGGGAGTCTGAGCAAATTTTCCAGACTCGAAAGGAAAAAATTATGAACACAACAGCAGCACAAGCGCTGGCTAGCGTAGAAACTATCGGCCATTTCATTAACGGCGAAATGCTTGAACCTGATGGTCGCAGCCAGGCCGTTTATAACCCGGCCACCGGCCAGGTAGTGCGCGAGGTCGCATTGGCCAGCAAGGCCACGGTCGAACAGGCAATTACCGCTGCCGAACAGGCCTTTCCGCAATGGCGGGACACGCCGCCACAAAAACGTGCGCGCGTCATGTTTCGTTTCAAGGAACTGCTGGAACAGCACGCTGATGAAATAGCTGCGCTGATCACCGAAGAGCATGGCAAGGTGCTGCACGATGCATTGGGTGAATTGCAGCGCGGTATCGAGGTGGTGGAATACGCCTGTGGCGCACCGGAATTGCTCAAAGGCGAGCACAGCAAAAATGCTGGCCCGGCGATTGATTGCTGGAGTGAATTCCAACCCTTGGGTGTGGTCGCTGGTATCACGCCATTCAATTTTCCGGCCATGGTGCCGATGTGGATGTACCCCATGGCGTTGGTCTGCGGTAATTGCTTTATTCTCAAGCCATCTGAGCGCGATCCATCTGCGCCCATGTTTATCGGCCGATTGTTGAAAGAGGCCGGGTTGCCTGATGGTGTGTTCAACGTAGTGAATGGCGACAAGGAAGCAGTGGATACCCTGTTGAAAGATCCACGCGTGCAAGCGGTTTCCTTCGTAGGCTCTACCGCCATTGCTGAGTACATCTACCGCACCGGTACCGCGCACGGCAAACGCATTCAGGCTTTGGGCGGGGCCAAGAATCACGCCATCGTGATGCCGGATGCTGATCTTGATAATGCGGTCTCGGCCCTGATGGGCGCGGCCTATGGTTCCTGCGGCGAACGCTGCATGGCCATTTCGGTGGCAGTGGCGGTGGGCGATGAAACGGCCAATGCACTGGTGGGCAAGCTGAAAGAACAGCTCGCTGGTCTGAAAGTCGGAGCCGGCTGCAACAACAACAACGATATGGGTCCGCTGGTGACCGCCGAGGCGCGCGACCGGGTGCGTGGTTATGTTGATCTGGGCGTCGCAGAGGGTGCTGAACTGGTGGTTGATGGTCGCGGCCTGAAAGTGGCCGGCCATGAAAATGGCTTTTTCCTTGGCGGTACCTTGTTTGATCGTGTAACGCCAGAAATGAAAATCTACCAGGATGAAATTTTTGGCCCGGTGCTGTGCGTGGTACGCGCGGAAGACATGCAACAGGCCATGGACCTGATTGATGCGCATGAATACGGCAACGGTACCTGCATTTTTACCCGTGATGGTGAAGCGGCGCGTTATTTCAGTGACAACATCAAGGTGGGCATGGTTGGTATCAACGTGCCTTTACCAGTGCCGGTGGCTTACCACAGCTTTGGCGGTTGGAAGCGCTCGCTGTTTGGCGATCTGTATGCCTACGGCCCGGATTCCGTGACTTTTTATACCCGGCGCAAAACCATCACCCAACGCTGGCCAACGGGCGGTGTTCGCGAAAAGGCCAGATACACCTTTCCCAGCGGTAGCTGACGTTGGCAAAAATCCTGACCGCGCTCAAAGGCGCTGCAGCGTTGCTGCTGATCGGCATCAATACCATCGTGCTTGCCACGCTGATAAGCCTGGGCGGGCTGGTCCGGTTCCTGGCACCAGGCGAATCCGCCCGCGGCAAAGTGCGCCTTTGGTTGGCCAGCCTGGTTGAACTCTGGACTGGCATCAACAACAGTGTGCTTGACCTGTTTCGCGCCACACGTTGGGATATCCAAATTCCACAGGCCCTGGATTATCAGGGCTGTTACATCGTCAGTAGCAATCATCAATCCTGGGTGGATATCATCGCTTTGCAACGCAGTTTTAACCGGCGCTTGCCGCTGCTGCGCTTCTTTCTGAAAAAGGAACTGTTCTGGGTGCCCTTTTTGGGCCTGGCCTGGTGGTCGCTGGATTTCCCTTTTATGCAGCGTTACTCGAAAGATCAGGTCAGGAGAAAACCCAGCCTGGCGGGTAAGGATCTGGATAACGCTCGCAAGGCTTGTGAGAAATTTCGTGAAATCCCTGTGGCCATGATGAGCTTTCCGGAAGGAACGCGGTTTTCAGAAGAAAAGCACAAGACCAGTGGCAGCCCATTTCAGAGACTGCTCATACCCCGCATTGGTGGCATAGGTCAGGTGTTTTACGCGCTGGGAGATCAACTGGATAGCATGGTAGATGTGACTATTGTGTATCCGAACCAGGATCATGCCGAACCACCCACTTTCTGGCAATTGGTTTCGGGGCAGATCTCACGCATCGTGGTGCGGGCGGAACTGAAGGAAATTCCTGCCGAACTGCTGGGTCGCGAATTTCGCCGTGATCGTACTTTCCGCAGCGATTTACAGGCCTGGATGGATCAGCAATGGTTGGAAAAAGATGCAGCCATTCTGGCTATTGTAGGAGCGCGCTCTGCGCGCGATTAAATGGATTAATCGCGCGCAGAGCGCGCTCCTACAGTATTGCGGTTAATTTTCCAGCGGCTTTGCCGGCGGCAAACGCTTGTCACCATGCAACCAGAGAATTTCCATGCCACCTTCGCTGCGGGCCAATACGCGGGACACCACAAACAACAGATCCGACAGGCGATTTAAATAACGCACCGATACGTCGTTGACCTTTTCGACATGCGCCAGGCTCACCAGCCGCCTTTCAGCACGTCGGGCCACGGTGCGGGCCAGATGGCAACGAGCGGCTGATTCGGTTCCGCCCGGTAAAATGAAATCCTTCAGCGGCGGCAGGTCGGCATTGAAGGCGTCCAGATCCTGTTCCAGGTCGATTACATAGCTGTGCGGAATCAGTACCGTGCCAGGCATGCATAGCTCACCGCCCAGATCGAACAGTTCATGCTGGATGCGGGTCAGGCAGACGCGTAAGTCCATTGGCAGCTCGGAGGCCAGTACCAGGCCTACCACGCTGTTCAATTCATCGACGGTGCCGTAAGCCTCAACCCGCAGGCTGTCTTTGCTCACGCGCTCGCCATCACCGAGTCCGGTGGTGCCCTTGTCACCCGTGCGGGTGTAGATTTTTGATAAACGATTTCCCATGGCGGCATTGTATCCGTTCGGTTGCTGATTTGCCTTTAGCGGCTTCAGGGGAGTAATCTGGCCAAGCGCAGATTTAACTAAATTTTAATGCGTGATACAAAATCAACTGACGTTGGTTGGCGCCGGAGGTTGGTTGGCATCGTGGGAACTGCTGGCCGCATAAAGCGCCGATTGTCCAAAAGGTAAAACTTCCAATCAAAAGGAGAATATTAATGAGCGAACAGCGAATATCTGTTTGGCATCGGGCGGTTTTGGCCGTTCTGGTAGCAGGGTTTTGGTCAACCAGTGCTCTGGCACAGGATGAAGATAACGTTCTGGAAGAGGTGATGGTCACAGGTAGTCGTGCCAACTTCTCCACTGCTGATGACGCACCGGTTCCGGTATCCGTGCTGACCAATGAAATGCTGACCAACACCGGTGCCACCGAATTGGGTCGGGCTATTCAAGCTGCGGCACCGTCTTTCAATTTCTCCAGCTCTTCCATCAGTGACGGCACCGATGCTCTGCGGCCGGCTACGTTACGTGGCCTTGGCCCTGACCAGACTTTGGTGTTGATCAATGGCAAACGTCGCCATACCAGTGCCTTGATCCACGTGAATACCTCGGTAGGTCGTGGTACGGCCGGTACGGACATGAACGCCATTCCAATCTCCGCTGTAAAGCGTGTAGAGGTATTGCGCGATGGCGCAGCCGCTCAATACGGTTCTGATGCCATTGCCGGCGTGATCAATATCATTCTGAAGGACTCCGCTACAGATGGCTTGGCCAATCTGGAGTATGGAGAAACATTTGAAGGTGACGGTGAAACCTGGGTGGCGAATGCCAATACAGGTTTTGCCCTGGGCTCAGATGGCTTTCTCAATCTCACCTATCAGTACCGAGACCGGGGTGCGACCAACCGCGCTGGCCTGGATGGTACACGCCAATATCCCTGCACAGACGGGACCAACATAGACTTCGGTTGCACCATCAAAACGTTGGATCCACGGGAAGCGACCTTTGATCGGAATAGTTTCCGCATTGGCGATGCCGACAACCAGCAACATTCTTTTGTTGCCAATATGGCCATTACGGCTGGTAGCGGAGAGATTTACAGTTTCCTGACTTATTCAACCCGTGACAATCAATCCGGCGGCTTTACCCGCACAGCCAGCAATGCAACCGGTAATGTGTTGTCGATCTATCCGGATGGGTTCCTTCCATTAATCAATACCGATATTGAAGACTTAAGCCTGTTTGCAGGCTATCGCTGGGAAACGGCTTCTGGTTGGGGTTTTGATCTCAGCGGTGGGTACGGTGATAACGATTTCGGCTTTCTGATCAGCAATTCATTGAATGCTTCTTTTGGAGCCAGCAGTCCGACTTCGGCTGATGCCGGTACTTTGGTGCTTGATCAAACCACCTTTAACTTTGATGCCAGCAAGCTATATGATCAGGGCTCTGTCCCGTTCAACGTGGCCTGGGGTGCTGAATACCGTGACGAGGGTTACCAGATCAAAGCAGGCGAACCCGTTTCATACCAGGACGGCGGGCAGAAAAACCCGTTCACCGGTCAGAATTACGCACCTGGCTTCCAGGTATTCCGCGGCTTCTCACCTGCCGAAGCGGTGAGCCGGAGCCGTGATAGCTGGGCCCTGTATACCGACTTGGAGTCGCAGCTAACGGACAAATTTTTGTTGACCGGTGCATTGCGCTACGAGGACTTCAGCGATTTTGGTTCGACCACCAACTGGAAAGTCAGCGGTCGCTTTGACGTGATCGACAGCTTTGCCATTCGCGCTGCCGCCAACACCGGTTTCCGCGCACCCAGCATGCAGCAACAGTTCTTTAACAGCATCAGCACACAGTTTGTTTCCAAGCCCGGTGTTGAAGGCCTGGTGCCGGAAGAACGTGGCACTTTCCGCAATGACAGCGCAGTGGCTGCGGCTTTGGGTATTCCAAAACTAAGCGAAGAGCAGTCGGATAACTATTCACTGGGCTTTATTTGGAACCCGTTGGACAATGTTTCGCTGACGGTTGATTACTTCCAGGTTGATATCGAAGACAGAATCGTGCTTTCCGGTGCTATTTCAGCCACCAATGCAGCGATTCCTGTAGCAGTTCGTAACGTGCTGCTGGCCAACAACATTGGAGCGGCACAGTTCTTTACCAACGCAGGTAAAACTACCACTGATGGCTTTGAAGTAGTGTTCAACTGGTCGGTGCCCACCGATAATGGCGGCATGTTCCGGCTGGATGCATCAGCAGCCTTTATATCAACTGATGTATCGGGCGATGTGAATACGGACGGTCTGTTGGCCGGGTTGGAAAACGTGATCTTTGTAGCCCAGGATCGGTCCATCATTGAGGAGTGGCAGCCTGATAACCGGGCCTCCACCACAGCTTCCTATGCCATTGGCAACTGGATGTTGCTGGGGCGAATCAACTACTACGGCGAATACACAGTTGAGGAAGGTGATGGTTCGCGCCAGACCTTTGGCTCCGAATGGTTCCCCGATGCCATGGTTGAATACGGCTTTGGCGACTCTGGCTTTGCTGTCCAGGTCGGTGCCAACAACTTTACCGATACCACGCCAGACAAAAACCTGATTGGCCAGTCGCGTGGCGGCAGCATTCCCGGAATTGTGGATTCCCCTGGGGTGTTTACTTTTTCACGTCGTGCGGCGCCCTTTGGTTTCAATGGTGGTTATTGGTACATGAAGGCTATTTACCGCTTCTAGATTTACTTTGCAGGGCCGGGGAGTCTTGTGACTCTTCGGCCTTTTTTGGATCCCGGAATTTCCAACCGTCAATTCGGAATTTCCAACCGTCATTCCGGAATTTCCAACCGTCATTCCGGAATTTCCAACCGTCATTCCGGACTTGATCCGGAATCCACCGTCAGTGTTGAATTGGGTCCCGGCTCGTGGGCCGGGATGACGAAGTGGGGAAAGTCGTCCGGGATGACGAACTAAGTGGCCGGGATGACGGGGTAGAAAGTCGTCCGGGATGACGAACTAACAACGTCATTCCGGGTTTGACCCGGCATCCAAATTACCAACGCAAGTAGTCGTGCGAACGCTCGTTCAGGGCGTTGCGCAGCGTTTCCCAGTTGGGTATCAGCTTTTCCAGCAGCCGGTAGAACTTCGGACCGTGGTTGTGCTCGAGCAAATGGCACATTTCATGCGCAATTACATAGTCCACGTATTGCGGTGGAGCCTTGATCAATAAAGGGTTCAGGGTAATCAGGCCGCTGGTTGCACAGGTACCCCAACTGCGTTTCATGCGTCGCAGCTTGAGCTGAAACGGTATGGGCGCCAGCCACTTGGCGGATGAGCTGATCTGGCACATGCGCTGCCAGAAATAACCCTGCGCCTGCTGCCGATACCACTGCCATAAAACGTCGCGAACGGCGGTTTCACCCCATTCCCGTACATGTATTTCAATGTGATCGGAGCGCAGTATTACGTGCGGCACCGTGTGCTGGTCCCGCCATATGTCCAGAGTGTAAGTGCGTCCTAAATAAAGGTGTTTGGAACCCTGGCGGAATCGTACCGGGTGCACGTCGCGGTTGATCAGCCGCACCTGTTTGCGCAACTCCACAATCTGGTCGTGCATGTCGCTGAGTACCAGGTGAATGCTTTGCTTGCTGGACCGCAAGGGTGCGGTAACCCGCATGCGGCCATCATCCTCGAAGCGGACGTGGATGTTTCTGCGTGCCGATCGCTTCCGTATCAGGTCAAAGTCAATGACTGTGCCATCCAGACGGAAACGTTCAGTGGTCAGATTCATGCATCAGGCTCCATATTGATCCATTCCCCAATCGCAGCGGGGTACTTGGTGTTAGCCGGAAAACCCGCTCAAAACTGTAAGCCGGTCTGAGTGCAAAGTATATGCAAAGCAGGGCGCTGGTAAATAGCCTGAGAGGATATTTTTCTTCGTTCGGGCTCAATTGATGGTTTTTGGAGCTTGCGCCCCTTGAATAACTCAACAACAATGTTTGGGAAGCAGGGGGGTTCCCTGCACCGGGAGGATAAAAAAATGAACTTCAAATCACTGATGCAAACGCGTGCTGGCTGGGGTGTGACCATCATGCGGGTAGTTACGGGTATCATCTTTATGGGTCATGGGGCCCCCAAGTTTGGCATCACCGGAAGCAGCGGGCTGGAAGGAGCGGCTGTGTTTTTGGGGTCTTTGGGGATTCCAGCGCCCATGCTAGCAGCGTTTTTGGTGGGTTTTTTTGAATTTGGTGGCGGAGCATTGTTGATCGTCGGCTTTCTGACCCGAATCTGGGCTGCCGGCCTGGCCTTCGCCATGCTGATCGCCGTGACCATGGTGCATCTGCAAAGTGGCATGTTTGGCGAGGGTGGTTACCAGTGGGCGCTATTGCTGATGGCCTGTTCGTTGGCGCTTTTGTTTGAAGGAGCAGGAAAAGCTTCGCTGGATCGTAAGTTCAGCGGTTAGCACAAATTCGCGCCCAGAGCGCACTCCTACAATACAATCAGAGCTCTGTCGTTTCAGTCTCAGAACTTTCTGTCTCGGTTACGAAATTATCCAGCACCACCTGGCGCAGGATGTCGGGCGGCAACAGGCCCTGATTCAGCAGGAAATCGTGGTAGGCCCGCTGATTAAAACGATCGCGCATGCGCAATTCCACTTCGGTGCGCAAGGACATCAGGTTCATATAACCAAAATAATAGGATGTAGCCTGGCCAGGCGCGCGGAAGCTGTAACGGTCCACTTCAGACTGGGCCAGTGGTGTGGAAATGCCGACTTCACCGACCATGAAAGCCATGGCATCTTCCCGGCTGATCTGGCCGAGGTTGATCATCGGGTCGAGAAAAGCACGAGCAGCGCGCATCAACAGGCTGCGCAAGCCCATCAACTGCGCTTCGGGAGAAAAGTACTGCATCATGATGGCCTCGGAGTAAAGGCCCCAACCTTCCACATTGGCGCTGTTAAAGGCATAGATGGCACGGGCTTCCGACACGCCGCTTTCCACCAT
>Ga0163153_10002665_pt1 | contig 25348 bp, 23 predicted proteins | sample OliLakLV19MP6IB1_FD_148629 | JGI IMG/M metagenome (GOLD analysis project Ga0163153, IMG submission 148629) | Freshwater microbial mat bacterial communities from Lake Vanda, McMurdo Dry Valleys, Antarctica - Oligotrophic Lake LV.19.MP6.IB-1 | ecosystem: Environmental > Aquatic > Freshwater >...
ACCGAACCCCACTCCGGGCGACACGGCCACGCTCGCCTCGCGCGCAAGCCTCTCGGCAAACGCGAGCGACCCGAGCGAGCGGAACTGCTCCGGAATCGGAGCCCAGACGAACATCGATCCCTTCGGCTTCGGGAACGACCAGCCTGCTCGATCGAGACCATCGCAGAGCGCGTCGCGGCGTGATTCGTAGATGGCAGCCGCCTCGCGCGGATAATCGGGAAGCTCGTTCATCGTCACCGTCGCGGCGATCTGGATCGGCTGGAACGTTCCGTAATCGAGCCAGGACTTGAGGCGGGCGAGCGCACCCACGACCGCCGCGTTCCCGACGACGAACCCGACGCGCCACCCGGCCATCGAGAACGACTTCGTCAACGTGTAGAGCTCGACGGCGACCTCGTCGGCGCCGGGAACCTGAAGGATCGACGGCGCCTTGTAGCCGTCGAAGACGAGGTCGGCATAGGCGAAGTCGTGTACGACGAGCAGCTCGTGCTCGCGGGCGAAGTCGACGACGCGCTCCATGAATGCGAGGTCGACGGTTGCCGTCGTCGGATTGTGTGGGAACGAGAGGATGACGACGCGCGGCTTCGGTTGTGCACGCTCCCAGGCCTCCTCGAGGTTCGCGAACAGGTCTTCGTCCGCACCCATCGGCACGCGCGTCACCGATGCCCCGGCGAGGATCGGAGCATGGATGTGGATCGGGTAGCTCGGGCTCGGCACGAGCGCGGAGTCGCCCGCCTCGAGGAGCACCCACATCAGGTGCGAAAGGCCTTCCTTGGCGCCGATCGTGTTCAGCACCTGCGTGTCCGGGTCGAGGTCGACGCCGAACTCGCGCTTGTAGAGCGTCGCGGCGGCGAGGCGAAGGTTCGGGATCCCCTTCGACGCGGAGTAACGGTGGTTGCGGGGGTTGTGCGCAGCCTCGGCGAGCTTCTCGACCGCGAGCTCGGGGGAGGGAAGATCCGGGTTGCCGAAGCCGAGGTCGATGACATCGGCGCCGCCCCGCCGAAGCTCGAGCGTGAGCTCGCGGATGACGGCGAGGACGTACGGCGGGAGGCTGTCGACGCGGCGGAAGTCCATCGAGATCAGACTAGTGCGTCGGCCTCGCGGGGCGACGCAGAGCCGACGACTACCGCCCGCGAGAGCGCTGCTCCCAGCTCCACGACGTCACCAACGATCACGAGCGCCGGTGACTCGAGGCAGTCCGCCAGATCAGCGAGATCGTCGAGGGTTCCGCTGACCGACTCCTGCTCGGGCAGCGTTCCGCGCGAGACGACCGCCGCCGGTGTCGATGCCGGCAGACCGGCGCCGATAAGACCCCGACAGAGCCGTTCGACGCGGTCGAGTCCCATGAACAGCACGAGCGTGCCGCCTGCAGCTGCGAGCGAGGCGTAGTCGGGCTCACCGCCATCCGCGCCGTGCCCACTCGCGATCGTGACTCGATCTGAAACGCCACGGTGGGTGATGGGGATCAGCGCTGAAGCGGGTACGGCCGCGATCGACGAGACGCCCGGGACGACCTCGAACGGGATCCCGGCCTCGGCAAGCGCGAGCGCCTCTTCGCCGCCGCGCCCGAAGACGAACGGGTCGCCGCCCTTGAGTCGCACGACGTCGAGCCCGGCTGCGCCGTAGGCGACCAGCAGCCGTGTTACTGCTTCCTGTTTGATGCCAGCGCGGGAGATGACGAGAGCGTCCCCGGGTGCCGCGGCAACGAGCTCGGGTGCGACGAGCGCGTCGGCGACGAGAACGTCGCACGAACGAACGAGCTCGAGCCCCCGGGCCGTGATCAGGCCGGGGTCGCCGGGGCCGGCACCGACGAGGTGCACGGTCACGCGCCCAGCTCCTCGGCGACAACACCTGCGAAGTACGCCTTGCGCTCCTCGTATGTGGCGAAGTGTGCCTTCGCCCAGGGGCGCAGGGCGCGGAGCCGGTGTGCGAGCTCTGCGTGCTCGGGTCGCACGACAGCTGCGATCTGATCGCGCAAATGCTGCGCGAGCGCGGGCGAGGCTCCTCCCGTCGAGACGGCAATAGCGATCGGCTCGTGCCGGTGCACTGCGGGGAGGATGAACGAGCAGAGGTCGGGTACATCGACGACGTTGCAGAGGATCGAGCGAGCCTCTGCGTCGGCGAAGACGCGCTGATTGACCGCCCTCGTCGAGGTTGCAGCGACGACGAGGAATCGCCCCGCGAGATCCGCGGCGCGGTAGGGGCGCCGGTCGAGCGTGAGGTCGAGATCGGCGAGCTCGGGCACGACCTCGGGGGCGACAACGGTGACGTGGGCGCCCGAGGCCAGGAGGCCTTCGACCTTCTCGAGGGCGACCGGGCCGCCCCCGACAACGAGCACGCTGCGCCCGGTCAGGTCGAGACACGCCATGTAGTAGCGCGGCATCGCCATCCTCAGACCTCGACCGACGTGAGTCGGGCGCCCTGTCGGTCGAGCTTGATCGTGAGGCGGCCCTCGCCGGTCGCGAGCGCAAGCGTGAACGCGCCCGGCCCTACGGCCGTGAGCGTCGCGCCCTCGAGGCGGTGCCCCTTGAGCGAGGCGCTCGCCTCGCTCACGTCCTCGGCACTTTCGCGCAGGGCCTTGCCGCGCGGGAGCTTGCGGAAGAGCCGCAACGCTGCCGTTTCGCCGGGTGGCCCGTAGATCGCGCGGATCCTTCCGGCCTGGAGCGCCAGCTCGACGATCGGCTCGAGCGTCAGAGCATGCCGTTCCTCGAGGACTCCCGACACGATTGCATCGACGAGCTCGTCGAGTTGAAGGCGGTAGTCCTCCGAGCCGACGGCCGCGAGCACGGCGCGCGTCTCGGCGAGCGCCAACTCGGCCTCGGGCTCCGCGAGCCGGGTGCCTGATCCAACGAGCGCGCTACTCATCTGCAGCGGCTCCGACGATGGCGTGGAGCTCGTGCTCGAACCCGCCGGTTTCGATCGCGCAGTGCATCCCGCACTCCTTCGGAGCGCCCGTCTCCCACCACCAGCGGCCAGCACGCACCGGCTCGCCCTCGGCCACCGGTCGCGTGCACGGCTGACAGCCGATCGACGAGTATCCCTTGTTGTAGAGGGCGTGCGTGGGCACGTCGTGCTCGCGGAGGTAGTCCCAGACCTCGTCCTCCGACCACTCGGCGAGTGGGTTGAGCTTGGCGATCGCTCCGTGGTCGTGGTCGATCTCGATCTTACGGATGTCCGAGCGAGAGGCCCACTGGTCGCGACGGAGGCCTGTCACCCAGGCGTCGAGCCCTGCGAGGACGCGGGTCAGCGGCTGCACCTTGCGGACGTTGCAGCAGAGCATCCGATTCTCGACGGAGCGGAAGAACAGGTTTGGCCCGTGACGGTCGACGAGGCGTTGCACCTGCCCCGCGTCCGGGGAGAGGAACTCGAGCCGCAGTCCCTCGTATCGCTCTCGGAGCTGCTCGACGAGGTCGTGTGTCTCCTGGGGGAGCCGGCCCGTGTCGATCGAGAAGACCCGAACGGCCGGGTCGATGCGATAGGCCATGTCGATCAGCGCCACGTCCCCTTCCTGGAACGCCGTCGACAGGGCGAGTCCCTCGCCGAACTGTCCGATCGCCCATTCGAGGAGATCCCAAGGCTCCTGCCCCTCGAACTCGACCGAGAGCTCGCCCGCCTCGAGATCGTCGATCAGGTCGATGCTGCTCATCCTGCCTCCTCGTCGGTTGCTTTGGTATCTCGGCGGGATCGGGCCGGTTCGCGCCCGATCAGGACGCCGAGCTCGTCATCGGTCTTGCGGTCGCAGTACGCGCGGAAGCTCTCGCCCGGGCTCCGGCCATCGAGCCACGCGACGATCAGCCGCTCGACTGTCTCGTCGAGCTCCTCGCTCGGCACCCGGCGAAACACGGGCCGGCCGATTGCCGCCACGGGCCCGAGCGCACCGCGCAGCAGGACGTCGTAGCCCTGGCGTCTCTTGCCCTCGGCGTCGCGCACCGTCGTGCCCTGGAAGCCGAGGTCGCCGACCCAGTGCTGCCCACATGCGTGAGGGCAGCCGTCGAGGTGGAGGCGCAGTTCGGAGACGTCGTTTCCGAAGCGTTGCTCGAGGTGCTCGATGAGGCCCCCGAGCCGCCCTTTCGTCTCGGCGACGGCGAAGTTGCAGTGCGGCTCGCCCGTGCAGCCGATCGCGTTCGATCGCAGACGGTTCGCGTCGACCGGGAACCCGATCTCACCGAGAACCAGCGTGGCGATGTCGACGTCTCGGATTCCGGTGACGACGAGGTTCTGCTGCCGCGTCAGGCGGACGTCCCGACCCTGACGTGCTGCCAGGTCTGCGACGGCGAGCATCTGATCGCCGGAGATCAGCCCGAGGTGGACTGGAGCGCCGACCGTGCGGAGGTGAGGATCATGCTCGACCTCGACGCCCATGTGATCGGCCGGTTCGTGGTCGAGAGGCTCGAGTGTGAAGTCGGGAAGCGTGTACCCGAGTCGCCGTTCGACCTCTTCCCGCATCCCCTCCGGCCCGCGATCGTCGACCATGAACTTCATCCGCGCCTTGACCCGGGAGAGCCGGTAGCGCAGGTCCTCCTTCCAGGCATCGAGGAGAGCTCGCATCACCGGCATCGCCTCGTCCTCGCGGATCCACACTCCGAGGTCACGAGCGATCCGCGGCACGGATGACAACCCGCCGCCGACGAGCACCGCGAAGCCACGCTCGCCTTCGCGGATCACGCCGACGAGCGAGATGCAGTTGATCTCCGGTGCGTTGCAGCGATGGGCGCAGGCCGAGATCGAGATCTTGTGCTTGCGGGGCAGGTCGGAGTAGTCGGGGTTGCCATAGAAGAACTCCGCCACCTCGGCGTGCAGCGACGTCACGTCGAACAGCTCGTCATGAGCAAGGCCCGCGAGCGGGCAGCCGGTGAGGTTGCGCACCGCGTCGCCGCAGGCGCCCACGGTCGTCAGACCCGTGTCACGGAGTCGGTCGAACACCGTCGGCAGCGAGCCGAGCTCGAGGTAGTGAAGCTGGATCGTCTGTCTCGTCGTCAGCTCGCCCGCACCGCGGCCGTGCTCGTTCGAAAGCTCACCGATCGTGCGCAGCTGCTCGGGCGTGATCCGGCCTGCCGGCAGCTTGATCCGGAGCATGAACGTCCCGACCTTCGGCTTGTCGTGGTAGGCACCCCACCATTTGAGGCGGACGAGATCCTCCTCCTCGATGTCGGCGTACCCGGTCGCGATCAGCGCCGGAAGCTCGCCGAGCATCGCGAGCGGGCTCTTCTCGCGCTTCAGCCGCTCGACAGGGTTCCGCTTCAGCACGAGCTCGAGCGTCGGTGCCTCCTTCAGTGTGCGCGTGCCCTCTGCCACTCGGTTTCTCCTTGCCCCCGGAAACGACAGAGGGCCCCGATCCCGGAGCCCTGGGCGGTGCCAACGGCACCTGCGCTTTGCCATCTTCCCGGTAGCCGCCCCGGGTGGGCGACGCGCGGCTGGAGTTCGCACCTGACAGACAGAAGTCCCGGTTGCGGCGGTTTCGTCGGGCCAGTTCCCTCAATCGCTCGTGATGGCTAACGCTTCCCTATGTATAGCAACATCACTTCAAAAATACAAGCAAGAACGGCGGCGAAGCCGCTTACGTCCGTAGGGGCTATGCGAAACGGCGCCTCGGCGCCGTACAGCGTCGCCCGCGCGCACCGCCCGGTGGGCGACGCTTACCCGCGCTACCGCGCGGATGCGCATAGCCCCTACGCGTGAAGCGGCTTCGCCGCCATTCCAATTTGTGCCGCCACGAGCTCGTGGTAGCGCGGCACGTCGAGCAGGAACGAGTCGTGCCCCCAGGGTGAAGCAACCTCTTCCTGGAGGACATCGCAGCCCGCCAGCGCGAGCACGCGTGCGATCTCGGTCGAGTGCGCGGTCGGGAAGCGCCAGTCCGTGTCGAACGAGACGACGAGGAACCGCGTTTGCACTTCCCGGAGGCGAGCGATCACGGCGGCCTCGTCCGCGAACGGATCGAAGTAGTCCATCACGCGGGTGAGATAGAGGTACGAGTTCGCGTCGAACCGGTCGAGGAACGTCTGGCCCTGGTGCTCGAGGTAACTCTCGACCTGGAAGTCGATGTCGAACGTTGGCTTCTCTCCGATGCGATCACGCCCGAACTTGTGGCGGAGGCTCTCCTCGGAGACGTAGGTGATGTGCGCCATCATCCGCGCGATCGAGAGGCCGACGCGGGGCTTCTCCCCGGTCGCGTAGTAGTCCCCGCCGGCGAAGTGCTCGTCGCCCGTGATCGACGCCCGTGCGACCGCCGAGAAGGCGATGTTCTGTGCACTCAGGCGCGCAGAGGCGCAGACGAGGATCCCGTTCTCGATCTCCGACGGATGATCGAGAGCCCACTGGAGCACCTGCATGCCGCCGAGCGAGCCTCCGATCGCGCCGTGCAGCTTCTCGATCCCGAGGTGAGCGAGCAGGCGACGGTGAACAGTGACGAGGTCGGCGACGGTGAAGTGGGGGAACCGCAGGCCGTACGGCTCTCCGGTCGCCGGATCGAGCGACGATGGCCCGGTCGTTCCCTGGCAGCCGCCGAGCAGATTGGGGCAGATGACGAACAACGCGTCCGTGTCGAGCGGCTTCCCCGGGCCGATCAGCGTGTCCCACCAGCCCGGTCGTTTCGGGTCTTCGTGGTGTCCTGCCGCATGCGCGTCACCGGTGAGGGCGTGGCAGACGAAGACCGCGTTCGATCCGTCCGCGGCGAGCGTGCCGTACGTTTCGTACTGCACCTCGACGGGCCAGAGGCGCGCACCGGACTCGAGCACGAGCGGGTCGTCCTCCGTGAAGAGGACAACCCGCTGCGGCTCGACGTGTCCTACCGATCCTGCCACGGCGTCGATCAGACCGCCGCGGGCACCGCTGCCTTGACCAGTGCCTGGTCGAGGTCTTCGATGAGGTCGGCGACGTTCTCGATCCCGATCGACAGGCGCACCGTGTCCTGCGTCACGCCGGAGGACGTGAGCTCCTCCTCGTTCAGCTGCGAGTGCGTGGTCGATGCGTTGTGGATCGCGAGCGATTTCGCGTCCCCGATGTTCGCGAGGTGACTGAACAGCTCGAGGCTCTCGATGAACGCCTTGCCCGCTTCGATCCCGCCGGAGATGCCGAACGTGACGAGCCCGCCGTAGCCTCCGGTGAGCACGCGATCGGCGACTTCCTTGTACGGGTTCGAGTCGAGCCCGGGGTAGTTCACCCAGTTGACGGCGTCGTGTGCCTCGAGATGACGGGCGACCGTGAGCGCGTTCGACGAGTGACGCTCGATCCGGAGGGGCAGCGTCTCGAGCCCCTGGATGAACATCCACGAGTTGAACGGCGATGCAGCCGCTCCGAGGTTGCGCAGGAGCACCGTGCGGACCCGACCGATGTACGCGGCCGGTCCGAGCACATCCGCCCAGACGACGCCGTGGTACGAGGGATCCGGCTTCGTCAAACCGGGGTAGCGCTCGGCGTTCGCCGTCCAGTCGAAGTTCCCCGAGTCGACGACGATGCCCCCGATCGACGTTCCATGGCCACCGATGTACTTCGTGGCGGAGTGAACGGCGATGTCCGCTCCCTGCTCGAACACACGAGCGAGGATCGGCGTCGGCACCGTGTTGTCGACGATCAGCGGGAGACCCTGCGCGTGCGCTGCATCTGCCCAGGCGCGGATGTCGATCACGTTGAGCTTCGGATTGCCGATCGTCTCGGCGAAGACGAGCTTCGTGTTCGCGTCGGTCAGCGCGGCGACCGCGCCGGGATCGTCCGGATCCGCGAAGCGCACCTCGATCCCGTACTGCGGGAGCGTGTGCGCGAACAGGTTGTACGTTCCGCCGTAGAGCGTCGAGACGGAGATGATGTTGTCTCCCGCGCGGGCGATGTTGAGCACGGAATACGAGACGGCCGACTGGCCGGACGCGGTTGCGACGGCCGCGATGCCGCCCTCGAGCTGTGTGACGCGCTGCTCGAAGACGTCCTGGGTCGGATTCATGATCCGCGTGTAGATGTTCCCCGGCACCTTGAGCGCGAAGAGATCCGCGGCGTGCTGGGTGTCATCGAAGACGTACGAGGTCGTCTGATAGATCGGGACCGCGCGCGACCCCGTCGTCGGATCCGGTACCTGTCCTCCGTGGAGGGCGATCGTCTCCGGCCTGTGATTGCTCATCCTGCTGCTCCTTCCGTCGAGTCCCGGGAACGACAAAGGCCCCTGACGTCCTGTCCCGGGGCCTTCAGTGCTCCGCCGGCGGCGGGCGCAACGCTTTCCATCTTCCCACTCACCGCCCGGGACGGCCGGCTCGCGGCTGGAGTTCGCACCTGGCGGACGGGTGTCCCGGTTGCGGCGGTTTCGTCGGGCCAGTTCCCTCGACCGCTCGTGATGGGCAACGCTTCACTTCGGAAAGTAACACACCGGCGCTTTCGGGCAAAGTCGGCGACATCGCGGATCTCGCCCTTTGTTGCAAAAAGGTTACGCGTGGCCCCGGCGCCGGCGCCCGTGAGGCCGAGTCTGTTGACAAGACTGTCACCGAAGTTGTCCGCTCCAGGCACGACCGCGCTGATGATGATGCTGAGCAGAATCACCGCAACAAAGAGCTTTGAGGCCAATAAAAGGGATCGTTCGACGACCTCGAGCCGAACGAGTTCGCGAGCCATCCCCGAGAAACGAGGCCTCGACGCATGCGCTGAGGTGACCGAAATCCATCAGGCCCAATCTTTTGGGTTGGTATGATCCCGCCATGGGAAACCTGGGCATCTACTTCATCTTCCTGATCCCGCCGATGATTCTCGGCTTCGTCATTCAGCATCGGCTGAAGACGACCGTCGCTACGCAGATGCAGGTGCAGGTCGCGAACGGGATGACCGGCGAGCAGGTCGCCCGCATGATCCTCGATCACAACGGCCTCTCCGGCGTGCCCGTCAACCAGGCGCCGGGTGGGCCCCTTTCCGACCACTACGACCCCCGAAACCGCACGGTCAACCTCTCGCCTGGCGTCTACGACGGGAACGCGGTCGCATCCGTGGCGATCGCCGCGCACGAGGTCGGTCACGCGATTCAGCACGAGAAGGCATACGGCCCGTTCAGGGTTCGGAGCACGATGTTCCCTGCCGTCGCCTTCGCGTCCCAGACGTGGATGCTCCTGCTCCTCGCCGGCGTGTTTCTCCAGATCGCCGGGCTTGCGCAGGTCGCCATCATACTCTTTGCGGTCGTCGTGCTCTTCCAGCTCGTGACGCTCCCCGTCGAGTTCGACGCGTCGAAGCGCGCCAAGGTGCAGCTCCACTCGCTCGGCCTCGTCGGCGGCGGTGAGGAGCAGGGCGTGAGCAAGGTGCTCAGCGCGGCAGCAATGACATATGTCGCCGGAGCCCTCGCCGCACTCTCGCAGCTCGCGTACTTCGCGATGATGTTTCTCGGCAACCGCAACTAGTCGCCTCGCGTGCGTCCGATCGCGCTGATCGTGCGGGCGGGCACTGCCGTGCTCGCCGTCGGGTTCCTCTTCACGCTGCTCATCGACGGCGCGCCAAAGCCCGTCACCGAGCAGGTGCAGGCCGCGCCCGAGAAGCAGGAGGTGGTAAAGAAGCTGGCAGCGGTCGAGAAGCCGGCTCGAACGGCTCCTGCGGGCGTCGTCACGATCGCTGCGACCGGCGACATCGTCATGGGCTCGACCCCGAACCTTCCTCCCGACGGCGGCCGCTCGTTCTTCGACGCTGTCAAGGCCGATCTTGCGGGCGACGTCGTGCTCGGCAACCTCGAGGGGACGCTCTCGACGGGTGGTAGCTCGAAGTGCGGGTCGGGCAGCACCAATTGCTACGCATTCCAGACGCCTCCGTCGTACGCCGCGTGGCTGAAGAAGGCCGGGTTCACGATCATGAACCTCGCCAACAACCACGCGTACGACTACGGCCCCTCCGGCCAGACCCAGACGCTCGCCGCGCTTGCGAAGCAGCGTCTCGCCCACACCGGTCGTCCCGGGCAGATCACGTATCAGCAGGTCGGTGAGATCAAGGTCGCGGTCGTCGGTTTCGCATCGTACCCCTGGGCGCAACGACTCACGGACATCCCCGCCGCGCGAAGGCTCGTCAAGAAGGCGGAAGCGAGCGCTGACGTCGTGATCGTGACGATGCACGCGGGCGCCGAGGGCACTGATCACACGCATGTGGCACCCGGGACGGAGACGTATCTCGGAGAGAATCGCGGCAACGTCGTCGCCTTCTCCCATGCGGTCGTCGACTCCGGTGCCGACGTCGTGATCGGCCACGGCCCGCACGTCCTGCGGGGAATGGAGTGGTACAAGGGCCGGCTGATCGCCTACTCGCTCGGGAACTTCGCCGGCTACAAGGTGTTCGCGCTGGGTGGTCCGCTCTCGCTCAGCGGCATTCTTCGCATCACCCTTCGTGGCGACGGCGGGTTCGACAGCGGCACCCTCGTGCCAACGAGGCTCGTCGGCGCAGGAGTGCCGGCACTCGACCCGGCAGAGAGCGCGCACGGAATCGTGCGAACGCTCTCCCGGCAGGACTTCGACGGACGGGGCGTCAAGGTGTCGGCGAACGGCAATCTCACGCGCTAGTGCGCCACTCATAACGCTCGAGCACGAATGACGACTGCTCGAGAGAGAACGTGTCACTTTCGATCAGGAGGGCAGCGTGCGCGAGTTCGACGTGGTGGTGATCGGCGCCGGAGTCGGCGGTGAGGTGGCGGCGGGGAGACTCGGCGAGAACGGTCTCTCTGTGGCGATCGTCGAGGACGGGCTCGTCGGCGGTGAGTGCTCCTACTACGCCTGCATGCCGTCGAAGGCACTGCTCCGTCCGGTCGACCTCGCACGTGAGGTAGCGCGCGTTCCCGGGCTCGAGCTGGAGCCCATCGATGTTGCGGCGGTGCTCCGGCGACGCGACGACGTGATCGCGCGGCTCGACGACGCCGGGCAGGTGCCGTGGCTCGAGGCGCGCGGTGTCACGCTCGTGCGCGGACGCGGCACAATCGCCGGTGAGCGCCGGGTCGTCGTCGGTGACGAGGAGCTCGTTGCACGGAAGGCGGTGATCCTCGCGACCGGCTCGACCGCGCTCGTGCCGGACATCCCCGGTCTCAGGGAGGCGCGGCCGTGGACGAACATCGAGGCGACGACCGCCTCGGAGGCGCCACTCCGGTTCGCGATTCTTGGCGGCGGCGTCGTCGGGGTCGAGATGGCCCAGGCGTGGGCAGCGCTCGGATCTCGGGTGACGCTCGTGCATCGAAGCGACCGTCTGATCGAGCGGGAGGAGCCGTTCGCGTCGGCCCAGGTTCTCGAGGCGCTCGAGGAGGGAGGCGTCGACGTGCGCCTCGAGCGATCGGCCGTACGGGTCTCGCGAGCGGATCAGGTCACGATCGGGCTCGATGACGGGTCGACGATCGAGGCGGATGAGGTTCTCGTGGCCTTCGGCCGCGTTCCCGGTGTGGCCGGGATCGGGCTCGAGACGATCGACGTGGCTGTCGACGGTGCGCTCCGTGTGACGGATGAGATGCGAGTCCCCGGCCACGAGTGGTTGTTCGCTGTCGGAGATGTCAACGGGCGCGCGTTGCTCACCCACATGGCGAAGTACCAGGCGCGACTCGCCGCCGATATCGTGCTCGGTCGCAGCTCGGAGCTGCGATCCGATGGAGCGCGATCACCCCGCGTGATCTTCACCGACCCCCAGGTCGGCGCCGTCGGCCTGACACTCGAAGGGGCGCAGGCGGCAGGGCTTCGCGTTCGGCACGTCGACGTCGACACGAGCGGAAACGCGGGCGGCTCGTTCGTCGGTCGCAACGCTGCCGGAACGTCGAGGATCGTCGTCGACGAGGATCGGCGCGTGATCGTCGGTGCCACGATCACCGGCGCCGAGATAGCGGAGGCGCTCCACGCCGCGACGATCGCGGTCGTCGCCGAGGTGTCGATCGACGATCTCTGGCACGCAGTGCCCTCGTTCCCGACGCGAAGCGAGCTCTGGCTCAAGCTCCTGGAGGCGTACGGGCTGTAGACGACGCCGGCCCATGGGTTGCGGGAAGGGGAGCGACCGGGCACACTTACGCATTCAGGGTAGTGGCGAGACTCGGGAGGCGGGATGAGCTCGGAGATCGTCGGCTCGATCGATCGGGCCTCCGAACGAGCACGAATCGAACGGCGTTCCGGCCGCGAGACGGCTGTCGAGTCGCTCGGCCCACTGACGATACTCGGCGGCATCGTGTGGGCGATCCTGCAGCCGTACCGGATCGTCTTCCTCAACCCCGCGGGTAAGGGATTCTACGACTACCTGATCCAGGGGCCGGTGCTCGTCGTCGCGGTTGGGCTCTTCTTCGCCCTCGTGATCGCGCCCGGCCTCAGCGAGGATCTCCGCACCCGTCGTGACGCCCAGAGCTGAGCTCGTCCACTGGGCCTTCGCGGCCGGCTTCCTCCTGCTCGGGCTGCTCCTGCTCGCGGAGGTGATCGTCGGAAGCGAGGTCTTCGAGATGCGTCGCTGGCGGCGGTACCTCTGGCCATCGCTTGCTTTCGGGCTCGGCGTCCTGCTCTGGCCCGTGGCGGTGTTCTTCACGAGCTCGACGCTGCACATGCTCGCGCACGCGTCCTGGGCCGAGGTGGCGATGCTCGCCGGTGCGGTGCAGCTCGCACTCGTGCGCGGGAAGCTGACAAGCCGCTGGTGGACGCTCACCCTGTCGCTCACGCTTCTCGTCTCTGCGGCGGCGTTTCTCATCCACGAGCAGAATCCGTGGCTCTTCTCGCGATCCGCCTTCCTCCATCACGCGATCGGCTGGACACTGCTCGTCGCAGCGGTCTTACCGCTCGGCCAGGTTCTGCAACCGCATCGCTCGATCTGGCGCGCCGGGTTTGCGATGACGTGGATCGTGCTCGCGGTGATGTTGTTCTCCGACCGGGATGTCGCTCCTATCTTCGGGCATCTCTCTGACCTCGCGGGTGGTCCAAGGTGAGACAGCTCCTTGCCGCGGCGTTCGTGGCGCTCGTACTGCCCGGTACCGCCGCGGGGCATGCGACGCTCACGGGCGCCTCACCGGAGACCCAGTCCACGCTCGACGTGGCGCCGGCGTTCGTGACTCTCCGCTTCGATCAGGCGGTGACCGCGACGGCCACGGCGATCGACGTCTTCTCTCCGTCCGGGAGACGCATCGCCGGGCTGACGGTGCGCTCCGCCGACGGCCGTGTTCTGACGACACGGCTGAGCGGTGCCCGGAGGGGAGAGGCCTACACCGTGCGGTGGCGGGCCACCTCGTCCGACGGTCACACGGGCTCGGGCGTCTACACGTTCGGAGTCGGCGTAACCCCTCCCGTACCGACCGAGGCCTTCGGGGCGTCGGGGCCGTCGTGGACAGACGACGCAGCGCGTTGGGCGTTCTTCGTCTCGCTCGCGCTCCTCCTCGGCACGACGGGGTTGCGACTGCTCGTGCTCCGTGAGCCGTTGCCCGCGCGGTTGTCGGATCGCCTGTTCGGCGTCGCCGTCGTCGGTGGCATCGCGACGCTCAACGTCGGGATCGCAGCGTTCGTGATGCGCTCCGAGGATGCCCTGCAGGTTCCGTTCGCCGATCTCTTGTACGGCGACCTGTCGCCGATCGCAACGAAGACCCGGTTCGGGCTGGCGTTCATTGCAATGACCCTCGGATTCGCGCTCGTCACGGCGCTCGTCCTGCTCGCGTGGATCTTCGATCGACCCTCGCTGCTCTGGCCGGCGTTCGTCCTCGGTCTGGGCTTCGCGACGGGGCTCTCGCTTTCCGGTCATCAGGGCGTCGAGCCGAACGCCACCTTCCTCACCGGCCTCGCCGACTGGCTCCATCTCGTAGCTGCGTTGCTGTGGGTCGGGGGTCTTGTGGCACTCGCGGCGTGTGTGTGGCCGCTCGCTCCGTCACTGCGCCGAACCGCCTTCCTCGGCTTCTCTCGCATTGCGACGGTGCTCGTTGCGGTGCTCGTCGTCGCGGGCGTCTACCTGTCCATCTCGCGCCTGCCGAGCGCCGCCGACCTCTGGGAGACCGCGTATGGCCGCACCCTTCTCTTCAAGCTCGGAGTCGTTGCAGCCGCGCTCGGCTGGGGTGCCTTCCATCACCTCGTCGTCCGCCCGCGCCTCGAGCAAGACGACGCACCGCGCGGGCTCGGACGGAGCCTGGCCGGTGAGAGCTCCGTCGCGATCCTTGTGCTCCTCGTCTCGGCGGTGCTCGTGAACGCGCAGCCACCGCCGGTTGAACCGGCGGCCAACTCGCGCGTAGCCTCTACGCTCCCCCCGTGAGCCTCGTCTCGATCTCGGGCGGTGCAGGCTTCCTCGGCCTCCACCTTGCCCGGCGTGTCCTTGCGGACGGGGGAGTCGTGCGCACGCTCGACGTTGCACCGCTCGACGACGCCGAGCTCGAGCTCGGCGTCGAGGAGGTTCGAGGAGACATCCGCTCGGAGCACGACGTGCGGGAGCTTGTCGCCGGAGCTGACGTCGTCGTGCACGCTGCCGCGGCGCTGCCGATCTCCTCGTCGCGCGACGCAATCCGGTCGGTCAACGTCGAGGGCACCGCCAACGTTCTTGCAGCCGCACTCGGTGCGGGTGTGCGCCGCGTTGTCCTGATCTCGTCGACTGCGGTCTACGGCGTGCCGGAGCGGCACCCGATCTACGAGACCGATCAGCTCGTCGGCGTGGGGTGGTACGGCGAGTCGAAGATCGAGGCTGAGCTGCTCGCGCGTGAGTTCGGTCGCCGCGGCCTCGATCTCGTGATCATTCGCCCGAAGACGTTCATCGGGCCCGAGCGGCTCGGCGTCTTCGAGATCCTGTTCGACTGGATCCGCGAGGGACGCAGGATCCCGATCCTCGGGGACGGGGGCAACCTGTATCAGCTTCTCGCTGTCGAGGATCTCGTCGATGCAGTGGCTCGCAGCTTCACGGCTCCGGTCGGAGGTGAGGCCCTGAACGTCGGCGCCGGAGTGTTCGGGACGGTGCGCGACGACCTGCAGGCGCTCATCGACCACGCGGGCTCTGGCTCGCGGCTCTGGCCCGTGCCGGTCAAGCCGGCAGAGCTGTCACTGCGCGCGCTCGAGCTCGCGAAGCTCTCGCCACTCGCCGAGTGGCACTACAAGACCGCTCACAAAGACTCGTTCGTCTCGATCGAGAAGGCGCAGGAGTCGCTCGACTGGGAGCCACTGCTCTCGAACGCCGAGACGTTGTGCGCCACCTACGACTGGTATCTCGCGCACCTCGACGCGATGCGCGGGGCCGGGACGACCCATCGCGTGCCGTGGAATCAGCAGGCGCTCGGCTTGCTCAAGCGCGTCAGCTAGCCACCTACGTGGTTGCGAGAACCGCGACGCCGTATCGCGCAAACATTGAATCGGCTGTTACCACAACCAGTTCCTCGATCTGCGCCTGCGCGATCAGGATGCGGTCGAACGGGTCGCCGTGAATTGCCGGAAGCGAGCCGGCGGCCCAGCCGTGCTCGACCGAGACGGCGAGAGGGCGGGCGTCGTACTTCTCGAGACGAGCGACGAGGCTACCGGCAAACCGCAACTTGCCGAGCCGCGCCTTGGTCGAGATCTCCCACGCACTCGCAGCGCTGACGTGCACTTCATTCGACACATCTTCAATCGCATCCACGGCTGAACGAGAAAGACGGCGCGAGCCTTCAAGCCACCAGATCAGCGCGTTCGTGTCCAGAAGGAGCCTCACGCGTCGTCGATCGCGTCGGGCGTTGTGGGATCCTCGTCACCAAAGAAGAGAGCTGCGATCGCCTCGTTCGTCTCGTCGCTATCCCAGTCGTCGGCGAGCCAGATCTTGCCCCGCATCGAGCCGTAGCCGCGCCGGCGACCTGTCGGCCGCTCGAGCGGAACGAGCCGCGCGCGAGGCTCGCCGGCCTTGGCGATCACGATCTCCTCGCCCGCGGCGGCGCGCTCGACGAGCCGCGAGAAGTGGGTCTTTGCCTCGTGGATGTTGACCTGTTCTGACATGTCCAAAGCGGACTAGACTTAGTCCAGTCCGTACTCGTAGACTACCACTTCGGCGGAGTTCAGTCCAGTGCGGCATAGACTCCGAGTTGTGCGTGCCCTCGTCGACTACCGCTCCGAGTTCCCGATTCTCGAGCACACGACCTATCTGATCAACCACTCGCTCGCGGCGATGCCCGCGAAGGCCGAGGAACGGCTCGTGGAGTACGCGCGGATGTGGAACGAGCGAGGCGTTCGCTCGTGGGGCGAGGGCTGGTGGACGATGCCCATGACGGTCGGCGACCAGATCGGCCGCATCATCGGCGGCGCGCCGGGCACGACGGTGATGCACCAGAACGTCGCCGTCGCCGAGGCGATCGTTCTCTCATCGTTCTTCCCGATCGACCCGAAACGCAACCGCGTCGTCTACGAGCGCGGGAACTTCCCCTCCGTGCGCTACCTCTACCAGGCGCAGCCCGACCTCGAAGTGATCGTCTGTGAGGACGACGGCGCCATCGTCGACGCGATCGACGAGCAGACGCTGCTCGTCCCGATCAGCCACGTCCTCTTCCGGACGGGCGAGATCCAGGAGATCGAGCCGATCATCCGCCGCGCCCACGAGGTCGGGGCTCACGTCGTTCTCGACTGCTACCAGAGCGCCGGCATCGTCCCGTTCGACGTCACCACGTTGAACGTCGATTTCGCCGTCGGTGGCTCGGTGAAGTGGCTGAACGGTGGTCCCGGAAACGGCTGGCTGTACGTCCGCCCCGATCTCTCCGAGCGGCTGCAGCCGACCTTCACCGGCTGGCAAGCGCACGAGCGGCCGTTCGGGTTCGAGGAGGAGATGGTGTACACGGACGGAGCCGCACGCTTTCTCACGGGCACTCCGAACGTTCCGGCGCTCTTCGCCGCGACCGCGGGCTACGACCTGGTCGAAGAGGTCGGGATCGAGCGAATCCGCGAGAACTCGCTCCGGCAGACACAGCTCCTCATCGACCGCGCCGAGGCAGCCGGCTTCGAGATCCGCAGCCCGCGGAGCCCGGAGCGTCGTGGGGGAACCGTGACGGTGCATGTGCCCGAGTTCGCCGCGGTGCACAAGGAGCTGACCGAGCGGCAGATCCTGTGTGACTTCCGCCCCGATGGGATTCGCCTCGGGCCCCACTACTACAACTCCGACGACGAGCTCGAGTTCACGATCGAGCAGATCGGGGAGATCGTCGAGAGCGGCGCCTACGAGCAACATCTCGGCGTCGTCGCGCGCCACTGAGATTCACGTCAATCCCGCGAACGAGGCGGGCTGCCCACCGTTCGTCCCACTTCCAGCAGGTACGCGATCATCACGTTGTCGCCGCCGACTGCGAGGTGGTGGGCATCCGAGAGATCCTCGACGCGGACGATCTGGGGAGCGTGTGCCTCGAAGACCTCGCCGAACGGGAAGAAGCTGTAGTCGACGACCCGCGCCTCGAGCCCGTGCGAGGCGAGCAGCTCCGCGGTTCTCACCTGGCCGAGAATCGACAGCTGCAAGACGAGCGACCGTCCCGTCTCTGTGAGGAGATCGGGGAGGAGGGCAAGGAATCGATCGAACAGATTTCGTCCCCAGTAATCCAGAGGGCGGTGACCGCTCGGCTCCTCGTAGGGGTCGACCGGCATCTGGTACAGGCTCGCGGCGATCAGGTCGAACCGCTCGCTCGGCTCCCACTGGAAGAGGTCGATGGTGTCGCCCGTGACACGATCCGAGACGCCGTTCCGGAATGCATTGGCGAGGGTGTTCGCGACCGAGCCGCGGTCGATGTCGATCGCATGCACCGATGCCGCGCCGTTCAGCGCGAGCTGGACGGCGAGGATGCCGCAGCCGCACCCGACGTCGAGGCAGTTGCCTCCGTTGCCGTCGCCCGTTCGCTGCAGGTGCTTCCACAGGAGGTAGCTCCCCTGCGTCGGTGCGAAGACCCCGGGCTCGACGGCGAGATCGGGAAACGGCAGCGGGTAGAGCGCGCGTCCCCGCTCATCACGCCAACTCTCGACGACCGGCGGAGCGTCGCTCGAGGCCGTCTCGGGATGCGGCGAGACGCGCCTGTGGCCCGCGACGGTGCCCTCGAGAGCGGCTGCTGCCGCTGCGATGTGCTCGGGCGAGACGCCGCAGCAGCCGCCGATGACCTGTGCACCCTCCTCGCGCCATTCGAGGGCGAGCGCTGCAAAGGCAGCCGGATCGATTCGCTCGTCGAAGCGCCAGAGGTCGCGCGTGAGGTGGCCGAGGTTCGGATAGACGCCGAGCGGCAGCTCGGTGAAGTCTCGAAGCCAGCTGACCATGCCGGGCACGTGATCGACGGGCAGACAGTTGATGAGGAGGGCGCCGACGCCCATCTCCTCGAACCGCCGGGCAGCGCGGCCGAAGAGATCGCCCTCGGGCGGTCCCCAGTGCTGGCCATACACGCCGCACACACCGTGGCGGCAGCGGCGGAACGAGACCCAGACGGGGAGCCCGAGCTCGAGGAGCGCCTCGACGAGGGTAAACGTCTCGGGCTCGCGGATCAGCGAGAGCGTCTCGAGCAGGATCAGGTCGGGTTGCTCGTCCTCGAAGATCTTCGAGAGCAGCTTCGTCGTGCCGTCCCGAGCGAGCGACTCGGCGTCCTCGGAGAGGGAGAATGCGACCGCCCGTGGTCGCGCCACCTCCGACGCAGCCGTTCGTGCGAGTCGGATCCCCGTGCGTGCGATGTCCATCCAGTGGAGAAGGCCGGCAGCACCCGGCCCGCTTCCCTGCGTCTCGGCGAGCACGGACCATGTGTTCGTCGAGACGACGTCGCAGCCCGCAGCGACGTACGCGCGGTGGGCATCGAGCACCGCGTCGGGAGCGCGGTAGAGCGCCCAGCTGCCCCACAGATCGTCTTTCGCTCCGCGGATCGTCGCCGGCAGGGCGCGCTGGAGCTCCGTCGCCGTTCCGCCGTCGAGAATCACACACTTCCCGTCGACGAGCTTCTGCTCGACCGCGGCGTGCGGTCGGACGTCGGTCGGCAAAAGTGACATCAGCCAGAGGAACGATACCCCTGCTGCGTAGCCTGTCGAGATGAGTCCCGCGGATCCCCTCCGGAAGGCGCTCGCCGGGTTCATGCTCGGTGCGGCGGGGATGTTCGCGACGATGTACTCGACGCAGGCGATCCTGCCCGAGCTCTCTCGCGATTTCGACGTCAGCCCGGCGCGCGCGGGTCTCTCCATCTCGGTCGTCGTGATCGCGGTCGCGATCGGTGGCTTCGCGTGGGGGCCGGTCTCGGACAGGATCGGGCGCCCTCGAGCGATCCGGGCTGCGAGCCTGCTGCTCGTGCTTCCGACGATCGGCGTCGCGCTCGCGCCGAGCTTCGAGGCGCTCCTCGTCTGCCGCACGCTGCAGGGGCTCTGCATGCCTGGCTTGCTCGCGGTCGGCGCTCCCTACATCGTCGAGGTGTTCGTGCCACGGATCGGAGCGCGGGCGATGGGCTACTACGTGTCGGCGCTCGTCCTGGGAGGTCTCGTCGGCAGGCTCGGCGTCGCACTTGCAACTGCCGTCGTCGGCTGGAGGGTCGCCATCGGCCTGCTCGCGGTCCTTCCGCTCGCCGCTGCGATCGTGATGCGCCGCGGGCTTCCGGAGCCGAACCTCCCGCCACGTGGCGGAGGGTGGAAGCGGCATCTCACGAACCTGCGGCTGCTCGGCGTCTCGGTGGGCGGCGCCGCGCTCTTCTTCACGTTCGTCGGCTCTTTCACGTTCATCATCTACCGGCTCGAGGAGCCCCCGTTCTCCTACTCGCTCGCGGTTGCGAGCCTCGTCTTCCTGCTCTGGGTGACCGGCCTCCTCGGTCCACTCGCAGGACGTCTCGCCGACAGGGTCGGCTGGCGGCGGCTCGCACTCGGCACCGTGGCGCTCTCGGCCACGGGGCTGCTGCTGACGCTGCCGAACGTCCTCCCTCTCCTCGTGCTCGGGCTCGCCTGCATCTCCGGCGCGATGTTCACGGGGTACACGGCGACGCAGCTCGGGGTGAGCGATGTGGCGCGGGTCGACCGCGGCGCCGCCACGGCTCTCTATTTCGGGATCTACTACGCGGGTGGGGCACTCGGCGCCTACGTTCCCGGGCTCGCGTGGGAGGAGTGGGGGTGGGGCGGCGTCGCAACGACCGGCTTCGTCGCGCTCGGCCTCGCGGCTACGGGGATCGCGAGCGTCCGTCCCGACGAGGATTGTGTTGATTCAACACAAAGCTCTCGGGGGTAGCGTGCTTGGCTTTGACGCGCTCGGCGTTCTACGATGCCGGTCGTGACATCGGTTATCGCACACAGCGACGCTGTCCTGGCGCGGATCATCTCCACCGTCTCCTCGACGCTCGACCTCGACGAGGTTCTTCGTGCCGTGGTTCGGCTTCTCTCCGACGCGAGCGGCGTGCACGCCTGCTTCGTCTACCTCGTCGAGGGAGATCACCTCGTCCTGCGGGCCGCCGGCAACCCCTATGAGGGCCTGATCGGCAAGGTCTCCCTGGAGCGGGGAAGCGGGCTCGCCTGGTGGGCGGCCGAGCGCAACGAGCCGGCGTTCATCCCCGACAACCTGCTCGCCGATCCCCGAGTCGCCTACGTGCCAGAGCTCGATGAGGAGCGGTTCCAGTCGCTGCTCAGCGTGCCGATCGCGGCGCGCGACGGCACCGTGATCGGGGTCATCAGCGCGCACACCGAGGCGCCACACCCGTTCACCCAGGCTGAGGTCGACTTCGTCGTCACGAGCGCATCACTCGTTGCCGGGGCAATCGAGAACGCCCGACTCTACGACGAGACCCGCACGCGCGTGGACGAGCTCGAGGCGATCACCGAGCTCGCCGAAGTGATCGCGGGCGCCCGCACGCTCGACGAGCTGTTGCCCGAGGTCGTCGCTCGCTCGCGGGGGCTGCTCAGATCGAGCGCCTGCCACCTCTACCTCCTCGCGCCGGGCAGTGAGGAGCTCGAGCTCCAGGCATCGGCGCCGGCATCCATCGACAGCACGACACGCACAACGCTCGGTCTCGCCGAGCTCGGACCGGAGCTTGCGCGGGGAGGCAGAACCTCGCGGGTCGCCGTTCCGCTCGTCGCGGGCGACGAGCTGCTCGGGCTGCTCGTCGCGGAGCAGAGCACCGCCGTGGAAATTGCGCGCGCCGTCGCGAGCCAGATCGCGGTTGGAGTGAAGAAGATCCAGCTGATCGAGAGCCTGACGGAGAAGAATCTGATCAAGGACTTCTTCGAGGCGCTCGCCGCGGGTCGCGACGGAGGGATCGTCGAGGGCAGAGCTGTCCGCCTCGGATGTGACCTCGATCGACCACACGTCGTGCTTGCCGCCGAGCCGGCAGGCGAAGCCCTCGAGCGGGCGCTGCTCGGTCTCTTCCCGGGCTCGCTGTTCGACCGGCGCGAAGACTCCTTGCGCGGACTTTTGCGTCTCCCCGCCGGAGGCAACGAGCGGGCGGCGATCGAGACGGTTCGCCGGGTGCACGCCGAGTGCGCAGGGCCGCTCTCGATCGGGCTCTCGAGTGCCTGTGAGGGCCTCGCGAGCTTCGCGGAGGGCTTCGAGGAGGCCCGACAGGCGCTCTTCGGAACGACGGTGCTCAAGCGCGAGGCGTCGGTCGTCGCCTTCGAAGAGCTCGGGGCCTACAAGTACCTCCTGCGGATCGCCGCCGACGGCGGTGTTCGTGATGCGACAATCGAGGCCGTGACCCGAATCGCCGACTACGACCGTGATCGCGGCGCCTTCCTCCTGCCGACTCTCGAAGAGTTCCTCAAGCGGCATGGCAGCATCGGAGCGACGGCGGACGCGCTCTACATCCACGCGAACACCCTGCGGCAGCGTCTACGCCGCATAGGTGACCTCTCGGGAATCGACCTCCGCCGTGACGACTGGCTGATGATCGAGATCGCAGTCAAGCTCGTCCAGCTCCGCATCGCCCTCGCAGCGCGATAGACGGGTGCCCCATATGCGCGGCCGCGACGGTGGAGGCTCTCTCCATCGATCCGGCGTGCCCGGGGTGATATCTCTTCCCTACCGAACGAGGAGGAAACCCATGGCTACCGACACGAGGCTCGAAGAGATCCGGAAGACGATTGCTGACGGGAAGATCGAGTTCATCTTTGCGCAGTTCGTCGATATGTACGGGCGCCAGAGCGCCAAGCTCGTCCCTGCCGCGTATCTCGACGCGCTCGTCGAGGACGGCGCCGGCTTCGCAGGCTTCGCAGCCGGCGAGATCGGGCAGCTCCCGAACGACCCCGATATCGCAGCGATCCCCGATCTCGACAGCTTCACCCCGGTACCGTGGCAGCCGAACCTCGCGCGCTTCGCCTGCGACGTCACCGTCGAGGGTGAGCCCTGGCCCTACTGTCCGCGAACGATTCTGCGGAACGTCGTCGCGCAGGCGGCGGAGCAGGGGTACGAGTTCAAGATCGGGATCGAGCTCGAGTACTTCCTCGTTCACCTCAATGACGATGGCACGATCGAGATCGCGGACAAGTACGACACGCTCGAGAAGCCGTGCTACGACATCGCTGGCCTGACCCGGCAGTACGACTTCCTCACCACCGTCTCGCGGTACTGCAACGAGCTCGGGTGGGGGAACTACGCAAACGACCACGAGGACGCGAACGGGCAGTTCGAGCAGAACTTCGACTACGACAAGGCGCTCATCACCTGCGATCGCGCGATCTTCTTCCGCTACATGGTGCACACCCTCGCCGAGCAGCACGGTGCGATCGCGACGTTCATGCCGAAGCCGTTCACCACGCTCACGGGCAACGGGGCGCACTTCCACATGTCGCTCTGGAAGGACGGCGTCAACGTCTTCCTCGATGAGGGCGACCCGCGCGGCCTCGGGCTTTCCGAGGTGGCGTACAACTTCGTCGGGGGCCTGAAGACCCACGCCCGCGCCTACAGCGCACTCACGGCTCCGACCGTCAACTCGTACAAGCGCCTGAAGCTCGGCTCCACGGCGAGTGGTGCGACGTGGTCTCCGGTCTGGATCTCGTACGGCTACAACAACCGCACGCAGATGCTGCGGATCCCGGCGCCGGGTCGGATCGAGGACCGTACCGTCGACGGCTCGTGCAACCCCTACCTTGCGGCCGCGGCGGTGCTCGCGTCCGGTCTCGACGGCATCGCCCGGAAACTCGATGCCGGCGAGCCGAACTCCGAAAACCTCTACGCCACGCCGTACCGCGAGCTGATCGACCGGGGCCTACGCTCGCTGCCGTCGACGCTCTACGAGGCGACGGTCGAGCTCGAGCAGGACGACGTTCTACGGGCCGCTCTCGGTCGCACGAGGGAGAACGAGGAGTACGTGGACTACTACGTGCGGGTCAAGCAAGAGGAGTGGTTCCGCTATCACGAGCAGGTGAGCGCCTGGGAGGTGCGCGAATACCTGACGCGCTTCTGATCAGACGGGAACGCGACAAGGTGATGGAGAAAACCTCTATAGTCCCTCGGGAAAGTCTGTCTGCGGAGGGGCTGTTTTCCAGCGTATCGTTCACTTTCCCCGTGGTCAGTGGGTGGAGAAACGCTCTATAGGAAGGCAGCACATGTGCGGGATCGTCGGTCTGTTTGCCAAGTCGCCCGAGATCGAGGAGCACCTCGGTGCCCACCTCGTCGCGATGCTCGCCCAGATGAGCGACCGGGGGCCGGACAGCGCCGGCGTCGCCGTCTATCGCGATCCCGTCGCCGACGGTCTGACCAAGCTGACGCTCTACTCACCGCACCGGGATGAGGACTGGCGGACCGTCGCCTCGGCCATCGGCGGCGAGATCGACTCCGTGCGTGCGAGCCATGCGGTGATCGTCGTGCCCACGGAGGCAGGCGAGGCCGAGTCGCGGGTGCGGGCCGCGCGGTCGGATCTCCGCGTCATGAGCGCCGGGCGGGTGATCGAGCTCTACAAGGATGTCGGCCTCCCGGAGATCTTTGCAGCGACGTTCGAGCTCGCGAACCTCAAGGGGAGCCACGCGCTCGGCCACACGCGGATGGCCACCGAAAGCCGTGTCACGACCGAGGGATCGCACCCCTTCTCGACCGGTCTCGATCTCTGCCTCGTCCACAACGGCTCGCTCTCGAACCACAACACCCTGCGGAGGATGCTGCGACGCGAGGGAATCGAGTTCCAGACCGAGAACGACACCGAGGTTGCGGCAGGGTATCTCGAGTGGCGGTTGCGCGAGGGTGCGTCCCTCGAGCAAGCGCTCGAGGGGTGCCTCGAGGATCTCGACGGCTTCTACACCTTCGCCGTTGGCACGGCCAACGGGTTTGCGGTGTTGCGCGACCCGATCGCGTGCAAGCCCGCCGTTCTCGCCGAGACCGACGACTGGGTTGCCATGGCCTCCGAGTACCACGCGATCGCAGTGCTCCCGGGCGCCGACGAGGCACGGATGTGGGAGCCGGAGCCGGGGATCGTGTACGTCTGGGACCGGGCGGCCGTCGCGTGACCACCATGCTCGAGGCCGAGGTCATCGATCTGGCCGTCACGCCGCTCCGCGACCTGAACCAGCGGCTCCACGACGTGGCACTCTCGGGTGAAGGGCCGACGCGGTGGCGGATCGTCAATCCGCGCGGAGCACACGCGGTTGCGTGCGGCCTCGATGCGGAGCTCGAGGTCGAGATCGACGGGCACGTGGGCTACTACTGCGCGGGGATGAACAAGCTCGCGACGGTGCGCGTGCGCGGCAACGCGAGCACGGGGATCGCCGAGAACATGATGTCCGGCCTCGTCGTCGTCGAGGGGAGCGTCAGCCAGTCGGCCGGCGCGACCGCGCATGGCGGTTTGCTCGTCGTCCACGGTGACGCCGCTGCACGGTGCGGCATCTCGATGAAGGGCGTCGACATCGTCGTGCGTGGGTCGGTGGGGCACCTGAGTGCGTTCATGGCCCAGACGGGCAACCTCGTCGTCTGCGGCGATGCTGGTGATGCGCTCGGCGACTCGATCTACGAGGCGCGGCTCTACGTGCGTGGTGGCGTGGCGGGCCTCGGGGCGGACTGCATCGAGAAGGAGATGCGAGCCGAGCACGTCGAGCAGGTGCGCGGGCTTCTCGAACGGGCACGTATCGACGACGTGGATGCGGCCGAGTTCCGGCGCTACGGCTCGGCACGGCGGCTCTACAACTTCACGATCGACAACGCAGGGGCCTACTGATGAGCGGCGGCTGGCAGCCGGGCCTGCGCGAGTCGGCTCTGTTCGATCGCAACGTGATCGCGGAGATCCAGCGCGCTGCGAAGGAAGGCATCTACGACATCCGCGGTTTCGGCGCCAAGCGGAAGCTGCCGCACTTCGACGACCTGCTCTTCCTTGGTGCCAGTGTGTCCCGTTACCCACTCGAGGGGTACCGAGAGCGCTGCGACACGAACGTCACGCTCGGAACGCGGTTCGCCAAGAAGCCACTCGAGTTGAAGATCCCCGTCACGATCGCCGGGATGAGCTTCGGTGCTCTATCCGCGCCGGCCAAGGAGGCACTCGGGCGTGGTGCCACCGAGATGGGTACCTCGACCACGACAGGCG
>Ga0163153_10002668_pt1 | contig 25321 bp, 22 predicted proteins | sample OliLakLV19MP6IB1_FD_148629 | JGI IMG/M metagenome (GOLD analysis project Ga0163153, IMG submission 148629) | Freshwater microbial mat bacterial communities from Lake Vanda, McMurdo Dry Valleys, Antarctica - Oligotrophic Lake LV.19.MP6.IB-1 | ecosystem: Environmental > Aquatic > Freshwater >...
ACCGGGTCAGGGCCAATCTGCGAGTGCGCGCGCTGCTCGTGATCTGGCTGTATTTCCATGTCCCGCTTTCGTTCGCGCTCCTGGCAGCTCTGATCTCGCATGTCGTATCCGTCTTCTACTACTGGTAGCGCAAGGCTCGCGGTGTAATGGAAATCCTCGTGAACTTCGTCAGCGTCAACCCAAGGGGGCAGGCGCAAAACGACCAGCGACGCGTGGCCGGTCCCGTCGTCCAGGTCGGCCGGGGCACGCAGTGCGCGATCCACCTGCCCGATCCGCGTGTGGCATTGACGCACGCGGAAATCACGGTTTCCGATTCTGGCGCGTCGATCCGGTCCGAACCCGGGCGCGTCCTGGTCAACGGGAGAGCGGGCGGGGCCGTCCCCCTGGCGGTCGGCGACCGGGTCGAGGTCGGGCCGTATCTGCTGGAGGTCTCCCCGCCGCCGCCGGGAGTCGCACTTGCACTGAAAGTGACGCTCGTGAACCCGCTCGAAGGGAAAAAGGGCGTGCTGCGCAGGGCATTGCGCACGAACTTCCAGCTCTCGAAGCGCCGGCTCTCCTATATCGCCTTTGCCGGTGTGCTGACGCTTTGCCTCGTCGCCCCTGGCATGAGCGACTGGGCCGAGAGCCGGTTCGCGCCCCCGGGCGCGGCGACGCTTGTCGCACTGGACCAGGATGCAATTCGGGCGGTGAGCACACAGTTTACCAAGGTGTGGAATCCCGGACCGGTGTCGAGAAGCCACCAGATCTTTGCCGACGATTGCCGCGCTTGCCATGAAGTGCCCTTCGTCCAGGTCCTCGACCGCTCGTGCATTTCGTGCCACCAGGGGGTGCGGGAGCACATGAAGAAAGCAGAATTGACCGGCTCTCAAGGCAAGGCTTTCATGGAGACGCGTTGCGCCGAGTGCCACCGCGACCACAAGGGCATGCAGATGGCGCCCCGCGCCCAGGAGCAGTGCGCGAGCTGCCATCGCGACATCAAGAGCGTGGTGGCCAAAGGCGCATCCGAAGGCGTAACCGATTTTCGCACCGACCATCCGCGGTTCCGGCTCTCGATGCGCGATGCGAGAAGGCCCGATGCAATTCTGCGTGTGCGCCAAGGCGGGTCAGGCAGCACCGGGATGGTCGAGCGCTCGAATCTCAAGTTCAACCACAAGCTGCACCTGGACCCCGGCGGGATCCGGGACCTCGCAGGCACGCGGCACATGCCCGGAACGCCCAGCGGCCGCCGCACGGTTTTGAACTGCGCGGATTGCCACGTGCCCGACGACAGCGGCCGGTTGATGGCGCCGGTATCGATGGCCGAGCATTGCCAGCGGTGCCATTCGCTTGCTTTCGAGCCGCAGTTGACGAGCCGCCAAGTCCCGCACGGCCCCGAGAAGGAAATCCTGACCGTCCTGAGCGAGTTCTATGCGCGGCTTGCGCTTGGCAATGCGCCGCCGGTGGACTCCGAAGATCGCGACGTGGGGCGCATGAGGCCCGGCGCCGCGGTGCTCACCTACGAGGATCGCCAGCGGACCTTAAGAATCGCCGACGAAAAAGCGAGGCTCGCGATGCGCGAACTGTTCCAGACGCGCCAGGTTTGCACCACCTGCCACGAGGTCAAGCGCACGACGGACGCAGTGGGATGGCAGGTGGCGCCCGTGCACATGACCCGCGTGTGGTTGCCGCAATCGCGCTTCTCCCATGCCAAGCATGTGACGCAGCAGTGCGGCACATGCCATGACTCTGCAAAATCGGCCGACGCGGGGCATGTCTCGATCCCCGGCATTGCCAAATGCCGTGAATGCCACGTGGGTGCCCAACCGGTCGCCGGCAAGGTCACCTCCGATTGCGCGTCCTGCCATTCCTTCCACGCGGGCGCGGACTACTGGCATGCGGAGTTGCAGAACAAAATGTTGCCGCGGAGAGTGCACTGATGCGTTGGCTCCTCTTGATTGCCTGTCTGCTCGCAGGCTGCGGCGGCGGAGGGAGTGAGGGCGACGGCGGGAGCGGCTCGCCGCCACCCGCGGCGGCGGGCGCGGGGTTGAGCGGCGCCGAGGTGCAGCAGATCCTCAGCCAGGCCGTGCAGGAAGCCCAGGCCCGCGGCGCGAACGCCACGATCGCGGTCGTCGATCGTTCCGGCAACGTGCTCGCAGTGTTCCGTATGACCGGAGCGGCAACCACATTCACGATTTCCGGTGGACGCGGCGTGACCGGCGGCCTGGAGGGCGTGAGTTCGGTCCCTTCCGAGTTTGCCGCGATCAGCAAGGCGATCACCGGTGCCTATTTGTCCTCCGGGGGCAACGCGTTTTCCACCCGAACGGCCAGCCAGATCGTGCAGGAGAATTTCAACCCAGGCGAAACCGGTTCTCCTGGAGGACCGCTCTTCGGAGTCCAGTTTTCGTCGCTGTCCTGTTCAGACATCGCGACTGGCGCCGGCGGAGCGCTCGGGCCGAAGGGTTCGCCGCTCGGCCTCGCCGCGGATCCGGGAGGCTTGCCGCTCTACAAGAATGGCGCCGTGGCGGGCGGAATAGGCGTGATCGCCGACGGCATCTACGGTCTCGACCTCAACATCCGCGACATAGACGCCGACGTCGACGAATCGATCGCCGTCGCGGGAGCGCAAGGATTTCTGGCGCCGGCCGCGATCCGCGGCGAGCGCATCACGGTCGACGGACGCACGCTGCGTTATGTCGATGCGGAAGCGATCCTGTCCAACCCGTCCGTCGCCCCTGCCGCCCCTCCAGCGGTGTCCGGCGCGTTGGTCGCGGTCACCGGCTACAACGCGGCGGTCGTGTCCGCGGGCGTGGCTTACTTGACGCCCGCTTCCGGAATCCGCGCCGATACGAGCGCCGAGTTTGCCGGCCTGGGCGCGCATGTGCTCGTAAACGGCACGAATGCGAACCGCTATCCGCCGGTTGCCGGTACGGACGGGTTGCTGACCCAGGCCGAGGTGAGCCGAATCCTGGTCGAAGCCTTGCGCATCGCCAATCGCGCGCGCGCGCAGATTCGACTGCCGCTCGGGAGTGCAGCGCAGGTTTCGATTGCCGTCGTTGACACGAACGGTGCGGTGCTGGGATTGATCAGGAGCGCGGATGCGCCTGTATTCGGCATCGATGTATCGGTGCAGAAGGCCCGCACCGCGATGGTCTTTTCGCAACCGACCGCGGCAGCGATGCTGAGCGCGCTGCCCCCGGCGACCTACCTTGTTCCGCCCGCGATGTCGCCGATCGCCGCCTACGTCGACGCGATGAGGGCATTCATTCCCGGCGGAGGCGCGTTGTCCGACGGTACCGCGTACACCGGCCGGGCCGTCGGCAACCTTGCCAGGCCATTCTTTCCCGACGGGATCAGTGGAAGCGGGGCCGGGCCGCTTTCGAAGGCCTATTCCGCTTGGAGCCCGTTCTCCGACGGGCTGCAACTCGACCTCGTCATCAACAAGGTCGTCGCAAACCTCGGGGCCGTGCCCACTTCGCCTTGCAGCACGTTGCCCGGGGCGGCGAACGGGATCCAGATTTTTCCCGGCAGCACGCCGATCTATCGCGGTGCGATGCTGGTCGGTGGTATCGGCGTCTCCGGTGACGGCATCGACCAGGACGACATGATCGCCTTCCTCGGCCTGGCAAATGCGGGCACTGCGCTGGGTACCGGGATCGCGCACGCGCCCGCCGCCCGCAGGGCTGACCAGATTCCGTCGCTGAACGGCGGGCGCCTGCGGTACGTCAATTGCCCGATCGCCCCATTCCTCGACGACACCTCTACGAACGTGTGCAATGGGATCTAGCGCATTCCTGCCCGCCGGGCCACTCGCCGTCCTGGCGACGGCATTTGCCGTCGCGGTCTCGAGTTTCGCGTTCGCGCAGCAAAGCCGCTACCTGATCCTTGTCCAGGCGCCGGTCGTATTCGTGTTTGCGCAGCCGGATACTGCGGCGCGCATCGTGGCGCGCCTCGAGCAAGGAACCCAGGTCGAATCCGATGCAAGACAAGGCGCCTGGTACCGCTTCAGGAGGGCCGACGGGACCCCGGGGTGGATCTCCAATGGCGCGGAAAACGTCGACGGCCCACTGATGGTCCGCGCATTTCCGGAAGGTTCGCGGGTCGAAGCTGAGGCCGCGCGTCCCGAACCCGGAGTCGGGGAGCAAGCGCAGGCGATCGAGCGGGCGCGTCCGCAGGGCGTGCCGCTCGAGCCGCGCCTGCCCGTGATCGATCCCGCGCAGGTCGAGCCTCCCGCACCTTATGCCCGGCGCGAAACGATCCCTGTGCCAGATCGGTGGCGCATTGTGCAGTCGCTGGGCCTGCTTCCTTACAAGCGGCTCGATCCCTACAACCCCAACGTCCTCAAGGGAGACCTGCCCGTCCTGGAGAAGGAACTGGGCACGGGATGGTTCTTCAGCCTGGTCGCGGTCTCGGATACTTTGGTCGAAGCCCGGCGCCTGCCGACGCCGGTGGGTGCGCAATCGACACTGGGCGCGGGTGCGAACGGCACGCTCGGGCGCGGGCGCCAATCCACGATCGCCGAGACGGCGATCGTCGGGCTCTCGCTGATCAAGGGCAACACAACCTTCAGGCCGCCGGACTACGAGTTCCGCGTCGTGCCCGTAGTCAATATCAACCGCACCCAGACGCAGGAAGTGCGCGCAGTCAACATCAACCCGGCCGCGGGCCCGGACCGAAACGACTCCTTTGTGGGCATGCAGGAGCTGTTTGCGGACGTTCACCTGCGCGACGTCTCGCCAAGGTACGACTTCGACAGCGTGCGACTGGGCATCCAGCCGTTCAACGCCGATTTTCGCGGCTTCCTGTTCCTCGACCAGCCGTTCGGCGCGCGCCTGTTCGGCACGAGGGACAACAATCGCATCCAGTACAACGCCGCGTGGCTTCGGCGCCTGGAAAAGGACACCAACAGCGGACTGAACGACATCGGCCAGCGGGCGCGTGCGGACGACATCTTTGTCGTGAACGCGTACCGGCAGGACACTTTTGTCGACGGATTCACGCTCCAGGGCCTCGCCCTGCACAACCGCAATCGCGAAGGCAGCCGGGGGGAGTACTACAACGGCAACGGCTTTCTCGAGCGCCCCGCCATCTTCGGAACCGGGCGCCCGCGCAACTACGACGCCACCTACCTGGGCATCAATGGCGACGGCCATTTCGGCCGCTGGAACGTGAGCGCCTCGGCTTATTACGTGTTCGGCCGGGACCGCCGCGGCATGATCTCCGGGGCGAACGAGACGATCGATGCCCGGTTCGGCGCGATCGAAGTATCGCGCGACTTCGACTGGTTGCGCGTGCGTGCAAGCGGCCTCTGGGCCTCGGGGGACAAGAATCCCACGGACGCCAAGGCCAGCGGATTCGACGCCGTGCTCGAGAATCCGCAGTTTGCGGGCGCCGACACCAGCTATTGGATCCGGCAGGGCGTGCCCCTGATCGGCGGCGGGGGTACCGCGCTGTCGATGCGCAACGGCATCCTGGCGTCGTTGCGCACTTCGCGGGAGCATGGCCAGTCGAACTTCACCAATCCGGGCCTGCGGCTGCTCGGCATAGGCGCCGATGCCGACCTCTCCCCGCGGGTGCGGCTCATCCTCAATGCGAATTATCTGCAGTTCGATAATGCCTCCTCGCTGGCGGTGCTCCGCAACCAGAGGCTCGGCAGCACGAAGATCGGCACCGACCTCTCGGCCGGCGTCCAGATCCGTCCGTACTTCAACCAGAACGTCGTGATCAATGCGTCCATCGCCGCGCTGTTTCCAGGCAAAGGGCTGCGCGAGCTTTACGGCAGCGCGGTCGATTCGACCCAGTATTCGGCGCTGTTCAACCTGCTGTTGACCTTCTGATGCGAACTCTCGTCGCCGCGATCGGACTGGCCGCCGCCTCGCTCGTCGGTCTCGCCTACGCTCCGCCCGAAATCGTTCCGGGCGCGCCCGCCCCAGCGAGCCAGAGAGACGAGGATGCCGAGGCGAAATCGCGCGGCTGCGTCAGCTGCCATACGGCCTCCGACCGGCACACGATGCACGCCAATCCAGCGGTCGTTCTGGGCTGCGTCGACTGCCACGGAGGCAACCCCTCGGTCGCGAGGTCGCACGGCAGCGAATACAACGGCAGCGGTCACGACGACTACCTTGCGGCGATGAGCAGGGCGCATGTGATGCCGAAGTTCCCGGTGCTGTGGAAATCGCCGGCTTCCGCGAATCCCGTCCGCTCCTACACGCTGCTCAACCGGGAGAGCCCCGCCTTCGTGCGCTTCGTCAATCCATCGGACTACCGCGTGGCGCGCGAGTCCTGCGGCGCATGCCACCTGCCGGTCATCCAGGCCGCCGAGCGCAGCCTCATGGCCACGGGCGCAATGCTCTTCAACGGCGCCTCGTACAACAACGGGATTCTTCCCTTCAAACGCGGCGTGCTCGGCGAGGCTTACACGCGCGAAGGCGAAGCCGCGAGCATCAGGAATCCGGTGCCGCCGACCGAATGGATGACGCAGAAGGGGATCCTGCCCGGGTTGATTCCCCTGCCTGCCTGGGAGACGGTCCCGCCCGCGGATGTGTTCAGGGTGTTCGAGCGCGGCGGTCGGGTAATCGGCAGCCAGTTTCCGGAGGTCGGCATTCCCAACAGCACGGGGCGGCTGCAGGCGCTCGACGAGCCGGGCCGCCCGGACATCAAGCAGTCGAACCGCGGTCCGGGTACCGGTGCGCGTATTGCCGTTCCCCTCATCAACCTCACCAAGACGCGCCTGAACGATCCGCTGATGTGGTTCCTCGGCACCAACGAACAGCCGGGCGACTACCGCTCTTCGGGGTGCGCGAGCTGCCACGTCGTCTACGCGAACGACCGCAACCCGATGCATTCCGGGAAGTACGCGGCCGCAGGGCACGACGGCATGTCCGCGAGCGCGGATCCGACGGTGCCGAAAAACCGGGCGGGGCACCCCCTCAAGCACGAATTCACGCGCGCGATCCCGTCGTCCCAGTGCATGGTCTGCCACATGCATCAGCCCAATGTCTTCGTGAACAGCTTCTATGGCTACACGATGTGGGACTACGAATCCGACGCGCAGGCGATGTGGCCGCAGAAGCAGCTCACCCTGAGCGAGGAAGCCCGCCGCCGCGTGCTGGAACGCAATCCCGAAGGTGCGGCGGTGCGCGGAAAGTGGGGCGATCCTGCATTCCTCAGGGACGTGTCCTCGCTGAATCCCACGCTCAAGGACACCCAGTTTGCCGACTATCACGGGCATGGCTGGAATTTTCGCGCCGTCTTCAAGCGCGACCGTAAAGGCACCCTGCTCGACAAGGACGGCGGCCCGGTCGCGGACGACGATCCGGCGAAATTCAAGAAGGCCGTTCACCTGAAGTCCGTGCATCTAGAGCGCGGCATGCATTGCGCGGATTGCCACTTCTCGCAGGATTCGCATGGCAACGGCCATATCTACGGCGAGGTCGCCGCCGCGATCGAAGTCGAATGCGCCGACTGCCACGGGACGGCCGACCGCTACCCCACGTTGTTCACGTCCGGGCCCGCCGCGAAACCCGGCGGCACCGACATGAGCCTCATGCGCACCTCATCCGGGAAGAAGCGCTTCGAGTGGCGCGAAGGCAAGCTCTACCAGCGCTCGTCCATGGACCCGGAGCTGGAATGGGAGATGTCGCTCGTCAAGGACAGCATGGATCCGCGCCATGCGAAGTACAACGAGAAGGCGGCGCGCGCGAAGCTCGTCTCGCGCGGGGCCGCCGACGGTTTCGCGCAGCGCTGGGGATTGGGTGTCCCCTCGACTCAACGCGCGCATGGCGACGACAAGATGACCTGCCAGACGTGCCACACGTCCTGGACGACCGCCTGCTCGGGGTGCCACCTGCCGATCGAGGCGAATGAGAAAACCGACCGCCTCCACTATGAGGGCGGCTCAACGCGCAATTTCGCGACTTACAACCCCCAGGTGGCGCGCGACGACGCGTTCCAGCTCGGCCGGCACGGACCAGTCAAGGGCAACAAAATCGCGCCGGTGCGCTCGTCGTCGGCCCTGGTCCTTTCGTCGACGAATGCCAATCGAGAGCGCATCTACATCCAGCAGCCGCCAGTCTCGTCGAGCGGCTTCTCGAGCCAGGCTTTCGCCCCGCACTACGCGCACACCGAACGCAAGACCGAGACCAAGACCTGCAACGACTGCCACCTTTCGGCGGCCAACGACAACAACGCGATCATGGCGCAGCTCCTGCTGCATGGAACCGGCTTCGTAAACTTCGTGGGCTTCAACGCATGGGTTGGGGAGGACAGGCACATCGAGGGCGTGAGGGTGACCGAATGGGAGGAGCCGCAGGCGGTGATCGGCAGCTACCTGCATCGGTTTGCCTACCCGGACTGGTTTGCAAAGCACCAAAAGCGCGGGCGCGAACTCGAGGAGGCGCATTCCCATTCGACCAAAGGGCGCGCCGCATGCCTGCAGCGCCGCGGCGAGTACATGTACGTGGCAGAGGGCAAGGGCGGCATGCGCGTTTATGACGTCGCGTCGATCGCTAACAAGGGCGTGTCACAACGCATCATCACGGCGCCGTTCTCGCCGCTCGGTCACTCGACCCACATTGCTTCGCGCAACGCGACCTGCGTCGCCCTTCCCACGAATCAGCCGATCGCGCCGCTCAAGAACCAGGGCGAGCTGATGCGCAAGACCAACCAGGAGCAGCCTTTTCACCCCATCTACAATTACGCGCTGGTCACGGACTCGGAGGAAGGATTGATCCTCGTCGACGTCAACACGCTGCAGGACGGCGAGCCGCGCAACAACTTCCTCAAGCGTGCGCTGACATGGAACGGTGACGGCGTTCTCAAGGGCGCGCGCCACGTGGTCATGGGCGGCTACTACGCGTATATCGCGGCGGATGCCGGTATTGTCATCGTCAACCTGGACAATCCGCTCAATCCGCGCGTGGCTTCGATCGTACCCCTCGAAGGCGCGCGCGCCTCGGCCTTGCAGTTCCGCTACCTGGTCGTCTCCGACGACAGCGGGATACGCGTGGTCAACGTTACCCTGCCCGAGAAGGCGCATCTCGTTACCGCAGCGCATGTGCCGCTTCCCGAAGCGCGAGGAATATCGATTGGGCGCACCTACGCTTATGTCGCGGCCGGTCGCGACGGACTGGTCATCGTCGACATCGAGAACCCGGAGAAGCCGCGCCTGTACATGAAATTCGACGCGGACGGGCGGCTAAACGACGCACGCGACGTCATCGTGGGTGCTACCAACGCCTCCTTGTTCGCGTATGTCGCCGATGGACGTAACGGGCTCAAAGTCGTCCAGCTCACCGCCCCGGATACACAGCCGAAATTTTATGGTTTCAGTCCCGAGCCCAGGCCTCAGCTCATTGCGCAGAAGAAGACCCGCAGCCCTGCGTTCGCGCTTTCGCGCGGGCTCGAGCGCGACCGCGCAGTCGACGAGACCGGCGGGCAAGTCGCCGTGTTCGGGCGCATCGGGTCGCGCCCCTTTACGCTCGAAGAGCAGCGACGGCTGTATCTCAAGCCGGACGGCACTCCCTGGGCCGTGAGGGAAACGCCGGGCCCTCTGAGGAAAGTGCCGTGAGCCGCCGGCCTTTCTGCGTTGCCGCCATTGCGCTGGCGATCGTGCTGCATGCGCCGATTGCAAAGTGCGCGCCCCCGCTCCCGCAGGATCTTCCGCACAAGAGCGTTGGGGTGGCGACCTGTGCGAACAGCCTGTGTCACGGGGCCATCGAACCCTGGAAAGCCTCCGATGTGCTCCAGAACGAATACATCACGTGGTCTCGAAGCGACCGGCACGCGCGCTCTTATGCGACGCTTTTGAACGCACGCTCGAAGGACATCGCCACAAACCTGGGCATGACCGAGCCTCCGCACAAGGCCGCGCTCTGCCTGGATTGTCATACCCACAACCCGGCCCCCGCCCGGCGTGGCGATCAATCGCTCGTCGCGGACGGGGTGGCATGCGAAGCCTGCCACGGGCCGGCCGAGCGCTGGCTCACCGGTCACGTTGCTCCGAACGCCACCCATGCCCGCAATATCGCCAACGGCATGTATCCGGTCAGCTCCGACGTGCCGCGTGCGCGGCTCTGCCTGTCCTGCCACCTGGGCACGCAGAAGAAATTCGTGACGCACCGGATGATGGCGGCCGGACATCCGCGCATGAGCTTCGAGCTCGATACGTTTACTGCGATCGGGCCCGCGCACTTCCGGATCGACGACGACTGGCAGAAGCGCAAGGGGAGCTGGAACAGCGTGCGGGCCTGGGCGGTGGGCCAGGCCGTGGCCGCGCAGGAATTGCTCGCCCTCCTGCAGGGTCCGCGCGGGCGCGACGGCCTGTTCCCCGAGCTGGTCCTGTTCGATTGCCATTCGTGCCATCATCAAATGGCTGACCGGCGCAATTCGTCCGCGCGGCTCGGGGTGGGGCCGGGTGTCGTGCGGCTGAACGACGCCAACCTGCTCATGCTGCGCAAGATCTCCCAGCGCGTCGACCCTACCGGTGCGCCGGAATTCTCGCGACAGGTTGCACGGCTCCACGGTGCGGTGGCTTCGGGCAACGATGCGCTGGCCCAGGCGCGCGCGACCGAGCTCATGATCGAGGCGTTGACGGCCAGGATCAGCGCCTACCCGTTTCGCCGGGAGGATGTCGGCAGCATCCTTTTCGGGTTGATCGACGACGGCCTGACGGGCGAGTATCGGGACTATCAGGGAGCCGAGCAGGCTGTGATGGCGATGCAGAGCGTGATCGATTTCATGGGCCGTCACGGCGCATTACGAACCGCGCCGCTGCGGCCTGTTCTGCGCCGGCTGCTGGCGGTGGTGGCAAGCGATGAATCGTACAAGCCCGCTGCGCTGGAGCAGGCGCTCCGGGAACTCAGGTCGGGTGTGCAAACAGGAATGGAAAAGTGACTCAACAGGTGCGCGTGGCAATCGTCGGATCCGGTCCCAGCGGCCTGTCGTGCGCGGCACATGCGGCCGAACTCGGCGTTTCCCATGTCCTGTTCGAAGCCGAGGATCATCCCGCTCACACGCTGTTCCGCTACCAGAAAGGCAAGCACGTAATGGCGGAGCCGGGGATCCTGCCTTTGCGCAGCCCTGTGCCGTTTGCCGCCGGGAAGCGCGAGTCGATTCTTGCCCAATGGGCCGAAGCGCTCGAGCGCCACAAGGTCCACGTCCAGTACGGATCCGCGGTCATTGCCATTTCCGGATCGAAGGGCGAATTCGAGGTCCGGACGGCTTCCGGCCAGATCCATCACGCGGAGCACGTGGTGCTGTGCATCGGCCTGCAAGGGAATATCCGCAAGCTCGGGGTGCCCGGTGAGGATCTCGATCGCGTCCAGTATCAGCTCGACGATCCCGCCGAGTACTACGGCGAAACCATCATGGTCGTCGGCGCAGGCGACGCCGGAATCGAAAACGCCCTTGCGCTGACCGAAAACAACCGGGTATTCCTGGTCAACCGCGCCGAGGAGTTTTCAAGGGTCAAGCAAGGCAACATCGACCTGGTCCACGCCGCCGTTCGCGATGGAAAGCTCGAAGTCCTCTACGGCACCAAGGCTCTCGAGGTGACGACGGGGGCCGCCGATGGCAAGCCGCTTTGCTTCGTGGCGCAGACCCCGCGGGGCGTCGAAAAGATCGGCTGCGATCGTGTGATCGCACGGCTCGGCGCAGTGCCTCCGCGCAAGCTTGTCGAGAGCTTCGGCGTGAAATTCCCGAATGCCACGATGGAAGCGGTGCCGCAGCTTTCCGCGACCTACGAGTCGAACGTTCCCGGCCTTTACATCATCGGCGCTCTCGGCGGCTATCCGCTGATCAAGCAGGCGATGAACCAGGGCTACGAAGTCGTCGAGTACATCCAGGGAAATCCCGTCGAAGCGGCCGACGAGCCGTTGCTGAAAGACAAGTTCCGCAACTTCACCCACGCGAAGACTGTTTCGGACGCGCTATCCCTCATCCAGCACAACGTTCCGCTGTTCAAGGACATGACCAGCCTCCAGTTGCGCGAGTTCATGCTCGAGAGCGAGGTCCTGGCCCCCGCGCCAAACGAGGTGATCTTCAGCAAGAACGACTACACCAATTCGTTCTTCTCGATCGTGGATGGCGAAGTCGTCATCGGGGTACTGGACCAGGACGGCAATGGCAAGGAGATCACGCTTCGACGCGGCGAGTTCTTCGGCGAAATGGGATTGCTTTCCGGCCGCCGCCGTTCGAGCACTGTTCGCGCTGGAAAAGACTGCGTGCTGATCGAGACGCCCCGGCGCTCCATGCTCAAGCTGCTTGCGAGCATCGAATCGGTCCGCCGCCAGATCGACGAGACTTCGCTGCGGCGCGCGGTTCGGGCGCACATCGCGCCGGCGCTGTCGGAGGAGGACCTGGACGCGGTGGTTGCGGATGCGGTCATCAAGACATTTGCCGCCGGGGAAGCCCTTTTCAAGGAAGGCGATCCGGCGGACGGCTTGCATCTCATTCGACGCGGCTCCGTCACGGTCTCGCGCCTCATCGGCGGCAAGGACATCGTGCTCTCGTATGTCGCGGCCGGCACTTACGTGGGCGAAATGGCCCTCGTTTCGGCCGCGCCCCGATCGGCAACCGTGCGCGCCACCGTGACCTCCGAAACGATCCTGCTTCCGGCCGCCAGCTTCGCCGAAGTGCTGGAGAGCCATGCGGGACTGCGCGGGGGCATCGAGGCCAGGATGCGCGAGCGGATGTCGAGCAACGTGAAACGCGAGGTTCAGGCCGATCCGGGAAGCCTGATCAATTTCCTGATGGAGCAGGGGCTGGGCGAAGGCACCGACGTGCTGCTCATCGACGAGAGCTTGTGCGTGCGATGCGACAACTGCGAGAAAGCATGCGCGGACGTGCACGACGGTACCTCGCGGCTCGACCGGGAAGCCGGTCCGTCATTCGCGAACATCCACGTGCCCACCTCGTGCCGCCACTGCGAGAACCCGCATTGCATGAAGGACTGCCCGCCGAACGCGATCCACCGCAACGCCAACGGCGAGGTCTACATCCACAGCAGCTGCATAGGCTGCGGCAATTGCGAACGCAACTGCCCGTATGGCGTCATCCAGCTCACGCAGGTCAACCCGGATCGCAAACCACCCAGCCTTTGGGCGTGGCTGCTGACGGGGCTCACAACCGAGCCCGGGCGCGAGAAGGACTATCACAATGCCGAATTGGGGAAAAAAGCGGTCAAGTGCGACATGTGCAAGGACCTGCCCGGCGGCGCGGCATGTGTGCGCGCTTGTCCCACCGGAGCAGCCATCCGGGTGAGCCCGGAGAAATTCATAGAGTACGCGTCGAAATAAACGCGTAAACCCGGAGGTTCCCGGGCGCCTGCACTAGCCGTGCTTGTGCTTGCCGTGACCCTTGCCTTTGCCGCGCTGGTGACCGCCGCCATCGTGCTTGGCGTGGTGCTTGGCCTTCTTGACCTTGACCTTCGCGGAACGGAAATCCCCGTCGCGCGTCCAGCGCCCGGTCTGGCGATAGTAGTTGCCGTCGCGGTTTTCCCAGCGGTCGGGATCCCAGCGATAGCCGGTGCGCTGCGCGATCGGCCGGCCGCGGACCCAGACGTAGCGGTCCCCATTCCAGCCCCAGTAGCCCGGGGCCCAGGTCTGGTCAGGCGCGAGCGCCGGCACCGTCTCGAACTGAGGTGCCGGCGGCGCGAGGCTGATGTTGACATTCAATTGCGCGAGCGCCGTGCCCGCCGTGGAGGCCGCGGCAAACAACGCCGCCAGCAGGAGGCTGCGAATGGCGCTCGTTTTCTTCATGGTCTTACTTGATGCGCATGTCGTTTTTGACAGCCGTCACGCCCTTGATGTCGCGGGCGAGGCGAACTGCTTCGTTCATCGCCATTTCCGAACTCACGAAGCCGCTGAGCTGGACTTGGCCGCGGAACGTCTCGACGTTGACTTCCCTTGCCTTGACCACGGGGCTCTCGACGAGCGTGGCTTTCACTTTCGTGGTGATCCACGAGTCGGACACGACTTCGCCCGGGCCGCTGCGGTCTTCGATGTGCGCGCAACCTGCGACTGCCAACACGATGGCGGCGAAAAACAATGCGGTGAAACGCTTGATTTGGGTCATTTGATCTCTCCAGTTGGTAAAAACAGCAACACGGATTGTGAAGAGGTCGGCAAAAAGGGTCTGTGCGTTGGCGTACCAATGGGCCGGGAGGGCGCGGCGGGCCAGCTAGAATCCTTCATGGCCGCGCCCCTGACCCGAAGCGTACGCACCCCGCTCCTCGAGATCGGCTATCTGGAATCGGGCCCCCCGGGCGGGTTCCCGGTCGTGCTGCTCCATGGCTGGCCGTCGGACGTCCATGACTGGGACGCCGTCGCCGGCGGCTTGGCCGAGGCGGGCTATCGCGTTCTGGTGCCCTGGCTGCGCGGCTTCGGACCCACGCGCTTTCTCGATCCGAAAACACCGCGCTCCGGCCAGCAGGCCGCGGTCGGCGCGGACCTGCGCGATTTCCTGGATGCGCTTGGGCTGCAGGAGGCGCTGGTGGCCGGCTACGACTGGGGCGGGCGGGCAGCCTGCGTGGTGGCCGCTTTATGGCCCGAGCGAGTTCGCGGCCTCGTCACGATCAACGGGTACGCGATCCAGGACATTCGCGGCTCGGTCGCGCCTGCCGATCCATTGCAGGAGCAGCGTTACTGGTACCAGTGGTACTTCCATACAGCCCGCGGACGGGAAGGTCTCGTGCGCGACCGCGGCGGCATCGCGAAACTGCTGTGGAAGCTCTGGTCGCCGAACTGGGCATTCACCGATGCCGAGTTCGACCTGACCGCCGGGAGTTTCGACAACCCGGATTTCATCGACATCACGCTCCAGTCGTATCGCCACCGTTACGGGAATGCCCCGGGCGATCCTGCTTATGACGACCTGGAGAGACTGCTCTCAGAGCAACCGTCAATTTCGGTGCCGACCATAGTGCTTCACGGGGAATGCGATGGCGTTGGAGCGCCGGCGCAATCAGCAAACGCGGCCCGACATTTCAGCGGCGCGTTCGAACGGCGCGTCATCCCGGTCGCCGGCCACTTCCTGTCGCGCGAAAATCCCGAAGCAGTAATAAGCGCGGTGCGCTCGCTCGGAAAGCCCTGACTGCGGTTCTTTGCGGGACCGGCGGTGCTGCCGCGGTTCACCAGCTCGAAGGGCAGCGTCTGGAAGGCTTCGTGGTCGCGGCCTTCGAGGCGCGCGATCACCTGCTCGGCGGCTGCGCGGCCGACCTCGACGATCGGCGTGCGGATGCTCGTGAGCCCCGGCGTCTGCGTGGCGCCGAGGTCGGTGTTGTCGACCCCCGTAATGGAGATGTCTTCAGGAATGCGCACTCCGGCCTCGCGGCACGCAATCATTGCGCCGACGGCGAACACATCGTTGGTGCAAGAGGATGGCCTGGGGCGACGAGCTCATGCGCGAAGGCGTGCCCCGCTGCAACGTGTGGCGTGGCGGGTTTCCGAACGCACCTGCCGAAGGCTGGAACCCTGCACCGGCGCCGGCCGAATCGAACGAGCCGAATGGGTTCGGCCTCTACAATGTCTGCGGCAACGTGTGGGAGTGGTGCGAGGATTGGTTCAGTCCAGCCTGTCACACGGAGACGGCACCGCGCGATCCGGTCCTTTCACATCCGACCGGAAGGCGCTCCATGCGGGGCGGATCGTTCCTCTGCCACGATTCGTACTGCAACCGCTACCGAGTCGCGGCGCGCAGCTCGAGCACGCCCGAAAGCGCTTCGAGCAACCTGGGGTTTCGCCTCGCGGCGTAGGATGAGAGGACCGCGCGGATTTTCGAAAGGCCCTGTGCCGGTGGACGGCCAAGTACGCGCGACCGGCGCGAAAGCCACGCCGCAAGGGTTTTGATGCCTCGACGGAACCGCAAAATCGTTAAAACTGAATTTGTAGATCGGGCGGCTCTGTGAGCGGCTGTCCGGTCTATTTTTGTATCGGTACCGATACATTTTTTTGACAGGGTCAGTCGTGCGGTATCAGGGCCGCACTCATGAGCGCTTCAGTTCGCGGTAGAAATTCTCGTGCGAGCCGAGCAGCAACAGCAGCCGCGTGGCGGGGTCGAATTCGTAGGCCAGCAGCGCGAGCTGGCCGTTACATTTGAACTTGTGGACGAAGACGCCGGCGAGGTTGCCTTTCTTGGGTTCGCCGGTTTCCGGGTGGGTGACGATAACCTGCACGGCTTCGTCGACATCGGCCTTCTGGTTCGGATGCAGGCGCTTGTAGGAGCGGCGGAAGGCGGCGGTCTGGAGGACCTCAATGCTCGACATCGTCAGTCGCGCTTGCCTTCGGCAGTGAAGCGTGTCGCCAGTGTCGGGCCCTCGGCACGGGCAATCAGCAGTTCGCGGATAAAATCCACGTGCAGGTCAGGGTTATCGAGCGCTGCCTTGCCGACCATCGCCCAGAACTCGATCTGTCCGGCGATGGTGCGGCGCTCGGCACGTGCCTGGGCGCGGGCTTGTTCGTAGAGAGTGTCGTCGATGCGGACGGGCATACCCATGGCTTCACCTCGAATTAATACGCTACAAAAGTAGCAAATGGGGTGACTATAGCCGCAATGCCGCCGTGCCGCCAGCGCCTACCCGACGGTACGTGAGTCCATTGCGGAGCCAGCTCAGCCGGCCACGGCCTCTTTCCGGCGCACGCTTTCCAGCACGAATCCTTCGTAGCCATTGAGCGCCACTTCGTCGCAGCGCTTCTTGTACCGGTGCACGCCGCCGACATAGGGCATGAACACGCGCGGCTTGCCCGGGATGTTGGCTCCCATGTACCAGGAGTTTGCCAGCGGATAGAGCGTGGCGTTGGCGATCTCGTTCACATGCTCGACCCAGGCGGCCTGGGCTTGGTCGCTCGCGCCGATCCGGTTCAGCCCCCGCTCCTGCATGTACTTCAGGCAATCGACGATCCAGTCGGTGTGCTGCTCGATGGAGAGGATCATCTGGCTCTTCACGCCGGGGCTGCCCGGGCCGGTAACGAGGAATAGATTGGGGAAGCCCGCGACCATGAGGCCCAGGTAGGTGCGCGGGCCGCTAGACCATTCCTCGCGCAGTGTCGTGCTGGGGAATGGACTGCGCACGCCCGTGCGCACGTCGATCTCGGCAAGCGCGCCGGTCATCGCATCGAATCCCGTGGCGAAAACGATGGCGTCGAATTGGTAGTGCGCTTCGCGCGTGCGCAGTCCGCCGGGCAAGATCTCCTCGACTGGGGTACGGCGCGCGTCGACCAGCGTGACGTTCCGCTGGTTGTAGACCTCGTAGTAGTTGGTGTCCAGGCACAGGCGCTTGGTGCCGATCGGATGGTCCTTGGGCGCCAGCAGCTCGGCCACGGCCTGATCGCGCACGATGCTGCGGACCTTCTGCCGCACGAATTCGGCGGCGGTCTCGTTGGACTCCTGGCTGAGCAGCAGGTCGTTGTACGCATAAAGGAAGTTGATGCTGCCGCCTTGCTCCCACTTGGCCTCGAAAGTGCGCTGCCGCTCTTCGGGCGTGGCCTCCAGCGCCGACTTGACCGGCGGGGGATAGCCGCCGATGCCGAAAGGTGTGTCGTATGCAGCGCGCCTGCGTTCGGGATATTCGGATTTGTGCGCCCGCTCCGTGCCGGGATCGAGCGGCATGTTTTTCGCTGGCAGGATGAAATTCGCGGTGCGCTGGAACACGTGCAGCGTCTTTGCCTGCCGCGCCACGTACGGGATCAGCTGCACTCCCGAAGAGCCGGTGCCGATGACCGCCACGCGCAGTCCGCTGAAATCCACGCCTTCGTGCGGCCAGAGACCCGAGTGATACCACTTGCCCTTGAAGCGCTCCAGCCCCTTGAAGTCCGGCACGCGCGGCGTCGAAAGGTTACCCGTGGCCATGATGCAGAACGGTGCGTTGGCGACATCGCCCTTGTCCGTGGTCAGTGTCCAGCGGTTGCGCTCCGGATCGAATTCCGCGGAGACCACGCGCGTCTCGAGCACTACATCGCGCAAGAGGTCGAAGCGCTCGGCAACGTGATTGATGTAGCGCAGGATCTCGGGCTGCGTGCCGTAGCGCTCGGGCCACTTCCACTCCTGCTGGAGCGCCTCCGAAAACGAGAACGAGTACTCCAGGCTCTCGATGTCGCAGCGCGCGCCGGGATAGCGGTTCCAGAACCAGGTGCCGCCGACACCGCTGCCCGCCTCGTAGACGCGTACGCGCATTCCCATGCCGCGCAGGCGGTGCAGCGCATACAGCCCGGCCAGGCCGCCGCCCACGATGAGGGCATCGAAGGACGAGTCCCCGTTTTCCGGTTGCAGAGTCGTTGCGTCCAATGCGCCTCCTTGCTCCAAGGCCTCAATCCTACGCCGCCATCGCGGCCAGCATACGCTCGTCGATGATTCCCACCGCGCGCGTCCAGCCGGCCGAGGCGCCGCGGATCTTGTGGGGAAAGCACGAAACGATGAAGCCGTCGGGTGGCAGTGCCTCGAGGTTGTGCAGCTTCTCGAGGTGGCAGTAGCCCATGCCGCAACCGGCGCTCACGTAGTCGTCGTGGCCGTAGCGCGAGCCCGCGCGCGTGTTGACGACCACGATCCACCGCCCATGCCGCGCCGTCGGGGAGATCCTCTTTCTTCAGGCCCGGGAAGAAGGGCGCCATCTGCCCGAAGGTGGAGTTGTGGTCCATGTAAGTGATCTTTGGGCCGAAGGGCGGCGGGTCGGAGATCACGTCGTTCTCGAGGTAGATCGACAGGTCGATGATCCTGCGGGTCATGGCGGTCCTCCCGGATTCAGGCCACGAACCGCGGCACGAAGCCGCCTTGCGTGTGGTCGATGTGGCAGGCGAAAGGCGCGCCGAAATGCGCGGGCATAAGCAGCGCGCCCCCGGCGCATTCTTCGAGCACGCGCTTGCGGCTCTCTCGCGCGTTCGTGGCGTCGGCGCACGCGAAGCTGTTCCAGTGCGGGCGGTAGACCTGCAGCGCGTGATGCAGGATGTCGCCGCAGAAGATGGCGCGCTCGCCGCGCGACTCGAACTTGATCGCGATGGTGCCGGGCGTATGGCCGGGCGCTGGCTCGACCTTCAGATGCTCGTCGAGCGCGAACGCACCGGTCACCATCTGCGCGAGACCCGCCTCGACCACCGGCAGCACCGAATCGCGGAACGAGCCCAGGTTGGCCGGGCCTCTTTGCGGATCGAGGTCCACCGCGAGGTAGTGGTTGTAGTCCTCGCGGCTGAACACGTAGCGCGCATTCGGGAAAGTCGGCACCCAGCGTCCGTTCTCCAGTCGCGTGTTCCAGCCGACGTGGTCGACGTGCAGGTGCGTGCACATCACCATGTCGATGTCCTCGGGCTTCGCGCCGGCGGCGGCGAGGCGATCGAGGTAGCGGGTGTCCTGCATGTGCCACATCGGCCGCGCCGCGCGCGGCTTGTGGTTGCCGACGCAGGCGTCGATGAGGATGCGCTTTCCCCCTATCGTGATCAGCCAGCTGTGCACGCTGAGCTTGAGGAATCCGGAGGCCGCGTCGTAGTGCGCGGGGGAGAGCCAGCTGCCGTGCTCTTGCAGCACCGCGGGGTCCCAGTCGGGGAAGAACTTCACCGCGTTGAAATTCGGCTCGTACGATTCCTCTATGCGCGCCGCAGTGGCGGCGCCGATTCTCACTTGCGTCATGGGGTGGCGCCTGTCGAAAACGTCGGGGAATTGTATCCCGTGCCCGTCGCTCGCTGATTTCAGACTGGAAGTGAAGTTTGCCGATGGCACCAAGGGAATTGTGGATATGGCGCAATTCCTGGCGCGCGGATGCGGCGTATTCTCGCCGCTGCGAGAAGCGGCGCTATTCGACCAGGCTTACGCGGACAATGGTGCGGTCACTTGGCCCGGTGATTTGGATCTGGCGCCAGACAGAATGCATGAAGAATTGAGGGAAGGCCGATGTCTACGTGATGAAGTAAGCCATTTCTGGGTCGATGCCGATGGCAGCAATTCTCCCGCTAGCCCGCGCCAGTGCTAGGGCTTGGTAAAAAAATGGCAGTAATTGCGGGATCGAACCATCTCACGGGTCGGTGAATGGCCCTATCCTGGCGCGTGCGAAAGCCGGCCGTGCCTGGATCGACGTCCACCATTCGGTCACCCGCGGATGGAATTTCGAAGTGACCTGCCCGGGCGCGATCTCCTCCTCGATGCGCTTCACGAAAGGCACGACGGCGATGTCGGCGATCGTGTAGCGCGATCCCGCCAGCCATGCCGACTCCTTGAGCGTTCCCTCCATGCGGTCGAGCAGCTCGACGAGCTTGGCCCTCGCGCCGGCCCGCTCCTCTTCGGTGTAGGGCCGCCGCGCGACGCGCAGCCACGCCTCCTGCCTTTCCTTGCTCGGGATCTTCTTCAGGTGCGCGGCGAGCTCGTCGTCGGTCCACTTTTCGGCGACCTTCTGTAGCTGGTGCCGCCAGTTGAAGATGATGAGGTTGCCGATGCGTTCGTCGACATGCCGGATCCAGTTGCGCATCGAGGCGCGGTCGTAGGCGTTGTCCGGGCTGAGCGGCGGGGCGGGGAAGACCTCGTCCAGGTACTCGCAGATCGTGCCGCTCTCGAACAGCGGCCGGCCGTCGTGGATCAGCGCGGGGATCACGCCGTTCGGGTTGATCTTCAGGTACTCGGGAGAGTGGTGCTCCATCGCCTCCAGGTTGACCACGCGGCCTTCGTATTCGAGGCCCTTTTCTTCGAGGCACAGGCGCACGCGGCGCGATGCGCTCGAGCGCCAGGCGTGGTGCAGGACCAGCATGGCCCGCTAGTCCTGGCTGTAAGGCCGCGTCACGCTGAGCCTGACCGTCAGGCCCGTCCTGAGCGCGATGCGGACCAGCGCCTCGAGGCTGAACGCCTGCGCGCTGCCGTTCACGAGCTGGTGAAGGCGCGAGCGCGACAGGCCGAGGTACTCGGCGAGTTCACCCTGCTTCAGGTCGAAATGCCGCAGCCGCGCCCGGATGGCGGCGAGGGTCTGCTTGCGCAATGCGAGGACGGGATCGGCGGCCATGCGGGCTCCTTGGGGCGGAATGTACCGGTAACGATACACCAATTGGCCGGAGAGGCGCCCTGGCGCTTGGGTTGGACAACTGAAAGTACCCAAATCGGAAGTTCCGGCGGTCACCCGCCTCCTGCGATATGCAGCGCGGCGATGTACCCGAAGGTGAGCGCCGGACCGATCGTGATCCCGGCTCCCGGATACTTGCCGCCCATCACGCTCGCCTGGTCGTTGCCCACTGCGTAGAGTCCCGGCACCGGCCGCTCGTTGACGTCGAGCACTCTTGCATGCTGGTCGGTGGCCAGACCGATGAAGGTGCCGAGGTCGCCCGGCACGAGGCGCACCGCATAGAACGGCCCGGTGACGATCGGCGCGATGTTTGGATTGGGCTTGTGCAACGGATCCCCGCCGAAACGGTGGTAGGCGTTGGTGCCTTTGCCGAAGTCGGGGTCCTCGCCGCGCGCTGCGAACTCGTTGTAACGCGCGAGCGTGCGCTCGAAACTGGCCGCGTCGATGCCGAGCGACTTGGCGAGCGCCGGGGGCGAACTCGCGCGGACCAGGTAGCCGGAGTCCAGGTGCGCGCCGATCGGCAACGGCGACGGCGGCACGACGCCCAGCCCGTAACGTCGCAGCGCCCGGTGATCGCACACCAGCCAGGCTTCCACGGTGTCGTCTGCCTCGCAGGCAGCGAACATGCGCTGCACGAAATCGTGATACGACTCGGCCTCGTTGGCGAAGCGCCGGCCGCGCCGGTCCACGGCGATGTAGCCGGGCTTGCAGCGGTCGATGAAGTGTGGGTAGGGCACGCTCGATCCGTCGGCTTGCGGCACCAGCGAAACCGGCGTCCACGCGGCGGCCTGGTCCTGCTCGACATGCAGCATGCCGCCCACTTCGCGTGCCGCGCGCGCGCCGTCGCCGGTATTTCCGGCCGGCGCGAGCGGGACGTGGTTCTTGCCGGCGGCGACGTGGCGGTAATAGCGGCTGCGCATTTCCGCGTTGCCGGGAAAACCGCCGCTTGCGAGCACGACCGCGCGCCGGGCGACGACCTCGATCTCCTTTCCTTCGCGCTTCACAATCGCTCCGGTGACGCGCTCGCCCGATTGGGTGAGCCGCACGAGCGGGCTCTCCAGCCAGAGCGCGACGCGCTTCTCGAAGGCGCTTTTCGCCAGCCGCGCGATCAGCGCATTCCCGTTCGCGATACGAGTGCCGCGCGGATACGTCAGGCGGTCGCGGACATAGCGCGCGAGGAGCTTCGCGACATGCCAGGCCGACGCGCCCGAGCGGCTGAAATTGAGCAGGTGCGGAATGTCGTCGCGGCTGACCGACATGCCGCCGAACAGCATCATGGTGCGGATCGGCGGGCGCAATTTGCGAAACCACTCACCCAGCTCGCGTCCGTCGTAAGGCAGGGGAAGCAGCGAGCGCCCGCCCTGCGAGGCGCCGGGCAGCCCCGGATGGTAATCGGACCAAGTCCCCATCAGCAGGTAGCGAACATGCGTTTCCCGCTCGAAGAAGGCCAGCATCTGCGCGGCGTTTGCGACGAAAGCCTCCGCCTTGGGCCGGTCGAGGAAGGCGCCGACCTCCGCCTCCAGATAGCGCAGCGCTTCGGCGCCGGAGTCGGCAATGCCTGCGGCCACGGACGCCTCGCTCACCGGGACCCAGATCACGCCCGCGGAATACGCCGTGGTGCCGCCGAACAGCGGCTCCTTTTCCACCATCAGCACGTCGAGGCCCTGATGCGCGGCCGTGATCGCCGCCGAGAAACCGCCGGCCCCGCTGCCGGCCACCAGCACATCGCATTCGTGGCGATCCATCATCCCGCCTTCGTGCGGATCTCCTCGAGGAGCGGCCTCAGGTAGCCGAGGAACGCGTCCGGGTGCTCGCTCATCGGGAAGTGCCCGAGGCCTTTCATGATCGTCACCCGCGCACCCTTGATGCGCGCCGCCGCGGCCTCGGTGTCCTTGGGCGAGGCGGAGTAGTCGTACTCGCCGGTGAGCATGTAGAGAGGGCAGACGCCGGTATCGATCGCGCCGATGCGTTCGCGGATATCGCCTTCGACCTGGTAGAAGAAGAGATCGCCGGTGAAAACGCCCGGGCCCCCTTGCATGTAATGCCACACCGTCTCCCAGCGGTGCGCGTCGGGGCTGAGCGGCGACATGAGGCCATAGGCGATTGCGCCGCAGGCCTGCCCGCCATGCACTTCGGCATGGTTGAGCCATGCGGACTCGTAATAGCGCTCGACGAAGGCCGCGGACTGCAGCCCGATCAGCGCGCGCAACTCAGCGGCGTGTTCCAGGGCGAGGTTGAGCACGATGCGCCCGCCGATCGAGCACCCCATGACCACCGGCCGGTCCAGGCCGAGGGCTTTCGCGACCGCCATGATCTGGCGCGTGTACGCGCCGGTGGTGAGCCGGTAGTCCTCCGCTTGCCAGCCCTCGGGCGGCGACGACTTGCCGTGCCAGGGCATGTCGAACGCGATGACGCGGTAGTGCCGGGTGATCTCCGGGTCGTTGAGCACCGCGCGAAACTGGCGGCCGTCCGACCCGGCGGTATGCAGGCAGACGAGCGGGATGCCCTGGCCGGCCTCCTCGAAATAAAGACGATGCGTCTTGCCCTCGATCTCGATGTGCGCGTAGCGGCCGGTGATTGCCTCGAGGCGGGCGCTCATGCGGCCAGCCTCCGCGGCGCGGCCAGCACCAGCTTAAGATACATAAGGTGGGCCATCAGAATGCGCTGGTCGCCTTCGAACACGACATCGCCCCGGCGCAGCAGCGCGAACAGGTCGTGCCAGCCCGGCGCCGGCACCTTCTGCCAGAACTTCTCCCAGCATTCGGACTTTGCGCGGATCGCGAAGCGCCACGGGCGCATGACGAATGGGCCTTTGCTCACCGGATCGACGCGCCCCTCGCGCACCGTCAACAGGTACTGCTGTGCGCCGACCTCGACCATGAAAGTCTCATTCATGTGCCGCCCCCAGCGCACGATGGCCGGGTCGTCATTGACCAGTTCGGGGATGCGTTCAATCATGTGCTCGCCTCATCCAGTCGGTTAACGATACTGCACTACACGCCAAGGTACCTGTGCCATAACCCATGGTCGGCATCGAGTTCGGCCGAGCTTCCCTGCCAGGCCACGCGCCCGCGTTCGATGATGGTGTGCCGGTCCGCGAGGCGGATAAGGCGCTCGACGTACTTGTCGATCACGAGGATGGTCTGCCCAGCGCGGCGTAGTTCGGCCAGGCACGCCCAGATCTCCTCGCGGATCAACGGCGCCAGGCCTTCGGTCGCCTCGTCGAGGATCATGAGGTGCGGGTTGGTGACCAGCGCGCGCCCGATGGCGAGCATCTGCTGCTCGCCGCCCGAGAGCTGGTTGCCCATGTTGCCTTCGCGTTCCTCGAGGCGCGGAAAGAGGCGGAAGACCTTCTCGACGGTCCATGGGCTCGCGCTGCCGTTGCGGTTGCCGGCAAAGGCCTCGAGGTTCTCCCGCACCGTCAGATTGGGGAAGATCTGCCGCCCCTCGGGCACCAACGCCACGCCCGAGCGCGCGATCGCATCCGGCGAGGCGCGCTCGATGCGCTTGCCGCGCAGCTCGATGGCGCCGCCGCTCGCGCGCGTGAGCCCCATGATCGAGCGCACCGTGGTGGTCTTGCCCATGCCGTTGCGTCCGAGGAGCGCAACGACTTCGCCCGCGCGGATTTCCATGTCGATGCCGAACAGCACCTGGCTCTGGCCATAGGCGGTCGTGAGATTGTCGATCCTGAGGAGCGCTTCGCTCAAGAGGCCACCTCGTCGCCAAGATAGGCGCGACGGACTTCCTCGTTCGCACGGATTTCACCGGGCGTGCCGGTGGCGATGATCGCCCCGCTGACGAGCACCGAGATGCGGTCCGCAAGCTGGAAGACCGCGTCCATGTCGTGCTCGACCAGCAGCACCGAGACCGATTCGCGCAGGCGGTGAATGAGGGCGATCATGCGTTGGGACTCGTCGGGTCCCATGCCCGCCATGGGTTCGTCGAGCAGGAGCAGTTTCGGGTTGGTCGCAAGCGCCAGGCCGACTTCGAGGCTGCGCTGCTCTGCGTGCGCGAGGCTCCCGGCGATGGCGTTGACGCGCTCCGCGAGGCCGACCTGGGACGCAATTGCACGTGCTTCATCCTCGAGGGCGGTCTCGCTTGCCACCGGGCGCCAGAAACCGAAGCTCGAGCCGCTCCTCGCCTGCACCGCGAGCGCGAGGTTCTGCGCGACGCTGAAGCGCTTGAAGATGCTGGTGATCTGGTAGCTGCGCGCAAGGCCGGCCGTGACCCGCGCGTGCTGGGCAAGCGCAGTGATGTCCGAGACACCGAACAGGATGCGCCCCGCGTCCGGCGCGAGGCTGCCGGAGATCTGCGCGATCA
>Ga0163153_10002671_pt1 | contig 25286 bp, 16 predicted proteins | sample OliLakLV19MP6IB1_FD_148629 | JGI IMG/M metagenome (GOLD analysis project Ga0163153, IMG submission 148629) | Freshwater microbial mat bacterial communities from Lake Vanda, McMurdo Dry Valleys, Antarctica - Oligotrophic Lake LV.19.MP6.IB-1 | ecosystem: Environmental > Aquatic > Freshwater >...
GTCACCGCGCTCCTGGTCGAAACCAGCGACGAGTGGGAAACCGGAACCATCTACCTCAACATGAAACCCCAAACCCAGCCCTCAGTTTAGATGCTCGACGAAATTACAGAAAAATTATTGCACGGCCCATCCGCCTCGAGTTTTTGCATTCACGAGTGGACAAAAAGTGATATTTCGATAGAACTACCCCGTTGTTAGAGACAGAGCTGAGTGATTGGCATTTTTCAACCGGTGGTCTCAGTTAAAGGGCGAGCCGCATTCCTGCTATGCGGCATCAAGCCTCGTGGTTACTGTATCGCCAAACACTTTAGGCTTTCTCCAAAACTGTTCACGACAGAATCAGGGAACGCCAATTTTTGACCAGTGCCTGCCTCGGAGAGCTAACAATAAATAGTATGCGCCGCCCAGGCCGACAGGTCCGCTCGAAAGCATTGTAGGATCAATATGAAAATATTTACATGGATGGTGGTCGGGGTTTCGGCGGTGAGCTCCTGTGGGAGACTTCAATCGGCCTCCTTGACCTTCAGGGAGGTTCCGTATTCCGGCACGTCGTCCCTTTCTGCAGTGACGATCGGAATGAACGATGGAGTCGTAGTGGGATTGGGAGGAACTATTGTTCGACTCCTTCCTAGAGCCGACGATAGTGACTCCGGGACCAATATCGCAACGAAAACCAACAGCTTGCCTTTCCCTGGAATATCGCTGTATTCAGTCAGTTATGATGGGGGCAGTAATTACGTGGCCGGCGGCAATCAGAGCCGTTTGTTCCGTTCGACTTTCCCTACATGGACGGAAGTGCCCAACGCCTTTGGCAGCCAGCAAGTCAAATCCAACATAGTCGGAGTCGCGTTCAACGGCAGCCGGTTCGTGGCAGCCGCCCAGAACTCGCAGGTCCGGATTCAACCGGGTGCAGATTTGGGCGCGAGTGTTGGGTGGACGGCGGCTCCGGTCACCAATGCTTTGGCCGAACGGTTTCGAGCAATCACCCATGTCTCCGGGAGCACTCTGGCGCTGGCCGGAGATTCGGCGATGCTGAGCGTGTCCACGAACGGCGGCGCAAACTGGTTTGATCGCCGGTTAAATTTGAACGCTTCAACCAACTTCACCGGGATCGCAGCGGGCGGTGGCCGGATTGTGGCGGTGGGTGTCAACGGAGTGATTTTTACGTCGACCAATTACACAGGAAAGGGAGAAGCGAACTGGCCGAAAGCAGTCAGCCCAGTGACGAACACGCTGCGGGCGGTGACCTACGCTGGTGATCGATTTATTGCGGTGGGCGATGGCGGAGTAATGGTTCAAAGCACCGATGGTTTGAACTGGACCGTTGAACACAGCGGCACGACCAATCGCTTGAACGGTGTGGCCTACGCCAGCGAAGGCGTCTTTTCCGGACTGCTCTTCGCCGTCGGCACCAACGGCACCATCCTCGTCGGGGGAGCGAAGCCTGGGGTTCCTGAGCTGGCGGTGAGCAACGCCAGTGTCTGCGAGGAAACTGGTGCGGGTGCGGGTGAGTTTTCGGCGGTCGATACCAATCTTGTTGGTAACACCACCATCGCGTGGTATTCGGCTCCATCGGGAGGCGAGGCCATCACTAATGGGCCAACTTTCGCCCCGACGAACCGGGTGCCGGGCAATCATTCATTCTGGGTGGCCGTGCGGGACAGCCGGGTGAAGGGAATCGTAAGCGACCGCGTGCCGGTGACTTTCACCGTGAATCCGAAGCCTATCCTGGCGTTTCAGAGTGTATCAGCACTTTGCGTCAATGCTGCCTCGGTTAATCTTGAAACGAACGTGGTTAATGCCCTGTCAGGGGTGGGTTCGATCAGTGGACTGGGTGTGAATGGCAACTCGTTCTCCCCGGCGGTGGCTGGAGTGGGCACGCATACGTTGACCTACACGTTCATCTCCGACTCTGGTTGCGTGTCGATCAAGTTGATTCAAGTGGTGGTCAATCCAGTGGCGGATATTTCGATTTTACAAGTTGCACCGTTGTGCGTAGATGCCGCTGCGGTGAATTTGTCGGCGAGTGTAACCAATGTGACTGGAAGCGGATACTTCACCGGCCGGGGTGTCAGTACGAATGCCGGCGTTTATCGGTTCTCTCCATCCGTCGCAGGAGTAGGCACCTATACGCTGACTTATACATTCATTTCTGACGCGGGTTGCTCATCAAGCAAGTCGATTCAAGTGTTGGTCAATCCTGTTGCAGATATCTCAATTCCAGTGGTCGGTCCGTTGTGCGTGGATGATGCTGAGGTTAATTTGTCGGCGAGTGTAACCAATGTAACTGGAAACGGAGTCTTCACCGGCCGGGGTGTGAGTACGAATGCCGGCACTTACCGCTTCTCCCCATCCGTCGCCGGAGTAGGCACCAATACGCTGACATATACATTCATTTCTGACGCGGGTTGCGATTCGAGCAAAACGATCCAAGTGGTGGTCAATCCCATTGCAGACATCTCAATACAAGTGGTCAGCCCGGTGTGCGTGGATGCTGCTGCAGTCAATTTGTCGGCGAGTGTGGTCAATGGCGTGACTGGAAGTGGATACTTCACGGGCCGGGGTGTCAGTACGAATGCCGGCGTTTATCGGTTCTCTCCATCCATCGCAGGAGTAGGCACCTATACGCTGACTTATACGTTTAACTCTGACGTGGGATGCTCATCAAGTAATTCGATTCAAGTGGTGGTCAATCCGCTGCCAGTGGTCGGATTGAAGAATGACGCGAAGACCAATTATTTCGTCTCGGATACGAATGTCATTGTGCTTTCCACACTATTTACCAACACCCCTGCGGATCGGTTTTTCTTCTCAGGTGGTGGGGTGACGGCAGGGACATTCATCCCTTCTTCGGTGACCGTTCCGACAAATGTCATCTCTTATCGCTATACCAATTCCTCAGGTTGTAATGCCTCTGGAGAGATACGCATGGTTGTGACGGATTATCCGGAACTGAAGGTGCAGAACCTCACCAATACCCATTTTGAGCTCACTTGGATGACTAAGTTTGCGCGATATGACTTGGAGAAGTCGGAAACCATGACCAATTCCTCGTGGAATATGGTTACCAACGGAATCCTGGGAGGAGTCTCCAGCTCTGGAGTCCAGACGTTTGGAACCAATGGTGAATACTACTTCTTCCGGCTGAAGAAGCTGGGTACCAACTGAAAAATTGTGTGGCAGGCGGGTGTTGCTGTCCGCCAATGTTGGCGAATCGATCATGGCTGAATCATTGCAGCAAACTTGGGCCAGGGATGTAGCCCACCGGATCAAGCAAATCCAAACCTCTTGGGCGGATGATCAGGAGGGGACACGGAAAGAGACCATCCGTCGGGAAGTCAGGAAGGCGTTGGCTTTGTTTCCCGAACAACAGGAGCGGGCTGCGCGGCTGAATGCCCTCAAGATGTACTTTCCAGCCTGGGGGGAAACCAAAGTTCAGGTAGTTGAGGTGACGAAGGAGGTTCCTCCGCCCGAAGTGACGGTTGAAGAGATGGTCGAGCGGCTGATTGCAGCGTATCCCAAGCTCACGGAGCGACAGCGCCAAAGCTTTTCACGAGCGCTGCTGACAGCGGGTTATCGAGTGGAAGAGCGAGTGCCCGTGTCCGTGCCAGTGTCTTCTGCAGCAGTGGAGGCAGTGGAACGTGTGGGCCTTCCTGCTGAAGTGGCTGAGATGTTGGGTCTGGATGACGGACGATCCGTATCACCAACCAAGCTGGCGCAAGTCCTTCCGCAATTGCTCAAGAGCCTCGCGGAACTCAACGATCAGGCGATCGAAGTGCGGCGACACTTCGAAGAGCTGGCAGGTGCGGCTGGAGGACAGCACCGCCCTCGGAATCATGCGCCGGATTTCAAGCTCATCTTGCGGGACTTTCTTCAAGGGAGCGCGATCCAAACTCAGGAACTGGATTCCTTGTTTGGAACGATTCGGGCGCGAGTTGGGGCTTACATTCATACACCAGCGCACGTTCGGGAAAAGCTTCGGTCCGAGCTGGCGAAATTTCTGGCCCCTCGCGCCATTCAAAAGGCGGTTGGGGAGGGTAATTTTATGGTCAGCAAGAAAGCGCTGGCTTGGGATAAGTTTGTGGAACTTTGGGAGAATGACGGCTACAGCAAGCAAAATGACGGTCGCTTCTGGGGGCGAACCTATTCAAAGGCAGTTCTTGACGCCTTGGATCAAGACGGGCCTGCGTGAAATTTCAACGGCGTGGGGAGAAAGGAAATTCTAATGCCTCGCGAGGGGCAGACGGCGAGTTTCCGGAGCCCGACCGGGTCAGGAAATTGACCCGATAACGATCCTTATATGGGTATTAAACTCTGTTTCGGTTTCTTTTATTTTGACACCTTGACCTGACCGTGTTGATTTCTCAGTCCATGGTTGTTCGCCTTAACGTTCAATTCTCTCCAAACCAATGATGATCCACTGGCACGAGGGCCTTCATCTGTTGCCTCAGCATCTCCAGGCGCTTCAGAAATTCGCGCTTGACCGGATGAGCGAAGAGCGTCCATTCCTGCATCGATTCCCTTCGGGGATCATCGACCTCGAATTGGACATTACCAAGTCGACTGTTGGAATCAAACGATTAAGGGCGGTGATGGACAGCGGTGTCCATCTGGATTACCCGCGCAATGTTGAGATCGCAGCGCGCGATGTTTCGCCCGAACTGGCGCGTCGTCGGGATGGATTTGTACTGCGCCTCGGGCTGCCGGTATGGAGTGCCCACCGGCCCAATGCGTTCCCAATGAACCAGCCAAGTGGAAGCATGGCACGGTTGCGCTACAGACTGGATCAGGTGAGCCTGTCAGACGAGAACGTAGGTGGTGAGGGACGCGCCACTTACATCCGAAAATTTAATGGCCGGCTGCTCTTTGAATCGGACGATGACGCGGACATGGAGGTGCTTCCGCTTGCTCGAATCGAACCGTTGGCGGGCACAGGTTTTCCGCGGGTTGACGAACGTTATTCGCCACCGCTACTTCGGCTCAAAGGCTGGCAGCCGCTCTATGATCTACTGCGAAAAGCTGCCAATGAGATTGAGTTCAGCCGGGGAAGCCTTCTCGGTCGTCTCGGTGAGGGCGGGTTTGACATTCAGAAACTTCATGGAAATCAACTCGCGATCTTGCTGAAGCTGCGAACCGTGAATGAACACCTGTCCCGGCTCAAATCGTTTCTGGAAGTGGATCAGGTTTCCCCGTTCGAAGTCTATTGCGAATTGCAGAGCATGCTTGGTGCGTTGGCAGCGCTTGATCCGTTAACCACCACATTTGATGCCGTTGCCTTTGCCCACAACTCACCGCAGGATCAGTTTCGCGATCTGACTCAGAAGATCGCCAAACTTTTGGAACCATCCGCCACCACCCTTTTCCGGAGGTTTCCATTTCTTCCACGGGAGGATGGTGCCTATCACGAAGCGCAGTTCGATGCAGGATCGATCCTTCCCACGACGGCGGCACACTTGTGCGTCGAGTTGAAAAGTGTCGCGGGCCGTCCAGATCCTTCACTGTCAGAGGTGACCACCACAGTTGCTGACCGATTCATCGTTACGGAAGTAGGCCAGGCGATGAAAGGATTCTCCGGGCTTGTCCTGAACCGCCGAGATGCTCCCCGAGGGCTTCCAGCTCACGCGAATTTGCACTACTTTGACATTGATCCCACTTCCGAGAAAGAGATCTGGAGTTCGATTTGTACAACCCGGAAGATGGCGCTTCGTTTTTCGCGAGTCAGTTTTGGAGTTGAATCCATTGCCGTTTACCTGAGCTAATAACATGTCTAATGACACCTCTGACAGCGGTGCTGGCTCTGATGATTTCCAACCATCATCAAGGGAAGTGAGGCTCCTTGACTTATGTGAGCCGCTCTTCATGGCGGTCTGTGAGGTTCGCCGACTGGCCAAGGCCGGAATCGGACTGGATTTCACCCAGGCCCGTGCCGACATGCGGCGGGTTCTGAAGGAGTCTTCTCAGAAGTGCCTTCAGGAGGGATTCCGGGGAGAATGGCAGATGGTGGAACCGGCCTTGCGCTGTTTTGCAGATTCGCTTGTTGAGAATCTCGGTGGTGAGGACGCGACTGAATGGGCTCGCAATCGTCTCGCTGCTGAGGATCCGTTCGGCATCCCCGATCCCGAGTCTGCATTTTTCTCCGACTACCTTCTTCCCGCGCTTGAGCGCACCAAGCGGAGCAAACACGACAAGGATGTTCAGGTCCTTGAAGTTTATTATGCCTGTCTTCAGCTGGGCTTTTTAGGAAGTTACTATAACCGGCCTTCCGAGCTCGCCCAAATGAAGACCAGCATGGCGGGCTTCCTGCCGAACTTTTTTGCGCGAACGGCCCGGGATAAGATCACTCCAAGTACCTACGATCATACGATTCGGCGACGACTCGAATTTGATACCAAGCCAGCCATCTGGGGGTTGGTCAGCCTGACGGTGTTGTTTTTGATCGTCTTTTCCTGTTTCGTCCGGTGGAGCTACCATCAGGCTACGCAGAGCCTCAATAAATCGGTGGGCGACATCCAGAAGTCGGGCCGGATTAGTAACTGAGACAACCATAGTCATTGAAACACGCTGGGAGAACCAATGCCTGACTTATCTGAAATGTCCGACTCGGCCAAGAGCGGTGTGTTGGCTGCTGGCGGTGGTGGTGTCACTGTGACGGCGCTTGCGATGATGGGCGGCGAGATGCCGTGGCCTGTGAGGATACTCATTTCCGTCGCGGTGTTTGCCCTTTTCTTCGTGGGATTCTGGCTGGCACTTCGCTACATCAGCCGACGTCGGGCCAGGAAGTTCGCCGATGCGTTGGATGAAGATCTCAGCCGCCCTGATTCGTCTGGCACTGCCCAAGAGAAGGCCAATCTTGATCACTTGCGAAGTCAATTCCTCAAGGGGCTTGAAAAGTACAAGAAGGAGTGTGGTGATCCTTATGAAAAACCGTGGTACCTCGTTATGGGTGCTTCCGGGTCCGGCAAGTCGTATGCCTTGCGCAAGAGCGGCGTGGCATGGATGGAGGATCTGACCAACCTCAATCAGGGGGTCGGTGGAACGAGAACCATGGACTGGTGGTTTTCCGAAAAGGCCATCTTCCTCGATACCGCCGGCAGGTATGTCGATGCGCTGGTCGGGGATTCAGGCGACGAATCGGACAAACAGGTTGAAGAGCGCTTGCGGCAGTTGGAGGCATTCTTGAAGCTCCTCAAGGATCACCGCTCTCCGTGTCCCATCAATGGCTTGGTCATGGTGGTCAGTGCGGTGGAGTTGCAGACGCGTTCCGAGGACCAGCGGCTGGCGGATGCGCGGAAGCTTCTTCGAACGATGAAGAGAATCGAGATCGCCCTTGATGTTCGTTTTCCTGTAATTGTTCTGGTGACCAAGTGTGACAAAATCGCCGGGTTTCGCGACTACTTTGCGCCAATCTCCAATGATCCTCAGCTCCTGCGCCAGATGATGGGCTGGTCAACGCCGGGAGATTTGGAGTCGCTCGCCAAACCGTTTCGGCCCGATCTGTTGGATCGGGAATTGGACAAAGTGGCCGGAGAACTCAGGATGCGTCGATGGGCGCTGCTTGAAGCCCTCTTGCCTTCCGCTGGACAGACCCGTGCTGACGTGGCTAGCTCCCTCTTTGTTTTCCCGGAGCGTTTCACGGAAATCATTCAGCCCCTCAAGAAGTACCTTGCGGCCGTCTTCGGCCAGTCCAGTAAACCGCCATTTTTCCGCGGGATATACTTTACCTCGGCAGTGACGGAGGGCGAAGAGCTGGACCGTAAGCGCGCCGAGGCATTGCGACGCAACCTGGAGAGCTTCGTGACGGAGGAGAAGGAACAGAAGAGGCTCAAGCGAAGTCTCTATTCTCTTGACCGCCCATTCTTCATCAAGGACGCCCTCACAGAAAAACTGATGCAGGAGCAGGGATTGGTGACCCGGTTTGGCGATGCGGTTGCCGGCATGCGGCGGACTCAGTGGCTAATCGGTGGAGTAGCGGTTGCTGCGCTCGCGGTGATGGGACTGTGGATTTGGTTCCTCGCTGACAATTTGGCTAAGAAAGTCGGCACTCAGGCGAGTCTCTGGAAATCCATGGAAAGCGACCTGTCACTCGTGGGTACAAATGCTGGTAGCTCCTACTTCTACCGTGGGAACATTCTTAACTCGGGTTTTTCACGAACAGACTCTTACATTGAGCTCGGAAAAAAGGCACACGAGGATCTTGGAGTGCATTTCCTGTTTGGGCCGTCCACTGGTATAAGCGTGGTTGAGCGAACTACGGCTTGGCGCGGCTTGACCAAGAAGGCGCTGGAGCCGATCTTCAGCTACTCCAGGAACGAACTTTCCAAGTTGAAGAAATGGGATTCCAATGCCCTCATGGCTGTCAAGGCTGTGATTGATTGGGAATCGATACGATCTGGCCAACCCCCAACCCTGAGCCAGCAGACCAATATTCTCGCACCACTCGTTCGCTTCCTTATTGCCTTGGATCCATCGGGCTCAGGCGTTTCCGATGGTCATGAGTCAATTCCCAAGTTGGACACACTGTTGATGTACTTCCTGAAGTCTGGTGGTTCCGTCACCAATCTCGCCTCGTTCGGGGACACCTACGACGAAAATAGTTCCCTTAAAGGGGCTATCTCCGTTCTCATTCGAAGCAACTCGGCGCCGGATGTTCTGGATAACATCGTCGGGCCGTACAATAAAGTGGCCGAGGCTGCCGATCAGTTGAGCCGTGCCCAGAATAAATTGCTGAGCTGGACCGATCTGAAATTTGAGGGCCTGTCGGTGCAGGCCGCGACAGAGTTGAGCGTCCTGTATCGGGACTACTTGGGTACCTACGATAATCTGCAGAGCTCATTGGATATTCTTGGCCTAATTTCTGGAGACACTCCGCAGAAAGCGCTGGTGCAAAAGCTCCAAGAGACCCGGCGGAACAATCTGGCCCCACTTGGCGACGTATTGCTCTCGTTGCAACCTGCGCCGGGACGCCCCGATGGCTTGCTGACTGTGCCATGTCGGCTAGTGGTCGAGAAAGAGATTCAGAATCGAAGTAACGCGCTCGTCACGGCTACCGCTGAAATCAACACGAAGTTGGGTGTGTTGAATGGCCGGATATTCGGGACCAACGAAACTCCAAAATTCCGCCAGGTTCATGACGCCCTAGCCAGGGTCATCCTGCAGTTTGCACCAACCAACACCGAAAACTTGGAGGTCCAGACCCGTGCTGCGAAGTTAATCATCGAAGAGTTCGACAAGAAGTATCCAAAGGACCCGGACAGCAATGAAGATTTTTCGATAGCTCCGGTTTTGAACGACTTAGTGGAACGGGCGCTCATCCATCAGACCAATGGCTTGCTGGCCCGGTTCAAGAGTAAAGCGGACAAGTTCTTAGAAAATAGTTCACGCTTTCCAGTGACGGGTTTTGAATCTCAAGGCCCGGCGCTGACGATCCAAGAGTTAAAAAAATTTGCTGATGAGGCGGGCAAGTTGCTGCTTCAACTCGGCTCCGTGGATAGTTCCAGCGTCGAAGATGTTAAGTCACGTCAACGAACTCTTACGTCGCTTCTCTCCACCAACCAGCCTGTGGCCAGTGAGGTGAAAGTCTCAGTGATCATGCCAGGGGATGTGAACGAGATCTACCTAAAGTTGTTAGGGAACAGGAAGGTTCCGACAGTGAATAATACGGCCAAAGAGCTGTCGGTGAAGAGTGAGGGCAACGCTAAACAGCAGCTTTCAAAATTGATTCCTAGACCCCCCTGCGTTATCTCTCTGGATTCAGACCGATTTGAACTGTTTGATGTATTAAACAGCGGCCAAGCTGAGAAGCCGTTGCCAAAGTTCCCTGCGATCACAAAGTCCCCTTGGGCATTGGTCTCGTTCTTCCGCCGACCGTCGTCCAAGACCGATACCAATGTATTTTTCCAGCATACAACCACGAATACCGTTCTCTGGATCAATGCGTCTCAGGATGGACCATTCGTGCTAAAATTCGAGCCGTCGCTGCGTTGGTTGAACGATGAAGCCAGGGTCGGTCCTTAAAACGGCCCCAAGCATTGAAGGGTGATTTTTTCGCGGTGAGTTCTCGGTTCGAAGGATTGATGGGAATGAGATGAAGCTGTCTGAAACGAATCAGGATTTTGCGGTTCGAATTCGAGTGGGGGCTTTTGGGAAGCACCCTGCTTGGAAGGATTTTGCCGATGGGCTAGGCGACGAAAGTGAGCTGATTGCCCGCGCCAAAGGCGACTTGCTCGGGGCCATCGGTCATCTGGTGGAGGCGAAGGAATGGATCACTCACTGCGTGGTTCCAAGTTCACCCGCCCAGAACTGGCATTTCCTGTGGCAGATGGGCTATGAGTGTCTGGCTGGAGTGATGTGGCCGTCGCAGGATGATGAAGGTCGAGACGAGTACCCCATGGTGCTGGTGGCTCAAATGGATGGGTTCTCTCCCGTCTGGATTGAATCACGAGTTCTCCCGGTCTTGATTGAGATTGCTTCTAAAATCCGGGCGGTGAGCACGCCTCGCGACGTCAACTCCTGCCTGAAGGAAGCGAAGGAGTCGTTGCTTGCCCTGGCCAGGAGTGATGCTGGATCGGATGTCGAAGCGAGCCGGGCCGCGCTGGCAATTCTCGCCGCGACGATTCCCGCTGAGGATACCGTCCAGACACAACGGTTGTTTCACGCGATCAGCGCCAACTATCAACCGCTTGCAGCAGGCTCAAGTGTGCGCTCCGAAAAGTTGAGTTCGGATTACAACTCCTTGCGTCTTCCATGTCCCCCCGGCCAGAATCAGGTGTTGAGCGGCTGGATGGCAGTGCTACAGACTCAGATCACGACGCGTGCCTCTCTCTTTGCCATTCAGCCGGAAGGTGAGTCATGGTGCGATCTTTTCGTCGGGCGCATTCCTCATGAGCGGCTCAGTTTGATCCAAAAAACACCTACGGACGCTTCGATGGATACGGATACACCGTACAAGTTCGACGAAGCCTTCGCAGAGAAAGTGTCGCGAGCTCTCTCCGCCATCCGGGTTCCTTGGGGGCGGGAAGGGAAGGAAACAATTTTCGGCCTGGTCGCGAAGGATTACTCCGCTTCGGTGGCACCGGCACGTGGGCGGGTCGCGCGTGCTGCGGTGACTTCGAAGAGCCGACCGATTTCGAATAGGCGCTGGGGCTACGCTCTCGGTGCCTTTACAGTGGCACTGTTTGCAGCGGGTACCGCTTGGTGGTTCCTGCGCTCGGATTCGCAGAGTCCCACCTCTCCCGGTTCTGATGTCAAAAAAAAGGCAGCGGATTTCGTGGTCGCAACTCCCCCTTCGCCCACGAGTGAAGGTGAGGAATCAAGAAAGACGCAATGGTTTGTCTACGTCAACGATTACGAACGTTGGCTTTCGCTGTTTTCCAAACAGACTGACCTGGAGCAAATTCGTTCCGATTTCCTCGTTCGTTCCTGGCGCGATCTAGTTAGCACCAACCCCGGTGTATACCTGGATCCTCTTGAAGCGATTAAGGAGAAGGATCCGGAGACCCGTCTGTTTCCCGACCCGAAGCGTTTGGCGAATGAAGACGCCGCGTTAAGACAAGCATACCGTGTTCGGGATCTGGCCCGGACTTTGATCACTCGGGAATATCCAGCGACCGTTGGCTCAAACATCATATCGATCGGAACAGCGGGCATGACAAACATTGCCGCTGATCTGCGGCGCGAGCTCGAGTTGGCTCGCAGTGGTGTTTTGAATGCGGTGGCCGTGAGGACCAATGCGCCTGCCCGCAAGCCTGAGCCCCGGGGCGACATCTCAGTAGCCCTGTCCAAATTGGCTGCCGTGGATCAAGCCGCTGGAGACCTCGTCAAGGCCACGGCGGATTGGCAGCGGGCGAGGGACTTATTAGCGACAACGGATACCAATTACCTCCGGCGAATGGTTTACCAGATCGAGTCTGCCCTTCCGGCTGCGACAAACCTTGCTCAGGCTGTCTCCCTTCTGGGGGGCTATCGTCAGCAAACCTTCGGGATTGAGGCGTGGCTCAATTCCAACCGGACCAATCTCGACTTTACGGCTTTCGAGAGCGTCGAACGAACCAACCTCATTGCCACGCTTGATTCATGGACCAACCGGGCTGCGGAATATTTGAGGTTGCTGCCCCGGCAGGATCTGCGGAACGAGTTGAGGAACGCAGTGGTTAACAGCCGGTTGGCTGGGTACAGCAATGAGATCTTTGCCGCCTCCGCGAGCGGTCAATTGGCGACGGCAGTCGCCGCTCCGTTGTTGCAGCGGTGGAGCAACCATGTGTTCAAGGTGGATCAATTGGCCTCAGTGCCGAGTCTCCAGAAGAATCTCAAGGAGATCACCAGTCAGGTGGGTAGTTTGCGGGCAGAACATCGCGAAATCATTAGTGACTTGGAGAAGACATGGAATGACTTGATTGATTTGGACAAATTGCTCGCACAACAAAGAGTCAAGGCTCTCGGAGAGCCTCTCGACGTCCTGTGGAAGGCTTACCTTGTCCGGGTGGAGACCACGGCGCGGAACAAGGGAAACAAATTATCGCCTGCCGATTTAGTGGCATGGCGTGGTAAATGCGATTCCGTCCATCAGTTCCTCGTCGCTTCACTTCGGGAATCCAATGCCCCACCTTGGAACTTGCAGCGACCGGAGCCATCGCAGCCCAACTCTTTGCTCGTTCCAACCACGCTGGTGTTGGCGTTGGTTCAATCCAACTACCTGTCACATGTAGCCACGAATGCGGTTGATTCCGTTACACTCGCTTTGAGCCCCCCCCCGCAGGCTGATCTCGCTGGGCCAATGACGAAGTGGTGGAATGCGTATCTTGAGAATGACAAGGCGTTACGCAATTTACTCAAGAACCGGGATATTCCCAGTGCGACGGACCTGGAACGGATGGCCAGCAATTCGCTAGCTGCGTTAAAGCCGCCGGATTTTCTTGCCGCAATCGTAAACAACCAGGAGATTTTGCGTTCCCCGGCGTTGGTGCGCAAGCTTACGAGTGATCCCTTGAAACCCGTGGCTCAGGTCAATACACAGGGCTCGCCGCGAGAAATTGCGACCATTACCGCCTTGGTGATGGCAGCACGACTCGATCAATCTCCGCTGTGGCCCAAGGACGAAAAGGAATGGCGCGAAGCAGTTCGTTTGGCGATCCGTTTGCAACAAGATAACCCAAAGAGCCAATGGTCCGGCTGGCTGGATCGCCAGTGGCTAAAAGCGTTCAAACAGGCTCAGACATTTGAGACATCTGCACAATTCGCGGCGGCGGCATCTGATTTGAAGCTGGGCAAAAGTAATTTCCCCCCTTCCCTTGCGTTGAATGTCGACTTGCGAGAGTTGCGCACTCAACTAACAAATTCCACTTCGGATACCTGGCCAGCGGCGATTGAAACGTGCAAATCATTTCTCCTTAAGTATAGAAGGATGATGTCGTCGAGTAATTCTGCTCTCTTGGACCAGATCACCGCTGAACCGAAGCCGAACGCCGGCGAATCCATGGATGGTCTGGAGTCGGCACCGCCTCGACTTGCGGGGGCCAGGGTTTCGGTATTGGGTGGAGGACGAGTTGCCGTGGAAAAGGCCGGATGTCTGATCGCCTTCCGGCGCATTGAGGTCCCCTATCCACTGAAGCCGTTTTTCCTTGCCGAGTCTGAACTCTCGTCCGAGCAGTTGGCCGCTCTGTCCAAGGCATCGTATTCAGCGAAGCACCCTATGTTTCAGGAGGATTCCCCGGCTCCTATGGTAAATTCTTTTCAAGACGAGCTTTTGCTGCTGTGGAGAGGGGATCGGTATCGTTTCAATCGGCACGCTTTGTTCGCGCTTCACAATTTGGTTCCGATGAAAAAAGAAAAGACCGACAATCTCAATGGTACCTGCGTGGAGGTCAGGACCAATCGATTTCCTTTGGAAGGGAAGGTTTCTGTACCTCAGGCCTTTCTTCATGTCTCGAATTCTTACCCTGCCAACTTCATCACGCCCGCTCAAGCCGAAGCCGTTGGTCGCGCGCTGGGTTGTCGGCTGCCGACGCCTGAGGAGTGGAAAAAAGTCGATGAACAAGTCAACGCTCGGTTGCAGCAGAATTCGCCCGCCATTGCCGTCTCCCAGCTTACCGATGGCCTTCTTCGTAAATTTGCTCGTCCGATGGGGATTGAATTGAGCAATCTGAAGGGCAAGATGTTGTTTGGGAAAGAGTCGCCAATTTCCCTGGTGCAGGGAGGCGGTCTTGCGCTGGAACCCCAGCTTTTCGCAGGCGTGACTGAAGGAAACTACTCGGACGGCCAGTTTTATCATTGGCGTGGGAATGTTCGCGAATTGCTAAAGGGAGAGGGAAAGGATGGTAAACTGTACTATGTAGCAGGCGGTGGGTTCGCTTCCTCCCATTCCTCGGAGCCGGAACCTTGGGGGACTCGCAATTATGGCTGCGCGGATGTCGGCCTCCGGTTGGCGTTTGATTTCACCGGAGAGTCTCCAGTTGAGCGAATCCATCGGTTGGCTGCCTCCATCCGCCCTGACCCTCTCCATTAGCATGAGCATTCCCATTGAGCACTTGCTTCGGAAATTCAATGACCCGGAATCGGCCGGACATGATGGACGCCAGCCGATCAACTTGATCCAGGGCGGCAAACCGGACAAAGCCCTTCCGACAATTGATCAAGTCCGCACCTCTTTGGAGAACGCATCCCAGTCCGGGAAGGAACCAAACTGGGCTGAGATCAAAAAGTCTTCCGAAGCCATCCTCGTCAATGCCTCCAAACACTTGGAGGCCGGCTTCTTTTGGACCCTCGCGGCCATGCATCAGGAAGGTCTGCCGGGTCTGGCGGCCGGGCTCGGGCTTATGGTTCGTCTCCAGCAGGATTTTTGGGACCTTCTTCACCCGCAGATGGATAAGGGTGACCCGTTTGAACGAACGGATGTTTTGTCCCAGATCGCTATCCCAGTGCAGGAGGATTCCGGACACATGAAATTTGCTTACCGCCTCGGCACCATTCCTTTGCTTGGCGCGGCGTCTGATGGGTGGAGAATCGGGCAAGTGCTGGCCGCCATCGATCCGGCCCGCTGGCCCTTCGCCAATGGTATCTCTTCTGCGGAGGAAGCTGGCAATATCTGGACTTCGCTCTCCTCGCAGGTCGCGGATGAATTGCAGGCCACGCTTCGCGATTCGCAGCAACAGATTGAAACCATCAAAAAGCTCTACGCCGAGAAAGTCAGCAAGCTGCCGGCTCCCAGGCTCATTGAACTGGAGGACATTCTTGCCTGCCTTTTGAAGCTCGCCAAAGGCGAACTGGCTGGCCAGACGGGGACTACGGCGACCGGAGGAAATGGCGGACTCGTCACGACCACGACTCAGCCCGGTGCCCAGCCCACCGTTACGCCTTCTGGTGAAATCGTCGATCGCCGCTCGGCCTTGGACGCCTTGGAACGGGCCCGTCGCTTTTTTCAGTCGAGCGAACCCGCCAGTCCAGTCAGTCTGCTCGCTGACCTTGCTCTGAAACTCAAGGATCGGAATTTCATCGATACCCTCGCCCGCGTTTCTCCCGCCGATCTCGCCGAGTTGCAAAAGGGCTTCGGCCTGGATCCGGACGCGGCGCCAGTCCAAGCTCCGGCTTCGGTTGCTGGCTCGGCCATCAGCGCTCCTCCCGTTTTGCGCAACCGGGACAACGCATTGCAAACCTTGGATGCGGTCGCAACCTTCTTCCGTCGAAACGATCCCTCCAGCCCAGTGCTGGCGCTCGTCGATTTGTGCAGATCTTGCGCCTCGCGCGATTACGAAAAATCATGCCTGCGCATCTCAAGCTCCGCCGCCGATCTCGTCACGATACTGACGGGCAAAAGCAAATCGTCCTGAAGATGGCGGCCGGGTGAGTTTGACTCTCACGCTGTGTGCGGTGCAATATTTTGAGCGGGACAGCCGCAAGGAAATCGTTTAAGAAAATCTCATCAGCTATGACTCAGCGAACCACTCAAGGAAATGGACGTCAGTCCGCCAGCACCACTCTGGATCATGCCCACGTCAGCGGCCCTGGCAAACGCGTGATGACCATTCGCACCCCGCTGGGCAAGGACAAACTGATTCTCCGCAAGTTCACTCTCTCCGAACAGCTTGGCCGCCCGTTCCGAATTGAAGCCGATCTGTTGAGCAAGGATACCAACATTGAGTTCGACAAGCTCGTGGGCGAAGCCGTCTCCATTTCCGTCGAGCTCCCTGGCGGAAAGGTCCGGCATCTCCATGGTGTTGTGGCCACGTTTTCCCTCGGAGATCCCTTCGGCGTTTACGCCGGCTACCGGGCCATCATTGTGCCGTGGATCTGGTTCCTCACCCGCACCACGGATTGCCGTATCTTCCAGGACAAGACCATCCCGGACATCATCAAGGCCGTGTTCAAGGAATACGGATTCTCCGATGTCGTCGATCATCTCAAGGCCAGTTACAAGCCCTGGGTTTACTGCGTGCAATACCGGGAGACGGACTTCAACTTCGTCAGCCGCCTCATGGAACAGGAAGGCATCTACTACTTCTGGAGGCACAGCGCCGACAAGCATGAGATTGTCCTCGTCGATGACCTCACCAGCCACATCCCTTCCGAAGGTTACGAGAAAATTCCGTTCCGCCCCGAGCAGCCGGGCTACTCCGGTGGCGAGCACATCTCCCGCTGGAACGTCCGGCAGCAACTCCAGCCCGGCATCTACGCCCTCACCGATTTCAACTTTGAAAAACCCGGTGCCTCCCTCCAAGCCAAGGCCTCCGCATCCACCCAGCGCCTCGGTTCCAAATGGGAAATCTTCGACTACCCGGGCGAATACGAGGAACAATCCGAAGGCGAAACCTACGCCCGGCTCCGCATCCAGGAACTTCAGTCCCAACACGAGATCGTCAATGCCACCACCGACGCCCGCGGCATCGAGGTCGGCAGCCAGTTCGAGCTGGAACGCCATCCGCGACAGGACCAGAACCGTGCCTGGCTCATCACCGCCAGCGACTACACCTTTGCCGACGGCCAGCACGAATCCGGCGAGGCCGGCGAATTCACCATCCATTGCGCCTTTCAGGCCATTGATGCGCAGCAACAATTCCGGCTGCCGCGCGTCACCCCCAAGCCTGTCGTGCAAGGCCCGCAGACCGCCATCATCGTGGGCCCCAAAGGCGAGGAAATCTACGTGGACGACTTCGGACGCGTGAAGGTGAAATTCCACTGGGACCGCTACAGCAAGGCGGACCAGAACTCCTCCTGCTGGATCCGCGCCTCCCACCCGTGGGCAGGGCAAGGGTTTGGGGGCATGTCCATTCCGCGCATCGGGCAGGAGGTGATCGTGGAATTCCTCGAAGGCGATCCCGACCAGCCCATTATCAATGGACGCATCTACAACGCCTCCTCCATGCCGCACGCCTCCAACGCCGGGCGGGATGGCAAGCCTGGCAACAGCAAGCCCAGCGGTTTGAAGGCGGCGGCGATGATGACCAGCCTCAAGAGCAACAGTCTGGGGGGCAGCGGCGGTCACAATGAGATCACGATGAATGATGCAGGCGGGGCCGAGGGACTATTCATCAAAGCCCAGAAGGACGAGATTCACAATGTTGGCAATGACCGGGAACGTACTGTCGGAAACAATGAGACGGTCAAGATTGGTGCCAATCGCACGGAAAAGGTCGGGGCCAATGAGAGCATCGACGTCGCAGCCAACCGCACGCGGACGGTGGGCCAGAACGAGACCATCACGGTCGCCCTGATGCGCACCCACACCGTCGGAGTCAATGAAGCCATCACCGTCGGTGTCGCGCAGGAAATTACGGTGGGCGCAGCACAAACCATTACCGTCGGCGCGGTCCAAGCCATCACGGTCGGCGCCAATCAGGACACAACCGTTGGCGCCAGCCAGAGCAACTCGGTCGGGAAAGATCGCACTACCTCGATCGGCAAGGACGATGCGCTGACCGTAGGGAAAAAGCTTACTATTTCCGCAGGCGACGAGATTACGATCAAAACCGGCGACGCCAGCATCTCCATGAAGAAGGATGGCACCATCGTCATCAAGGGCAAGGACATCACCGTGAAAGGCAGTGGTGATGTCGTGATTAAAGGCAAGAAGATCGCTGCAAACTGACAATCCCTTTCTAAAACTATGAAGACGATGAACACGATCCTTGAGCGCGCGGTTGCAAAAACTTCCGACGGCCAAGAAATCGCGGCATCTTTGCGCTACGACACGTCCGAGGAAATCGCGCTGCCCTCGGTGGTGGTCGGAACAATTGAGGCGGTGAACGACCAGTCACTCTGGATAAACTTCGCGGCCAATCTTGATGCCCGGCCTATCGTGGCGCGCTCGTGCGTGTCCCTTTCGTCGTTGCGGGTCGGGATGCGCGTGACCCTCGCCTTTGAAAACGGCGACGCGGCGAAGCCGATCGTGATCGGCCTGCTGCACGGGGCCGGGGCCGGCGAACCTTGCCCGAAGCCGCCGTTGATCGAGATGGACGGCGAGCGGTTGATCTTCAACGCGCAGAAGGAAGTGGTCCTCCGCTGCGGCAAGGCCAGCATCCAGTTGCTCAGTGATGGCAGCGTGCGCATCCGCGGCGCGGAAGTCCTCACGCGCGCCTCCGGCACCAACCGGATTCGGGGCGGCAATGTCCAAATCAACTAGCGTCGTATGTGGGCCGTCAGCAACCAGACCCAGTTCAAAGCGGACCGCGCCTTCGCGCGCGCCGCTGACGGGGCGGAGATCTGGATGGTGGCGGTTCGGGCCACCTTCGACCTTCAGCCAGACGGAACGGTGACGCGCGCCAGAGAGCAGCAGGATGTTTGTCTCGCGCCGAAATACCAGGGCGAACCCGGCGCCAGCAGCCTGCTTTACGACATGGACCTGGTGCGAACCAAACCCGGCACGGACATCGTGCTCCATGCCTGCGCGCACGCTCCGGGCGGGCAGCCCGCTGAATCCGTGGAAGTGGGATTTCGTGTGGGCCATGTCGCGAAGCATTTGAAAATCGCCGGTGATCGCGTTTGGAAAAAAGGATTGTTCGGCACCAGCCCTGGCGATCCGGAACCATTTGTTTCCCTCCCCATCTGCTACGAACGCGCCTGGGGTGGACCGATTCCCGGTGCCGAGGCGCGGGATCGATTGAACCCCGCTGGCGTTGGCCTTGATGGCGAACCGGGCCGGCCGGTGCCCAACTGCGAGCATCTTGAGAACCCGATTCGCTCCCCGAAACACACAGGCCCGCCCGCCGGCTTCGGCCCCATTCCCTGCGATTGGCAATCGCGCGTGAAATTTGCCGGCACTTATGACGAGGCCTGGCAGAAAGAACGCCAGCCGCTCGTTCCCAAAGATTTTCAAGACGCCTACTTTCGCTGTGCCCCTACCGACCAGCAAGTGAACGGCTTCCTTCAAGGCGGCGAGGAAGTCGTCCTTCGCAATCTCACGCGCGCCGGGTCGCTCACGTTCAGTCTCCCCCGCGTCAGCCTTGGCTTTCGCACCCGCATCGATGGCGGCACTACGCCGCATCGCGGCCAGCTTCACACGGTCATCATCGAGCCGGAGGAAAACCGGTTGATCATGGTCTGGCAGACCGCGCTGCCGTGTCATCACACGCTCTACACGCTCAAGGAAACCGTCGTTTTCGAGAAGGAGCGCGTGCCGCTCGGGGCGCAGGAAGCGGAGGCCGAACTCGCCGTCTGATGCCATGACTCCCCCCCTCCAGGACTCCTCCATCTACATCGTCGGCGCGGGCGCGCAGACGCCCGTGGGCCGCTACGTCCTCGCGGCGGCGGCGGCCGTGCGGTGCGGCGTCTCCGCCTACGCCGAGCATCCGTTCATGATTGATAAACACGGCGAGCCAATGGTCGTGGCCCGCGCCGATTGGCTGGACGAAACCCTCCCGCTCGAAGACCGCATCGTCACCCTCGCCGTGGACGCCGCGCAGGAAGCCCTCCACCCGCTCGCCGCGCAACTCCCTGCGTTCCGCCGCCAGATGCGCGTCCACCTCGCCCTCTCCGCCGAAAACCTTCCCGACCCGAACCAGCGCCAGCGCATCCTAGACCGCTTCGCCGCCGGGGCCGGCTTCACCGCCGCCGACCCGGCCATTGAACCCGTCGCCGACGGCCACGCGGGAGGGCTGCTCGCGCTCGAAAACGCTGTCCGCCAGTTGCGCCGCGGCGAGGCGCAACTCTGCCTCGTGGGCGGCGCGGACTCCTGGCTCGACCCGGAACGGCTGGAGGCCATTGACTTCGCCGGACGCCTCCACTCCGTGAACTACAGTTGGGGCTTCACTCCCGGCGAAGGCGCGGGCTTCTGCCTCGTCACCACCGGAGCCGCCGCTCGCCGCCTCGGCCTGAACCCGCTGGCCGAACTGCTCGCCGTGGCCACCGCCCAGGAAACCAAACTCATGGGCACCCAGACCGTCTGCCTCGGCGAGGGCCTCACCGCCGCCTTCCGGGGCGTGCTAAAGGCAGGCCAAGCTTTGGCTCAGCGCGTCGCCCACTGCTACTGCGACTTCAACGGCGAAACCTACCGCGCCGACGAATACGGCTTCACCATCTGCCGCACCCGCGAAGGTTTCGAGGACCCCGGCAGCTTCACTGCCGCCGCCGAATGTTGGGGCGACGTGGGCGCCGCCTCCGGCCCGCTCGCCCTCACGCTGCCCCTTGCCGCCTGGTCGCGCGGCTACGCCAAAGGCCCGGTGAATCTGGCGTGGAGCAGCAGCACCCGCGCTCCACTTCGCGCCGCTGCTTTGTTGAAACAACCCGCCGCCTCGGCCAACTGAAGCCATGCCGGTCACCATCAATATCAACAACCTGAGCCTCTGCCACAAAGGCAGCAACGGCATTTCGATGGCAACCATTCCCGACGTGTGCAAGACGCCATCGCCCGGTGGCCCCGTTCCGATTCCGTATCCGAACATCGCGATGGCCAGCGACTTGATGAAGGGGACTACCACAGTGAAGGCGGACGGCGGCAACATGTGCGCCAACTACGGCTCGGAATTCTTCAAAAGCACCGGAGATGAACCGGGCGTAGTCGGCGGAGTTGCGTCCAGCACGTTCATCAAGGAAGCGACATGGATCACGTTCTCGTTCGATGTGAAGTTGGAAGGCAAGGCTGCCTGTCGGCTCACCGACAAGATGTTTCACAATCACCAGAACACGGTGAACATGGGTGGAGAGTTGCAGTCTCCTCTCCCCTCTGCGTTGGATGCCAAAGCCGCTTGTTACCAGTGCCGAAAGGAACTCAGCGAGGAAGGAAAGAAGAGCAAAGATCCCGAAACTAAAGAGGCTGGAGAACGGCTAGGGCGAGAGAACCACGACCTTGAGCAAGCCAAACTCTCGCAGGACGTTTATGATCCAGATGGTGGACCTCCTCCTGGATGGAAAAACATCAGCGACGATCCAGATGCTCTTAAAAAATATGGACTGAGTCCCGGTCAGTTGGAAAAACCTCCATCCGAGTTTCGAGCACAAATGTATGAGCCAGATCCCGCAGTTTTCGGCAATGACATGAAACCGACAGTGGCTCTCAAAGGAACAACATTCTCCAGCATGGCAGACTGGAAAAACAACGGAGCGCAAGCGTTGGGTTTGGAAGCAGATTACTACAAGAAGGCAGTTGGGATTGGCGGGGACTTGGCGAAGAATGGAGCCGATGTCCAAATCACTGGACATTCATTGGGAGGAGGATTGGCTTCCGCAGCATCGGGAGCCAGCGGGCTTAGTGGGACAACATTCAACGCCGCAGGTTTGGCGGGTAACACTATCGCGGACAGTGGGGGCATAGTAATTCCTTCACAAATCAATGCCTACCGGGTTTCGGGGGAAATCCTTACAAACATTCAGGAGTTGTCTTTGGGGAGCGCATTAACCGCCTACGGTGTCGGCGGGGTTGTCGGCGGAGTGATCGGCGCCGTTGTTGGCTTGTTCGCTGGCGGGGTGGGCGCAATACCAGGTGCTCTCGCTGGGGCAGCGACAGGAGCCAAGATCGCCGGAGTCAGCAAGACGGTTATCAGCATGCTCGCGCCAAATGCTGTTGGCACCCCTTATGAACTGCCCGGAACCGGCCTCGATCCGGTTGATCGCCATAGCATGGATCAAGTGATTGCAGGAATGGAGACGCAGATTGATAAAGATCAGGCCAAACTGGAGAAAGCGACCGGCAAGAAATGCAACTGCTAGGAGAAAAACATGAAAAGGCTGATGACCACGGTGCTTTCGTTTGTATCAGCGATGGCGTTGATTTGTTGGCCATTTGTCTGTTCGGCGGCAACAAAGTCGTCAGCGAAAAATAAATCTTTTATGGCAAATCAACCTCCAGAATTTTTCTTTGAAGGTTCTGCATTGGAATTGGCTCACGCTATCAATAAAAACGATGCGGAAGCGATCCGCCGATTGTCCCCACAAGTCGAAATCAATCGTGTCCACAGGCAAGGCATGACGCTCTTGTTCTATGCGCTGACCGCCAAAAAGCACGTGGCGGTAACGGAATTGATCAAAGCTGGCGCGAATCCGAAACAGGTTGACAAGGAACTAGGCTCTCCGTTGGACCTTGCTGTTCAAGCGAAGGACGCCAAATCATTGGAGTCCATCCTTGATGCAGGAGTAAGCCCAGACGAAACCAATTCTTGGGGCACGCCACTCCTGTTCACGGCAGTGTGTTTAGACTCCGAGGAAAACATGAAGCTTCTGGTCGCACGAAAAGCAGACTTGGATGCAACGGAGAAAAGTCTCGGCAAAACGGCCATCTTTGAAGCTGTCTCGAAAAGATGCTACGACCAAGCGGCTTACCTGATTGAGCAGGGTGCGAAGGTCGACGTTGCAACGCTGAAAGGACTGACGCTGGCATACTCGATTCAATGGGATTTGGAGCATCATAAATCTGGAACACTTGGATTTGAGAAGCTCACAAGACTAAAGCGATTGATGCAGGAGCGTGGCATCAAGTTCCCGGCGGACCCTCCGCCAGTAGTCCGAGCACAGATGAAGGCCAAAGGGTTAAAGGTCGTTGAATGAGCAATGCACTTGCTGCCGTCGTTAGGGAGCATTTCGGGAACGCGACTCAATGTTTGATGGCGATCCGCGTTGCTCCATTCCAGCTTGAGATCGGTGCATTCAACGACTTATGCCGCCGTTGCGAAGCCAACCTTGATGCCGTCCGCATTGCTGGCGAGGAAGCGATCAGAATTGGGCGGGCCGACATGGAGGGCGATGCCGGATTGGCGAGCATCGTTGCGGTGTTGCTCGGTGAATCTGAAAATGATCAGCCCAGTTCGTCAGAACAAGCCGTTACACTGTTGCGCCATGAATCCCCGGAGATTCGTCAAGCCGCATGGTGGGGATTGCGGTTCGCGAATTCCCGGCACGTTGAACCGCATCTGCGGGCACTACTGGGGAAACCTAAGTGGGATTTCGCGTCCGCCGCCGCGCTGGACATTCTGGCACCGCCGGACGAGGAGGGCGACGAGATCGCGTGGTTGCTCGCGGAGGCAGGGGGCCGGATGCGTGGCCCTAGGAAGGCGACGCACCTGAAACAGTTCCTCGGCCATGCTTCCCCACGCGTCCGGGAAGCCGCCTTGCGCGCCTCGGCCCGGTGCGGACTGCCTGAGTTACCCGCATTTTGCCGGGAAGCGTCGCTGAATTCCGCCCCCCTCGAAGCCACCGAGTTCCTCGGCGTCGTGGGTTCCCCGGAAGACCTGTCCCGCTTGCAGCGCGCCGCCCAGAGTGCGGCGGCGGCACTTCAACCGGAGCGCGGCTCCTCATCTCGTAGCAGCCGAGGTAACGAGGCTCAAACCTCCTCCGAAAGTCCGGGGCAGGTGAGAGATCAGAGCCTCCTCACGTCGGCTGCTACAGTTTCCCAGGTCGGCTCTGGGCCGCAGCCCCCTGCGGGTCAGGAAACCCGCGCCTTGGAAGTCGGAAAAGCAGCGTTGAACGGCTTGGGCCGACTTGGCCTGCCCGCCGCCGTGCCTTTCCTGTTGGAGTTCCTGAGTCATCCCGAACTGGCCGACTGCGCCGCCGCCGCCATTGAGCGCATCACCGGCCAGGAAGTCCCCCGAGGCGCTCCCCCGGAACCGCCGCCCGGCCTGACCGAAGACGAATTGGACCTGTGGGAACCCAAGCCGCCCGTGGACGCCCCTCGCGCCCGCGACTGGTGGACGGCCAGCGCCGCGCGCTTCGACCCCTCCAAACGCTACCAAGCCGGCCTTAACGTCTCCGACACCCCGCTCGGTCCCGTCTTCGACCAATTGCCCCTCGCCATCCGCTACGATGTTTATCTCCGCGAGCGCGCCCTCACCCCCGGCACGCCCGATTGGGAATTGGAGACTTGGACTTGGAAGCAAAGGAATCCTGAGTGATGGTCCGGTGTTGACTCCCCTCGTCGTCCGCTGCTCGACACGGCAACCGGGACAGTGTTACGGTCATGCAGCAGTGAGAACGCAATCGCCTGATACCAGTCCCGAGGCCGAGCAAGTGCTGATCGAATTACTACGGCGCGCACCGACATGGCGCCGGCTCCAACTCACCGACCGTATGAGCGCCACCGTTCGCGACCTTTGCCTGTCGGGATTGCGCACGCGCCATCCGAAGGCGGGTGAAACAGAGATTCGTCGTCGTTTTGCGGACCTTCATCTTGGGCCAGACCTGGCGGCAAAAGTTTATGGGCCAATGCCCTCTGACTGATGGATGCCGAACAAACCCAGGTCAACCTGCTGGTCATCCGTGTTTTTGAAAGTCTCGGGATCGTTTATTTCCTTGGTGGCTCAATGGCCAGTTCCGTTCACGGAATCTACCGCGCTACGGCGGACGCGGACTTTGTTGCCACGATTCGCCCGGATCATGTGGAGGATCTCGTACGCCTTTTTCAGCCGGCCTTCTACGCGAGTGTTGAAGCCATCCGGGCCGCCGTCGCAGCGGGCCGCAGTTTCAACGTCATCCATCTCGACACCATGTTGAAGGTGGATGTCTTCGTGGCCCGGGCCGATCCATTTCATTTGATGCAGATGCGTCGGCGCGTGCCGCAGGCAACTGGGCCGGACGGCCAGACCACATTCTACGTCGCCTCGCCGGAAGACACGGTGCTGGCGAAACTCCAGTGGTATCGTGACGGTGGCGGCGTGTCCGACCGTCAGTGGAACGATGTGTTGGGTGTCCTCAAAGTCCAGGGCCCGGCATTGGATCGCGCCTATCTGGGCGAATGGGCACGGCACCTCGGTGTTACGGACCTGCTGCGGCGCGCGGTGGATGACGCAGGCTTGCCGCCGGAATCACTCGGCCAATGAGTTGCTGGAATGTCAGGAACGCCCACGCTACCAAGCCGGCCTCAACGTCTCCGACGC
>Ga0163153_10002672_pt1 | contig 25282 bp, 22 predicted proteins | sample OliLakLV19MP6IB1_FD_148629 | JGI IMG/M metagenome (GOLD analysis project Ga0163153, IMG submission 148629) | Freshwater microbial mat bacterial communities from Lake Vanda, McMurdo Dry Valleys, Antarctica - Oligotrophic Lake LV.19.MP6.IB-1 | ecosystem: Environmental > Aquatic > Freshwater >...
ACATTCCTCGGCGCTGGTATCACCATACTCACGATGACCGACTGCAACACCGTGGAAGGGATTTTTGCCCTGTACCGGCAAGGCAACGGCGGACTCGCGAATAAACACGCCGACAAGCTCTTGAAGGATCTCAAAAGGCAGGGGCTGCTATGAAAGGAGCGATAAAGCAAGTTTGGAAAACGATGCTACGTCAGATCAGCGCACACTGCGTCGCGGCGTTCATTCTCTTGCTCGCAGTCCAAGCCCACGCCCAAAACTCCCAATTCCGTTTCGACCGCAGTGGAAACCTCCTGGTGCAGGCAGCGGAGCTCAACGCCCCGCCACAAATCCGTGGCCAGCCGCAAAACCAAGTCATCGCACCCGGCGGAGCCGCGACCTTCTCCGTGGTCGCGGCCAACACGCGTGCCCTTACCTACCAATGGCGGTTCAACGGCGCGAACCTCGGCGGCCAGAACGCAGATTCCCTGTTGCTTGGAAACCTCAACACCAGCAACCAGGGCGAATACCGCGTCGTGCTCACCAATCCTTCCGGCAGCGTCACCAGCGCACCCGCTCTACTGATGCTCGACAGCGACGCCGATGGCATGGGCGATTCCTGGGAGACGGCCAATTTCGGCAATCGGAATCAATTCGCCGCGGGCGACTTCGACTTCGACGGCGCTTCCAATCTTCAGGAATTTCAGGACGGCAGCGATCCGACCGACAGCAACTCGGTCTATTTCCGTTTGCTCGTGATCCGCGACGGCGGGTCGGTGATCAAAACCCTCGACCACATCACCTACACGAACGGCGAATCCGTGACGTTGACGGGCGTGGCGACGCCCGGGGAAGAGCCGTTTCATGCGTGGATGGGGGACATCCTCACCCGAAGCAACCCGGTCACCCTGGTCATGACGAACAACAAAACGGTGATCGCCCGCTTCACTCCCATCGTCTTCACGTGGACGAACCTCGCGGGTGGCGATTGGAATGTCGCCCCGAACTGGACGCCCAACCTCTCGCCTGGCTCGAATGACATCGCCATCATCGCGAGCAGCGGCGCGGTCACACTGAACACCCCGGCGAATTGCGCCGACGTCATTCTGAACGCCGGAGCGTTGACCGGGAACGGCGCGCTGACGGTTTGGGGAAACTTCGCGTGGAATTCCGGATCAATGGGCGGAAGCGGCCGGACCATCCTGGAAACCAACGCCACGCTCGAGATCAACACTGCATTCGTCTCGTTGAACTCCCGTACCGTGGAGAACGCCGGGACGATCCAAGTGACCGGGGGCGGGTCGCTCAGTGTAACCGGCGGTGCCGTGGTCACCAATCGCCCGGGCGCACTGTTCCACGTGCAAAACGCCGCTTCAATCGGGAGCGTCTTTGCCAATGGCCGATTGGACAATGCCGGCACGTTCCGCAAATCCACCAGCCCCGGCACCGCGACTTTCGACAGCGGCATGAGCTTCAACAACTCGGCCATCGTGGAGATTCAGTCCGGCACCCTCAAACTGGCTGGCGGTGGCATGAACACCGGCACGTTTACCACGCCCACCACGGCCGTCGTGGAATGGACGGGCGGAACGTTCACCCTGAACCCGGGCGCACAACTCAATGGCGACGGGCTTTACCGGATCAACGCCGGAACGGTTACCGCCAACACAAACTTCGCTGTCTCGAATCTCGACTTGATCAACGGCACACTGGACGGCACCGGCACGGTGACAATCTCCAATGCGATGAACTGGTCTGGCGGAACCATGAGCGGCAGCGGACGGACGATTATCCCGGTGGGGGCCACGCTCAACCTGGCCATCCCTAGCGGAGTCGGTTTGAATACGCGCACTTTGGAGAATGGCGGGACGGTGCTCTGGACCGGTGCCGGTAACTTCGGCATGAACTTCGGCTCGGTCATCACCAACCGCGCCGGAGCCGTGTTCCAAGTCCAGAACGCCGCCTCCCTCAGTTCCGGTGGCGGCCTCAACCGCTTCGACAACGCCGGAACCTTTCGCAAGTCCGCCAATGCTGGGACCACCACGGTGACCTGCACCTTCAACAACTTGGGCACGGTGGAAATTCAGACCGGCACACTCCTGTGCAGCGGCTTCTTCACGAACAACGGCGCGGTCAACCTTTCCGCCGGCACCACGAATCGCCTCGCGGGTGGCGGTGCAAGCAGCGGCACTTTCACGACGCCGGCCACAGCCCTCGTGGAATGGACGGGCGGAACATTCACCTTGAACAACGGCGCGCAACTCAGCGGCCCGGGGCTGTACAAAATCAACGGCATCAGCGCAGTGGTCGTGGGCAACGGCGACATGAGCGTGCAGAACCTCGATTTGGCGAACGGCAGCAGCACATGGAGCGGGACCGGCCTTCTGACCATCGCCGACACCATGAACTGGATGGCGGGAACCATGGAGGGCAGCGGGCGGACGGTGATTGCTTCCACGGCAACGCTCCAACTTGGCAGCGCGAGTAACATCAGTTTGAAGCGTACTCTGGAGAATGGCGGCAACGCGCTGTGGACCGGCAGCGGCACCATGATCTTGCTGAACGGGATAATCACCAACCGTGCGGGTGCTTTGTTCGAGGTGCAGAACGCCGCGCGGTTCTTTGCGGCCGGCGGCACCTGCCGGTTTGACAACAACGGAACGTACCGCAAGTCCGTAAGCACCGGAACAAGCACCGTTGAAAGCGGTATGACCTTCAACAACTCCGGCACCGTGGACATCCGCAGCGGCATTCTTCTGGCAAATGGCATCTTTATTTCCACCAGCAACGCGCTCCTCAATTGCGCCCTCGGCGGCACGACGGCGGGCACGAATTATGGCCAACTTCAAGTCGCCGGCTCCGTCACCTTGAACGGCGCGCTCAACGTGGATTTTATCAACGGGTTTACACCAGCGCTCAACGACACGTTCACCGTCGTGGCCGCAGGGACGCGCAACGGAGCCTTTGCCAGTTTCTCCTATCCCTCGAATGCGGTGACCATGCAGTTGAGCAACAGCCCGAACTCCGTGATCGTCCGTGCCACCGGGATCGCCGTTCGTGAACTGGTGATCTTCCCGCCCGTATTGACCGGTTCCAACGTGATGCTCTGCTGGGCAGGCGACTCCAACCTGGCCTACCGGCTTGAATTCACTTCCAATCTCGGCCTGACAAACTGGGAGGCCGTTGCCGGAAGCCTCATCACTTTCAGCAACAAAGCCTGCCTGCTTGATGCACTGACGCCGAGCAACCGCTTCTACCGCGTCCGCGTTTTGCCGTGAAGGCTTTCAGGCCGGGAGAATTTCCTTTCAGGTGTGAAGACGCTGCCGGATTTCCTGAAAGTTACTTGGTATGAGTCATCGGACAATCAAACCAAAATCATTCGCCGCGCGAGATGAGTCGGAATCCCTGAAGCCGCCATGCAAGACTTTAGGCCCGCCAGTGGATGCAGAACTGAACCGATTATGAAACACTGCATCCTCCCCACTCGGGTTGGCACCTTCCAATTTCCAGCATTCTTTTTGATCCTGGCGGGAGTTGTGCAGGGCGCAAGCGGGCCAGCCTCGTTCGTTTTCGGCGTGCTCTTTGCGTTTTACGTTTTGAACAACCGCCGATAGTTTCGCGTCCGACACTCAATCGCTAAACGAATGAAAACACTCCTTGCACTCCTCGCCACCCTCTTTGTCGCCATGACTCTCTCCACCGTTGCCGCGGACAAACCCGCCGGTTCCAAGAAGCTCTATCACGTCGTCTCCTTCAAATTCAAAGCCGACGCCAAGAAGGAACAGATCGACGAAGTGGTGAACGCCTTTCGCGATCTAAAAAAGAAGATCAAGGTGATCAAGGAATTCTCCTGGGGCACCAACGTCAGCCCCGAGAAGCATGACAAAGGTTTCACCCACGCCTTTCTTCTGAGCTTCAGCAGCGAGAAGGATCGCGATGTTTACCTCGTGCATCCTGACCACAAAGCCTTCGGCGGGATCGTCGGCCCCGTGCTCGCGGATGTCTTCGTCGTCGATTACTGGGCGCAGGAGTAAACCCGCTGCGCCAGCGCGCATGTCCATCTCGAATCCAGACGCAAAGGCGCGGAGAGGCCCGTCCTCTCCGCGCCTTTGGCGTTTGTTAAATCAAAGCTGCGAACTCAATAGCCGCCTGTGCCCGGTTTGCGCCCGATCTGGATCAGCTCGATCTCGTAGCCTTCCGGCGCATCGATGAACGCGAAGCCGCCGCCCGTCTCCTTCATGGTCGGACCGTCGGAGTATTTCAGCCCGTGCGCGGTGAGATGCTGGCCGAACTCTTCCAGGCTTTCGACCTCGAACGCCAGATGCGTCAGGTCCGGCTGGACCTCCACCGGGCCGCTGTTCGGGAAACTGCAAAGTTCAACCGTCTCCTCGCTGCCCGCCGCCTTCAGAAACACCAGCTCAGAACCGCGTGGCGACTTGTGGCGGCGAATTTCTTCCAGCCCCAGGATGTCCTTGTAGAACGTCACGGACTTCTCGAGGTCGTTGAGGCGATAACGTGTGTGCAGCAGTTTGCGAACTTTCATGCGCGCCAGCGTAATGGACCTCCGTTCTGAATTCCATGATTTCTCTTCCTCCACGGTTCCCGCCGCAAGCCGATGTATGAGCATGAACTTATGCTTCAGCCTCACGCGCCACCCGTAGAAATGCCTGTTGCGAATCGCGCCGTGGTTTGCGAACACTTGCCCTCCATGACGCAACGGATGCGCTACTCCCTCGCTGCGCTGCTTATTGCGGGCATGGCCCTCAGCGCTTCGGCGCAGATTGATTCCACTCGGCGCGAACTCATCCAGCTCGGCTACAATCAGCCGCTCGCCGGCAAAAGTCCGCTCGCCGCCTACGGGTTCTACTACCTGAACAAGCCGAACTATTTCGAGCGCACCAACCTCACGCTTCGCCTGGCTCTTGCCCCCGTTTATCTCGACTCCGAACTCGGCGTCTCAGGAGTCCTCGGGCCAAACACCGATCTGGGCTTCGGCTTTGCGGGCGGTGGATTTGCCGACAGCTACTCCGAGGTGCATGGCGGCAAGTACGAGCAAAGGGAATCCTTCCGCGGCCACGGCGGCGAGGTCAGCTCCAGCCTTTATCATCTCTTCAATTCCGGCGCGCGCATCCCGCTCTACGCCGTGCTGCGCGGCGCGGCGCATTACTCCGCGTACACGGATGACAGCAACACCGACGAAAACTTTGTCGTCCCAGAAGATCAGTTCATCTACCGCGTGCGCGCCGGTTTGCGCTGGGGCGGACGCGAGCCTTTGATGCTTCCCGATCTCGCGATGGAACTCTCCGCCTGGTACGAAGGCGAGTTTCGCAGCGAGCCCGGCCGCTATGGCTACAACGGCGACCGCACGCTGGAAGGCAGCTCGCATCTTTTCTGGGCGCGCGCGCTGCTCACCTACACCTTCCCGGAATCCAAGCAGAGCTTTGGCATCAGCCTCACGTCCGGCACCGGCACCCAGGTGGACCGGCTCAACGCCTATCGCATGGGCGGCAACCTCCCGCTCTACTCCGAGTTTCCCCTCACGCTGCCCGGCTATTATTTTCAGGAGCTCAGCGCCAAATCATTCATCCTGCTCGGCGCGAACTACAATGTCCCGATTGATGCCCGCCAGAATTGGTGGATCACCACGCTCGCGGCGACCGCCTACGTCGATTACCTCAACGAACTCGGCCAGTCCGGCGACTGGAATTCCGGCGTGGGCGGCGGCCTCGTCTATCGGTCCTCGACGGACTCCTGGCAGATCGCGGTCGCCTACGGCTACGGCGTGGACGCCATTCGCGATGGCGAGCGCGGCGCGCACAGCCTGTCCATCCTGGTTCAATTCGATCTCGACCGCACGCGCCGCCGCTTCTTCGATCCGACGGAGAACATGGGCCGTTCCCGCGGCCTGCAATCGATCATGCGAAACATCTTCCGTTAACCCCGTCCTCTCATGCGCTCCCTTCTTCTGACCTTCTCCTTCGTCATGACCGCCCTTCTCTCCGCCACCGCACAGGTTCCTGAGAATCTCGTCGTCGAAGGCGTGCCGCCCATCACTCCGGAACTGCGCAAAGACGTGGGACGCTATCTCGAATTCCGCGCCGCAGCCTTCAACAGCTGGCATCCGCACCGTCGCGAAATGCTGCTCTCCACACGCTTCGCGGATTCCCTCCAGCTTCACCTCGTGAAGACTCCCGGCGGCGCGCGCCGGCAGCTCACCTTCTTTCCCGATCCCGTCGCGGGCGGTTCGTTCGAGCCGAAGAGCGGCGACTGTCTCGTCTTCTCCCAAGACACCGGCGGCGGCGAATTCTATCAGCTCTACCGCCACGATCTCGCCGATGGAAAAGTGACGCTGCTCACCGATGGCAAGTCGCGCAACTCCGGTCCGACCTGGGCGAATGGCGGCGGCCGCTTCGCCTACACGTCCACGCGGCGCAACGGCAAGGACACGGATCTTTACGTCATCACTCCCACCGAACTCTCCAGCGACAAGCTGATGCTCCAACTGTCCGGCGGCGGCTGGCGCGTGAGCGACTGGTCGCCGGACAACTCCACGATTTTGCTGACAGAATACGTCTCCATCAACGAGAGCCACCTCTGGAGCTTTGACACGCGCACGAGCGCCCTCAAGCGCGTGACGCCGCAGTCGGGCGAGAAGATCTCCTGGACAGGCGCGACGTTCGCGAAGGACGGACGCTCGCTTTTCGTCACCAGCGATCAAGGCTCCGAGTTCCAGCGCCTCTGCCGCTACGATCTCGATTCACAGAAGACAACGCCGCTCACGCCGAACTTGCCGTGGGATGTCGAGAGCTTCGACCTCTCGCCCGACGGCAGGAAGATCGCCTTCGTCAGCAACGAGGACGGCGTGAGCGTCCTCCATCTGCTGGACGCCAAATCCGGGCGCGAGCTGCGCACGCCCAAGCTGCCGCTCGGCGTCATCATCGGTCTGGAATGGCACGAGAACAACCGCGACCTCGGCTTCACGCTCAGCTCCGCGCGCGCGCCGGCGGACGTCTACTCCCTCGATGTCCGCAAAGGCACGGTGGAACGCTGGACAGAAAGTGAAACCGGCGGATTGAACGAGCAAACCTTCGTCGAGCCGGAGCTGATCAAGCTCAAGAGCTTCGACGGGCTGGGCATCTCGGCGTTTGTTTATCGACCGGATGCTCGGAAGTTTCCGGGCAAACGACCGGCCATCATCTCCATTCACGGCGGGCCGGAATCGCAGTCGCGTCCCATCTTCCAGGCGCGGAACAATTATTACCTGAACGAACTCGGCGTGACTCTGGTGATGCCGAATGTTCGTGGCTCGGATGGTTACGGAAAGACGTTCCTCACGCTCGACAACGGATTCAAGCGCGAGGATTCCGTGAAGGACATTGGTGCCGTGATCGGCTGGATTCAGCAGGACGCCGCGCTCGACGGCGCGCGCATCGCGGTGATGGGCGGCAGCTACGGCGGCTACATGACGCTCGCGTCGATGGTTCATTTCAATGATCGTCTGCGCTGCGGCGTGGATGTGGTCGGCATCTCCAGCTTCATCACGTTCCTCAAGAACACGCAGGATTACCGCCGCGATCTGCGCCGCGTGGAGTACGGCGATGAACGTGAGCCCGCGATGGCCGCGCATCTCAAAAAGATTTCACCGCTGACGAACGTGAAGCAGATCGGCAAGCCGCTCTTCGTGGTGCAGGGCAAAAACGATCCGCGCGTGCCGGTGACTGAGGCGGAGCAGATGGTGAAGGCCATCCGCGAGAATGGCGAACATGCCTGGTATCTGATGGCGAAAGACGAAGGGCACGGCTTCGCGAAGAAGAAGAACGCCGACTTCCAGTTCATCAGCACCATCCTGTTCTTCCAGGAACATCTGCTGAAGTAACGGCACTGAGCCGTTTTCAAAACACCATGCTGGTGAGGAGTTGATCTCGTCGTCCCGAATCCCAACGGGATTCCGTCATTTAGCCCAGAGGTTGCCGAGTCGGCGAGGCTACCCTGGGTTTGGTCGGCCAGAGCCTTTCAACCCTAACGGGGTTGCGTCACATCATAGCCATCGCAGGAACAACCGCGCTGGGGTTGAAGACATTTTCTACCAACCTTGACTCTACGGCTCCGAGGTCGCGGAGCGACCGCCTGACGTTAGCCGTGGGCTTCAGCCCACGGTTGGTCGAGAAAAGGGAGCGCGTCGCGGATCGACGCTTGAAAGGGTCTTGAAATGAAAGTGAGCCATCAATCGTCGCTCCGCGACGAAAGAGCTTCGGCTTGATCCGTGGGCTAGCCTGCATATTTCATGGCCGAGTTGGCTGGAGCAGGGCGGCGAAGGCGTAGCGCAGACCTCCGGTCTGCCGTATCGCCGATTTCCAATCGGCAGAGTGTTCCCGGCCCTGCGGGCGTCCGCAGGTTGCAAACCTGCGATACGGCAGACCGGAGGTCTGCGCCACGCCTTCGGCATGGCGGACGCCTATGAAATATCCGGGCTAGAGCCCACGGCTAACGTCACATCCTCGTTCTGCGAGGCGGGCAAAAGAAAAGCGCCACGGTGAAGAGGGCTCACCGTGGCGCAAGAGATTTGTCAGAGAAGCAATTGCTTAGAACTTGTAAGCAAGGGCGCCGATCAGCTTCGTGTCGTTCTTGAGCTTGTAGAACGTGTCGCCAGCAAGCTCTCCAGCAACAGCCGGCTCACTGTCGTAAACATGCTGGAAGACGAGCCGGAGGCTGAGCTTCTTGGTCAGCGGAGCCTCAGCGCCGATTTCCGACGTGGCGATGAAGTTGTTGAAGTCGTCAATCTGGGGAACGATTTCCGTGGATTGCCAGACGCGGGCACCGGTGGAAAACTTGTGTTCAAACCGTTCAGCCAAACGCAAACCGGCGTACGTATCCTCCACGCCGCCCACTTTCTCGTGAACCAAGGAGGGACCGAATTCAACAGCTAAAAACGTTGATGCGTTTTTGATCAGGTAATAACCGGCGAGTGGCGACAACGTGAAGCGATAGTTGATGTCCGCAATCGCGTCATTCACCGCGTCCAAACGCAGACCGCCATAAAAGCGCTCCGTAATCAGGTGATTCCATTGGCCGAATCCTTTGATATACGCTTCGGTCCTGTTCTTTTCGTCGGGCTCGCCATCTGCACGCTTTACCACCGTGCTCTCACCGTAGCCCGCTTGGGCACCGAGAAGAGCCTCGTCTTTCGACCACTTGCGAGAGCTATTGGCCGACAGAGTCGACTGAAAGCTCTTGCTGTTGCCGCCGGAGATCGTGACGCCGGCTGCTGCGCTGCTCTCCCAGCCCTTGTCTTCCGGTTTAACTGCGGCCGCAGCATCCGCCGCCTGGACAGAACTTTGAGCGGTCAGCACGGCCAGCGTCAGGGCGAAGGCAGCCAGCCGGGTCACTTTATGAAATGAATGTAGTTTTTGTTTCATCATGTTTGCTATGTGTTTTGTTTCGGCTCCGTTCTACGATCTCCCTGCTCCAACCACATCTTCACGAGTGTGCTGAAGTTCAAAAGATCGCCTGCGGACACCATCCACCTGACAAGAGTCCGGTGGAATACGGGTGATATGACTAGCAGAAGTTGTTCTTTGGAAAGTCCTTTTTGCCTCGGAGCACGGAGTCGTCGTGACAGGAGCGTCGGGCATCCTGCCTGACGTTGAGCCGTGGCGGTCCCGTCCGGCGGAACAGGCCAAGCCAATGGAAGGCCACCGAAACATTCACGCTCTTCTCCGGGCGGCGGGATGCCGCCCTTTGCCTCAGGCAGGATGCCTGACGCCACGCCGCATCGATCATGGAAACAGCCCGCGCAACTTTTTCGCCTGATGCACGCGCTGGATGCCGAGGATGAGCGCGGCAGTCCGCATGGACACCTTGTTCTTCCGGCTCAAGTTCAAGGTTTGCGTGAAGGCGGTCTCCAGAATGCGGAACAATTTGTCCACCACTTCGCTCTCGTTCCAGAAGAAGCTCTGCAGGTCCTGCACCCACTCGAAGTAACTCACCACGACACCGCCTGAGTTGCAGAGGATGTCGGGAATCACAAATATCTCCTCGCGCTGGTCGATGATCTTGTCGGCCTCTGGAGTGGTCGGGCCGTTGGCGCCCTCGGCGAGAATGCGGCATTTGATTTTGGCGGCGTTCGCCCCCGTGATCTGCCGCTCCATCGCCGCCGGCACCAGGACATCGCACGGCAGCTCCAGCAGTTGCGCGTTTGAAATCGCATCTCCTCCCGGAAAGCCCACCAGCGTTCGATTCTCGGCCATGAACTTTTCCAGGGCGATCAGATCCAGGCCTGCTGGATTATGGACGCCGCCAAACGCGTCGCTCGCAGCGAGAATCTTCGCTCCAAATCGCGCAAGCGAAAAGGCCGCGACGGAACCGACATTCCCGAAGCCCTGCACCACGGCGGTGGACTTGCTCGATTCCAAACCGAGAACATCCATCGCACGGTTCGCCAGATAACCCACTCCACGACCCGTCGCCTCGCGTCGTCCGACCGAGCCGCCGAGCAGCACCGGCTTGCCCGTCACCACGCCCGGCACGGAGTAGCCCATGTGGACCGAATACGTGTCCATCATCCACGCCATCGTCTGCTCGTTCGTGCCCATGTCGGGCGCGGGGATGTCCACCTGCGGGCCGATGAACGAAATGATCTCCTGCGTAAAACGTCGCGTCACCCGCTCCAGCTCGGTGAGCGAGAGCTTGCGCGGATCGCAGTTCACGCCGCCCTTCGCGCCGCCGTAAGGCAGGTTCGTCAGCGCACATTTCCAGCTCATCCACATGGCCAGCGCCGCCACTTCGCCCAGCTCGACATCGGGATGGAAGCGGACGCCGCCCTTCGTCGGTCCAAGCGAGAGATGATGCTGCACGCGGTAGCCTTGGAAGACCTGGGTGCTGCCGTCATCGCGATGGATGGGAACCGCCACAGTGAGCGAACGCTTGGGAATCTTCAGGCGCTCCCGGTCGTCGGTGGGAATCTGGAGGTAGTCGGCCACCAGATCGAACTGCTGGCAGGCCATGCGAAACGTAGGATGGTCATAGACGTTCACGGGCGGAGCGTAGTTAAATCTGAGAAGAGGTTGAAAGGTTAAATGGTTGAAGAGGGAGCCGTTCTCATAACCTCGTAGGCGTCGACGTGAGGAGGCGGATTTCAATTAAGTGGCAGCTGTCCGCCTCCTCACGTCGGCGGCTACATGTGGCTGGCATTGGCTCACCTTTTAACCATTTAACCCTTCAACCGCTCCCGCTACACTTGGCCGCGATGTCTGAAACGCTGGTCGTCAACGAAGTCTATCTGAGCCTCCAAGGTGAAAGCACCTTCGCGGGGCTTCCGTGTGTATTCGTCCGGCTGACCGCATGCAACCTGCGCTGCTCTTACTGCGACACCGCCTACGCGTTCACCGAAGGAAAGAAATGGCTGCTGAGCGACGTCATTTCGCGGATTCACGAACTGGCGAAGCCCTACCACACCCTCTCACCTCTCCCTTCTCCCTTCTCCCTTCCCCTCGTGGAGCTGACCGGCGGCGAGCCGTTGCTTCAGCCGAATGCCTTGGGCCTGATGAAGCAGCTTTGCGACGACGGCTTCACGGTGCTCATCGAGACCAGCGGGGCGCACGACATCAGCGGCATCGATCCACGCGTGCGTCGGATAATGGATTTGAAATGCCCCAGCTCCGGTGAAGTGGCGCGCAACCGGATCGAGAACATCCCGCATCTCAAGTCCACTGATGAAGTGAAGTTCGTGATCGGCACGGTGGAAGATTACGAATGGTCGAAGCAGCAGATTGCCGCGCATCGGCTCGCCGCCGTCTGTCCGCTGCTCCTCTCGTGGGTTGCGCCGCTCACGCCCGAACAGCAGGACAAGTCGCTCAAGAAAGTTCCGGCGGGCCAGACGCCCATCGCGCGCAAGGATCTGGCTGAACGCATCATCGCCGACGCGCTGCCCGTGCGGTTCCAGGTGCAGATGCATAAAGTCATCTGGGCGCCCGAGCAACGCGGAGTCTAGCCAGCAAGCCAGCGATGAACACCCTCGAACTCCTGCGCCGTTACGAGTCGCGCAACGTCACGTTCATGGAAGCGGACGGCTCCTGGCCCATCGTCTGGGCACGCGCCCGTGGCGTTCATGTCTGGGATGAAACGGGCCGGAAGTATCTCGATCTGACCGCCGCGTTCGGCGTCGCCTCGGCTGGCCACGCCAATCCGCGAGTCGTGCGCGCCGGCCAGCAGCAGATGGCCACGCTCCTGCATGCCATGGGTGACGTCCATCCGCACGCGCTCAAGGCAAAGCTGGCCAGTGAGCTGAACCGCTTATGGGGTCAGTCAATCGTATCGCCCAGCAAATCGCGAACCCCACCATCTGCCAAGACCATCTTCTGCAATTCCGGCTTTGAGGCAGTCGAGGCCGCGTTGAAGACCGCCGTTCTCGCCACAGGCAAGAGCGAGATCGTTGCCTTCGCCGGCGCTTATCACGGTCTAGGCTACGGAGCGCTCAACGCCACGCATCGCGATCATTTCCGTTCCCCGTTCCGTTCACAGCTCCGCGACTTCGGTCACTTCGTTCCCTTTCCCACAACACGCGGCGATCTCGCTTCGACCGAGGACGCCATACGTCGTCTGCTGAAGTCCCGTCCCATCGGCGCGATCCTCGTCGAGCCGATGCAAGCGCGCGGCGGCATCAACATTCCTCCGAAGCAATTTCTGCGGACGCTCCGCCGCCTCTGCACCGAGCACGGCGCGCTGTTGATCCTCGATGAGATTTACACGGGTTTCGGGCGAACGGGCGAATGGTTCGCCTGCGAGCACAGCGGAGTCGCTCCTGATGTGATCTGCCTCGGCAAGGCCTTGACCGGCGGCTTCCCATTGTCTGCCTGCATCGGGCGCGCGGACGTGATGGACGCGGCGTGGCCGGAGTCCACCGGCGAAGCGATTCACACCAGCACGTTCCTCGGTCATCCGGTCGGGTGCGCGATGGCGCTCGCGCAGATTGCGGAGATTCGCCGGCTCAAACTGGTGGGCCGCAGCAAGACGCTCGGCGACTTTCTACTCGTTGAACTGGGCCAGCTCCAATCACCCGCGTTCCGGCTCAAAGCGCGCGGAGCCGGACTCATGGTCGGGCTGGAACTCACGCATCACGACGGTTCACCTGCCACCATGGAATCCCTCGCCATCATCAAACGTCTGCTGCATCGCGGCTTCATCTTCCTGCCGGAAGGCGAGCACGCGAACGTCATCAGCTTCACGCCGCCGCTCACCATCACGCGCGTCCAGCTTCGCAGCGCCGTGCGCGCGCTCGCGGCAGAACTCCGGAGGTTCGCGTGACTCTTTCCGAGATGCGCAGCGTGCTGGATGAAAGTGGAATTCAGCTCACCAAATCGCTCGGGCAAAACTTCCTGCACGACGGCAATCAGCTCCGGCGCATCGTGGCTGCGGCGGAATTGCAGCCCACGGATCGCGTGCTCGAAATCGGTCCCGGTCTCGGGCCGTTGACGGAGCAGTTGCTGGAACATGCGGGCGAAGTTTTCGCAGTCGAGAAGGACATGCGGCTGGTCGCGCTTCTCCAAAAACGTCTCGGCGCTCAGCCCAAGCTGCGCCTGCTCCACGGGGATGGTTTGGAAGTGGTCCGGGTGAACGTGAGCAATTGGGCGGGATGGAAGCTCGTTGCGAATCTTCCTTACTCGGTGGCGTCGCCCATTCTCGTCGAGCTGGCTTCCAACGCGCATCCGCCGGAGCGCATGACCGCCACGCTGCAAATCGAGGTCGCGCGACGGTTGATGGCCAAGGGCGGAGCGGACGATTACGGCCTGCTGTCGCTGCTGGTGCAGTTGCGCTATGAGCCGCGCGGCATGTTCAAGATTCCGTCCGGCTGCTTTTTTCCGCCGCCGGACGTGGACTCCGCGTGCATCACGCTGGTGCGCCGCGAGCGTGAGCTGCTGCCGGAATCATTGCGGCCCACTTTTGTCCGAATCGTCAAACGCGCGTTTTCACAACGGCGCAAAATGATGGTGAAGCTGCTGAAGCAAGACTGGTCAGTGGAAAAGTTGGAGGCAGCGATCTCGACCTTGAACATCTCGCCGCTGATCCGGGCGGAAGCCGTCACGCTGGAACAGTTCGTCGCGCTGACTCTGCTCCTTCAGGAATGACGGATGCGGGCAGAAAGATTCTCTTCGTGTGCAGCCGCAACCGGCGGCGCAGCCTGACGGCGGAAAGGATCTTCACGGTCATCCCCGGCTGGCACGTCCGCTCTGCTGGCACCGCCGATGGCGCACGGATCAAAGTGACGGAAGGCAGTCTCGGCTGGGCCGACGTGATTGTGGTGATGGAGAAGCGGCACAAGGAAATGCTGCGCCAGAGATTCCCGGACGCGCTTGATGGCAAGCCGTGTCTTTGCCTGTTCATCGCGGACGAGCATGAATTCATGGCGGAGCCGCTCGTGTTGCTGCTCCAGGAAAAGATGCGGGAACATTTCCCTGGGCTGATCTAGGCTCCGGACCAAGTTATGAGCGAAGAGATTTTTGACGTGGTGAACGAGCGGGATGAAGTCATCGACCAGGCGCCCCGGAGCGAAGTCCATCGGCGCGGGCTGCGGCACCGGGCGGTGCATGTGCTGGTGTTCAGTGCGCGCGGAGAGCTGTTCCTCCAGAAGCGTTCCATGAAAAAAGACTGCTCTCCGGGCGCATGGGATTCCTCGGCCTCCGGGCATCTGGACCACGGCGAAGACTACGACACCTGCGCGGTGCGCGAGATGCGCGAAGAGCTGGGCGTGCAGCTTGGCGCAACGCCGCGACGGCTGTTCAAGATTGATTCCTGCGAGGAGACGGGGAAGGAGTTCGTGTGGGTTTATCAATGCCAGCACGAGGGTCCGTTTGAGCTTCATCCGGACGAAATTGAGCGGGGCGGTTGGTTCGAGCCTTCGGAGATTTCGCGGTGGATGGAGGAGAAGCCGGGGGACTTCGCCAGCGCCCTGATGCTGATCTGGCAGCGGTGGCCAAGAGATTTTCAGGACCGGCAATCCTGACTCACGCTTTGTGGCGGCCATTGCATTTGGCTTTGGCGTCCGGGAGGACTTGGGCTTAGAATGCTTGCCTCAAGGGCATGACGAAACGGCCCCAGACAATGATGGCACAGGAAAAAAAACACGGCAGCACGACGCTACTTCACTCGAAGCTCGCGCCCTGCCGTCGCGCGCCCGCTGCTGTTCTAGGAGAATTTCCTGACCGATGAATCCGTTTCGCTGGTCGTCCTTTGCCCCGCTCCTGGATCTGCTGAAGGAGACAGCGCCGCCTTCGGATCAGATGGCGCTTCGGTTGAAGTCGATGGAGCGGAACGTCATTCTCCCGGTCAAAGGCGTCTTCGTCCTCATCATCACCTACTACCTCTACTTCTCGAGCTGGTTCGAGGATGTGGCGCTGCCCCAGACCATCGCGCAGCAGACCATTGAGCGGTTCTTCATCATTTACCTCGTCATCAATTTCGGCGTGGCCGGCACGTTGATTTTTGGAAAGAAGATCGCGCCGCTGGTGATGCAGAGGATCATTTTCACGGCCAGCTTTCTGGACGGGCTGTTCCTCGCCGCGCTTACCTTCACGACGGGCGGCTTCGACAGCATTCTCTACTGGCTGTTCCTCGGACTGATCGTGCGCAACGCCGTCAGTTGCCCGCTGGCGGTCCCTCAACTGATCCTCAACTTCTCCGCGAGCCTGTGCTACCTCGCCGCCGGGCTGCTGGATGTTGGCATCGCCGGCGACGTCGCGGATTATCAGGAGACGACCGGCAGTCAGGAAAGCGGTGCGGCGGAACCGTTCCTTCTGCGCCTGTTCCTGCTCTGGCTGCTGTCCGTCTGCTGCTACGGGCTTCAGGTTCTCTTCGAGAAACAACGTCGTGCCGCCGAGGAATCCCAGGAGTTCGCCGTCCGCCAGGAACAATTGCGCTCCGCCGGGCGGCTCGCAGCGACGATAGCGCACCAGATCAAAAACCCGCTGGGCATCATCAACAACGCCGCCTATTCCCTCCAGCGCGCCATCCAGGAAGGCAGGACGCCGAACCCGCAGCAGATCGAAATCATCCGCGAAGAAGTCGAGCGCGCCGATCAAACCATCACCAAGCTGATGGGCTACGCGCAGCTCGCCGAAGGCAAGGTGGAGCGCCTCAATGTGAACGAGGAGATCGAGCGCGCGATTGACCATGCCCTGCCCGTGGCGGCGAAGTATCCGGTGATTGTCCGCAAGGATCTGGCCACGGACATTCCCGTGCTGCTGATGCAGCGCGGGCATCTTTCCGAAGTGCTCGTGAACCTCATCCAGAACGCGAGGGAAGCCATCGTGGGCAAAGGCCGCATCCTGATCACCACCCGGACCGACGACCAGCAGGACGTGACCATCACCCTCGAGGATGACGGGCCGGGCATCGCCAAGCTGAAGCTGGACAAGATTTTTCAGCCCTACTTTACGACGAAGGAAAAGGGAACCGGCCTGGGGCTATCCATCGTCAAACACAACGCCGAACTCTACGGAGGCTCTGTCCGCGCCGAATCTGAGCTTGGAAAGGGCACCCGCTTTACCCTAGTGTTTCCGACCAGAACGATAACTAAGCAACCTTCATGAGTCCCGCCCTTCCACCCGTTCTCGTCGTCGATGATGAGAAGAACATGCGCCTCTCCCTCCAGGCCATGCTGAGTGACGAAGGCTACGAGACGCGGGCGGTCGAAAGCGCGGAAGAGGCGCTGATGCTACTGGGCCGCGAGAAGTTTTTCATGGTCCTGACGGACGCTCATCTGACCGGGATGACCGGCTATGAACTGCTGAGCCGCATGAGGACCGCGCATCCGGAGATTCCCGCGCTGATGATCACCGCCTACGCGACGCCCAAGCTCGCCGTGGAAGCGATCAAGTCCGGAGCCATCGATTACCTTTCCAAACCCTTCGAGCCCGAGGAACTGCTCCACGCCGTCTCGCGCTGCGCCGAGCGGTTCAAGCTGCTGAAGGAAAATGCCCGTCTCCGCAGCCAGACCGCGCACACCATCGAGGTCGGCAACATCATCGGTGAATCCCCGCGGATGAACGAGCTGCGCAGCCTGATCAAGACCGTCGCGCTCTCCCATGCGACGGTGCTGATTCTCGGCGAGAGCGGTTCGGGCAAGGAACTTGTCGCCGGCGCCATCCATGCGCTCAGCCAGCGCCGTGAAGCACCGTATGTCCGGATCAATTGCGCCGCGATCCCGGAGCAGTTGCTCGAGAGCGAACTCTTCGGCCATGAGAAGGGAGCCTTCACCGGCGCGTTGAAACAGAAGCTCGGCCGCGTGGAAGAAGCGGACGGCGGCACCATCTTCCTCGACGAGATCGGCGACATGAGCCGTCCGCTCCAGGCCAAGCTCCTGCGCTTCCTCGAAGACGGCAGCTTCACCCGCGTGGGCGGAAACGACGAGCTGCGCGTCGATGTCCGGCTGATGGCGGCGACGAACCGCGACATCATCGACGCGATTCGCCTGAACCAGTTTCGCGAAGACCTGTTCCATCGGCTCAACGTCGTGCAGCTCCGCCCGCCGCCACTGCGAGAGCGTGGGCGTGATGTGCTGCTGCTGGCCGATCATTTCCTGCGCCAGTTCAACGCGACGATGAACAAGCAGATCACGCAGATCTCCGCCGCCGCAAAGCAGAAGCTGCTCTCCCATCATTGGCCTGGAAATGTCCGCGAGCTGCGCAACGTGCTCGAACGCGCGGTGATCCTGGAAACCGCCAACGAGATCACGCCGCCCAGCCTGCCGGAATTCCACATGGAGACGCGCCTGCGCAAGAGCGAGCTGCCTGTCGTGCCTTCCGGCCAGTCGATTGACGAGGTCATGTCCACCTTCGAAAAAGAATTCATTCTCAACACCCTCGCCCAGAATCGTTACAGCCTGAACCGGACGGCGGAACAGTTGAAGATCAGCCGGCACGCCCTGCGGTATCGCATGACGCGTCTGAACATCCAGACGGACAGCGAAGACGACCAGGGCCCACACTCCAGCAAGGAGACCACCCAATGCTAAACATCATCCCGCTTCTGGCCGCACTTGAGCCGGCGGAAATCGACCTGCTCAAGAACGCGCCGAAGGGTTCAAACCCACAAATCTTCGGCACGGACATCACCATCGTCCTGGCCGTCCTGCTCGGCCTCGCCGCACTGGTTTTCTTCTGGGTTTTCTTCCTCCGCAGCAAGCCAACGCACGCGCGCGGATCGCTGGTCGTCCAACGGAATTCCAAAAAGGGCGACAAACCCGGCGCCGCTTCAGGCCGGCGTCGCCGCAAGCGCCGGGCGGAGAACCCTGCTGAATGGGGACGCAATCCCACGCTGAGCGAGACAGGCGGACTGCCGCCGCAGCGTCCGGAAGAACCGCAAAATCCAACCGCGCAGCAGTAGGCGGCTTCGCTTCATGGAAGAAAGCAATTCCATCACCCGCAAGAGCGCGTCCAATCTCGCCCTGGCGTTCATCCTTCTGCCCAAGTCGAAGCGCGATGGAATGACCGCGCTCTACGCCTTCTGCCGTGAAGTGGACGATGTGGCGGACGACGAAACGGTGCCCGTGGAGAAGCGCCGCGTACGGCTCGCCGCCTGGCGCGCAGACATTCAGCGCGCCTGCTCTGGTGGCTCGCCGGAGTTTGCCGTCAATCGCGAGCTCCAGCCCGTCATCGTCGCGCACAAGCTGCCGTTCGCCCTCTTCGATGAACTCATCCGTGGCGTCGAGATGGACCTCGACATCAAACGCTACGAGACCTTCGAGCAGCTCGAACAATACTGCTACCGCGTCGCCTCCGTGGTCGGACTGCTCAGCATTGAGATCTTCGGCTACAGCAATCCCGCCTGCCGGGCTTACGCGGACTACCTCGGCAAGGCGCTTCAGCTCACGAACATCCTGCGCGATGTCCGCACGGACGCCGAACGCGGCCGCATCTATCTGCCGCTGTCGGACCTCGCGAGGTTTGGTGTCTCGCAGGAGGAGATCCTGCGCTTTGAATACTCCGAACGCTTTCACCAGCTTGCGGAATCCATCGCCGCCCGCGCCCGGCATTTCTATCATCTCGCGCAGCAAACGCTGCCGACCGAGGATCGCCGCTCAATGGTGGCTGCTGAATTGATGGGCTCAGTTTACTGGCGGCTGTTCCGCAAACTGGAGGCGAACCGCTTCGACGTCTTCGGCCCGAACCCCACGCGGCTGAGCAAAGCGCACAAGGTCATGCTCATCTTCCGCTCGTGGCTGCGAACTTCATTGGGAACACTCACGCCCAACTACGGCACGCCGTAACGCGCTTCCCTCAAGGCGCAGGCGGTTGTGCAAAGAGCTCGTTCAAAACCCGCCCCAGCTCCTTCGCAGCGGTCATGGTCTGCCGTTGAAAGGCCATCAGTTGCGGAATCTTTCGCGGGGATGAAAGGACGGCGAGCGCCAGCTTGCCGTAGTGAATGCGATCATCGGACGTCATCAGCACGTTGAAATCCAGTGGGAGATCATCGTGAGCCGTGTCGGAAATGACGCGGATGGTCGCGCTGGGAATCTTCCATTCATGGCACAGGTTCCGAATGACCGATGACTCCATCTCCACCGCGTCGGCTTGCGTCGATTGCCATAGCGTCTGCTTCTCGCCGGTGGTGATGGCCACGCGCCTGGAACAATGAAACGACGCCGGAATGGCCCCGAGTTCGAGCAACGGCTTCTCCACGCCGGCGTCAAAGTCGTGATCAAACACGACTGAGGCGAGCCTCAGTTCAGGATTCAATCCTCCGGCAAAGCCGCACGTCAGCACGCATTCAGGTTCCACCGCCGCCACCGCTTCGCGGATGCTCTCCGCTGAATTCCGCCGGCCCATGCCCGTAATCCACGCCTGAACTGATCCGGCACGGGAGAGCTGCGGCTGAAAAAACTTCGCCTCCTCCTTCACTGCAAAGCAGACCAGGAAGCTGACCGGATCCCTGGACACGCGCCCGATTGGTCCGCGCGTTCGCTGACAATTAGCCATGACTTACTTCACACCGGCGAGACGTTCTTTCCAGACGCGATAGAGATCGACCGTGGCGCGGACGTCGCGCAGACAATACTCGGCGATGTCGCGATGCCGGCCTTCCTCCAGCAACCGAGAGACATCCATGCCGGTGATTCCTTGCGCCTTCGGCGAATCGATGCCGAACACCTTGCAGTAGAAATCGAGATTGAACCGCCGCGCCGCGCCTTCGCGTCCGCTCACTCCGTAGAAGGTCAGTTGTTCTGCCAGGTCGCAGTGCGGCTCCACGGCGTAACGGTAGCCAAGCCAGTCCTTGCGCGTGATGAGGACTTTCAACACCGCCGAGCGCAGGTAAATGAATGGAACATCAAAGCCGCGTCCGTTGAAGGTCACGATGCCGTCGTAATGTCTCGCCACGTCCCAGAACGCCGTCAGCAACTCCACTTCGTCAACGCACGGGACGAATTCCACCGGGCCGTCCTCCACGGCATCTTCCTCATAGTCATCCGCTGTGAACAGCACCTGCCCGCGCTGCGTCTCCACGTTCAACATCGCGATGCACACGACGCGCGCCGTCAGCGGCCACAGGCTGAAGAGATGTTGAATCTCCGTCCGACGCGCTTCTCGTGCCGTGGGATCGGCCAGCTTGTCAGCGTCGCGGAAGAGATACTCCTGTTGGACTTCGTCAAAACACTCGACGGGAAGAGCGGAGGTCTCGATGTCGAAAACTAGTTTGGCCATGGGGGCTTGAGGGAGGAGGAAGAATTAAAAAAACAGGGTGGAGACCCGTCCATACAGCACGGACCTTCCACCCTGCAGTTTTGAAGAACTATTTCTTCTTTTTCGCTGCCGGTTTCTTAGCGACTGCTTTCGTTGCGGGTTTCTTTTTTGCTGCCACGGTTACTCACCTCCCATCGGGGGTTGAAGGTCCGGATGATGATTCAGTCCTCATCACCGCTGGAACCTATTGGATGGTTGTTTCATCGCTGAACTGCAGACTGCCTGTTGCCTTCGCGCATATTCAACAGCCGAAGAACGACAAATCGAATCTCACTTAGCTCCGAAGCAGAGTGCATTGACGGCTCTCTTCTCTCTGACGCACTGCGACAATTCAAGAAAAGATTTTGGAATCGTGCCGTGATGAAAAACTTTTGCGCAAAGAAATCGCGCCGGATTACGCGCCGAACTTGTCGAACATTTTTGCGTTCGCCTGCATCAGGCGGATCAAAAACTTCGATTCAAAAACTCCGAGCGATCCCATGTTCGCTCCCGTTTCCGTGAAGCGCTCGAGCTTGTCCGATCCGGAGCACGCTGAGTTTAGCAGCACTGGCTGCGGGTGCCATGAGTGTCCCTTCATCGCGACCGGTGTGGAATGATCTCCGGTGATGGCGAGCACGTCCGGTCTTTTTCGCAGCAGAATCGGAAGCGCCGCATCGAAATCTTCAATCGCCTTTTTCTTCGCCTCGAAGTTTCCATCCTCACCCGCCTTGTCCGTGTACTTGTAGTGGATGAAAAAATAATCGTAGTTGTCGTACTCGGCGGCGTAGCGCTCGAACTGTTCTGCGATGGTCTGCGGTCCTTCGATCTTCTCCATCCCGACAAGCTGGGCGAGTCCCTTGTACATCGGATACACGGCGATCGCGGCGGCACGAAGTCCGTAGCGCTGTTCGAAAGTTGGAATCGCCGGCTGATGCGCGATGCCGCGCATGAGGAATCCATTCGCCGGCTTCTTCTTCGCGATGAGCGGAAGCGCGGCGGCGTAGAAATCTGCGACCAGCTTGGCCGCCTTCTTTTGCTTCACTGATTTCGCATCCGTCGGTTTCACCGCCGCGATCGGCAATCCCTCGCGGTTCGGATCACTGTCCGTCAGCGGACCTTCGAGTCCCTTGCCACGGAAGATGACGACGAAGCGATGTTCCTTGCCCGCCCGGATGATGACCTGAGTGTCACCGATCTTTTTTATCTTCTTCGAGAGAATGTCGCAAAGCTCCTCGCACACTTCGGTCGCGATGCGTCCGGCGCGACGGTCGGTCACGATGCCTTTGGCGTCGAGCGTGCAGAAGTTCGCGCGGGCGCACACGTCGCCCGGCTTGAGTTCGATGCCCAGGCCGAGCGCTTCGATCACTCCACGGCCGACTTCAAACTCCAGCGGGTCATAGCCAAACAAGCCCAGATGCCCAGGACCGCTGCCAGGCGTGATGCCCGGCGCGACGGGAATCATCCGGCCCTGCGCGGAAGTCTGCGTCAACGCGTCGAGATTGGGCGTCCGCGCGGCTTCAAGCGGCGTGCTGGAATCTGGTCCGCCCGTGGCAATGTCTCCCAGTCCATCGAGAACGATGAGTGCGAGCTTGGCGTTCGTTTTGACGAGAAGTTTCGAGTAAAGGGCGTCGAGGTTCATGGGCAAAAGCAGTCGCTTGTTAAAATGGTCCGTAGATCGGGTTCAGAAACAGCCAGAGGTTGAGGCCTTCTGCGGGGCGGATATTGCCGGGCGGTCCGACGAAGCGTCAACGGGAATTCCGCTCGCACAGCAAAGCGCTCTTCGGTCGAAAGGTTCGACCGAAGAGCGATGGGATAGCGGAAGCTGCGGTCAGGTCAGCCGCATCGGCATGACCACGTAGAGGAACGGGCCGTTGATCTTCAAGACGCCAGGGCTCAGCTCGTCGATCAGCTCGAAGTAAATCTCGTCCGTCGTCAGCGCGTTGAGCGGCTCGATCACGTAGCCGGGATTGAACGCCACGGAGATGTCCTTGCCCTTGTAGTTAATCGCCATCGATTCGCGCGCCTCTCCAACGTCGGGGCTGTTGGCGGTGATGGACAGATTGTTCTTGGCGAAGGTCAGCTTGACGGAGTTCTGCTTCTCGCTCGTCATCAGCTCGGCGCGACGCAGGGCGTGGAGGAACTCATCACGACCGAGCGTGACGCGTTCCTTCGTCTCCGCCGGGATGACCTGCCGATAATTTGGGTAGTTGCCCTCGATCAGCTTGGTGATGACGAGAGTGGCGTTGCCCTTGTCGTCCATCAGCGTGAACGCCGCCTGATTGTCCGAAAACTTGATCTCAACATCGCCCTTGTCCTGCAAAAGCCGGTTCAGCTCGTTCACGGCCTTCGCCGGAACAATGAACTCGCCCTGGCTGGTGGCCGGCACATCGACTTCTTCATCGACCAGAGCCAGACGGCGTCCATCGGTCGCGACCATCGTGAGCTTGTGTTCCTTGAGGCTGAAGAAAATTCCGTTCAACACGTAGCGGCTCTCGTCCGTCGAGATGGCGAACGAGGTCTTCTTCAGCATGCCTTTGATCTTTTCCTGCGGCAGCGAGACTTTCTTGTCCTCTTTGAACTTCGGCAGCGGCGGATATTCTTCCGGCCCGAGTCCGCGGATCTTGAAGAAGCTGGAGCCGGAGCGAAGTGAGGTGACGTTCTTGTCGTCCACTTCCAGTTCGATCTCGGCACTCGCTAGTTCGCGGGCGATGCCGAAGAGCTTCTTCACGGGAATGGTGGTGGCTCCTGTCGTCTTGACGGTGGCTTCCACGGAACAGGTGATGGTGACGTCCAGGTCCGTCGCGGTAAACTCCAGGCGGCTGCCTTCAGCGCGCAGGAGGACGTTGGAAAGGATGGGCAGCGTCGTCCTCGAGCTGACGACGTTCTGGACGGATTGAAGTCCGGCCAAAAGCTGGTCCTTGGCAATGGTTAGATTCATTGTGCCTTTAATAATGTATCTATCTTAGCGATCACCTTAATATTATTAAGGGCTGTGAATAGTGGAAACAACCAGCAGTGTCAAGGGCACGACAAGAACTTACGGCGATTGCACTGTGAGCAAAACTTTGTGAGCCGAATTGGACAAGAGGTAAAAGACCCAGTTGTTCGCAAAAGCCACAGACTATTAACAGCGCACGCAGGAGTTATGCAGAGGGTTATTGGTGGAGGGAAGAAGGAGGAGGTGTGAACAGACGTGACACATGAAACCCTCGCTCTCGAATAGGAAGTCGTAGCGTGTCTGAACAAGGTTAACGAAATCTTCCAGGAACTCGAAGTGGCTGTTAGCATCCGAGGTGAGCCACACTCTACACGCTGTTCAGCGCGTCGATCATGTTGCGGAGTTTGCCGTAATCGCGCTTGTTGAACTCAAAGCCGATCCTCGGCAGATCCACATGCTGATTGTCCTCCCGCTCCTCCGGCGTGGTCTCAATGATCCGAATCTTCCCCGTCGTTATGATTTCCGCAAAATCTTCGTTGAGCGCATCAATGGAAGATTGGGACGGTGGATGTTGAAGGCGGATGACGAGGAGATCCCTGACAAACCGCATGGAATGATAGTTCCGATAGAACCGGGTGATGAACTTGACCGCGTGTTCTGGGTCATCCGTGATGTGGTAGAGGCTCAAGTCCTCTGGCGAAATTAGTCCGTTGCGCAGCAGATGTTCGCGGATGTGCTTGTCCCACGTTTTCCAATACGCACCGCCCGGCCGGTCCATCAGCACCAACGGCATGATGCGACTTTTCCCGGTCTGCATGAGGGTCAGAGCCTCGTATCCTTCATCCATGGTGCCGAACCCGCCAGGGAACAGCACGATGGCGTCGGAGTTCCGCATGAAGGTCAGCTTGCGGGTGAAGAAGTATTTGAACGTGATCAGCTTCTTGTCGTGCTGGATGACGGGGTTGGCGCTCTGTTCCCACGGCAGCCGGATGTTTGCACCGAAGCTGCGTTCCGGTCCGGCTCCTTCGTGACCGGCCTGCATGATGCCGGGACCGGCTCCGGTAATGACCATCCAGCCGGCGTCCGCAATCTTCCGGGCGAAATCTACCGCCTGTTGATACTCCTGCTTGGTGGGCGCAGTGCGGGCGGAACCGAAGATGGTGACTTTGCGCGAAGCAGCGTGAGGCGCGAAGAGCTTGAAGGCGTAGCGCAGCTCTCGCACGGCGGTCTGGATGACGCGCACATCGCCACGGACAGTGACATCGGCCAGGAGTTTGAGCGCATTATCGATGATGTCGGAGACGAGGTCCGGGTTATGGCCGCCGCCTTTATAGGCGATGAGCTCCTGGATGCGGCGTTTCAATTCAGGATCACCCTGCGGTTTATCCAATTTGTCCATGCAACGAGACTATCGGCTGAAGCTTGAAAAGCAACAGGTCCAGCGGTGGGCGAAGGCGTGAGGAGAGATGCGATCGTGTGTGATCAAAAGTGGCGGGCAGACCGGATGTTTTGATCCCCGGATCTCGATTGGATGGTCAATGGCAGTAGTGTTCGGCACAGAAGTTGAGGAGGAAGATGCGGGACGGTTGAGAGGGGAAGTGGAGTTTTTCGGTTTGGGCAGAGCCTGCGCCATCAGATTGTTGTGGGACCGTTGCAC
>Ga0163153_10002673_pt1 | contig 25279 bp, 26 predicted proteins | sample OliLakLV19MP6IB1_FD_148629 | JGI IMG/M metagenome (GOLD analysis project Ga0163153, IMG submission 148629) | Freshwater microbial mat bacterial communities from Lake Vanda, McMurdo Dry Valleys, Antarctica - Oligotrophic Lake LV.19.MP6.IB-1 | ecosystem: Environmental > Aquatic > Freshwater >...
GTCGAGCGCAAGCTGTCATTCCCGCCAAGCGAAACCGCCTCGTCCACATCCCGCACGATAAGGTTGTCTACCGATGGCGTCATCTGATCGAAAACTACTTCAGCAAAATCAAGGAGTTCAGAGGCGTGAACACGCGATACGACAAGACAGATTCAAGCTATGCAGCAACCTGGAACATCGCCGCCACCATCATCGCTTTGCGGTAATTGTCCACGGAGCCTAGGGCCGCATGCCGAAACTTCGCGCTCCGGGCTTCAGCACGCGATAGGCATGACCCGCGAAATCCACCAGCAGGCGCCTTGTGTCGCGCGGATCAATGATCTCCTCGGCGAGGAAGGCCTCCGCCGTCCGGAAGGGCGAGCGCATCGCCTCGAACTTCCTGTAGAGCGCAGCAAGCTCCGCCTCGGGATCGGCGGAGCCTTCAAGCTGGCGCTTGTAGGCCGCCTCGATGCCCCCCGCCATCGGCAGGCTGCCCCAGTCGCCGGACGGCCAGCAATAGCGCCAGCGCGTCCGCGTCGGGTTGAACATCACCGACCCGGCCAGCCCATAGGCCTTGCGGATCACCACCGGACAGATCGGGACGCTCGCCTGATAGACCGCCGCCATCGCCCGGACGCCCTTGCGGGTGACGCCGGCCTTCTCGTGGCGCACGCCGACCGCGAACCCCGGACAATCGACGAGATGCACGAGGGGAAGATGAAACGTCTCCGCGAGATCCACGAGGCGGACGACCTTGTCGCAGGCGTCGGCCGTCCACGCCCCGTCGAGGAAAAAAGGATCGCCCGCCAGCACGGCCACGGCATACCCGTCGAGCCGCGCGAAACCCGTCACCACCGAGCGACCCCACAGGGCGCCGGTCTCGAAGAAGCTGCCGCCATCCGGGCCCCTGTCGAAGACCGCCTCGATGATCCGGCGCGGCTTGTAGGGCGTCCTGCCGTCGGTCGGCACGATGTCGATCAGGAACTCCTCGCGCCGCCCGGGATCGTCGGTCGGCGAGGTGCGCGGCGGGGTCTCGTCCACATTCGAGGGCAGGTAGGAGAGGAAGCGACGGGCTCTCTCGAACGCTGCGGCTTCGGAATCGACGACGTCATCCACCGTGCCGTTGCGCGCCTGGATGTCCCAGCCGCCCAGCCCCTCCTTGTCGACGATCTCCCCGATCGCCTTGGCGACCGGCGGTCCCGCGACGAACACCTGGCTCAGTCCCTTCACCATCACCGAATAGTGGCTGGCGGCGACGCGGCCCGCGCCCAGCCCCGCGCAGGGTCCAAGCGCCAGCGACACCACGGGCGCCCGCGCCATGTTGGCGACGATCCACTCCCACGCCGGCGTCGTCGGAATGTAGGTGCGCGGATTCTGCTCCAGCGATTTCACCGACCCGCCGCCGCCCGTCCCGTCGATCATGCGAACGATAGGCATGCCGTATTCGTGCGCCATCTGTTCGGCCATCAGCATCTTGCCGGCGATCGAGGCGTCCGACGCGCCGCCGCGCACGGTGAAATCGTCGCCCAGGATCACTGCTGGCCGGCCATTGAGGGTGGCGCGCCCGAACACCATCGTCGCGGGCAGGAACTCCGCGATTGCCCCGTCCGGCCCATAGACCGCCTTGCCCGAAATCTTGCCGATCTCGTGGAAGGAGCCGGGGTCGGCGAGGAAGGCGATGCGTTCGCGCACCGTCAGCTTGCCCTGCGAGCGCTGGCGCGTCACGCGTTCCTCGCCCCCCATCCGTTCGGCGAGGCGCTCGCGCGCCCGAAGTTCCTCGATGCCTGGCTTCCAGCTCATGATCTGCCGTCCCTGCCGTCTCACCTGACCTTAACGCCATGCAGGCCGTTCGGCGACACGTCATCGCCCGAGGGTTTGGCCGCTTGGCCCCACAGTGCTATGGTCGGACGGGTTGGAGATGGAGCCATGTGGCGCCTGCCGATTCTTCTCGGATTGGGTTTACCCTTCGCGCTTGGGGCATGTTCACCGGCGACGTCGCGTTTTCAGACTGCCTGGGGCTGTCAGCCGGTCGAAGTCGTGAAGACGCTCTCCGGTCGTGACGCGCCTGCGTATGTTGTCCTTGGTGAATTTACCGAGACCAACGAAGCACCGGCGGCGTTTGCCGAAATCGCCTGTCACATGGCCTTAGACGGTAAGCCCCTGTTCGTGGGCGTCTCGGAATATCTGGGCGGCGCGACCGACGCCGAGACGCGCATGCGGACACGGCTCGATCGGCTCGTCGCGCAGGGCGCCCAACTGACGGTCGCGGTCGTCAGCGAACAGGGCCGGGAGGTCACGCGCCGGTCCCGTAGCGTGTCCGAGAAACGCTGGGCTCAGGACATCATGGCGAGGGTGTCAGCCTCGGGCGCGGCCCGGGCGCTGTTGCTGGTGACACGCGCCGAGGCTTCCTGCGCCCGGGCGCGGGCGCAGGGCGAGCGCTTTGCCGGCTTTGATCCGATGCCGCTGCATCTGCCGGAAGGCGAGGTTCTGTGCCTTGAAGCCACGTCGGCCGGCAGCGGGGGTACCGGTGCGACCGTGCGGCTCTACGAGGCGCCTTTAGCGGGATTCCATGGCGAGGTCGCGCTGGCGAGTTTGACGCGGCCTGCGCTTGAAATGGCTTCTTCCAACCAGCCAGAGGCGGTTTCTAACCAGGCAGAGGCGGTGCAGTGGAAGCAGGAGAGCTGCGACGGGATGACCGCCGAGGAGTGCCGGGCTAGGACGACGGGCGATCCGGATGAAGAAGCCGCTCCCGGTTCAAGCTCGGGCTGGCCAATCGATCCGGAGGTTCAGGCCGAGCTGGATGAGTTCCTTCTAAATCTTCCCGTGCCCGCCCTCCCGGTTTTCAACCGGGAGGAAAACGGCCAGACAATTCGCCCGGACCAGCCATTTCCGTAGCCGTAACGTGTCTCCCGTTGCGCCACGCGCCACACTGCGCGACAAGGAAGGCTGACAATTGCCTTTGATGGAGCACCGCACATGGATCTCGCCGAGCTGACGAAAAAAGTTCAGGGCGCGCTGGGCCCAGGCTCTGGCTTCGACAAGCGCGTGAAGTTCGATTTCGGCGACATCGGAAAGCTGCTGATCGACGGCGCGGCAGGCAAGGCCAGCAATGAGGACGGCGCAGCGGACGCGACCGTCTCGGTCAATTTCGAGGATTTCCAGAAGCTCGTCCAGGGCCAGCTTGATCCCACCATGGCGTTCATGCAGGGCAAGCTGAAAGTGGCGGGCGACATGGCCGTCGCCATGAAGCTGCAGACGCTGTTTTCGAAGCTGCGCTGAGTTCACGACCTCGATGAGCGCCCGGCCCGGGAGCGACCACGCCGAAGCGGCCACGTCTTCCGGTTTCGTCGAGATCGAGGGCAATCCGCCTCCCGGCGGCGCGCGATGCATCTGGTATGAGGCCAAGGGCGGCCGCAAGTATCGCATGATGTTCGCTCCCGAACCCAAGGGCGGGGTGAAAACGCGCGGCACGGTGCTGGTCTGCCCGGGCCGGACTGAGGTCATCGAGAAGTATTTCGAGGTCGCGCGCGACCTTCAGGCGCGCGGTTTCGCGGTCGCTGTCTTCGACTGGCCGGGGCAGGGATTGTCGGCCCGCCTGCACAAGAGCCCGCTGGCCGGCCATGTCCGCATGTTCGGTGTTTACGTCGACGCCATGGCGCGCGGGCTTGAAACCCTCGGGCGGAGTGCTCCCAAACCGCTCGTGATCCTGGCGCATTCAATGGGCGGCGCCATCGCGCTGGAGGCGCTGCGCACACGACGCATCAGCGTGGCTGCGGCCGCATTCTCGGCGCCGATGTGGGGGCTGTCGACGCGGTTTTACCAGCGCTGGTATGCCCGCAGCGCCCGCTTGTTCGGCTTTGGCGGTGCGATCGCCCGTCCGCCGGGGCCGGCGGAAAACTTTGCAGACAATCAGCTCACCCATGATGAAAAGCGTTGGGCGATCCAGCGCGACCTCATTGCGAAAGAGCCAAGGCTCGCAATCGGCGAACCCACGGTCGCCTGGGTCGTCGCGTCCCTCAACGTGATGAAGGCGTTGTTCGCGCCCAAGGCGCTGGATCATCTGGACAAGCTGCCTGTTGTTGTCGCCATCGCTTCGGAGGAGACCATCGTCCAGCCCTCGGCGCAGCGCCGGCTGGGGCGAAGGCTCAAGGCCGCGAAACTGGTCGTCATCGAGGGATCGCGCCACGAAATCCTGATGGAGACCGACGAGCTGCGGGCCCGGTTCTGGAGAGCCTTCGACGAGATGTGCAAGCGGTCGGGGGTTTAGCCAGAAGAAAGTTGTTCTGGATTCATAGGTGTAGAGACTGATTCAACGATCGACCTGATAGAGGTCGATTGCATCAGGCTCTACAGCGCCGACCGCCTCAGCGACACCAGCGCCTCGTCCAGAATCTTCCGGTTGGCCGCCGCCACGATCTGTCCGCCAAGTTTCGCCACATCGCCGCGCCAGTCGGTAACGACGCCGCCCGCGCCCTCGATCACCGGGATCAGCGCCGCAACGTCATGAGACTGGAGACCGGTCTCGGCCACCATGTCGATCGTTCCCGCCGCCAGCCGCGCATAGGCGTAGGCGTCGAGGCCATAGCGGGTGAGGCGGGCGGCGGTGCGCAAATGCTCGAAGGCGCCGCGTTCCGGCGGGGTCAGGATGAAATAGTCGGTGGTCGAGAGGATGGCGTCGGTCAGTTTCTCGCAGACCCGCACCCGCAGCGGCGTCCGTGCACCCCGGCAATCGAGCCATGCCTCTCCTCCCGAGCCGATATAGCGCTCGTCCAGCCAAGGCTGATCGATCACCCCGAGCGTCGGACGGCCCTCCTCGACGAGACCGATGAGAACGGTCCACGAGGGCAGCCCGGCGATGAAGGCGCGTGTGCCGTCTATAGGGTCGAGATGCCAGGTGAGGCCGCTGGTTCCGGGTGACGAGCCATACTCCTCGCCTTCGATCCCGTCATCGGGTCTTTCGGCGGTGAGAATGTCCCGCATGGCGCGTTCGGCGGCGCGGTCGGCTTCCGTGACGGGATCATAGCCCGACGCCGCCTTGTTCTCGGCGATCGAGGCGGCCGACCGGAAATTGGGCAGGGCCGACGCGCGCGCCGCATCGGCCAGGCGCATCGCCAAGGGCAGGAGCAAGCGTGTTCCGGAGTCCTCGGGCTGTAATCTCGGCATGGCGGACCCATGCCCTGCGCGCGCGCCGAAGACAACCTCCGGGAGAGACTCCAATCGGACGCGAGGATTGTTCAGGCGACGCCCGTGTCCGTGCCATCGCCTTCAAGCGCCTTGGCGAGATCGAGGAGACGACGTCGGGGGCGCTCGCCGAGGCGATAATAGGCCCGGACCAGTTCGAGCGTCTCTTTCGAGGAGAGGACGTCGCCGGAAAGGCGGTCGATCGAATCATTGGCGGGCGCCTGTTTGCCGTCGGGGGCGAGGCCGTCAAAGAAATAATTGATGTTGACGTTGAGCGCGGCGCCCAGGCTGAAGAGCCGGCTGGCCGTGATGCGGTTGGCGCCGCATTCATACTTCTGGATTTGCTGGAACCGCACGCCGACCTGGCTGGCGAGATCCTGCTGGGTCAGGCCCAGAAGGCGGCGCCGGCGGCGAAGGCGCTTGCCGACGTAAATATCCACATCCGTTGCCATGCACTCAACTCCCCGCTCGGCCCGTCCCAATCGGGGACCGTTTGGCGGGAGCGCAGCAAGCGGGGCGCCAACCCTGGCCTTTGATATTGTTGCGGCGCAGCAATCGAGGGCGCATGTTTTCTGGCCAGTTGTGGTTGCAAAGCGTTCGGAAAACCACGAACTCGACCGATCCTGCGCAAAACCACCTCAAAGCGGCGCCGGGGGGTTGAGTTTTTTGCGCTGCAGCGTAAATGTTGGGACGCGGCGCTTCGGCGTCGCTGCCCTTTTGGGCGTTTCCTCCCTTCAGCCTAGGCCGCTCCGGCATCCGGAGCGGCCTTTTTCTGTCGGATGTCAGCCCAAGCCAACGAAGCTGCGGGTAAAAACACGAATTTCATCAGCGATTTCAGTGATGTCGTTTCTCAACCTGAGAAAACCTTCGTTGGGCTCGACCCGGGCCTCGTCCAGATAGAGCCGCCGGCGGAACTCGATTTGCAGGGCGTGCCGGCCATGGGCAGGACGTCCGTGGGCCATGGTAGCGAAGCCGCCTGCATAGGGCGCATTTCGAGCCGTCGAATACCCCCGGGTGCGAAAAAGACGTTCGACGTGCGCCGCCAGTCCCGATCCGCAGGATGCACCGAACCTGTCGCCGATCACGATGTCCGGCGAACGGCTGGAGGGATCGGCGTCGGCCGGCATGGAATGGCAGTCGATCAGCCAGGCCTGTCCGAACATGGCCTGCGAGCGCTGCAGCAAGGCGCCAAGCGCACGGTGATAGGGGCGGTACACCACGTCCAGCCGCGCCTCCGCTTCTTTGCGAACGAGCTTGCGGCGGTAGATCGCGGCGCCGTTGAAGGCGACCCGCGGCAGGCAGCCCAGACCCGCCTCGACGCGCGCCGACCGGATACCCGTCCATCCCGGCGAGGGATCGTGGAACATGGACGGGTCCATTTCGGTTTCGGCCCGGTTGAGGTCGATGAAGGCGCGACCGACCAACCCGCTGATGACCGGCGCGCCGGACAGCGTCACCCCGCAGAGCAGCCGATCGACATAGGCGTCCTCGATCCGCCTGAGATCGATCATCGGGGCGGCGCACGCTTCGAGGAAGGATTTTGGATAGAGCCGACCGGAATGGGGCGAGGCGAAGACGGCCGGAGAAACCACCGACACCGGCTCATCGATCGTGTGGGCGGGAGCCGTGAACTCATCCGCTTCGCAAACAGGCGCCCGGTCCCGGGGCTGCGGCGAGCCGAACATCATGCCTGAAAACATGGGCGCATCATTTGGTCCGCTCGCGGATCGTCAAGAATGGATCTTCATTCGCGCTTTACCACGCGCAGTCACAAATCGTACGGTTTGATGCGTTCCCGCAAGCTCGGATGACGGCGATGGCGAAGATTCTGCTTGCTGAAGACGACGACAGCCTCCGCGGGTTTCTGGTCAACGCGCTCAAGCGGGCCGGGCATCTGGTCAAGGATTTCGACGAGGGCCGTACGGCGCTCCGCGCGCTGGAGCGCGAGGTCTTCGACCTGCTGCTGACGGACATCGTGATGCCGGGCCTTGACGGCATTGAACTGGCGCGGCGCGGAGCGGAACTCGACCCGGCCATGAAGATCGTTTTCATAACGGGATTTGCGGGGGTGTCCCTGGCAGCGGGAGGGCCGGCCCCGGCGGGGGCGAAAGTCCTGTCCAAACCGTTCCATCTGCGTGAACTTGTCGATGAGGTTGAGCGCGTGATGGCCGCCTGACAGGCGATGCGGCGCGGATGCGCATGGGCGTGACCGGCCAAGAGCCCGCCTTGGCTCACGCCGTCGCGACCGGGTCGGCTTGCGCTGTATCGCGATCGAGCTAGAAGTCGGTTCAAGCGCGAAAACCCCTGTTCGCGCCAGTTTTCTGGATCGGGCAGGGACGATAGAGCATCCTTCGATCAAACTGAATCAGGTTGATCGAAGAAAGATGCTCTATCCCAAAAGTGTAGAGCAATTTTTCTGCGTCCAAGCGGACGCAGGTTGCTCTAGATGGCAGGTGAGATGGTCGTTCGCATTCTGCCCGTCATCATGTCCGGCGGCTCTGGAACCCGGCTGTGGCCCCTGTCCACGGACCGGCGGCCCAAGCAGTTCCATGCCCTGGGCGGGGAGTGCGCCATGATCGTCGAGACCGCGATGAGGGTGCGCGGCCGCCATGGAAATCTCGACTTTCTTGATCCTGTGATCATCGCGGGCGAGCGCCATGCGGAGCTGGTGTCAAGCCAGCTGGCAGATGCCGGCATCGTCCCGGCGGCGACCGTGCTGGAGCCGGTCGCGCGCAACACCGCCGCAACTGCAGCCGTCGCCGCGCTCGTGGCGGCGGAGCTCGACCCGGAAGCCCTGGTGCTTCTCCTGCCGGCCGACCATGTCGTCGCCGATCCGGCCGCGTTCATCGGCGCCATAGCCTTGGCCGCGCCGGTCGCGTCCGGACACATCGTCACATTCGGCATTGCGCCGACCGGCCCGGAAACCGGCTATGGATACATTCACCAGGGCGGGACGCTCGCGCCCGGCGTTCACCGGGTCGCGGCCTTCAAGGAAAAGCCGGATCTGTCGGTCGCCAGGCGCTACATCGAGGAGGGCGGATACAGTTGGAATTCCGGAGTGTTCATGTTTCGCCCGGACGTCATGATCGAGGAAATGGAGACCGGCTCAGCCGACATACTGGCCGGCGCGCGCGAAGCGCTCCGCACCGCATCGCGGACGGATGCGGAGATACGGCTCGGGCGGAAGGCGTTCCACGCGGTCCGGGCCGAACCTGTCGATATCGCCGTGATGGAAAAGACGAGCCGTGCAGCCGTAGTGCCTTGTTCGATCGGTTGGGCTGACATCGGTTCATGGGCGGAGCTCTGGCGGTTTTCTCCAAAAGACCAGGCCGGCAACGCTGTCTCGGGGCCGGTGACCATCCTTGACGGCGAAAACAATCTGGTCCGGTCGGACGGCGTCCATGTGTCGATCGCCGGCGTGTCGGACCTGATCGTGGTCGCGACCGCCGACGGGATTCTCATTCTGCCGCGCGACCGGGCGCAGGACGTCAAGAAGTTGATACCGTGACGCAGATCGTTGGGTTGCGCGCCGATCCGGCTGAAGCGCAAGAGCAAACTGCGTCACTTGAATAGGGGGCGCTTATGGCTCGGAAGGGTATCGTGCTGGCGGGAGGATCGGGGACGCGTCTCTACCCGATCACGAAAGCCACGATCAAGCAGCTCCTGCCCATCTACAACAAGCCTCTCATCTATTACCCGATCTCGACCCTGATGATGTCGGGAATTCGCGAGATACTCCTCATTACGACTCCGCGAGACGCATCGGCGTTCTGGGATCTCCTGGGAGACGGTTCGCGTTTCGGAGTCGATCTCAACTACGCAGTTCAACCGAGCCCTGACGGCCTTGCGCAGGCCTTCATCATAGGCCGCGACTTCATCGGCGACGACCCGAGTTGTCTCATTCTCGGGGACAACATTTTTCACGGCCATGGTCTTGAGGATGACCTTGCCTCCGCGAGCCTGGGAACGACCGGCGGCAGTGTTTTCATCTACCATGTGGACAATCCGGAACGCTATGGCGTGGTTGAGTTTGATGGATCGGGACGGCCCATCCGCATTCACGAGAAGCCTCCGGAATTCAAATCCAGCTACGCCGTGACCGGCCTCTATTTCTACGACAATCAGGTCCTCGATATCGCAGCATCCCTCAAGCCGTCCCTCAGAGGCGAACTCGAAATCACGGATGTAAACCAGGTTTATCTCGATCGCGGTCAGCTCGATTGCGTGAAGTTTGGACGCGGCTGCGCCTGGCTCGACGCCGGAACGCCGGACAGCCTTCTGGAGGCGGCGCAATTTGTCCACACGATCGAACGTCGCCAGGGTCAGCGGATCGCTTGCCTTGAGGAGATAGCGGTGCGCAAGGGCTACATTTCCCTGGAGCAGTTCGAGCGCGACGCGGGAGCCATCGCCAAGAGCGATTACGGCGCGTATCTGCTGAAGGTCGCGACCGAGTTGGCGCTGCCGGTTTTGGGTTAGCAGGAAATGGAGCCTCTTTCGCCGAAAAGGGACGACGGCAAAGTCAGGATCGAGCGGCTGGCCCTGGCGGATGTCTTTCTCTACAGACCCAGGCGGCTTGAGGACCGGCGCGGATTTTTCTGCGAGACCTTCAACCAGGCGGCGCTGGAAACCGTGGCAGGCCCGCTCGACTGGGTGCAGGACAATCAATCAAGCTCAAACCTGCGGGGGGTGCTGCGCGGCCTGCATTTTCAGCTCCCGCCCTTTTCGCAGGACAAGCTTGTGAGGTGCGTGCGAGGAACCATTCTCGATGTCGCGGTCGATTTGCGACACGGATCGCCGACATTCGGCCGGCATGCAAAAGCGCTGATCTCCGCTGACGGAGGCGAGCAGATATTCGTGCCGAAAGGCTTCGCACACGGTTTCCTGACGCTCGATGCCGGTTGCGAGGTGCTCTACAAGGTCACCAGCTATTACAGCGCCGAGCATGATCGCTGCATCCGCTGGAACGATCCGGCGCTCGCCATCGAATGGGGCGTCACGTCCGAAGAGGTGATCCTCTCGGAGAGGGACGCTGTGGCGCCCTTGCTGTCGGAAACACCGGCCTGTTTTGTCTTCGGCGGCTGATATCCGGCATGGGGCAGATGCGATGCGCATGATGGTTACGGGAGGCGCGGGGTTCATCGGCTCGGCATATGTCAGACTTGCGGTGCGAGAAGGTCACGACGTGCTCGTTGCGGATAAACTGACCTATGCCGGACATCTCTCTTCCCTGCGTGAAGTGGCGTCCTCGCCCCTCTTCCGGTTCGAGCATGCCGACATCTGCGAGGAAGAGCGGATGGCGTCGTTGCTGCGTTCGTTCGAGCCCGATGCGGTCATCCACCTCGCGGCCGAGAGTCATGTCGACCGCTCGATCACGGGCGCGGGGGTTTTCGTGGAAACCAACATTGTCGGGACGTTCCGCCTCCTCGAATCGGTTCTTCGGTACTGGGAAACGCTCCCCTCCGGCACACGAGCGGGATTTCGCTTTGTGCAGGTCTCGACCGACGAGGTATTCGGCTCCCTCGGTGAGGACGGTCATTTCACGGAAGAGACACCCTACGATCCGCGCTCACCCTATTCGGCGAGCAAGGCGGCCGCTGACCATCTCGCGAGGGCCTGGCGTCACACCTACGGGCTGCCGGTGTCCGTTTCGAATTGCTCGAACAATTATGGACCATACCAGCTGCCGGAAAAGCTGATCCCGCTGATCATCCTGAACGCCCTGGAAGGGCGCGATCTTCCGGTTTACGGCGACGGCGGCAACATCCGCGACTGGCTCCACGTCGAGGACCATGCCCGCGCGCTCATGATGATCGTCCAGGCGGACCCGGGCGAGACCTACAATGTCGGCGGCCGGAACGAGCGGACCAATCTGGAAGTGGTCCGGGCTATCTGCGATCTGCTCGACGCGATGCGTCCGGGGAATGGCCCCCGTCGCGACCTGATCACTTTCGTGGCGGATCGGAAGGGCCACGATCGGCGATATGGCATCGACGCGACAAAACTCGAAACCCGTCTGGGCTGGAGGGCCGGGGAGACCTTCGAGGCAGGACTTGAGCGCACGGTTCGATGGTATCTCGATAATGACTGGTGGTGGCGTCCCCTGCGCCAGTCCGGCCATGGCTCAACACGTCTTGGGCTGGCCTGAGCGCGGTCACGGCCAGCCTCCAGGCGACAATTCCCGGGGTGTGCCCCGCAGGCGCATTGCAGAGCCGATCAGCATTGAGGGTTCTGGGTCCGGCTGTCCCGGGCGGCCGGCCGTCAGTTATCCTGCTCGGCGGTCAGGTATCGCAGCGCCGGGACGAGAGACGGGCTCAGCGTCACGCCAAGCGAATCCGCACGCTCCGAGACGTCATCCACGGTTCGGCCGATCCGTGCTGCGGCGGAATTCACGGTTCCGTTGGCGCGGGAGAGTTGCCGGAGCTGTTCGTCTTCTGCGTTGGTCCAGGCCGCGAATTCCATGCTCTCTGATAGCATCTGCTTTACGCTTTCTTTGCTGCGCCCTCAGCGAGGTCGTTCTGCAACGCGCGGTGGGGCAGAATGTGGCGCCTGATGAAAAACTTTTTGAGCCTTTTTCGGTCGCACAAAGCGGTGCTGGCGTGGGCGGGATTTTCATGAGGCCGATCCGCTGCACGCTGGACGCCGCCGGTCGTGACATTAACACAAAAACATAGACAAAACAGTCGGATGCCCAAATTACTGGCGTGACATTAACTATCGTGCTGATACGGTTCGACGCGCTTGCGCCTGTCATATGACCTTGCTATAGGGCGGCTATGGATGGCCACAGGCGATGTCGGGGACGCCGGCCGATCCCATGCGGCGCTCCGGGAACTTGCGTGGTAGAGAGCGGGGCTGAAGTATGCATGTCTTTGTGACGGGCGCTTGCGGCTACAAGGGCAGCGTCCTGACGCCGAAACTGCTGGCCGCCGGTCACACGGTGACGGCGTTCGACATCCAGTGGTTCGGAAATCACCTGCGGCCCCATCCCGGGCTGAAAGTCATCAAGGGCGACGTCCGCAATCCTGACGAGATCGATCTCGATGGGGTGGACGCCATCGTCCACCTGTCGAGCGTCGCGAACGATCCGTGCGCCGATCTTGACCCCACCCTGACCTGGGAGATTTCCTGCCTCGCCACGATGCAGCTGGCGGATCGCGCCATGCGGCACGGCATCAAGCGGTTCATCTATGCCTCCTCCGGCTCGGTCTACGGACTCAAGGACGAGGAACAGGTCACCGAGGATCTCGAACTTGTTCCGCTGTCGGAATACAACAAGACCAAGATGTGCGGCGAGCGCATCGTTCTGTCCTACAGGGACGACATGGTCACCCAGATCGTGCGCCCCGCCACGGTCTGCGGCTTCTCGCCCCGGATGCGGCTCGACGTCGCGGTCAATCTTCTGACGATGCAGGCTTTGACCAAGGGCCAGATCACAGTGCTGGGCGGCGACCAGACGCGACCCAACATCCATATCGACGACATCACCGATCTTTACATCTTCCTGCTCGACCACCCGGAGCATACCGGCGTCTTCAACGCGGGTTTCGAAAACATCTCGATCCTCGATATCGCCAACATGGTCGCCAGCCATGTAGATGCCGAGGTGACGGTCAAGGACTCCAACGATCCCCGCTCCTACCGCGTGAATTCTGACCGCCTGCTGGCGACCGGGTTCCGGCCAAAGAAAAAAGTCGAGGACGCGATCAAGGAGATGGTCGGGCTTTACCGCCAGGGCGTTCTCAAGGACGAGGATGGGGCCTACAACCTGCGCTGGATGCAGACGCAGGTCGCAGAAGTCCGGCAAAGGGCAGCAGGATGACAGACAGGTCGAAAATCCCGGTCAAATACCCACGGAAGTCCGTTGCTGAGCCGTCCGCGACGGTCCCACCTCCTAAGCCCCGGGTCCGTCTGATGGCGGAGCGGGCCGAGGTAAAGCCCCAGCAAAGGCTCGCCAGGGCCGCGACGCGCGCCAAGGCGCCGCCGGTGGCCCTGGTCAAGCCGCTGCCTGCGCCGCCGAGAAAGCCCTCTGTGAGCAAGGCTGCCCCTCCGGTCCGCACGGACGCCATGGCCCATTTCCGGCGCTACACCGATAATCTCCACCAGCTCATGCGGACCTATGACTGGTCGCCGGTCGCCGAACTCGCTGAAGATTTCGCCCGCGTTATCAAGTCTCGTCACCAGGTGTTCATTTGCGGCAATGGCGGCTCGGCCGGCAACGCCAATCATCTCGCGAACGATTTCATCTACGGCGTTGCGAAAAACCCGGGTCACGCCCTGCGCGTCATCTCGCTGGCGGCCAATCCCGCCGTGCTGACCTGCCTCGCCAATGACGAGGGTTACGACCGGATTTACGAGATCCAGCTGAAGGAACTGGCCAACCGGGGCGACATTCTCATTGTCTTCTCGGGCAGCGGGAATTCGCCTAATATTCTGAAAGTCCTCGAAGCGGCCAAGGCCATGGGCGTCAAGAGCTACGCGGTACTTGGGTATACGGGGGGCAAGGCCCGGACGATGTGTGACGTGCCCATCCATTTCGCCATCGATGACATGCAGATCGCCGAGGATATGCAAGGCATTGTCGGGCACATGCTCATGCAATGGCTCTGGGACAATCGCACGGCCATCAGCGGGACGCTCTAGACCAGATGACCGCGCCCAAGTTCATCGTCCTCGGTTCGAACTCTTTTTCGGGCGCAAGCTTCTGCGACTTCATGGCCGAGCAGGGCCACGACGTCATCGCGACCAGCCGTTCGCCGGAACCGCATGAGGCGCAGCTGCCCTACAAATGGTCGGCGCGCAGGGGTTCGGTGCGATTCGAGCAGGTCGATATCAATCATGACCTTTCAAAGCTCGAGGCGCTGATCCGCCGCGAGAAGTTCACCCACATCGTCAACTTCGCGGCGCAGAGCATGGTCGGTCAGAGCTGGGACCACCCCGACGACTGGATGACCACCAATGTCGTCTCGACGGTCAAGCTGCACGTGCTGCTGAAGAACCTCGATTTTCTCGACCGCTATGTCCACGTCACGACGCCGGAAGTCTACGGTTCAACGGACGGCTGGGTGAGGGAGGACACGCGGTTCAATCCCTCGACGCCCTACGCGGTATCGCGGGCGGCCGGCGACATGTCGCTCAAGACCTTCGTGGACACCTACAACCTGCCGGCGGTATCGACCCGCGCGGCGAATGTCTACGGTCCGGGTCAGCAGCTTTACCGCATCATTCCGCGCGTCATCCTTTCGGCGATGAGCGGCGAGAAGATGAAGCTTGATGGCGGCGGCAAGTCCGTCCGGGTGTTTATCCACATGCGCGACGTGTCGGATGCGACACTGAAGATCGCGCTCAACGGCCAGATCGGCCACACCTATCACCTATCGGGCTATGAGCTGGTGTCGATCCGCAGCCTGACCGAAATGATCCTGGCCAAGCTCGGCAAGCGTTTTGAGGATTGTGTTGAGCTTGGTCCGGAGCGTCCGGGCAAGGACAGCGCCTATATGCTCGACAGTTTCAAGCTGCGCAGCGAACTTGGGTGGCAGGACAAGATCGGATTGTCGGAAGGCGTGGACGACTGCATCGACTGGGCCCGCAGGTTCGAGAGCCAACTTGCGGAACTGCCGTCGCGATACGTACACAAGCCCTGACCGCTCAAGGAACTGAAATCATGGCCGCCCTGACGAAGGAAAAGGTGATCGACGAAGCGGGCCTGAAGGCGCGCGCGGCGCAGATCCGCGGACGCGTCATCGAAATGTGCCACGCCGCCTCGTCGGCTCACCTTGGCTCGTCGCTGTCGTGCATCGACGTGTTGACGGCGGCCTACTGGCATGTGCTTCGGATCGATCCGAAGAACCCGAAGGATCCGCTCCGCGACCGCTTTATCCTGTCGAAGGGCCACGCGGCGATGGCGATATACGCGACGCTGGCGATGCGCGGCTACTTCCCTGAGGAAGAACTGAAGACCTACAATCAGGACAATGGCCGGCTCGCAGAGCATCCGCCGGCCAATCTTCTCCCTGGCGTGGAAGCTGCGACCGGGTCGCTCGGTCACGGACTGCCGATCGGCATCGGGATGGCGGTCTCCGGCCGCATCCAGAAGCAGGCGTATCGCGTCTACGCCCTCCTTTCGGATGGCGAGAACAATGAAGGATCGGTCTGGGAGGCGGCGATGTTTGCGGCGGCCCAGAAACTCGAAAACCTCTGTGTCGTGGTCGACTACAACAAGTGGCAGGCGACAGCGCGTTCCAACGAAACGCTGGCGCTCGCGCCGCTCCGCGAGAAATGGGAGGCGTTCGGCTGGGACGCACACGAGATCGATGGGCACGACGTCGCCACGCTGGCGCGTCTCATGTCGAACATCCCCAACGGCTCGGGCAAGCCGGTGGCGTTCATCGCGCACACCGTGAAAGGCAAGGGCGTGTCGTTCATGGAGGACGACAACAACTGGCATTACCGCGCGCCGACTGCCGAGGAAGTCGTCAAGGCGCGCCAGGAACTGGGACTGGCCTGATCCGGCGTCGACGCGCATCGATACGAGGTACTGTGAAATGAGAAACGCCTTCGCCGACGAGCTGACCAGGCTGGGCAATGACGATCCCCGCATCGTCATGCTGAGCGGAGACATCGGCAACAAGCTGTTCGACAAGTTCAAGGACGCTCATCCCCAGCGGTTCATCAACTGCGGCGTCGCGGAGCAGAACATGACGGGCGTTGCGGCTGGTCTCGCGATGAGCGGGCTGCGTCCGGTCACTTACACCATCACCCCGTTCGTCACCACGCGCTGTCTCGAACAGATCCGGACGGACGCGGCCTATCACGAGGCGCCGGTCACCATCGTGTCGGTGGGCGCGGGCCTTGCCTATGCGGGCCTTGGCCCCACCCACCATGCCTGCGAGGACATCGCCTTCCTTCGCGCCATCCCGAACATGATCGTGATTGCGCCGGGCGACGCATGGGAAGTTCGCGGCGCGCTGCGCGCGGTGATGAAACAGGACAGGCCAGCCTATATCCGCATGGGAAAAAAAGGTGAGCCGGTCGTCCACAAGGGCGTCCCCGAAAACTTCGTGATCGGCAAGGCGATCACCATCGCGGACGGGTCGGACGTTTGCATTCTCTCGACCGGCAACATGCTGCCCGAGGCTGTCGAAGCGGGCAAACATCTGGCCGAGCACGGCCGCACGGCGAGAATTGTCTCCTTCCACACCGTGAAGCCGCTGGACGAGGCCTGCCTTGCCGAGGCTTTCGCGAAATTCCCGCTGGTGGTCACCTGCGAGGAACATTCGAAAATTGGCGGCTTCGGTTCGGCCGTCACCGAGTGGGCGGCGGACAATGGCGCTGACGCCCGCAAACTGCTGCGCATCGGCACGCCGGACAAGTTCTTCAAGCTTTCGGGCGAGCAGGAGTTCGCGCGCGAGCAACTTGGCCTGACCGGCCACCAGATCGCGCACGCGATCGAGGCGAGGCTGGCCAAGCGCCAGGCAGCCTAGCAGCCTGGCGGAACGGACTTTCATCCTCCGACAGGCTTGGGATGAGGGATTGGGGTTTGGCCGAAACTTTTTCTGCGGCGCTGGCGGCTCTTATTCCGTGCCTGTCGAAGGATGAGCTTGTCGGGCGCAGAAGCGCGTGCGAGCGGATAGCGCCGGCCGGAAGGGGATGGCCCGATGACATACGGAGCTGAACGAAAATGAAAACTGAGGCCGCCCTGCTGATCGCCACCGGCAAACCGCTGGAAGTCGCCGAGATCGGGATTCCCGCGCTCAATCCAGGCCAGGTGCTGGTCGAGATCGCCTATTCGGGCGCCTGCGGCACCCAGGTCATGGAATGGCGCGGCGACAAGGGCGAGGACAAATGGGTGCCGCACTGTCTCGGACATGAAGGTGTCGGCCGCGTGCTGGAAACAGGCTCGGCTGTCACCAGGCTGAAGAAGGACGAGGTGGTCGTGCTTTCGTGGATCAAGGGGACGGGCATCGAGGCGGGAGGCGCCAAGTATGACTGGAACGGAAAATCGGTGAACGCGGGCGGCGTCACGACATTCCAGAAGCACGCAGTGGTCAGCGAGAACCGCCTCACAGTCCTTCCAGCGGCGCTCGATCCAAAGGTCGGCATCCTGCTGGGCTGCGCCGCGCCGACGGGCATGGGGGCCGTGCTGAACGTGCTTCAGGCCAAGGCCGGAGACTCGGTCGCAGTTTTCGGGGCGGGCGGCATCGGGCTCAACGCTCTGATGGCGGCCTCCTTCGCCGGGGCGACGCCCGTTATCGCCGTGGACCCGCAGGCTTCGCGCCGCGAACTGGCGATGAAATACGGCGCCACTCACGTGATCGACCCGACAAACACCGACGTCCTCGCCGAGATCCGGAAGATCGCGCCCAACGGGGTCGATCTGGCTGTCGAGGCGACGGGTCTGCCGCAGGTCATGGAGCAGGCGATAAATTCGACGCGCCAGCAAGGTGGACGATCGGTCATCATCGGAAACGCCAGGCATGGCGCGGCGCTGACCCTCAATCCCGGCGTGTTCAACCAGGGCAAGAGCCTGCTGGGCACCTGGGGCGGCGACAGCGTGCCCGATCGCGATTATGCCAAATATGGCAGGCTGCTAGCGACAGGCCGTTTCGACGCGGCGGGTCTCCTGTCGCGGCCGTATGCGCTCGCCGAGGCCGACCAGGCGCTGCAGGATCTCGCCGCCGGCCGGGTGGGCCGGCCGCTTATCGACATGAGTCTCTAGGCGAGGGCGGGCGGGCCCATGCGTATCGGGATCGATTTCGACAACACCATCGCCAATTATGACGGCGTGTTCCACGCGGCGGCGCTTGCGCGCGGACTGATTTCGGCGGACCTCCCGAACGGCAAGAACGATGTCAGGGACTACCTCAATGGTTCCGGGCGGAAGGACGACTTCACCGAACTCCAGGGCTATGTCTATGGCTCGCGCATGGACCTTGTCTCGCCCTATCCCGGGGTAAGGAATTTCATCGTCGAAGCCGTCGCGCGCGGACACGAAGTCTGGGTGATCAGCCACAAGACGCGGACGCCGATGCTCGGACCCGCTTTCGACATGCATGAAGCGGCCAGGGGCTTTCTGAACGATCAGAACATGATCGACCCGGCCCGCGCCTATTTCGAAGTCACAAAGGAAGACAAGCTGCGGCGGGCGACCGGGCTGGCCGTCGATGTTTTCATCGACGACCTTCCCGAAATCCTCGAACACCCTGCTTTCCCGGACTTCGCCAAACCCGTCCTGTTCGATCCAGACAATCGCTGGAGCGGCTCGCCGTTTGAACGGCATGGGGACTGGACCTCCATCCATCGCCACCTGCTGGGCTGATACGATGCAGAAGGCGGACCTCTCTGGCTTGGCCGTCCGTCTCTGCCGCGAGGCCGGCCTAGGCGATCCGGTCGCGCTGGAACGGCTCGCCGGGGGAAAAAACAATCGCGTCTTCCGTCTGCCCTTCGGCGACGGGGGATCGGTCGTTCTCAAGAGCTATTTCCACGATCCGGGCGACACCCGCGACCGGCTCTCCGCCGAATGGAGTTTTCTCAACTATGCATGGCGCAAAGGTGTCCGCGCCGCTCCGCAGCCCCTGGCCAGCGATCCCGTCGAGCACCTCGGGCTTTACTCGATGCTGCCGGGGGACAAGCTGGCGGCGCTCGACATCGACGAGGCGCATGTCAGGGCCGCCGCAGATTTCGTCTGTGACGTCAACGCTCCGGACCGCAGCATCGGTCACCTCGCCCTGGGATCGGAAGCCTGCCTGTCACTGGACCAGCATGTTGCGACGGTCGATCGGCGGATCGCGAGGCTGCAGCAGATCGCGGAGGATGCGCCTCATCGCGAGGCGGCCCAGCGACTGATCAACGGCGACCTGACGTGTTGCTGGAACGATGTGAAACACGGCGTGCGAGCCGGCGCCGCCAAAGCCGGACTGAAGATGAATGAGGCTATCGTCGCAACCGACGTGATCGCTTCTCCATCTGACTATGGCTTCCACAACGCGCTGATCGGCGAAGACGGCGTGTTGCGCTTTCTCGATTTCGAGTATGCGGGACGCGACGATCCCGCCAAGCTGGCCGGAGATTTCTTCGGTTGCCCGGAAATTCCAACCCCGCCTGCGGAGTTTGGCACTTTCGTCGATCGGATGTCCGACCGGCTCGGACTTTCCCCGTCCGCCGGCGTCCGCGCGCATTTGCTGCGTAACGCCTACCGGGTCAAATGGGCTTGCATTATTCTGAATGATTTTCTGCCGACAGAGGATGCAAGGCGGTCATTCGCCGATCAGGGTGAGCGTGAGCAGCGTTGCGCCCGGCAACTCGCCAAGGCCGAAGCAAAACTCGCTGAAATTGCCTGACCGTCCAAACTCAGCCGAAGGAATCCAGGATGCCCTACCGCGATTTTGTCAGCCTCGTGCACAAGTCAACGAAGCGGGACTATGTCGGCCGCGTTACCGAAATCGACAAGGCCACGGTCGCCGAAGACGCCTGCAAATTCGACCGGGAGTATTGGGACGGCACGCGTCTGCAGGGTTATGGCGGCTACAAGTATGATGGGCGCTGGCGCAAGGTGGCGGACGCGATGGTGGCGGCCTACGGCGTCAAGCCGGGCATGCGCATTCTCGATGTCGGGTCGGGCAAGGGTTTCCTCCTTCACGACTTTCTCGAATCCGTCCCTGGCGTCGAAGTCGCCGGGCTTGATATATCGCAGTACGGCATCGAGCATTCGATGGAGAGCGTGAAGCCGTTCCTGACGCAGGGCGCCGCCGCCAAACTGCCTTGGCCAGACGGGCATTTCGACCTCGTCGTATCGATCAACACGCTGCACAACCTCTACAATTACGACCTGCGCCTGGCGCTGCAAGAGATGGAACGCGTTTCGAAGGGCGGGAAGTATCTCTGCGTCGAGGCCTATCGCAACGAGCGCGAGAAAGTGAACTTGATGTACTGGCAACTCACCTGCCGCATCTTCCACACGCCAAAGGAGTGGGAGTTCGAATTCGCCGAGGCCGGCTACACCGGCGACCACGAGTTCATCTACTTCGAATGATCGGCGATTGAGTCTGCACTGGGAGCGTCACGGGTCCGCACCGGTTCAGGCGCCGGGCGTGCCGAGCCACAATCCGGCCTGGTGGAGCAATTGGGCGACCTTCCACGACTGGTCGCGGCGGCAGAAGCTCACTTCATCGGCGGCGTCCGGGAAACCCAGCGCGCGCAGTTCGCTTTCGATCGGTGAGTCGCGGTTCAGGAAGGCCGCTTCCAGCGTCGCCTGGACATCGACCTTCAGGCTGGCCTCATCGAACCATGTCTTGAGATCGAAATACTGCGTCCAGTTCTGCGGATCCGGTTCTGCATTGAATGCGTTTAGTGCGCCTTTGCGCAGCAGGTGCGGGAAGACCGGCGGCGACAGGCCGGGATCGCCCGCTGCAACATCCAGCCGTGCAAGGGCGCGCCGCCAGCCTGCGTCCCGTGGCCCCGGCTCGCTTGCACCCTTGCGGGCGCGCAGGGCGGCAAGCATGTAGTCGATGTGGCCGAAGGCGAGCGAGGCAAAGGCCAAACGCTCCAGCATTGTATTGCGTTCGAGCGTGTCCGGAACGCTGTCGATGTTGCGGAGCCATAAGCCATCGCCCGCGATGACGAAGCCGTTGGCGCGCTGACCGATGGGAACCTGACGGGCGTTGCCCTTGATCAGGTTGGTGAAGCCGACGAAGTAGAAGCCGCGCTCCTCAAGGAAGGTGGAGATGTCGCTGAAGCGCGGCACCTGCTCGTACAGTTCCAGGAACTGCACTTCGGATACAACGCCGATGATTCTCCCTAGTGATTTTCCGGCGCCGCGAAGGATTGCCAGCTCGCTTCCCTGTGTATCGAGGCTGAGGAAGTCAGGCGCCGCCGCCGCGCCATCGGCCACCACCTTGTCAAGCGCGGTCGTTTTCAGCGTCTGGCGCGTCACCACCTCTGCGCAGTCGCGTACATCCCAATCAATGCCCCAAAGCGGCATGTAGAACGGACGTTGCCGCTCGGAGGGCTCGAGCAGGGACGAGGCGCTGCCATTCAGGGTGAGGCGGAATTCGGCCTGTCGCTCTTCCGCATCGAGACAAAGTGGAAGTACGCGGCGCTGCGGATCGCTGAACATCGCCTCGACGCCGGCGATGCAATCCGCGTCGGCGTCGTAGAGCACGACATGGATGTCCCGCATCAGCTCCGCCGGGGCCGGAAACGGGAAGCTGCCCTGCCGCGCGCCCACATGGTGGATGACGAAGGTCGCGTCCCGAGCGCTCACCGTTTCACCACCAGGCCCTGGCCCGTCGGCATTTCGAGCACGGTATGCCCGCGCTCGGCGAACCAGGCGTCGGCGGCGGCCTTCTGCATGCGGAACAGCTTCCAGCCATAGTCGTCCAGAATGATGACCCCGCCCGGCGATATGCGGTCGTAGAGCACGTTGAGCGCGCCGATTTCAGGGCCGGGCGAGTTCATGTCGAGGTGGAGGTAAGCGATCTTCGCAGGTGCGCTGTCGTGGAGCGAATCGGGCACTACGCCCTTGACGATCCGCACATTCGGGTTGTCAGCAAACAGCGCGCAAACCTGCGGGTAAAGCCGGGGGTCCCGATAGATCTCGTCGTGGAGTTGAAAAAGGTGAGGATCGTGCGGCACGTCTGTCTCGGGTGAGGAGTATTTCGATGAAAAGCCGTCGAATGTGTCGAAGAGAAAGAACGTCCTGCCGGCGGCGGCGAGATCGACCATTTGCGTGACCAGCCAGGACATTTCGCCCTCGAACACGCCGCATTCGACAAAGTCTCCCTCGATCCGCAGGGCGTTGCGCGCAGCCCAGACGAGCGTGTTCAGCCGCCACGCAATGCCGTCCGGCGCCCGATATTGGGTCTGTCCGGTCGATGTCGACATTTTCGCGAAGGCTGCAGCGAATGTCGGGTCGTCGCGAAACCCGACGGATTTGTCGAGCGTGAGGAGACGGTCGCCCCACGATACTGTCTCGTGGAACGGAGCGATCAGCCTGGCGATCACCTGATCGACTATTTTTGCAGCCTGGTCGGGGCTGGCGATGTCGGCAAACAGGTTGTCGAGCGATGTGTCGCTATCCATCAGGTCTTTCCTCTGAAGCTGCGGCGAACGAAGACGGGGATCGTGGGCGACCACCTGCATGTCCGCAACCGGTCCGTCGGAGCGATAGGCTTGAAAGCGGGTGCGAGCTACCCAGCCGCACGACTCGGCCCTTGGCAATTGTGTGCGACCTGAGCGATACAGGCCGCACTTGGAGCGCGATCGATCGGGGTGGACTCGTCCAGATCGTGAATCGTGCTCCTCACTTAAAGTGAGAGACGGATTCACGCTTCAGGTGGAAGCAAGAAGCGCTTCAGCCCAAGGCGATCCGGCTCGAGCTCCGGCGTTGGGACATCGCAATGAAGCCGATCGAATCGCTTCGCCGCCTGTGGGCGAACACCGACAAGACCGTCGTACTGCTGACCGAGCTTCGTGACGCCAATACGCGCATGGCGAACGCGTTGGAGAGGGGTGCGAACGGACATGCTACTGCCTCGACCGGTTCCGACCCGGACATCGAGGTGTTTGGTCTCGTCGACATCGCGCCGGCGCGGATCAATCTTCACGATGAACTCGATCCCATAACGCCCTTGAAGGACAGGGCCGACTTCCAGGCCTGCGCCGCGTTCTTCAGGAACAGTCCGTCGGCGGCCCGGGCGCTCGTGTCGCCCGAAAGCCAGGCATTGCTCTATTCGCTCATCCGCGCGCTGACGCCTCGCCTGGTGGTGGAGATCGGAACGTTTCGGGCCTCGACCACGGAGGCGATGGCGCGAGCGGTGCACGCCAATGGCGCGGGGCTGGTGCACACCATTGACCCGTTTGGAGCGACCCGCGTGCCGCCGGTTCTCGCCGCATGGCCTGAGGCCCTGCGCGCCTGCGTCAGGTTCTCGACTGTGAACTCGATGACATTCTTCGCCGAGATGGCGGTGCGATCCAACCGGGCGGGGCTGATATTCATCGACGGCAACCATGATCATGAGTTTGCCCTGTTCGACATCCAGTCGGCGGCGAGATTTCTTGAACCGGGCGGGATCATCGCCGTTGACAACGTCTCTCAGCCCGGACCCAATCTCGCCTTGCGGGACTTTCTTTTCGCCAATCCCACCTGGAAGGAGATTGGCGGATCGGTCCTCGACGCGCCGCTTTCGCGGCCATTCGACCCTGAGCGGACCCGAATTCACAATACGGATATGGCGCTGGTGCGGGCGCCGCGTCACCTGCATCTGACCGAGCGGCCCTTCACGCTCGGCCAGGCTTTCTACAAGGGCGCCGCGCTTCGTGGCGCACGCATCAACATCGCCGAAGGAGCCACGGGCACGCTGACCGCCCAGTTCATTGTCCGCACATTCGTTGGGATCCAGCGGGAAACGGTGCGGGCAACCACGACAAGTCTTGCCGGTGAAAGGGGCCCACAGTCCATCCTGCTGGATGAGCCTTTCGCCCTGACGCCCTATCCCACGAACACGGTCGAGGTCTGGTATTCTTGGGTCGGCGACCGGCCGCTGCAACTGTCGGATGCTCCAACCCTCGCCTGACCTGTATCAGCCAGATTATCCTACAAGGCCGGCGCGCGCCTAGGTTGATCCAGCCATCAAGGGGATCGACCGATGACAGATATCAGTGCGCAACTCCAGCTGCCCTATCTCGCCGCCGGTCAGGCGCAGAAGCACGTCACCGTCAACGACAGCCTGCGCAGGCTCGACGCAATCGTGCAGCTCTCCGTCGTCTCGTCGACCACGATCGCTCAGCCTGCAAGCCCCGTCGACGGGTCGGTCTATATCGTCCCGGCCGGCAAGACCGGGACGCAATGGGCGACCTTCGCCAACTGGGCCTTGGGCTATTACCGCGACGGCGCGTGGGAGCAGATCACCCCGCGCGAAGGCTGGCGCGCCTTCGTCAAGGACACCGACCAGCTGGTCTATTACACCGGCTCGGCATGGTCGCTGTTTCCGGTCGGCAAGCTGGTCACGGTCTCGGCGACGGACAAGGTTCTGGGGCGCGCAACCGCCGGGGCGGGGGCCGCAGAGGAGATCGCCCTCACCGCCGCCGGCCGGGCGCTGATCGACGCCGCCGACGCCACCGCCCAGCGCGCGACACTCGGGCTTGGCTCGGCGGCGCTCAAGAACACGGGATCGTCGGGCGACGCCGTGCCGCTTCTCGACCAGTCCAACGAATGGGGCGGCGACCAGGTTTATCGCGGCTACCGGATCGTCCTCCTCCCGGCTGCTGCAGGATCGGGCAGCACGGGAATAAGGCTGCGCACCTTCGCCGGCGAAGGCAAATTCGATTTTGGCTATGACGAGGCGTCCGACGGGTTCTTTCTCAACCGCTTCTCCGGGGGCTCGTATGCCGACTCGCCCTTGCTGATCAGCGGGGCGACGGGCGCAATCACCCACAAGGGGAACGCCGTCTTCCACGCCGGAGCAAGCCCCGCGCCCGCCGCCGACAACACCTACAATCTGGGCTCGGCCTCGTTTCGGTTCGGCACGGTCTACGCCGCGACCGGAACCATCAACACATCCGACGCGCGCGAGAAGACGGCGCTCGAGCCGATACCGGAGGCGGCGCTGCGCGCCGTCAGGCGGATACTGGCCGGCGTCGGCGTTTTTCAGTGGCGCGAGGCGGTGGCGCGCAAGGGCCACGACCCGGCGAGAGGCGGCGCGCGTCTGCATGTGGGCGTCACGGCCCAGGCGGTGCGGGATGCGTTTCTGGCCGAAGGCGAAGACCCCGAGCGCTGGGCGCTGTTTTGCGAGGACAAGATCGCGGGGCCCGACGGGGAAGGGACGCGGCAGGGGCTGCGGACGGACCAGCTGATGATGCTCGCGCTGGCGGCGCAAGCCGAACCGCGCGGCGCCGTCGCCTGTTGACGACGGTACGACCGGCGCCGTACCCGTCGGCGATCCAGGTTCAGGGGATGTTCATGTCAAGGCGATCACATATGGGGTTGGCGCGGGCGGTGCTTGCCGGAGCGGGCGCGGTATTGTTGGCGACCGCCTGCGGGCCAGCCAAGGCGCCCGAGACTGCGGCGGCCGCCGCGACGCCGGAGGTCGCAGCGCCGATCGCTCCCGCCCCCCCCCCGCCCGCC
>Ga0163153_10002674_pt1 | contig 25275 bp, 20 predicted proteins | sample OliLakLV19MP6IB1_FD_148629 | JGI IMG/M metagenome (GOLD analysis project Ga0163153, IMG submission 148629) | Freshwater microbial mat bacterial communities from Lake Vanda, McMurdo Dry Valleys, Antarctica - Oligotrophic Lake LV.19.MP6.IB-1 | ecosystem: Environmental > Aquatic > Freshwater >...
TCCCGTAGCCGTCGAATCGCGGCACTTGGTGCAAAGCGATACACGACGATGGCCCACGCTGCGCCGCAAGCAGCCTTCAGGCTGGCAACAGCGCCGAGGGACTCGTCGTTCAGCGTCGGCAACTCGACCACAACAACATCCGCCTGGACGCGGCCAAGCAATGTCGCAGCATCAACCGCACTCTGGTATCGACCAACGACATTCAACCTGCCGACGGCAGCGGCTTCGTCGAGCCGTAGTGTTGCGACCGACGGCCCGGCGAGAGCGATTCTTGCCGGACGCCTGTCACCAGCGCCCACCCCCGGGCGACCACGCGGCACGGCAAGCGCTTGCACCGCTTCACGCATCGCAATCAAGTCGTCCGTGGGCAACCCGGCGATCGCGCCGATCGGCTGTCCCGTGTCCACCAACTGCTTGATGAGCGCCAGTCGCCGGACTTCGCCAATCGAATACAGGCGCTGGCCACGCGGGCTGAGATGGGGGCGGACGACACCATAGCGGCGCTCCCACACCCGCAGCGTTTCCACCGGGATGCCTGCGAAACGCGCCGCGGCGCCACTGCGGTAGGACACGGCGCTCTCAATATCGGATTCGGCTTTTATGGTCATGGTGGCAATCCACTTATTTCGAGTTTATTGAGATGAACCGTGTTTGTACCGTTATTTAATTGATTTTATCGGTGCATTTAATGGACAAGAACTAGTTTATCCGCTATTTTGCACCTTTACAACGGTTCAATCATTTCTACCTGCAACTTTTCCTCAACGTTCGCCGAAGGACTTCACATGACCACTCGTCGCCAGTTCATTTCCACCGCTCTCCCGGCCACCGTGCTTCTTTTGGGCGCGGTCCCCTTTGCCTATGCCCAACCAGCACGTCTCGAAGAATCGGATGCCTTGGCGATTTCGCTCGGCTACAAGGCCGACGCCACCAAGGTGGATGCAAAGAAATATCCCACCTTCGTGGCCGGGCGCAACTGCGCGAATTGCACGCTTTTCGTGGGCAAGCCTACCGACGCATGGGCTGCATGTAGTGCCGTGGGCGGCAAGCAGGTCAATGCCAAGGGCTGGTGCATCGCCTGGGTCAAAAAGGCGGCGTGATGCGGCTTTTGCATGCGTGCGCTGTCGGCCTGACGTGAGCAATCGGCGCATTGCATGAAATCATTTCCCCGCGACGATGTTGCGCTGGTGATTGGCAGCTCCGGCGGGATCGGTGCAGCGCTGTTGCGCGAACTCGAGCGCAACGACGCGTTCAGCGCCACGATCGGACTCGGCCGCAGCAGCATGCCGCCCCTTGATCTGCTGGACGAGGCAAGCATTGCAGCATGTGCAGCCCATGTGGCAGGTATCGGCCATCCGCGCTTGATCATCGACGCAACCGGTGTGCTGCATGCAGCCTCGCTGCAACCCGAGAAAAGTTGGCGCCAGCTTGACGCGAAGCAGATGACACAGGCGTTTGCGATCAATGCCATTGGTCCGGCACTGCTGATGAAACACCTGCTGCCGTTGCTTCCCCGCGAAGGAAAATCAGTCTTCGCATCGCTATCCGCACGGGTCGGAAGCATTGGCGACAACCGATTGGGCGGGTGGTACAGCTATCGCGCCTCGAAGGCAGCGCTCAATCAGTTTGTGCACACCGCGGCCGTGGAACTCAAACGCAGTCGACCTGCCGCCATCTGCGTCGCGTTGCACCCCGGCACGGTACGCACGGCCCTGTCATCGCCGTTTGCCAAGGACCGTGTCGAAGTGCAGTCACCCGACGTTGCGGCGGCACGGCTACTGGACGTCATCGATCGCCTTGACATCGACGACACCGGCGGATTTTTCGACCATCATGGGCAGCAGGTGCCGTGGTAATCACCCCCACCCGCGCCAACGCCGACACGCTGAACATGTTTGCCATGCATGAACAACGCTGGCGGCTTTCATGCGCGGTGCGGCGACAGGGCTTCCCGCTGTTGCATGGACAAAATGTTGTCCATGCAACATGTCCAACCACAACGTTGAACACAGACTGCAAGCATCAGTCCAATAGAGTGAAGCATGACGCATTTTGCGTCGTGCCGAATTTCCAATCGGAGAAATCATGCGCTTTCGTACCATCATCGCAGCCGCGGCCATTGCCGTGGCCACCTCGCCGGTCCTCGCCAAGGACATCGTCCAAACCGCTCAAGACAATGGCAACTTCAAGACGCTTATCGTCGCGTTGACCGAAGCCGGACTGGTCGACACGTTGAAGGGCAAGGGTCCGTACACCGTCTTTGCGCCGACCGACGCCGCGTTCGCCAAGATTCCCAAGGATCAACTCGACGCGTTGCTGAAGGACAAGGCCAAACTCACGAAGGTGCTGACCTATCACGTCGTACCCGGTACGGTAATGGCCAAGGACGTGAAGCCCGGCGCTGTCAAGACAGTCGAAGGCGCATCGTTCATGGTCAAAGCCGAAGGCGGCAAGGTGATGGTCGATAACGCGCTCGTGACCGCCACCGATATCAAGACCGACAACGGTATCATCCACGTTATCGATACGGTAATCCTGCCGAAGTCCTGAACGCTTGTCGTAGCAACCCCCCTTTCCGTGCCTTCGGTCGCGGGAAGGGGCGTACCGTTGACGACCCCCGCGTCGAAGCCCGCTTCGACGATGCAGCCTGCGGTCGTCCTGCAACACCGAGGCAGTTGCCGCCAGCATGGGTATTGCCACCTTGCGGGGTCCGCGCGCGATCAATTGGCCGCGCGCGATTGGTAACTGATGTTTCCGGATGTAAGAAATTGTGTGAATGTCATCAGATCGGCCCTCGGAGCGTTCATTGTGGAGGGGCAGGTCAACGAACCAGTGAAGCGGGGGGACATTCATGACCGGACATTCGCAGCGCATTGCCACGGCGGCCTTCGCCACATTCGGGCTCGCCGTCACGATGATCGCCACACCCGCCGCGGCGCTCGAACCCACCGCACAGGTCGTCGAGTACTACAACGCCGCACTCAACCATTACTTCGTGACCGCATTCCCCGACGAGGCCGCCGCGCTAGATGCAGGCACGCCGGTGGCCGGATGGAAGCGCACCGGGGTGAGCTTCAATGCCTGGAAGTCACCGGGTGAAAGTGGCACCGCCGTTCCGGTCTGCCGCTTTTTCGGCACGCCCAATGTCGGACCCAACTCGCACTTCTACACCGCCGATGCGGCCGAATGCGCCAAGGTCAAGTTGAATCCCGACTGGACCCACGAGGCCATCGCCTTTCACGTCGACGTGCCCCAGGGTGCCGCGTGTGCTGCCGGGACGGCGCCGGTGTATCGCAGCTTTTATCCGGGCGCCAACGTCAGTCAGTCGAACCACCGCTTTCTGTCCGACCTCACGATGCACCAGAACATGGCAAGCGCATCGACTCTCGAAGGGGTCGTGATGTGCGCACCGCTGTCGACGGCACAACAGCGCGCCGATATCGTGCGCCTGCTCGAGCAGTCGACATTCGGTCCGACGGACGCGTTGATCGCGCACGTTACCGCCGTGGGCATCCCCGCCTTCGTCGACGAGCAGCTCGCGGCGTCCGGTTCGCGCTACTCAAGTACCAAATACGTGCCATATGGCATGGTCCTCACCTTTTGCCCCACCGATCCCAATCCGTTTTGCGCACGCGATTACTACACGATGTTCCAGCTGCAGACGGATTTCTTCCGCAATGCGCTCACCAACGATGACCAGTTGCGCCAGCGCACGGCCTTCGCCCTGTCGCAGATCCTGGTGACATCGGGGCTCGACATCAGGGTGGCCTACGGCATGGCCACTTATCAGCAGATCTTTCTCGACCACGCCTTCGGCAACTATGAGGACATCCTGGTCATGGTGACCAAGTCCTCGGCGATGGGCGACTACCTGAGCATGGTCAACAACGACAAGCCGGTGGCCGGTGTCAATCCCAATGAAAATTATGCACGCGAATTGTTGCAGCTATTCGCCGTCGGCCTGTGGGAATCCAATCTCGACGGCACATTGATTCCGGATGCCAAGGGCGCGCCCATCCCGGCGTATGACCAGAGCACGGTGGAAGGCTTCGCGCACGTTTTCACCGGCTGGACTTATCCGCTGCTGCCCGGCGGCACGCAGAGAACGCATAACCCGAAGAACTTTCTGGGTGACATGACGGCGGTTGAATCCAATCACGACACCAGCGCCAAGGCCCTGCTGGGCGACTTCGTGCAGCCGGCCGGGCTCGCCATCGAACTCGACATGACCAGTGCCGTGCACAATGTATTCATCGATCCCAATGTGGCGCCGTTTGTCACCAAACAACTGATCCAGAAGCTCGTCACCGGCCATCCGTCGCCGCAGTATGTGGCGCGCGTGGCGAGCGTCTTCAACAACAACGGCCAGGGCGTCCGGGGCGACATGAAGGCCGTGATCCGCGCCATTCTCCTCGACCCGGAGGCTCGCGGCGACGTCAAACTCGACCCGGGTTACGGCAAGCTGCGCGAGCCGGTCTTGCTGGTGGCGTCTGCGGCGCGCGCGGTCAACACCCGCACGGATGGCGTCTATTTCGGCGGTATCGTCAAAAGTCTGGACCAGGATCTGTTCAACGCGCCCTCGGTGTTCAACTACTACCCGCCGGACTACACGCTTCCCGGCACCACGCTGCTCGGGCCCGAGTTCGCCCTCCATAACGCCAGCACCTTCATCAACCGCGACAACGTGATCAACACGCTCGCGTTCGGCACGATTGCGCCCTCCGCAACCTACCCGGGCGCCACCGGTTCGCAGCCTGACTGGACCGCGCTGCAAGCCAGCGCCGCGGATGCCAACGCCCTTGCGGACAAGCTCGACGCGCTGCTGCTGCACGGCACGATGTCGCCGACGATGCGCGCGGGGCTCGCCACGGCCATCAATACGATTGCGGCCACCGACACGCTCACCCGTGCCAAGACGGCCTACTACCTTGTCATCACATCGTCCGACTACCAGGTGGAGCGCTGACATGACCACAAACAATCGACCGGCCCGTCGTCATTTTCTGCAACGCGCCGGCGCGCTGGCGGCGCTGGGCGTGGGCGCCCACCTCAACATTCTCGACGTGATCCCGGAGGCTGGCGCGCAAAGCAACGGCGACTACAAGGCACTGGTGTGCGTTTTTCTGTTCGGCGGCAATGACGGCAACAACACGCTGATTCCGTATGACACCGCCGGCTACGCGCAATATGCGGCGGTGCGTACGACGGCATCGGGCCTCCAGTTGGCGCAAAATCAACTGCTGCCGATTCAGCCAGTCAGTTCCGGTACGCCGTACGGACTGCACCCCAGTTTGACGGAACTGCAGTCGCTCTTCACGCAGCGCAAGATCGCCATTCTTGCCAACGTCGGAACGCTGACCCAGCCGACCACCAAAACGCAATATCAGGCCAAGCAGGTGCCGTTGTCGTTGTTCTCGCACTCGGACCAGCAATTGCAGTGGCAGAGTTCGGTGTCCAACACCGCCGTCGGCACCGGCTGGGGGGGACGCATCGCGGACAAGGTGGCTTCGTTCAACGCGACCAACGGCTTTCCGGTGGTGACATCGCTGGGGGGCTCGGTGCTGTTCGCCACCGGCAAGACCAGCACACCGCTGTCCATTCCTGTCACCGGGTCCTTTGCCCTCGCCGGCTACAACAACAGCGCGGCAAGCAACGCACGACTGGCCACATTGAAGCAATTTCTGACCACCGGCTCGACCAACACGCTCGTCAACGCGGCCAACACGATCGGCAGCCAGGCCATCGCACTGTCGGCCACCATGGGGCCGATCCTGGCCAGCACCAGTTCGGTCGTGGCCCCCATTTTTGCGGCGCTGGGCAACAATGCAACGGGCAGTGCGCTGTATCAAGTGGCCAAAACCATCGAGGCGCGCGCGGTCACGGGCGCGAAGAGGCAGATCTTTTTCGTCGGCCTCGGTAACTTTGATACCCACAGCAACCAGTTGCCCACGCAGGCCAATCTGCTGGACCAGCTTTCGCCGGCGCTCAAGGCTTTTTACGATGCCACGGTGGCCCTTGGTGTCGGCGCTCAGGTGACCACGTTCACGCTGTCCGATTTCGGACGGACTTTTCAGCCCGCCTCGGGTGCCGGCACCGATCATGCGTGGGGCAACGTCCAGTTGGTCATGGGGGATGCGGTCAAAGGCGGCGACCTGTACGGCCAGTACCCGACGCTGGCATTGGGTGGCCCCAGTGATGCCGAAAATCGCGGACGCTGGATGCCGACGACCGCGGTCGACCAGTACGGTGCAACGCTCGCGCGGTGGTTCGGCGTGCCGGCCGCGGATCTGCCCACGGTCTTTCCCAATCTATCGGCATTTGCGCAATCCGATGTCGGCTTCATGACGTGACCGGCTGCGGCGTCCGCGTGGTCACAAGGGATGGCGTGCATGCGATCGTACTCGCCGCATTCGTGTGCGCGTTGCTGGCCCTGCCGACACGGGACGCGGTCGCGCAAAGCGCAACCAACGGCAAATCGCTGTACAAGACGTGGTGTCAGGTCTGCCACTCGGTGGACCCAAGTTCCGCCATTGCACCATTCAACCAGATCATGACGGCAGCCAACAATCCGGCCCAGATCACTGCCGCTGCCATTGCCGATCCGTCGCAGATGGGATTCATCAACACGGCGCTGACCCCGGCCGATCTGCAGGACATCGCGGCCTACCTCGGGACCTTCGTCGCTGTGCCCGCCGCGATCAACGTCGTCGAGTTTTACAGTAGGGCGCGCGACCACTATTTCATGTCGGCAGCCACCGCGGAAATTGCCGACCTTGACACCGGCGTACATGCCGGGTGGTTGCGCACCGACGCAACCTTCAAGGCATCGTTGACGTCCACCACCGGTACCAGTCCGGTATGCCGGTTCTATATTCCGCCCGCCAGCGGCGATTCCCATTTCTACTCCGCTTCGCCAGCGGAATGTGCGCAGGTGCAGGCGGCCTTCCCGACCTTCATCCATGAGGCGGCTGATGTCTTCCATGTCGGGCTGCCGGACATCGTTTCGGGTGCCTGCAGTGCCGGCACGTTGCCGGTGTATCGCGTGTGGAACGCTCGCATCGACACCAACCACCGTTACACGACCAGTACGGTCGTGCGGCAGCAGATGATCGCTGCCGGCTGGATCGCTGAAGGCTATGGTCCGGCGCAGGTGATCATGTGCGCTGCGCCGTGAGGCCAGTCACGCGGTGGACGAACTCGCGCACAGGATCTTGATCACATCGATACCGTTCGTGACAACGTGCTGAAACTTCCCAGCTAGACCGCCACCGGCGCGGCCAATGCCGGATGGTAATGGTAGTCGGCGAACTCGATGTCGTCGTACGTGTAGTCGAAGAGCGTGGCCGGCCGGCGCTGCAGCACGAGGCGCGGCAGCGGGAAGGGCGTGCGCGACAGTTGCGTGTCGACTTGCTCGAGGTGATTGAGATAGAGGTGGCAATCGCCGCCCACCCAGATGAAATCGCCCGCAGCCAAATCGCATTGCTGCGCCACCATGTGGGTCAGCAGCGCGTACGACGCAATGTTGAAGGGCACGCCGAGGAAGATGTCGGCGCTGCGCTGGTAGAGCTGGCACGACAGGCGCCCATCGGCGACGTAGAACTGGAAGAACGCGTGGCAGGGCGGCAGCTTCATCCGCGGGATCTCGCCCACGTTCCACGCCGACACGATCAGCCGCCGCGAATCCGGGTTGCGGCGGATCTCGGCCACGAGCGCGCTCAGCTGGTCGATCCGCGACCCGTCGGGGGCGGGCCACGAGCGCCACTGCGCGCCATACACGGGGCCGAGATCGCCGTTCGCGTCGGCCCACTCGTCCCAGATGCGGACCCCGTTGGCCTTGAGGTAGGCGATGTTGGTGTCGCCCTGCAGGAACCACAGCAGTTCGTGCACGATCGACTTCGTGTGCACCCGCTTGGTGGTGAGAAGTGGAAACCCGCGCGCAAGGTCGAAGCGCATCTGGTAGCCGAACACGGACAGCGTGCCGGTGCCGGTGCGATCATCCTTGGGGTGCCCGTGCTCACGCACGTGGCGCATGAAGTCGAGATAGGTCTGCATGGGGGGGTGATGGCGCGGTAACCACGCATGGTAGCAAACGCCGGCACGATTCGCGGCGGTCCGTTGACGCTCCGGACCTCCGCGCCGCCGTTCGTCGGCTGCCGGTGCACTGCCCCTTGACGGCCTACCGGAACATAACTATAAAATTAGTTATGTAGTTTCGTGTGAGGTGAGACCGATGCGACCGAGCTATGCCCGTTCCATCCCCCGCGCGTGGCGGCGCACGGCCGACCTGTTCGAGGCGTTGGGCGAGGAACACCGCCAGCGCATCGTGCTGATGTTCGAGCCCGGCGAGCGCCTCACCATCGCGCAGATCGTCGCCGCGTCCACGTTGTCGCGCTCCGCGGTCGCCCACCATCTCAAGGTCCTGCGCGAAGCAGGCGTACTGCGTGCCGAGAAGATCGGCAAGGAGGTCTGGTACCGCACCGACCCCCCGGCGGTACGGGCGGCGCTGACCTCGGTGCTCGATTACCTGGCCGATCTCGAAGGCCGGACACCTTGAACCGCCGCCGTTTCGTGCTGGGCGCCAGTGCGGGCGTGGCTGCGGCCACGCTCGCGGGGTGCGACATGTCGTTCCGGCAGGGTGTGTTCAACTCCTGTGCGCCGGCGCTGCCGGCCGCGTTGCTGCAGCAGCCCCTACTGGCGGCCGCATGGCACGGCATTGACCCGAAGGAGGTGTGGGACAGTCACGTTCACGTCTTCGGCAGCGGCGATTCGGGTAGTGGCGCGTGGTTCAACCCGCGCATGGAGAAGATCTGGCGCGCGCAGCAGTATGTCCAGCGCAAGATGTACATCAATGCGGGCTGCGTCGACGATCAGCCGGGGCGGGTGGACGCGAGCATGACAGCGCGGTTAATGGCGCAGTGCGACGCGATGCCGCCTGGTTTTCACGCGATCCTGCTGGCGTTCGACTGGGCGCGCGATGAAGCAGGCACGATCATGCAGGAGCAATCGACGTTCTACGTGCCCGACGCCTGGGCCGCGGCGCTGGCGGCGCGACATCCGCAACGCTTGGCGTGGGCCGCCTCGATCCATCCCTACGACCCCGCCGCACTTGACCGCCTGAACAAGGTTGCGGCGCTCGGCGCATGCGCTGTCAAGTGGCTCCCCACCGCACAGGGCATGGACCCGGCATCGCCACGCTGCGACCGCTTCTATGCCCGGATGGCTGCGCTGCGCCTGCCGCTCATCTCGCATGCGGGCGACGAACGCGCCGTCACCGGTTTCACGGACGCGCTCGGCAACCCGCTGCGACTGCGGCGCCCGCTCGACGCGGGCGTGCGCGTCGTGGTGGCGCATTGCGCGTCGCTTGGCATGGGGCATGACCTCGACCAGCCCGATGGCGCGATGACGTCCAACTTTTCGCTGTTCGCGCGGCTGATGGACACGCCGAAGTACAACGGCCTTGTCAGCGGCGACATCTCCGCCGTGACGCAGGGTAACCGGATGGAGGTGCTGGGCGCGTTGCTGGCGAGACCCGACTGGAGTGCGCGATTGTTGAATGGCTCGGACTATCCGTTGCCCGCGATCGTGCCGCTGACCTCGCTGCCCGCGCTGGTGGACCGCGGGTTGCTTCCCGCCGATGCGGTCGAGCCGCTGCGTCAATTGCGCGAGCACAACGCGCTGATGTTCGACTTCGTGTTAAAGCGCAGCCTTTCCTACCGCGGTGCGGCGTTTGCGCCCGAGGTCTTTGCCACCCGCCAGTTCTTCACCGTCCCACATGAGCGCTGAAATCGACCTGCCACCCCCCAGCCAGTTTGCCTTGATGCGGCAACGCCGGTTCGCGCCGTTCTTCTGGACCCAGTTCCTCGGCGCGGGCAACGACAACATCTACAAGAACGCGCTGGTGATCTTCGTGGCCTACCACGCGATCGGCATGTCGACGCTCGACACGAACACGCTGGTGAACCTGGCCGCCGGCATCTTCATCCTGCCCTTCGTGCTGTTCTCCGCCACGGCCGGCCAGCTTGCCGACAAGTACGACAAGGCGCGCCTGATCCGCTGGATCAAGCTGCTCGAGATCGTGATCATGCTGATCGGCCTCGCCGGCTTCTGGCAGCGCGACCTCACGTTGCTGTTCGTGGCGCTGGGACTGATGGGCGTGCACTCCACGCTGTTCGGCCCCGTCAAGTACGCGATCCTGCCGCAGACGCTCGAATCACGCGAACTGATCGGCGGCAACGGCCTCGTGGAAATGGGCACGTTCGTCGCGATCCTGCTGGGCACGATCCTGGGAGGACTGCTGGTGGCAGTGCAGCCCAACGGCCCGGTGATGGCCGGCACGGCGGCAGTTGTCGTCGCGGTGGCGGGATGGGCGATCAGCCGCGCGATTCCGCCCACGCCGGCCGTCGCGCCGGACCTCAAGATCAACTGGAATCCGGTCACCGAATCGTGGCAGAACCTGCGCTTCGCCTATGGCAATCGCGTCGTCTGGCTGTCGATGCTCGGCATCTCGTGGTTCTGGTTCTACGGGGCCACTTTCCTCACGCAGTTCCCCAACTTCGCGAAGGACATCCTGGGCGGCGATGAACACGTCGTCACGCTGCTGCTCGCGCTGTTCTCGATCGGCATCGGCACCGGGTCGTTGCTGTGCGAGCGCCTGTCGGGACACAAGGTCGAGTTGGGCCTCGTGCCCTTCGGTTCGATCGGCCTCACTGTGTTCGCGGCGGACCTGTGGCTGGCTACGCGCGGCATGCACGCGACCGCCGTCACCGGCGTCGGCGCGTTCCTGACCGCGCCCGGCCACTGGCGCGTGGTGGTCGACCTGATCCTGATCGGCCTCTTCGGCGGGTTTTACATCGTGCCGCTGTATGCGCTGATTCAGCAGCGCTCGGCGGCCACCCACCGGTCGCGGATCATCGCGGCCAACAACATCCTGAATGCTCTCTTCATGGTGGCCTCCGCCGGCGTGGCCATTGCGCTGCTGGGCGCTGGCGTGTCGATCCCGGGGCTGTTCCTCGTCACCGGCATCCTGAACGCGGTCGTCGCGATCTACATCTACACGCTGGTGCCCGAATTCCTGATGCGGTTCCTGGCGTGGCTGTTGATCCACACCGTCTATCGCGTGACGGAGGAGGGCCTCCACCACGTTCCGGAGGACGGGCCATGCATCGTCGTGTGCAATCACGTGAGCTACGTGGATGCGATCGTGATCGCCGCATCGGTGCGGCGGCCGATACGCTTCATCATGGACCACCGCATCTTCCAGGTGCCCGTGCTCAACTGGCTGTTCCGCACGTTGCGCGCCATTCCCGTGGCATCGGCGAAGGAAAATCCGGCGCTGAAGGAGTCGGCCTTCAAGACTGCGGCCGATGCGCTGCGCAACGGCGAGATCGTCGCCATCTTTCCGGAAGGGCGCCTGACCGAGGACGGCGAAATGGGTCCGTTCCGCGCAGGCATCGAGCGCATGCTTGCTGATACGCCAGTGCCGGTGATGCCGATGGCGCTGCGAGGACTATGGGGCAGCTTCTTCAGCCGCTCGTACCGGGGTCGCGCGATGCAGCGGCTGCGCGGTATCTTTTCGCGGATCGCGATCGTGGCCGGGTCCCCTGTGTCACCGGCCGAGGCCACGCCGGACGCGTTGCATGCGCGCGTGCTGGCCATGCGCGGGCCCCACCGCTGAACCCATCGGATTTCCATTCACGGCTCGACGTCAGGACACCTTCATGCTCATCGCCATCGGCATCATCGCCGGACTGATTCTGGGTGCAGCGGCCGCGGGTTTCCAGGGTGCGCTCGCCGGGGGCTTCACCGGCCTCATCATCGCGCTCGCGTTGCGGTCGCGGCAGCAATTGAAAGCCCGCGAGGCGCGGGTCAGCGCCATGCCGCTCGCCGTGCCGGCGGAAGCCTCGAGCAGCGGTGCGCTGGACGCGCTCCCGCGCGCGCCTGAAACTGCACCGGCATCGTCGCCATCTGCCGCCGCGCCCCGGCCCACATCGTTGACGGTAGCCGAGCGTCTCGCCGGGATCGAGTCGCGTCTCGCGCGCATCGAGGCGCAGCTCGCGACCTCGTCGCCAGCGCAGGTGGGTGAACCGTCAGGGTTGCGCCGGGAGGTCGATGCGATGGCGGCGGCGGGCAACTTGCCGACGCAACCTGTCGTGGCGGCCATCCCGGCCTACGTGCCGCCGATGGCGGCGCCGATTCCGCCGGTTGCGCGCATGGATGGCGCGGCCGCCGCCACGCCTGCCGGTTTCGAGCGCACGGCGGACGGCACCTTGGCACCCGCGGCAGCGCCGCGCGCGGCAACAGCACCACGCATTGCCGCCGCGCCTCCTGTCGCGCCCGCCGCCAATCCCTTGGGGGCGTGGATCACCGGTGGCAACCTGCTGACACGCGTCGGCGTGCTCATCCTGTTCTTCGGCGTGGCGTTCTTGCTGCGCTATTTCGCCGAGCTGGTCACGATTCCCATCGAGGTCAAGCTGGCTGGCGTCGCGGCGGTGGGCATCGGACTGACCTTCTTCGGCCTGCGGCTGGCGCGCACGCGTCCCGGCTACGGCATCTCGCTGGCGGGCGCTGGCGCGGGCATCCTGTACCTCACCACCTACGCCGCGCTGCGGCTCTATGCGGTGCTGCCACCGACGGTGGCGCTGGCACTGTTCGTCGCCATCGCGCTGTTGACGGTGTGGCTCGCGGTGCGCACCGACGCGCAGCCACTGGCCGGTCTGGCGATCGCCGGCGGATTCCTGGCGCCGTTTCTCGTGGCCTCGTCCGCGCCATCGCCGTTGCTGCTCTTCAGCTACTTCGCGGTGCTGAACGGCGCGATCTTCGTGCTGGCATGGTTCAAGGCGTGGCGCGCGCTCAACGTGCTGGGCTTCATCTTCACGTTCATGCTCGGCCTCTTCTGGGGCCATCGCTACTACCAGCCGCAGTACTTCGCCACGGTGCAGCCCTTCCTGCTGCTGTTCTTCGTGTTCTATGTCGCCATAGCCGTGTTGTATGCGGCGCGCTCGCCGCTGCGCACGCGCGCACCGGTGGATGGACTGCTGGTGTTCGGCGTGCCGCTGATCGGCTTCGCGCTGCAAATGGGCCTGGTACGCGATCACCGCTATGGCGCGGCGATCAGCGCGGTGGTGCTGGCTGTGGTGTACGGCGTGCTGTCCGTGGGTCTGTGGCGGCGGCGCGAACCAGGACTGGCGTTGCTCGCGCGCGCGTTCATGGTGCTCGCGATCATCTTTGTGACGGTGGCCATTCCGTACGCGGTGGACGCGCGCTGGACGTCAGCCTGGTGGGCCCTGGAGGCGGCCGGCGTGTACTGGATCGGCTGTCGGCAACGGCAGCCGCTGGCCCGGGCGTTTGCGCTGTTGCTGCAATTGGGGGCCGTCGTCGCGTTCGGCAGCGACCTCTGGCGCGAATCCGATCGCATGTTCCTGAACGCAAATTTCCTGGGTGCCGCACTGATTGCGATCGCGGCCGTGGCCACCGCGTGGCTGGCCGATCGTCATCGCGAACAGGTGTCGGCATTCGAGCGCGGGCTGGTGCCGTTCCTGCTGCTGTGGGGGCTCATGTGGTGGTATGGCGGGGCGGCACGCGAGTTCGTGTCCGAGCTGCCCGCGCGCGCGGCACCCAATGCCATGCTGGCCTTCGTTACCGGCACCGTGGCATTGGCGTTGCTGGTGCACCGCTGGTGGCCGTGGCCGCGGCTCGCCGCGTTCGGCATGGCGTTGCTGCCGGCGATGGTGCTGGTGGGCTTCCACGATTGGGACCGGATGCACACGACACTGCGCGCATGGGGATTCATCGTGTGGCCGCTGGCGTGGATCGTGCACTGGTGGGCGTTGTACGCAGCGGATAGGTGGCGCGCGGACCGCGCGCGGGCGGATATGCCGCCGGCGAAGGGTGTCACCTGGCTCAAACACACGCACACGGCTTCGGCGCTCGCGCTGATCGCGTGGATCTCGTGGGAGGCCAGCGAATGGGTCGGCCACTGGTTCGATGAAGGAACGGTCTGGATGGCCTGTGCCGCGGCATGGCCTGCCATCGCCTACCTCGCGTTGGCGCCACGCTGCGCGGCGTGGTCCGGTTGGCCGTGGCGCGCCCATGCCGACGCCTATGCGATCAGTGCCGCCACCGCGATCGCCGCATTCCTGGCGGTGTGGTTCGTGCTCGTCAATGTGGTGTCACCCGGCAGTGCCGCGCCGCTGCCCTACGTACCGCTCGCCAATCCGCTCGACTTCACGCTGATCGCGGCGCTGGTGGTGCTGTTTGCGTGGACGCGCGCCACCGCCATACTCGACGAGACGGATGCGTGGCGATTGCTGGGTGTGGCTGTGTTCGTGCTGGTCAACGCGATCGTGTTTCGCACCGTCCATCAGTGGCTGGACGTGCCGTGGCGCTGGAATGCGCTGCTGCGCTCGACAGTGTTGCAGGCGGCGCTGACGCTGATGTGGACCGCGACGGCATTGCCGCTGATGGTGATCGCCAACAAGCGCGTGCTCCGGCCGTTGTGGATGGCGGGTGCGTTGCTGCTGGCTATCGTCGTCGGGAAACTATTCCTGCTCGATCTCGCCGCACTGTCGGGCTTGTCACGTGTCGTGGCTTTCCTCGGCGTGGGCGTGCTGCTGCTGGTCATCGGCTACATGGCGCCGCTGCCGCCGCCGGCGCGGCGTGATCACGCGTAGTGCAGGCCGCGGGCGCGACGACGCTGCGTGCTAGACTCGACCGCGATTTCGTCACGTAGGCAACGTCATGTCGGGCAATACGCTGGGCACGCTTTTCTGTGTCACCTCGTTCGGCGAGTCGCATGGTCCCGCCATCGGCTGTGTCGTCGACGGATGTCCGCCGGGGCTGGCGCTGACCGAGGCCGACATCCAGCATCAGCTCGACCGCCGGCGCCCCGGCACGTCGCGCCATGTGACGCAACGCCGCGAACCCGATACCGTCGAGATCCTCTCCGGCGTATTCGAGGGCGTGACCACCGGCACGCCGATCGCGTTACTGATCCGCAACGAGGACCAGCGCAGCAAGGACTACGCGAACATCGCGGGCACGTTCCGGCCCGGTCACGCCGACTACACGTACTGGCAGAAATACGGTATCCGCGATTATCGCGGTGGCGGGCGCCAGTCGGCGCGCGAGACGGCGGTGCGCGTGGCGGCGGGCGCCATTGCCCGCAAATGGCTGCACGCGCGCTACGGCGTCGAGATTCGCGGCCACCTGACCCAGCTCGGTCCCAACGTCGTGCCCTTCGAGGGCTGGGCACACGTCGGTGCCAATCCTTTCTTCGTGGCCAATGCATCGCTCGTACCCGAACTCGAAGCGTTCATGGACCGGCTGCGCAAGTCAGGCGACTCCGTCGGCGCGCGCATCGAAGTAGTGGCCTCCGGCGTGCCGGTGGGGTGGGGCGAGCCGGTCTACGGCAAGCTCGACGCCGACCTCGCCAGCGCGCTGATGGGCATCAATGCAGTGAAGGGCGTGGAGATCGGCGCGGGCTTTGCGGCGGTGGCGCAGCGCGGCACCGAGCACTCCGATGAGATGACGCCGCAGGGTTACCTCTCCAATCACGCGGGAGGCATCCTGGGCGGCATTTCAAGCGGCCAGGACCTGCGCGTGGCCATTGCGGTGAAGCCCACGTCGTCGATCCGGCTCGACCGGCAATCGATCGACAAACAGGGCAACGCGGTGATCGTCAACACGCACGGGCGGCACGATCCGTGTGTCGGGATCCGCGCCACGCCCATAGCCGAGGCGATGGTGGCGTTGGTGCTGATCGATCATGCATTGCGCCATCGTGCGCAGAACGCCGATGTCGTCATGACCACGCCGCGCATCCCCGCGCACGCGCCCGCCAGCGTGGCGAGGCCACGCGAACGCAGCACGCCGGTCGACGACCCCGATCCGGACGAGGCGTAACCTCCGCCTACCGGGTTTCGGGATTCACCTGCGCAATCACCGCGTCGGCGCTGTCGTGCGCGAAGGTGATCGACACTGGATCGTCCCGGGCCAATTGCGCGGCGCGCTGCACGACGCGGCCCTGTGCATCACGCACCAGCGCATACCCGCGATCGAGCACCCCCTGCGGGTTCAGATGCGCGAGATTCTGGTCCAGTGCCGCAACGCGTTCGCGCGCCCGCGCGAGGCGCAACCGCGCGAGCCGCGACCACGCGGCCAGCAGCACCTGCAACCGGGCCCGCGCCGGCATCGGGGCCCGCAGTTCGCGCCATAGCCGTGCCTGCAAGCCGCGCGTATGCGCGGTGCGAGCCAGCGTATCCACCTGCCAGGCGCGCTGCAGCCGGCGCGCCAGTGCCACGGTGCGCTCGCGCTGGGCCGCGATGCGTTGCGCCGGATGAATGAGGCGCCGCGCCGCCTGGTCGAGTCGTTGCGCGCGCGCCTCCTGGCCCTGCCGGACGGCACGCGCCAGCCGTGCCGTCAGCGCGGCGACCAGGGCCGCCACGGCAGCCCGGTCCGGCACCACCAGCGTCGCGGCCGCAGTGGGCGTGGGCGCGCGGAGGTCGGCGACGAAGTCGCTGATCGTGAAATCGGTTTCATGGCCCACGCCCGAGACCGTCGGCAACCGCGAGTCGAACAGCGCCCTGGCGACCACCTCTTCGTTGAACGACCACAGATCCTCGATCGATCCACCGCCGCGCGCCACGATCAGCACATCGACCTCGGCGCGCGCATTCGCCATGGCGATGGCCGCTGCAATCTCGGCCGCCGCGCCGGTGCCCTGTACGGCGGTCGGGTACAGGATCACGCGCAGGCGCGGCCAGCGGCGCGACAGCGTGGTCAGGATGTCGCGCAGCGCGGCGGCGCGCGGGGACGTGACGATGCCTACCGTACGGGGCCACGCGGGCAGCGGCCGCTTGCGCTCCGCGGCAAACCAGCCGGCTGCTTCGAGCCTGGCCTTCAGCCGCTCGAACTGTTCATACAACGCGCCCACGCCGGCCAGCCGGATCGCGTCGACGTTCAGCTGGAACTCGCCGCGCGCCTCGTAGATGGATGGCGTGGCGCGCACTTCGACGGCCAGGCCATCGCGCAACGGAAAGCCGACGTGCTGCGCCTTCTGCCGGAACATGACGCAGCGCACCTGCGCCTGCGCATCCTTCAGGTTGAAGTAGCAATGGCCCGACGCCGCCCGCATGAAATTGGAGATTTCGCCGCTGACCCAGACGAGGCCCAAGTGCCGCTCGATCAGCAACCGCGCGGACGAAACGAGCAGCGACACCGGCAACACGGCCGGGGAAAAGGTGGGAAGTTCAGCGGGCATCGGGACCTAGAACAGTCGTTATAGGGGTGGGATCAGGGTAGACAATGGCGCTACAACATGGCATTTGTCCAGGACACACAAAACCTCGAAGACTGTCTTGTCGGCGTCATCGTCGCGATTTCGGACTTGTATTTTTTACATTCGTGCGCCTAGGCGACATATCGCAAGGGGCTGAAATCGTTAGACAAAAAGGAGGCGTGATTTTGGGCAGCGCAACCTTTTTCCGTGCCGGGGCGCAACTTAGCGAACAAATTTACAAGATATGCACACTTCTATCCACAGGAATTGTGGAAAACGTCCGTGCTGGAGATTCGACGACCGCCCGCGAAGCCTTGCCAGACGTGGCGTTCCGGGGTGTTCCCAGAGCGCACGGCGACGTGCGCCGATGACGTGCCTCCCGGTGCCGGTTAGAATGGCGCTTCGACGCCAATTGTTCATGAACAAAACACGATGAGTGTTGCGCTGCATCAAGTGACGAGTGCGTCTGCAGTGGCGGCGGGCAAGCCGGCCCACGCGTCCGCGGCAACAACACCTGCACCGGCGGCCAACTTCCTGCGCACGATCATCAGTGATGATCACCGAACCGGCAAGTACGACGGTCGCGTCGTCACGCGCTTTCCGCCCGAGCCCAACGGCTACCTGCACTTCGGGCACGCCAAGTCGATCATCCTCAACTTCGGGCTGGCCGCCGAGAACGCGGGTACCTGCCACCTGCGGTACGACGACACCAATCCGCTGAAGGAGGATGTCGAGTTCGAGGATTCGATCGCCGACGCCGTACGCTGGCTGGGTTACGACTGGGGTGGGCATCGCTACCACGCGTCCGACTACTACGCCGATCTCTATCGCTTTGCCGAATGGTTTGTCGAGCAGGGCTTGGCGTACGTCGACAGTCAGTCGCCCGACGCGATGCGCGCCACGCGCGGCACGCTGACGCAGCCCGGGCGCGATGGCCCTTATCGACATCGGTCCGTGGCCGAGAACCTCGACCTGCTGCGCCGGATGAAGGCGGGCGAGTTCCCGGACGGCACGCACGTGCTGCGCCTGAAGATCGACATGACATCCGCGAACATGAACCTGCGCGACCCGGCCATCTACCGCATCCGCCATGCGCGGCATCACCGCACCGGCGACGCGTGGTGCATCTATCCGCTCTACGACTACACGCATTCCATCTCCGACGCGCTGGAGCGGATCACGCACTCGATCTGCACGCTCGAGTTCCAGGATCATCGTCCGCTCTACGACTGGGTGATCGGCAAGCTGGCCGACGGCGGCCTGCTGGAGCGGCCGCTGCCGCAGCAGTACGAGTTCGCGCGCCTCAACCTGACCTACGTCGTGCTGTCGAAGCGCCGGCTGATCGAGCTGGTGACGGGCGGCCATGTCGACGGCTGGGACGACCCGCGGATGCCGACGCTGGTCGGTGCCCGCCGCCGTGGCTTCACGCCAGAGGGTTTCAGGCTGCTGGCCGAGCGCACCGGGGTGTCGAAGTCCGACTCGTGGATCGACATGAGCATCCTCGAGGACTGCATGCGCGACGATCTCAACGTGAGCGCGCCGCGGCGCATTGCCGTGCTCGATCCCGTCAAGCTCGTCATCGACAATTTCCCGGCGGACGCGAGCGAGGACTGCTTCGCGCCCAATCATCCGCAGCAACCCGAGCTCGGCAAACGCGCGCTGCCGCTGACGCGTGAACTGTGGATCGACCGCGACGACTACGCGGAAAACCCGCCCAAGGGCTATTTCCGGCTCTCGCCGGGCGCCGAGGTGCGGTTGCGCTATGGCTACATCATCCGCTGCACCGGCGCCGAGAAGGATGCGGAAGGCAACGTAACCGTCGTCCACTGCACGTACGACCCGGAGACGCGCAGCGGTACGCCGGGCGCCGATGCGCGCAAGGTGAAGGGCAACATCCACTGGCTTTCCGTCGCGCACGCCGTGCCGGCCGAAGTCCGGATCTACGACCGGCTCTTTCGTGCGCCATTTCCCGGCGCGCGCAACCCGTGGGGCGCCCGCGGCGAAGCGCTGGCAGTGGAAGCGCCTGTGGCGCCGGAGGCACGCCTCGTGGTGGCCGGCGACGACGAGCCGGTGGCCGAGGACGCCGAACGCAACTACCTGGACGACCTCAACCCGGAGTCGAAGCGCGTGCTGCGCTCCTGGGTCGAGCCCGCCCTGGGCACCGCGGTCGCCGAGGCCCGCTTCCAGTTCGAGCGCCACGGCTACTTCGTTGCCGACCTGGTCGACCATGTGCCTGGGCGCGCAGTGTTCAATCGCGCGGTGACGCTGCGCGACTCGTGGTCCAAAGCCGCGGCCGGCTGAACCCGCTCGACGGCGCGCCGTCGCCCGCCGGCCCCTTGCGTCCGATCCGGCCGTCCCCATTGTTGGTCCACGCCGGTCCTTTCACGCGCGCGCGTCGCGCGCGTTAAGATGTCGCCGCACTTTCCACTACGAGGCCGCAGATGAAACGAATCCTGCTGTTTGTCGCGACCAACATTGCGGTGATGGTCGTCCTGTCCATCGTCATCAAGATCTTCGGCCTCGACCGCATGGCGGGGGGGGGGTCGAACTATGGCGGCCTTCTGATCATGTCCGCGGTGGTGGGTTTCACCGGCGCCATCATCTCGCTGCTTATTTCGAAGTGGATGGCCAAGCGTTCCACCGGCGCGCACGTGATCGAGCAACCGGGCAACGAGACGGAGGCATGGCTTGTCGAGACGGTGCGCAAGCTCGCCACCAAGGCCGGGATCGGCATGCCCGAGGTGGCGGTCTACGAAGGCGAGCCCAATGCCTTTGCGACGGGGGCCTTCCGCAACTCCGCGCTGGTCGCGGTGTCCACCGGGCTGCTGCAGTCGATGAACAAGGAAGAGGTGGAGGCTGTCCTCGCCCACGAGATCGCGCACGTCGCCAACGGCGACATGGTGACGATGACGCTGGTGCAGGGCGTGGTCAACACGTTCGTGTTCTTCCTGGCGCGCGTGATCGGCTCGATCGTCGATCGCGCCGTGTTCAAGAGCGAGCGCGGCAACGGGCCTGGCTACTTCATCACCGTGCTGGTGCTCCAGGTGGTGCTGGGCGTGCTCGCGCAGATCATCGTCGCGTGGTTCTCGCGGCACCGCGAGTTCCGTGCCGACGCCGGCTCGGCGCAGTACCTGGGCTCACCCACGCCGATGGTGAACGCGCTGCGTCGCCTGGGTGGCGTGGAGCCCGGCGCGCTGCCCGAAAACATCAAGGCCTTCGGCATCACCGACAAGGCCAGCTTCATGGCGCTCTTCTCCACGCACCCGCCGATCGAAGTGCGCATCGCCGCACTGCAGTCGGCCCGCTAGGAGAACCACGATGCAATTCAAGATCGAGGTGGAGGACGAGAAGGGTATCTGGAGCGATGTCTTCGGCGACGACGGCAAGCTGTTGACCTTCGACGACGAAGCCGCGGCGCGCGCGGCGCTGGCGCAGCGCTACCCGATCCTCGTGCAGATGGAGCAGTACGCGGGCGGCAAGCGCACGCGTGTCATTCGCATCCTCGAAGACGAGGACGATTGGCCGAAGCCCAAATCCGGCAAGGCCTGAAGGCCGCCGTGGCGCCATCGCGGCAAGCGGCGGATGCACGGAGCGGACCCCTGAAAGTAATTCGGCCGGCTCACGCGTTACCGCGGGGCCGGCCGACTCTCGATCCGCAGGCGCTGCGCATGACGCGCGGCCCGAGGCGAAAAATTCTTACTTCAAGTGGTTGGATACCAGCTTGGTCATTTCGAACATCGAGACCTTGCCTTTGCCGCCGAACACGGCCTTCAGCTTTTCGTCGGCGTTGATTTGTCGACGATTGACCGGATCCTGCAGCTTGTTCTTCTTGATGTAGTCCCAGATCTTCTTGGTGACTTCGGTGCGCGGAATCGGCGTGCTGCCAACGACAGCGGCGAGCACCGGAGACGGGGTCATCGCCTTCATGAACGCAGCGTTAGGCTTGCGCTTGGCGGCGGTTTTTTTCGCGGCCGGTTTCTTCTTTGCGGGTGCAGCTATCTTCGCGGGGGCTGCCTTCTTTGCAGCAGGTTTCTTGGCGGCCGGCTTTTTCGCCGCAGTCTTCTTCGCGGCGGGCTTCTTGGCGGCGGGCTTCTTCGCAGCTTTCTTGGCAGTAGCCATAAGTCTCCTTCCTGTCGTTTAGTGCGAGCGGACAATGCCGATCGTTCTGAAGCAGGCCCTCCTGTCTCGGGTTACCACTCCATCGGCGCCGACTATACCGCATTTTCCCTGCAAGGGAAGGGCATCACAGAGGGAAACCGCCCAGCGTCGCGATCAGTGTTGCGCGGCGCGTACGCGGCCTGCCAGCAGCGACCAGGGCGAAGCGAGCCCGCCCGCCAGCTGGATTGCGGTCAGCTCGACAGAGGCGATGAGGCCGCCGGTGACGGGCCCCGGGATGCTGTGCTGGCGCAGCCAGGAATGCTGCGGTTGACGCACCGGCCCGCGTAGAGCACGAGGATGGCCAGGATCAGCGTGTGGCTGGCATCGAGCGACATGGCGATGAAGTTGGCCTTGAGGGGCTTCGAGTGTAGCGCGCGGATTCGGGTTGGCGCATGCTTGGCGCCTTGTCCGGTGGCAACAACAGGCCACCCGCGCGAGGATGTGCGGTCCCTGGGTGCATGCCACTTTGACCGCTGCACGACGCCGATGCCGACCACCCGCCCTTCCGCCGCCCTGCGCGCCACGACGATCCTGCTGCTGGCCGCCGCGTTCGCGCTGCCGGCCCGCGCGCTGACGCTGCTCACCGAGGAAAACCCGCCGTTCAACTACACCGAGAACGGCAAGCTCACCGGGCTCGTGGCGGAGCTGGTGCTGGAGACGATGAAACGCGCCAACGTGCCATTCACGGTGGAAGTGCTGCCGTGGACGCGTGCGTACATGCGCACGCAGGCGGAGAAGGACACGTGCCTCTTCGCCACGGCGCGACTTGAGAACCGCGAGAAGCTTTTCACGTGGGTGGGTCCTTTCGCCAGCAACCTCTGGGGCGTCTACGGGCGCGGTGACTTTGCCGGCAGCGTGCGGCTGCTCGTCGATCTGAAGCCCTATCGTATCGGCGGTGTGGTCCACGATGCCAAGGTCGAGTACCTGAAGGAAAACGGAATCACCAGCATCCGGCAGGCGCTGGAGGACCGCGCCAATCCGCCGCGGCTCTTCCTGCCGGCGGAGGATCCCAACCGCATCGATCTGTGGGTGACGGGCTTTTTCGGCGCCCGCGACGTCGCGAAGGCCGCCAAGGTCTCCGACATCAAGCTGGTCTTCGTCGTGCGCGACATTCCGCTCTATCTCGCCTGCAGCCCGCAGACGTCGCCGTCGGCGCTGAAGGCGCTGAACGAGGCGCTGGAGAAGGTGCGTGCCGGCGGGTTACCGGCCAAGCTTGCGGCGGCCTATGAGAAGAAATTCGCCCAGTAGCCCGCTGCGTGAGGATCGGGTCTTCGTGGCGGTTGGGGCGATGCACCTGTACGGACGGCACGGTTTGCTCGCGCTGATCCGCGACCAGGGCTACCGCGTCACGCGTGTGTACTGAAGCATCAATGTGTGCGCCGGGCAGCGCCGGCAATGGCCCGCCGCCAACGGAGTAGAATCGAGGGTGCGATGCCGGCCGTTCCATGCGTGGCGGTGCGTCGCAATCCCGCATGAACGACACCAACGCTTCCTTAGCTGACCTTCGCACCGACTACAAGCGTGCCGCGCTTGACGAGCGCGACGTGGATCGCGACCCCTTCGTGCAGTTCAGGCACTGGTTCGACGCCGCCGTGGCGGCGAAAGTGCCCGAACCCAATGCGATGACGCTGGCCACCGTCGATGCCGACGGCAAACCTGCCGCGCGCATCGTGTTGCTGAAGGATGCCGACGCGCAAGGCTTCACGTTCTTCACCAACTACCAGAGCCGCAAGGGCCGCGAGCTGGCGGCGCGCCCGGCGGCGGCGCTGCTCTTCTTCTGGCCCGAGCTCGAGCGGCAGGTCCGCATCGAGGGTGCCATCACCAAGGTCGACCCGGTGGTCGCCGACGACTATTTCGCCAAGCGCCCGCGGCTGTCGCGGATCGGGGCGTGGGCATCGCCCCAGAGCGAAGCGTTGGCCGATCGCGCGGCGCTGGAAGCACGCTTTGAGGACGCGGAACAGCGGTTTCCCGGCGAAATGGTGGCGCGGCCGCCGCACTGGGGCGGCTACCGGCTGACGCCGGACACCTTCGAGTTCTGGCAGGGCCGGCGGTCGCGGTTGCACGACCGCATCGTGTTCGCGCGCGAAGGCGCGGGATGGCGCATCGGTCGCCTGGCCCCATGAGGGTGCGCCGGCGCCAGTGCGCTGGCCCCATGAGGGTGCGCCGGTGCCAGGGCATGACGTGAAGAGGCTGTTGCGCGGCGCCAACCCGACACTGGTCGCGCTGATTGCGTTGGCCATTGCCAACCACGTCGTCATGGTCGGCAACCGTGTCGCGGTGTCGCTGTACGCATTGCATTTTGGCGCTTCCACCGCGGTCGTGGGGGTGCTGCTGGCGCTGTATGCGTTCCTGCCGATGCTGTGCGCAGTGGCTGCCGGCCAGTTTTCCGATCGCATCGGCGTACGCCGGCCGATGGTGCTGGGTTCGTTATCGCTGGCCGTCGGCGCGTTGCTGCCGGCGCTGATGCCGGGCCTGCCGGCGCTCGTCGCCAGCGCCACGATCGTCGGGGTTTCGTTCATGCTGTTCCAGGTGGCGGCCCAGAACGCCACCGGCGAAATGGGCGGGCCGACAGAGCGCGCGCACAACTTCAGCCTGCTGGCACTGGGCTATTCCGTGTCCGGTTTCCTGGGGCCGCTCATCACCGGGTTCACGATCGACCATGGCAGCTACACGCTGGCCTTTGCGGTGCTGGCGCTGATTCCGCTGGTGCCGGCCGCCATCCTGGGCAGCGGAAGGCTTGCGCTGCCCGGCCCCCACGCGGCGCGGGTCAACATGCCCGTGGGCGGCGCGCTGGAGTTGCTGATGCACCGCAAGTTGCGGCGCGTGTTCTTCGTCAATGTGCTGTTGGCGATGGGCTGGGACCTGCACACGATCGTGATCCCGATCTACGGTGCCAGCCTCGGGCTCTCGGCGTCGCAGATCGGGATGATCCTTGCCGCGTTCGCGGCTGCCACGTTCTTCGTGCGCTTCTCGATGCGCTGGATCGTGCGGCGCTTCACCGAGCACCAGGTGCTCACCATTTCGATGATGATGGCGGGCCTCGTCTACCTCGTGTTTCCGTTCTCGACCACGGCCGGGACGCTGACGGCATTGTCGTTCGCGCTGGGACTGGCCCTCGGGATGAGCCAGCCGATGGTGATGTCGCTGCTGCACACCCATGCGCCGCCGGGGCGGATGGGCGAAGCGGCCGGCGTACGAATGTCGCTGGTGCAGTCGATGGCGGTCGCGGTGCCGCTGACTTTCGGCGCGCTGGGCGCCACGGTGGGGCTCACCCCGGTGTTCTGGTCGGTGGGCCTGTGCCTCGCGACCGGCGGCTGGCTCACCAAGCGCAGCCGCTGAACCGGCATCAGCCCGGGCATTTGGTCACGGGGCGGTCTGCGATAATCGCGCGGCCTGTCCTCACCCTTTAGGGCAACCGTGATCGGCCCCATCACCTTCATTCGCAGCGTCCGAGGATGCCTGCACAACGTCGGGTGGGCGCGCACCGCCGGCAGCCTGTCGTTCACGACGTTGCTCGGCCTCGTGCCGCTCGCCACCGTAGCGTTTGCCTTCGTCGCGCAGTTTCCGGTATTCCAGGATTTCCTGCGCGTGCTGGAGTCTTTCCTGCTGCGCTACATGCTGCCGGAAAGTGCATCAGTGGTCGTGCATCGGTACGTCCTGGGCATCGCGTCGGAAGCAGCCTCGGTCAAGGGCATCTGGATCGTGTTCGTGATCATCACCACGACGCTGCTGGTGGCCACGGTCGAGGACGAGATCAATGTGATCTGGGGCATTCGGCAGAAGCGGCCGGTGCTCCGGCGCATGCTGGTCTACGTGATCGGGATGACCGCGGGTCCGGCGCT
>Ga0163153_10002676_pt1 | contig 25269 bp, 19 predicted proteins | sample OliLakLV19MP6IB1_FD_148629 | JGI IMG/M metagenome (GOLD analysis project Ga0163153, IMG submission 148629) | Freshwater microbial mat bacterial communities from Lake Vanda, McMurdo Dry Valleys, Antarctica - Oligotrophic Lake LV.19.MP6.IB-1 | ecosystem: Environmental > Aquatic > Freshwater >...
CCTGCTGGCGCCGCTCCCCCTGCTGCCGCCACTGCCCCCGACGCGTCCGCCACCGCTGGAACGATTGGCGCTCGATCCCCTGCTGGCGCTGGAGGCGCGGCTGTCCCAGCCGCGGTCACTCTGCTGCCGCGTGCGGGCGCCGCCGTCGTTGACGCCGTCCAAGGCGCCGCCAGAGCGTTGGCCGGTGCCGGCAGAGGAGCGATTGGGCGCGGCGGTGCGGCCGGGGGCGGTGATCGAGTTGCCGCTGCGGGCAAGGTCGCTACGGCCCTGCTCGGCGCGTCCGCGGTACGCATCGCGGGTCTGCGCGTTCCGGGCGGCGGTGGCCCCGCCGTACTTCTGGGCGGTGCTGGAATTGCGGTAGCCGACACCGCCACGACGGGACGGGTCGTGCTGAAAGGAGCCGTTGCGGGTGCTGTTCTTGAATTTGCTGCGGTCGATATTCTGGTTGAAGTTGGTGTTTCGGTTGACGTCGATGTCGACATCGCCGTGACCCCAATTGCAGTTGCCCGCGGCATAGCCCCACGCCAGGCCGCAGACCACGCCCGTGCCGAAGGCGAGCGCGCCGCTGGCGACGTACCCCGGCGGGTAGTACGGATACGGCGGGTACGCGGGGTAGGGCCAGGAGCCGTAGACGACGGTGGGGTTGTACGACGGGACGTAGATGACCTCGGGGTTCGTGGACTCGATGACGATGGCCTGCGAATTGCCGTCCTTCTCCACGGTGACGGTCTGCTCCTTGGTTGATTCGAGCTGGCCCTGCTCCTTGGCTTTGGCGCGGAGCTTCTGAACCGTCGCCATCACGTCCTTGGGCTGGCCCAGGAAGGCGTCGCCCATCCTCTGCGTCCAGTCGAGCTTGTCGCTGAGCATGCTCAACACGTCGGGGAAGTTGACGAGCGATTTGACGCTCGGGTCCCACCTTTGGTCTTCGAGAGCCTTGGCGGCGGCGGCGCCCGTGAGGTCCGTGTGGGCCTTGGCCCAGCGGTCGGCCTCGACGATCTCCAGCGGGTAGGTCGTCGCCATGAAAATCTGCGAGAGCAGCGAGTCGGGGTAGAGCGCGATGGGAGCGAGCATCTGGTCGAGCTCTTCGGGCTTGAAGGCGGGCTTGTCGTCCGCGGCAGCGCCGGGCGCCGCCGCGGGCCCCCCCGTGGGCGGGGCCTCGCCCGCGGGGCCTTGCCCCCAAGCGGTCGCGGCGGCGCTCAGCAGCAGGGCGACGCCGGTGCAGAGGGCGATGCGCGAGAGCGTGCGTGTGGTCATGGGTGCGGGTCCAGGGGTGGCATGTCGGGGGATCTTCTATCGCTCCGGATAGATTGCCTTCCAGTCGCGTCGGATGTCCACGACCGTCCAGCCGCGGACGTCACCATTCTTAGGGGGGAGGCGTGCGCGAACGACCCGCTTGTTTGTGAGCGTGCGTCAGAACGCGAAGCACGAGCACCCGCCCAAGCGGGCACGCGCCAGAACCGCGGGTATTCGTCAGATTTCCTCGTCGACGCGCGGACCTACGCGGCCGCCCGCACCGTCGCGCCCTCCGCCAGCAGCTCGTTCACCGCCGTCATCAGCCGCGATTCGGGCACGGGCGTGACCAGCAGCCGATGATCCCGCGATCGGGTCACCCGATCGGGGAGCACCACGTCCGCGGCCGGAGAGATGACGAGCAGGGGCAGCCCGACGGTCCCGGCCTTTCGCTCCTCCGTCAGGAGCGTATCGGCGAGTGGTTCGCGCTCCTTGGCGCTGGCGATGCGAACGACGGCGATGTTCGCCCCCTCGCCGTCCCGCGGGCCGGCGAGCCCGTCGCAGAAGATGCGGTACGCGTCGAGCTCGGGGGCCACGCTCACGTACAGCGGACGGAACGGCGCGGCAAGCTGCCCGCGGACCTGCTCCACCCGGCTTGGCCACGCCGCGAGATCGGAGCTCGCCAGAAGCGAGAACTTCTGCTCGTCGGTCTGGGAGCGCACCGTGTCTTCGAGGTGGCGGACCGTCGCGGGCCCGACGCCCAGCAGCCGGCAGTGCTCGTCGATCGGGTAGATCGTGTCGTTGCCGCTGCTGCCCAGCATCATCGCGTGCGCGATCCGGTCGGCGAGCCCGAGGCGCAGCACCTCGGTGGTCTGGCGTGAAGCCGTGGTCTTGGCGTCGCAGGCCTCGGTGTGGTGGAGCGTGATCGGGTCGACCAGATCGGGCGGGAAGTGCCACGCGCCGAGCACCTTGCTCATCACGTCCGCGTGGCTCGTCTGCAGCAGCCGTGCTTCGACCTGCTCGAGCGGCAGCTGCAGCGCACGCGCGGCCTCCAGGACGCGGACATAGTCCTCGCCGAGGTGCTGGGCGAAGAGGATCCGCCCCAGGTCGTGAAGCAGACCCGCGGTGAACGCGGCGTCGGGCGCCTTGTGCTTCAGGGCGGTGGCGAGTTCGGCGGCGATGATGCCGCACGCGATCGAGTGCTCCCAGAACAGAGGCGTGCTGAGGTGCCCGTCGAACGCCGCCGAGCCGAAGTGTTCGACCACGCCGATGTTGAGCACCGCCTGCCGGATGTTCTGCATCCCGATTTTCAGCACGGCCTTGTGTACGGCGTGTACCCGGTCGCCGCCCGCGTAGGCCGAGGAGTTGGCGATCTTGAGGACCTTGAGAGCGACGGCGTGGTCCTGTCCGACGGCCTTGGCCACCTCATCCATCGAGCAACGCGGGCTCGCCGTGAGCTGGAGCACCAGCGACACGGTCGGAGAAAACCCCGTGAGTTCGCCGTCGGCGCTGATCCGCTTCAGCACGTCGGTCCGCGATATGAGCGGTCGAAGCGCCTTGAGGTCGGCGCCGGCGCCGGCCCAGGTCGACGCCGGCGCGGTCGCGGACCGTGCGGCCGGCTTCACCGGCCGGGTCGACGCGCCCAGCTCGGGCGCCACCGCGTTCCCGGTGGCCTGCGCCGGTCCCCGCGCGGGCGCCGTGGCGACCGCGCCGGCCGGCGCCGCCAGGGCTTTCCGCGTGATCTCCAGCAGCGCCTTGAGCGAAAACTGCGATTTAACGAGATAGCCCGAGATGCCGAGCTTGATCGCTTCGATGACCCGTTCGCGCTCCGCCTCGGCGGAAAGGATGATCACCGGCAGGTGCCGCAGGCGCGGGTCGGCCCGGAGGTGCTGAAGAACGCCCATCCCGGGGATCACCGGCAGACCAAGGTCCAGCAGCACGACGTCGAACGGCTGGTTGGATAACGCGGTTACCGCCTGCGCGCCGTCGCACGCGGTCACCACGGTGAACCCTTCGGCGCACAGCGCCGCTTCGATGGTTTCTCGATAAATCGCCAGGTCGTCAACGACGAGGATCGTGTTCACGAGGCCCTTTCGCGGCGTCACGCGGGTGGCGCGTCTCCGGCTGCCTGAGGCGGAGGCGCGGTGCGGCGGTCAACGCGCCCAGCTGCACAGACCTCTTATCGAGCCCTTCATCCGACCGCTTCATTGCATTTCCGGCGCAAACGACATGCGTGCGGCCCCGGCCGCACGATTCCCGCGCGCGGCGGTTGAGGCGACGGGTGTCCACGCCGATAACGATCGCAGGAGACCCCTGCTCGATGCCCTCAACCCCACCGGTTGCCCCCACTGTCGTTGACGCCCCCTCGCGCCCCGACACGGGGGGTGACCGGCGGCGCGCACGGACCGCCAACGAGCGGTACCGCGCCGGGCTCACGGCCCGTTGGGTGTGCATATCGCTCATGGTGATCCTGGTCGCGACGTTCGTGTGGTCGGTGGTTGCCGCCCGCCTCGACGACGTCTACCTCCTGCTGTCGGGCCTCGGGGCCGTCGGCGTGGCGGCGCTGGGGTACATCATCTGGAACACCCGGCGAACGGCGATGCTGTCGCTGGTGGCGACGCTGACCCGCAGCGGGGTGGTCATCACGGACGCGCACCGCAGGATCGTGTGGGCGAACGGGCCGTTCCTCGAGCGCCGCGGGCGCACGCTCGCGCAGGTGAAGGGGACGCTGTGCGACCTCTTCGCCCAGTGCGACGTCAACCCGGGTTCGATGACGCCGATGCAGCGGGCGCTCTGCTCGGGCGACGAGGCCCGGCTCGAGGTCCACACCGTGGCGGAGGACGGGACGGACCAGTGGCTGGATCTGGAGATCCAACCGACCCGCGGCGCCGGCGGCGCGGGCGCGGGGATCGTCGTCGTGGAGACCGACATCACCGACCGCAAGCGGTCCGAAGCCGAGCTCCTCGACGCCCGTATCAAGGCCGAGGCCGCCAGCCGGGCCAAGAGCGAGTTCCTCGCACGCATGAGCCACGAGATCCGCACGCCCCTCAACGGCGTCATCGGCATGACCGACCTGCTCCTGGGGACCGAGCTCACCGACCAGCAGCGCCGCTACGGCCAGATCGCCAAGGCCTCGGCCGAGTCGCTCACGACCGTGATCAACGACATCCTCGACTTCTCCAAGATCGAAGCCGGAAGGCTCGAGATCGCGGCCCGCGATTTCAACATCCGCAAGGTCGTCGAGGGCGTGATCGAGGTGCTCGGGGCCAAAGCCTCCGGCAAGGGGCTGGAGATCGCCTGCCAGATCGACCCCGCGATCCCCGCGATCGTTCGCAGCGACTCGGATCGGCTGGGCCAGATCCTCATCAACCTCGTCAGCAACGCCATCAAGTTCACCCAGCGCGGCGGGGTCATCCTGCGCGTCACGCCGCTCGCCGCGAACCGCGGGCGGACCACACTGAAGTTCACCATCACCGACACGGGCATCGGCATCGCCCGCGACCGCACCGATCGCCTCTTCAAGGCGTTCTCGCAGGCGGATTCGTCGACAACCCGCCAGTACGGCGGGACCGGCCTCGGGCTCGCCATCTCCAAGCAGCTCGCCGAGCTCATGGGCGGGACCATCGGCGTCGAGAGTGAGCCCGACCGCGGCTCGATCTTCTGGTTCACCGTTGTGGTCGAGACCGGCGAGCAGTCCCCACCGGCGCCACGCCGGCGCATCGATCCCCGAACCATGCGCGTTCTGGCCGTGGACGACAACGAGGTGCAGCAGGCGGCGCTTGTCGAGCAGGTCGCCAGCTGGGGCCTCACCGCCGCGGCCGTGCCCGACGGGCCGCGGGCCCTCGCCGCGCTGAGCGCGGCCGCAGCGGCCGGAACGCCGTACCGCGTGGCGCTGATCGACCTGGATATGCCGGGGATGGACGGGGGGGCACTGGCGTCGGCCATCAAGGCCCGCGAAGACATCCGTGACACCGTGATGATCGTCCTCGTGACCATGGACCAGGACGTCGACCCGGCGCACCTACGGAGGATCGGCTTCGCGGGGCACATGACCAAGCCCGTGTGCCAGTCCAAGATCTTCGACGCGATCATGAACGCGATCGTGGATGTGGACGCCGAGTCCGCGCCCGCCCCCGGCGCCCACGCGCCGCCGCAGCGGGCGTGGTTGGGGATCGGAGCCGCCCGCGGAGCCCGCATCCTCCTTGCCGACGACAACGAGATCAATCAGATCGTCGCCCGCGAGCTGCTGACCAAGGCCGGGTTCCTGTGCGACACGGTGCAGGACGGCCGCGAGGCGGTCGAGGCCGTGCAGCGCGAGCGATATGACGTGGTGCTCATGGACTGCCAGATGCCCGTGCTCGACGGGTTCGACGCGACCCGCGAGATCCGCCGCTGGGAGTCTTTCAGAGCCGCCTCGGGCGGCGGATCGAGCCACGTGCCGATCGTCGCGCTGACGGCCGACGCGATGAAGGGCGACCGCGAGCGGTGCCTGGATGCCGGCATGGACGACTACGCGAGCAAGCCGATCAACCCCGCGGAACTGCTGGAAGCGATCGGACGGGCCATCCGTTCCGACCGCGCCGGGCGGGAAGCCGCATGAGCGCAGCCACCACTATCCCCTCGGCGCCCACCAACCCCGCGACCGGCGGACCGCCCCGCCGTTCCCTCGCGCAGCGCCTGCTCGCCCGGCCCCTGCCGATCGTCGCGCTCTGGATCGTCACGGTCGCCGCCGGCCTTGGCGGCCTCGCGCGATACGCCGCGATCCCCGGTGCAGCATCTTCACCGCCCTCGACGTGGCCCGCAGACAGCGCGATCCCCTACGACCCCGCGTTCGTCACCGTCGTGCTTTTCCTCCACCCGCGCTGCCCGTGCTCGTCGGCGACCGTCGGCGAGCTCCAACGCGCCCTCGCGTGGAAGAACGTGCCCACACGCCTGTGTGTGGTGCTCGCCCGCCCCGCCGGTGCGAGCGAGGCCTGGTCGAAATCGCCCCTGACCGACCGCGTGATGGGCCTGAAGCCCAGCGTCGTCGTCGACGACGTCGGCGGACGGGAAGCGGCCCGGTTCTGCGCCGCGACCTCGGGGCAGGTCGTGATCTATGACGCGTCCGGTCGACTCGCCTTCCACGGCGGCGTCACCGCTTCGCGAGGGCACGAGGGCGACAACACCGGGCGGTCGGCGGTCTCCGCGATCCTCGCGGGCGAGCCGAGCCAGCCGACGGGAACGCCGGTCTTCGGCTGCCCGCTGTGCGGGGCGTGCCCCGCGCCGACCGTTGCCGACGTTCCGCGGGAGGCGACCCCGTGATCGCTCCCGCGTGGATCAACCCCGTGCCGAAGAAGGGCCGCGCCGTCGAGCTCTTCGGCGGCGACTACGACCGGATCCTGCGCCGGACGGACCGGCTCTTCGGGTGGCTGCTGCTGTTCCAGTTCATCGCCAGCATCGGCGTGGCGGCGTTTGTGTCGCCGTACACCTGGGCGGGGCCGGCGCGGTCGATCCATCTCCACGTGTGGGCGGCCGTCATCCTGGGTGGGATCATCGTTTCGGTGCCCCTCGCGCTGGTGGTGCTCAGGCCCGGAAAGGCCCTGACCCGTCACTGCATCGCGATCGCGCAGATGTTCGCGTCGGCGCTGCTGATCCACCTGACCGGCGGTCGGATCGAGACGCACTTCCACGTCTTCGGGTCGCTGGCGTTCCTGACGTTCTACCGCGACTGGCGCGTCCTGGCCACCGCCACGGTCGTGGTCGCGCTGGACCACTTCCTCCGCGGCCTGCTCTGGCCGCAGAGCGCCTACGGCGTTGCGAGCGGCGCCCAGTGGCGGTGGCTCGAGCACGCCGGCTGGGTCGCGTTCGAGGACGCCTTCCTCATCCTCGCGTGCGTGCAGAGCCACCGCGAGATGAACACCATCGCCCAGCGCCAGGCCGAGATCGAGGCCCAGAACGCCGCCCTGGTCGTGACCACCGCCGCGGCCGAGAGCGCCAACCGCGCCAAGAGCGAGTTCCTCGCCAACATGAGCCACGAGATCCGCACGCCCATCAACGGCGTCTCGGGCATGCTCGAACTGCTCGTCGGCACGGAGATGACCGACGCCCAGAAGAAGTACGCCCTCCTGGCCCGCCAGTCGGTCACGGGCCTGATGGCCATCGTCGGCGACATCCTCGATTTCTCCAAGATCGAAGCCGGCAAGCTCGAGCTCGACATCTGCGAGTTCGACCTCCAGGCCATGACCGACGACGTGATGTCCGTGCTCGCGGTGGGCGCACGCAACAAGGGACTCGATATCGCCTGCTGCGTGAGCGCCGGTGCGCCGCGCCTGGTTCGCGGCGACGTTACGCGGGTGCGACAGGTGCTCACCAACCTCGTCGCCAACGCCGTGAAGTTCACCACCAGCGGGCACGTCGTCGTCCGCGTCGCGCCCGAGCGCACGCCCGGTGCGTCGGCTGTCGTTCGCTTCACGGTGTCGGACACCGGACCGGGGATTCCCCCCGACCGCGCCGACCGTCTCTTCAAGGCCTTCTCCCAGGTCGACGCGTCCACCACCCGCAAGTTCGGCGGCACCGGCCTGGGCCTGGCGATCTCCAAGCGCCTCGTCGAGCTCATGAACGGGCAGATCGGCGTTCACAGCGACCCCGGCCGCGGCTCCACATTCTGGTTCACCGTCCCGCTCGAGCGAGTCGCCCATCCGCCCGTCCCCGCCGGTTCGTCGAGCGCGCCAAGCGCCAAGTCCGGCCGCCTGCTGCTCGTCGGCGGAGCCCCGGCGCGCCGCGAACTGCTCGGCGAGCAGGCCGCCAACCTCGGCTTCAGAGTCGAGCACGCCGAGAACGCCCTGCGGGCGCTCGCGCTGCTCTCCGACGCCGCGGCCCGCGGCGAAGGGTTCACGCACGTCGTGGTGGACGATTGTGCGCCCGGGATGTCCCCGGGGCAGTTTGCGGGCGCCGTCGCGAGCGATCCCGCGCTGAGGACTACGCCGCTCCTCCTGCAGCACGCCGCCTCGGCGAGCATCGACCCGGGCCGAGCGGCGGCCGAGGGGTTCGCCGGCGTCTTCGCCAGGCCCGTCTGCCAGTCACAACTCATGGGCGCACTCGACCGCCGCGATCAGACGCCGTCGATCGAATGCCGCCCGCGCCCGATGTCCGAGCCGCCGCGCCCAAGGCCGGCGCCCGACGGCGCCGCCCGGATCCTCATCGTAGAAGACAACGAGATCAACCTGATCGTCACGTCGGAGATCCTGCTCAAAGCGGGGTACCGCTGCGGCACCGCCGTCAACGGGCGCAAAGGGGTCGACGCCGTTCTTGCGTACCCGTACGACCTGGTGCTCATGGACTGCCAGATGCCGGAGATGGACGGGTTCGACGCGACCCGCGAGATCCGGCGCCTGGAGAGCGGCGCCGGGATCCCGCCCAGAACAACCCGACTGCCCATCGTTGCGCTGACCGCCAACGCGATGAAGGGCGACCGCGAGCGGTGCCTGGAGGCGGGCATGGACGCGTACGTCAGCAAACCCGTCGACCCCCAGGAGCTGCTCCGCACGATCGGCGAGGCGCTCGGGGTCGGATCGATCACCACGAAGGCGGCGTAAGAGAACGATGCCCAACACACCGAATCATCCGAACACCACGAGCACCGCTCCCGGCATGGCAGACGGGGCGTGCCCCCCTCTCTACGTGGACGAGCTCACCCGCCGCTGCATGGGCAGCACGTCGTTGGCGGTGCTGCTGCTCGACAAGTTCGAGCGGCAGCTGCTCGACGACCTCGAGGAGCTCCAGCGGCGCTTCGAGGCCCGCGACACCGTCCAGATCTCGCGCACCGCGCACTCGCTCAAGGGCGCGGCGGGCACCGTCGCCGCCCCCGCCGTGCGAGAGCTCGCCGCCGGGATCGAGGCGCTCGCCCGCCAGGGCGCCCTCGAACCGATCGCCACCGAGCTGCTCGCGCTGCGCGAGGAAGTCGACCGGTGCATCGCCTACCTCCCGGCGGCGCGCACGGCGCTGAGTTCCCCGCCCGCCGCATCGCCCGAGGAGGCTCCGCCGGCGCCATGAGAATCCTGATTGTTGACGACAACGATGTGTGCCTGACGCTCCTGCACGCGACGCTGACGCGGGCCGGGTACGAGGTCGATATCGCCCGCGACGGCGAGGAAGCGCTCGCGCGGGTCCGGGCCGGCGGGGTCCGCCTCGTCATCTCCGACTGGGACATGCCGCGCCTCACCGGGCCCGAGCTGTGCCGCGCCCTGCGGGGCGCGGACCTGCCCGGCTACGTGTACATCATCCTGGTGACGTCGCTGGATTCCGCCGAGATGACGGTGGAGGGGCTGACGGCCGGCGCCGACGACTTCATCGGCAAGCCGTTCGACCCCTCGGTCCTGATCGCGCGCGTCCGCGCCGGCGTGCGCGTTCTCTCCCTCGAGACCCGCGACATGGCGATCTTCGCGATGGCCAAGCTCGCCGAATCCCGCGACCCCGAGACCGGGGCGCACCTCGAGCGGGTTCAGAGCTATTCGCGCGTTCTCGCCCGCGACCTGGCCTCGCGCCCGGACCGCGACCCCCAACTCGACGAGGAGTTCGTGAGCCTCATCCACCTCACCAGCCCTCTGCACGACATCGGCAAGGTGGGCATCCCCGACTCGGTGCTGCTCAAGGCCGGTCGGTTGTGCGACCGCGAATTCGAGATGATGAAGGCCCACACGACCCTCGGGGCCCAGACGCTCGACGCCGCCCTGCGCGCGTTCCCCGGCGTGAAGTTCCTCGAGATGGCCCGTGACATCGCCGCGACCCACCACGAGCGCTGGGACGGGTCGGGGTACCCCCACGGCCTGATGGGCGCGGCCATCCCGCTGAGCGGCCGCATCGTGGCGGTGGCCGACGTGTTCGACGCCCTCACGTCAAAACGCGTCTACAAGCCGGCGTTCGCCCACGACATCGCGCGGGCGCTGATCCTCAAGGACTCGGGCTCGCACTTCGACCCCGCCGTCGTCGACGCGTTCAGCCGGACGGAGAGCCAGTTCATCGAGATCCGCGAGCTCTACGCCCAGCAGCAGAAGCTGGCCGCGTAGACCGGGCCCCGGGGCCGTCCAGCGCCGGCGCCGCCGCTCCTGAAGGACTGGCCAGACGTGAATTCCGCCCCCCGGGCCGCCCCTCCCTCAGTCACGGGGCCGGCCAGCCGATAGAGCGGGGGGAGTCCCTTGGATATTCAGGAGCGCCGCCATCGACCACGCCACCACCACGACCCACACGCTGGAAACCCTCTCCTACCACAAGGGGCGGGGCTGGTCCGTGCCACAGCTTCCCGACCTGGATTCGGATAGGACGCTGGTTCTCGCCTTCGCAGCGCCCGGATTCTCCGAAGACCACGCCGCGTTCGCCGACCTTCACCGCAAGTACCCCACGTCCTGCTTCACCGGCTGTTCCACCTCCGGTGAGATCCACGGCAGCGAGCTGCACGACGACAGCATCTCGGTCGCGATCATGCGCTTCGAGCGCACACGCCTCGCCCTCGTCAGCGCACCAGTCCGATCCCCCGCCGACTCGGCCAACGCCGGCGAAGCCATCGCCCGCCAGCTCGAGCACCCCTCGCTCCGTGCGGTGCTCCTGTTCTCCGACGGCCTCACCGTCAACGGCAGCGAGCTGATCCGCGGCATCAACCAGGTCCTGCCCAAGGACGTCGTCGTCACCGGCGGCCTCGCCGGCGACGGTGACCGCTTCAAGTCGACCTGGGTGATCCGTAACGGCGCCCCGGCCGGCGGCTTTGTCTCCGCGGTGGGGTTCTATGGCGATCATGTCCACATCAGCCATGGCTCCAAGGGCGGCTGGGACGTCTTCGGCCCCGAGCGCGTGGTGACGCGATCCGAGGGCAACGTCCTCTTCGAGCTCGACGGCAAGCCCGCACTTCCCCTCTCCAAGGAATACCTCGGCGAGCGTGCCGCGGGGCTGCCCGCCACGGCCCTGCTGTTCCCGCTGGCCCTGCGTTCTCAGAACGGCGACGACAAACGGCTGGTGCGGACGATCCTGGCCGTCGACGAGGCCAAGCAGTCGCTGGTCTTCGCCGGCGACATCCCGCAAGGCTGCTTCGCCCAGCTCATGCGCGCCAACTTTGACCGCCTCATCGACGGCGCCGCCGAGTCCGCGCTGATGACCCGGTCAGACGGCCACGCCCAACCGTCCTGCCTGGTCGTGGCCGTGAGCTGCGTCGGCCGGCGGCTGGTGCTGGGCGAGCGCACCGAAGAGGAACTCGAGCGGACACTCGAGCTGTTCCCCGAGGGCTCGCGCCAGATCGGCTTCTATTCCTACGGCGAAATCTCACCCTACTCGACCGGCCGCTGCGACCTTCACAACCAGACCATGACCCTGACGACGATCGCGGAGGCATAGGCCCGTGCATGCCCTGCTCAAGCGACATCTCAACCGGGCCGGGCTCAGCGAGACCCTCGCGCCCGCCGACCCGGGCCCGTGGGCCGTGTTCCTGGACCGGGTCAGCCGCGCCTACACCGAGGCCGACCAGGACCGGTACCTGCTCGAACGCTCCCTCTCGCTCTCCTCCGACGAGATGCGCGGCCTGCACACCCAGGTCGCCGCCGATCGCGACACCCTCAAGACCGTGATCGAATCGCTCGCCGAGGGCGTGTGCGCGATGGACCGCGATGGGCGGGTGCTGTTCATCAACCCCGAGGCCGTCCGCCTCCTCGCCCTCGAGCAGACCACCTGCGTCGGCCAGCGGCTCGCGGACCTGGTCGACATCCGCAGCGACGACGGCGTGCCCATCGAGCAGATGCTGCTCGAGCAGCCCCTCAAGGGCGGCGAGGCGCGCCTCATCATCCGGGCCGACCGCGCGCGGTTCATCATCTCGACGCTCACCCGCATGGGGGCCCAGGGGCACGTGCTGGCCCTGCGCGACCAGACCCGCAGCAAGCGGATCGAGACCGAGCGCGAGGAGCTCAACCGCAGGCTCATCGAGACCAGCCGCCAGGCGGGCATGGCCGAGGTCGCGACCGGCGTCCTCCACAACGTCGGCAACGTGCTCAACAGCGTCAACGTCTCCGCGTCGCTCGTGGGCGACAAGATCCGCCGATCGCGGATCACCTCCGTCGCCACCGCCGCCGCGCTGCTGTGCCGCAACGAGGCCCGCCTCGCCGAGTTCCTGACCGCCGACGAAGCCGGCCGCCAGCTCCCGGCGTTCCTGACCAAGCTCGCTTCGCACCTCACCAGCGAGCACGAGGACGTCGTCAAGGAGCTCGAGCTCCTGAGCCGCAACGTCGAGCACATCAAGGAAATCGTGAATACCCAGCAGGCCTTCGCCAAGTGCGGCGGCATGTGCGAACCCGAGTCCGTCGAGGCGCTCGTGGAAGACTCGCTGCGGATCAACCACGACACCCTCGTCCGCCACAACGTGACCGTCGTGCGGGAGTTCCTCCCCGCGCCCACCGTCAACATCGACAAGCACCTGGTCCTTCAGGTTCTCGTGAACCTCATCAGCAACGCGAAATACGCCGTGGCGGGCCGCAGCGACGCCACGCTCACCGTCCGCGTCGGCGCCCCGGGCGCCGCGCCCGGCATGGTCCGCATCCAGGTCGCCGACAACGGCATCGGCATCTCCCCGGAGAACCTGACCCGCATCTTCGCCCACGGCTTCACCACGCGTAAGGACGGCCACGGCTTCGGGCTCCACAGCGCCGCCATCGCGGCCCAGTCCATGGGGGCTTCCATCCACGTCGAAAGCGCCGGACCCGGTCTCGGGGCCACGTTCACGCTCGACCTCCCGGTCCAGCAGGAGTCCTGTCCCCCATGAGCACCGCCCCCGACACCGGCAATCGACGGATCATCGTCATCGACGACAACGAGGCCATCCACGCCGACATGCGCAAGGTCCTCAACCCCGCCGCTCCCGACGTGGACCTCGACGCCATGGAGGCCGCGATCTTCGGGTCAGCGCCCGCGCCCGCGCCGGCCGTGCTCCGCTACGAGCTCGATTCCGCGCTGCAGGGCCGCGCCGGCGCCGAGATGATCCGCGCCGCCCTCGCCGCCGGACGCCCCTACGCCGTGGCCTTCGTCGACATGCGCATGCCCCCCGGATGGGACGGCCTCGAGACCGTGGAGAACATCTGGGACCTCGACCCCGAGCTCCAGATCGTCATCTGCACGGCCTATTCGGACTACTCCCGCGACCAGATCATCGCCCGCGTCGGCCCCAACCACCGGCTGCTGATCCTCAAGAAACCCTTCGACAACGCCGAGGTCGTGCAGCTCGCCAGCTCGCTGACCGAAAAATGGGCCCAGACCCGCCAGGCCGGCCTGCGCATGGCCGAGCTCGAGTCCATGGTCCAGCAGCGCACCGCCGCCCTGCGCGAGAGCGAGCAGCGCTACGCGCTCGCCGCCAAGGGTTCCAACGACGGCCTGTGGGACTGGGACCTCGTCCACGACACCGTGTACTACTCGCCCCGGTGGATCGCCATGACCGGCGCCGCTACCGGCGACGTCACCGGCAGCCCCCAGGACTGGCTCGGGCACGTCCACGCCCACGACGTGCACGCCCTCAACGCCGCCATCGCCGCCCACCTCGCCGGTCAGACCCCGTGCCTCGAGAACGAGCACCGCCTCCACCTCCCTGACGGCTCGCTCATGTGGGCGTTGTGCCGCGGCATCGCCGTTCTGGACCCCGGCGGCAAGCCCGTGCGGATCGCCGGCTCTCTCAGCGACATCACCGCCCGCAAAGCCGCCGAAGAGAAGCTCCGCCAGGGCGCGTTCTACGACCGCCTCACCGGCCTCCCCAACCGCGCACTGCTCAAAGAATGCATCCAGAAAGCGATGAGCCGCCCCCGCGCGCCCGACGATCACTACGCCGTCCTCTTCGTCGACTTCGACCGCTTCAAGCTCATCAACGACAGCCTCGGCCACCAGGTCGGCGACCAGCTCCTCATGGGCATCGCCGAGCGACTCACCAGCTCGGTCGCCGGCGAACCCTCACGCGTCGAAAGGCCCGAGCGGGTCGTCGCCCGCCTGGGCGGCGATGAGTTCGTCATCCTCCTCGACTACATCCGCGGCATCGACGACGCCATCGCCGTCGCCGACCGGATTCAGCAGCAGCTGTCCAGCCCGTTCGCGCTCGGGAACTCCGAGGTCTTCTGCTCCGCCAGCATCGGCATCGCCCTGGACAAGCCCGAGTACCGCACCGCCGACGACGTGCTCCGCTCCGCCGACACCGCCATGTACCACGCCAAGGCCGCCGGCAAGGCCAGGTACGCGATCTTCGACGCCTCCATGCACGAACGGGCCGTCGCCCGCCTGACGCTCGAGAACGACCTGCGCCGCGCCGTCGACCGCTCCGAGTTCTTCCTCGAATACCAGCCCATCGTGTCCCTCGCCACCGGCCGGACCACCGGGCTCGAAGCCCTCGTCCGCTGGCAACACCCCCAGCGCGGCCGCATCGGCCCCGCCGATTTCATCGCCGCGGCCGAGGACACCGGCGTGATCGTCCCGCTGGGGCGCTGGGCCCTGCGCGAGGCGTGCCGCCAGCTCCGCGCCTGGGAAACCGACGGCGCCATCCCCGGCGGCGGCGTCACGATGAGCGTGAACCTCTCGCCCCGCCAGTTCGTCCAAGTCGACCTGGTTGACGAAGTCATGCGGTGCCTCAAGGAGGCGGGCCTCTCCCCGCAGAAGCTCAAGCTCGAGATCACCGAGAGCGCGGTCATGGACGATCTGGACACCTCGATCGCCATCCTCAACCGCCTCCGCGCCGCCGGCGTGGACGTTCATCTCGACGACTTCGGCACCGGCTTCTCATCGCTCAGCTGCCTCAAGCGCCTGCCCATCACCGCGCTCAAGATCGACCGGTCGTTCGTGGGCCAGATGGGTTTCTCCATCGGCAACCCGGCCATCATCCACGCCATTGTCACCCTCGCCCGCAACCTGCGCATGATCGTCATCGCCGAAGGGATCGAGACCGCCGACCAGCTCAGCTCCTTCCTCGCCCTCGACTGCGACATGGTCCAGGGGTACTACTTCTCCCGGCCCCTGGACGCGGCCCACGTGCCAGCCTGGCTGAACCAGCGAGCCGCCCGCCAACAGGCCGCGTGAGCTCGAGCCCCCGCCCACTCGCGACGTGCGGGATGGTTCGGCGTTCACCGCCGCCCGGTCCGCCGTAAGTCGTTGTATTGGAATGATTTAGACGACTCGGTGCGGCGCGCGACCGGCCGCCGAAATGCCGAGGGGCGGACTTGAACCGCCGACCTCCGGGTTATGAATCCAGCGGATCATGCTGGAAACACCGGGGAAAGCAACGACCCCCCGCACGTAGGCCCGCAGTCGGCTGCGGGGGACGGCGTGCGGGCGGACGCGGAGCCCGTGCCGACCGACGCCGGGTTGGCGGAAGTGTCCGCGGCGTGGGCAGCCCTGCCCGAGCCGATCCGGGTGGCCGTGCTGGCGTTGGTGCGGGCGGGCAAAGGGCCTCGCTGAATGGTGCGGGTGAACATCGGATTCGTACCCATTTCGTACCACATCTGGGACGCGGAGCCGTCGAATCCGCCCGACTGCTTGGGGGGAGGCCCCCCACGGGGGGGGAGTTTCCCCGGTTCTCTAGGCATCACGACTCACACGGGATTTCGAGACCGAAAGTGGGTAAGGCTTGGGGTTGTCGCACGAGCGATCAAGGCCTTTGCCCGGGTCGGGCTGCTGCGGGCGCGGCGGAGTCGGAGCCCGCCTTGGCGCGTGCCACCGGTACCACTGGAACGACCGTCGATCGAGTCCGCAGGCGCTTCCCGCAGAAAGGGCCGCAGTCGAAGCGCGGAGAGACACCGGCCGGTGGAGGCGCGAGCGTCGGAACTTGGGTAGGGGTTACGTGCCCAGCCGGACTTGCGGTATGGGCCGCGTCGAGTATTCTGACCGGATGAGAGTGACGTTTCTGTTAATCGTGCTGGCGTCCGGTACGCTCGCCGGTTGTGGCTCCAATTCGGCGACTTCGGCCCCGGCGAGCTATCCGCGGGCGAGATCCGGCGCAACCGCCTCCTCTGAGATCCTCGGTGGCAGCCGCGAACGGTCAAGAGATGACGACGATTGGGAGGTTGACATCTCGGTCTCCGTTCAGATCGATGGATCGTCGACGGGCTTTGCGGGAGAGTTTGTCACTCTCCGGGGCGCTGTCTTTTCGGGGTCGGGCCCGCGAGAGAGCCGCATGATGTTGACCGGCGGCGAGGCACGGGGCTATCCCATGACCTACCGCGCGGAGGTCGAGTATGTGCCGTTCGGGGACGATCGCGGGGAGGTCCGCGTACGTGTAACCGTCGACGACGTTCACCACCGCTCGTACGGGCAAGAAGTTTACCGCGCGTCGCATCCGATTGTCTGGGAATCAGACAACATGTCCGGGGCGTCGATGCGTCCCTAGTTTCACTCCGGTTACTCCATGTACCCCGTCGTCCAAGTCACTCAGCCCCGTGAGGTACACCGAGCACGTCTGACGCGGCTGCATCCACCGCGAGCGCTTTCGGGCCTTGGCGGACAGGCTGCGTGGGCTACGGCTAGCTGGCGGCACCGATGTGGTTGCGGCTCGCGAACCGCGCATTCGGTTCGCAACTGTGATCTATGGCCTTGGGGGGGAGGGGGGGTAGATTTTCCCCCCTAGTACCCCCCTTTGGCCTGACCCTACCTCTCAGGCCGCTAGGCCTGACCGCGGCGCCAGCCGCATCGGTCGCAGGACGGCTGCGCCAGCAGGCGGCCGGAGACCGGATCCGCTCGCCGCTTGGGCGTAGCCCCTCCGGGGGCGGCGAGCTACACCAAGCATCCCCAGCAGGGATGCGCAGCCGGAGCGATAGCCCGGCCAGTGCGACAGCACTGGGTGTCCAGCAGTCTGGTCCGAGCGACAGCCGGACCAATCCACCCAGCCGTCAGGCTGGATGCATGGAAGCATGGAGCGAAGGCCAGCCAATGCAGCCCGACTGAGCGGACAGACAGCGAGGTCGTCCGGCTCGGCCGTGGGGGCAGATAGCCCGGCCACTCAGGCAGCCTGAGCGGCCTCAATCTCCGACTTGATTCGACGGAGTTCGTCCGCAATCCCCCGCCACGCTGGCACACCCTCGGCGTATTGGGTCGCTAGACGGATGCCCTCGTCCAGATGGACGTAGGCAGGCTTCTTAGGCCCCAGCGGTTGGCAGAAACGAGCTTGAAAGACGATCGCCCAAACCACGGGCACCACCTTGTCCAGCCTGAAGTATGGTTCGTCATTGACCTTGATGAGCCACGTCTTTGGAGCCTTCGTCAACGGATGTCTCCAGGCTCTCATCCTGCCATCGGCAGTATACCACCAACCCGTGGTCGTTGGGCCGCTTAGCACCTGTCGTCTCGCGCTCGATAACGCCCGGGAGACCCAGCCTGCCCCAATACGATTGCCCCCTATGTGCGGCCGCTACGCGTTCAAGATGACATGGCGGGAAATCCACGACCTACTGGAACACGGGGTCTTCGGGTTCGGGCATGGGCGAATCCCCCTTTCGGGCATCACATTACCCGACGGGTGGGTAGTCGTCGGAGAAAGGCTGTCCTTTGCCGCGGCCCGGGCGACCGGTCAGGAAGCATCCGGCTTCCCCACAGATTGTGGTAGGAAATTGGCAAAAAGGACTGGGCACTACCACAGATTGTGATAGAATCCGAGTTCACCAAGGCGGGGCATTGACCCCCCACCGGCCGCTATGGCGGCCGAGCCCGGTTATCGGGCTGATCCCAACTCAACTGGACAGGGCCGCAAGGCCGCTGTCTACGTCCCGTCGCCGCCCGGCAGAACCGGGCGGGCGCCTTGCCTTGGAGCATGAATGAGCAGCATCAGTGAACGCACGGCCCCTGTGGGCCGACCGGTTCAGTCCCCGCACGGGGGCCACCGCCACATCGGACCCTTTCGCATTGTCTGTGCCGCCGAGCGTATTGGAGTACGGGGAACCCTGCGGCCGGTTGTTGTTGACGACTTCCTCCGCGAGGGGGAGGTAATGAACGTGGTCGCTCCGCCCAAGGCGGGCAAGTCATGGTTGACGCTCGCGCTCGCAATTGGTGTTTCCACCGGCGGCAGTTGGCTCGGCAAGGCAACCGCTAAGGGGCGGGTTCTCCTCATCGACGGGGAGCTGCACGACGAGACCCTGACCAATCGCATCGGCCAAGTCGCCACACAGATGGGGCTCGAACCGGACCATCTGACCGACTTCGACTATTGCTCACTTCGCGGATCGAGCGATCCCTCTCTGGACGTTGCGAAACTCGACGAGTACATGGGTCCGATGGCAGCGGGGGAATACCGCCTCATCGTCCTCGACCCTCTCTACCGCCTGCTGCCGGACGTAGGCGAAGAGAACTCCAACAGCTCAATGACTCGGGTGTACAAGCAGATTGACGCGATGGCCAGCCGTCTGCGAACAGCGATCGCGGTCGTACACCACAGCAGCAAGGGCGACCAGTCCTACAAGAGCGTCTCCGATATCGGGGCCGGTGCCGGGGCTCAGAGCCGGGCGGCAGATACCCACCTTGTCCTCAGGCCTCACGCCGAGAAAGGTGCGATGAGCGTGGACGCGATCACACGGTCCTTTCCTCCGACAGAAGCGATTGTGGTCCGCCGCAACGGGTTTCTCTTTGAGGTGGCGAGCGAGCTGGACCCAAAGAACTTCAAGCGGTCCTCACGGAACAGCCGTCGAGCGTCCCCGCCCAAGCGTGAATGGACCACACGGGAATTTGCCACCGAGGTGGTCGGCGACACCGGACTGACAAAGGACGAGGTCAAGCAGCGGGCGAAGAAACTGGGAATGAGGCTGAACGTAGCTGAACGACTGCTCGGCGAAGCGGAGGCCAACGGATACGTGCGTCGGCACGCGCCCGATGCGGTTACTAAGCACCGCTTCTATGCCGAGCCGGAATCGTCACCGACCCCAGAGGTGGCCCAAGCGGCCTAACTCTGTATCGTTCGCTCGGAAGTCCCTCGCCCCCGTGTCAATTCTTGTAGCTGCTAGCAAGACAGCTGGCGGCGAAAGGCATGCTCGATGAACGAATGCAACGCTGTGATTCAGGACGACCCGCAAGACCCCGACCGGCTGCTGAGCTTCAAAGAGGCCTGTGGCCTGCTCAACGTTGGCGAGCGGATGCTCTGGTCCATGTGCAACCGCCGAGAACTCCCCGGGCTTCGCGTCGGTCGCCTCTGGCGGTTCCGGCGTGAGTCGCTGCTCGCTTGGGTGGCCGAACGGGAGACGAAGGGGGGTGCTGCATGATCGCCAAGTGCGGCTACATCGATCCGGACTGAGACCGAGCCTAATCGGGCTTAGCACCCGTCGCTACCGAAAGTGAAGGGTCTTGGTTGCCGCAAGGCACCCGGTCCTGTCCCCGCGACGAGGCGGTACCTACTCGCGTCACGGGGCCTTCCATCGCGGTTTCTGGTCGCTTCCAAAGAGCACGAGCCCATCCGTGTCGGCAGTCAGCAAAGTACGAAGCACACCTGTGTCATCCCCCAACGTCAATACTGGCTGGTGTTCATCCTCGACCGTCGCTATGAGACTCCCTTTCCCTTTGTCAAATAGGCTCAGTTGCGACCGTGAGTTGGTGACCTTGAACGACGCTCGGGTTCGCTCGGCATCATCTTGCAGCATGAAGGACACATCTTCCTTGCTGGTATTGAGTTGCACGCGAACCTTTTCGAGATGGTCCAACATCACCAGCGCTGGTAGCCCGTCCGCCTCTCCAATCCACGACAACGGCTTGCCCGCCGGGCTATTGAAGTTAAGTCGTGGGCCGAGCGAACCATCGGAGAGGGTTGCGCGGGGCACCCCGTTGGCTATGAGTGCGATTGTCGGACCGGATTTCGGTGCCGCTACCACAAGGCGCACTTTGTTGTCTTCATCTTGGAGCGCAAGCCGCGGACCCGTCTTTGCCGACACAAGCGAGACGCGCTGTTGATCAGTCTCGTTCATGAGCATCAAACAGGATCCTTCGTCCGTCATGGATAGCTTGCCGCGCGTTCGCCCCGCTTCATCGACCAGCACAAACGCCCGCGCCCGGACTTCAGCCCCAGCCGGCTCGGATTCCGACGGGCGGGCTGTTGCGAGAATTACGGTCGCGACACAGCCAAGCAGCACGGTTGCCAGAACTCGATTTCCAACGCGAGCCTGGCGCAAGGAGTGTTCCAACTGTTCCAGCCGCTGCTCAATACTTGGTGTCTTAGACATGTGGCCCTTATCTTGTTGTTGTCACTTGTCGCACTGGCTTCCAGGTCACCCGGGCCACAATACCAAAAGGGCATGAGTTCGGCAATACCTTGCTCGCTCCCCGGATTGAGCATTGGGCACTTCAGGCCGATGCGTGCGCCGGACATAGACCCCTACACGGATGCTGGATACTAGGGTGGGTAGAAAGGGGCAGGCAGGTTGCCAACTGGCATCCGGCGTGGTAATCTCGTGACATGGGTCAACTGACCGACACCCTTATCGAAGCGATCCGGGCGAGCAAGGAAACGCCCGCGGCGATCGCTCGGGGGGCCGAGGTCGCCAAGAGCCAACTGTCCCGGCTCTTGAGCGGCGAGCGTGGGCTCAGCTCTGACAGCATCGAACGGCTGGCCGACTACCTCGGCCTTGAAATCATCGTCCGCCCCAAGCGGACGCGGAAGGATCGGTGAAGCATGGCGAGCGTGTTCAAGCGCGAGGGCGGCAAGTACTGGACCGCATCGTGGTTCGACCACGAGGGCAAGCGGCGCGAGCGATCGACCGGCACCACCGACAAGCGGCTCGCCGAGCGGATCGCGCACAAGTGGGAAGATGAAGCTACCGCCCGCCGCACCGGCGTGGTGGACGCCCGGGCCGCGGGGATCGCGGAGCAAGAGGCCCGTCCGCTCGCCGAGCACGTAACCGATTTCCTCGCCTACCTCGCGGCCAAGTCCACCACCGACCAAACCATCGACGCCGCGGCGGCTCGCATCCAACGGATCATCGAGCATGCCAAGGTTGACCGCATCGCGGACCTGACGCCCTCCGCGGTCCTTGGGGCTATTCAACACGTCCGAACGCCGGGAGCGGTGACGCCCGCGGGGATATCCAACAAGACGGCAACGCACTACGTGCGGGCTATCAAAGCGTTCACGCGCTGGGCCGTGCGGGACAAGCGAACGAGCGGGGACGCCCTCGCCCACCTGGCGGGGTTCAACGAAGCGACGGACCGTCGCCGCGTTCGGCGGGACCTCACCGCGGAGGAACTCGCCCGGCTGATCGAAGCCGCGTCCAAGTCGCCGGACGTTATCGTGCCGCGCCCGGTGCGGGACCGGGAGACGGGGCAGCCCGCTATCGTCGAAGTGCGCATGACTTGCCCGGATCGGGCTTGGGCCTACCGCATCGCGGCCGGGACCGGGTCCCGGGCGTCCGAAGTGTCCAGCCTGACGCCCGCGTCATTCGACCTGTCGGCCGATACGCCCACGGTGACGGTGGAAGCGTGCTATTCCAAGCGAAAGCGGCGGGACGTTCACCCGATCCGGCGAGACCTCGCCGACCTGCTGGCCCCTTGGCTTGCGGCCAAGTTGCCGCGGGTGCCGGTGTGCCCGCTGCCCGACAAGAAGGCCGCCCTGCTGGTGCGGGCCGACCTTGCCACGGCACGCGCAGCGTGGCTCGGAGAGGCCCGTACGGACGCTCTGCGGGCCGAGCGTGAGGGATCGGACTTCCTGCTCCCCGTTGACGCCGCGGGCCGCGTGGTGGACTTCCACGCGCTGCGGCACACGTACATCTCACGGGTGGTGGAGTCGGGGGCATCGGTCAAGGTCGCGCAGGAACTCGCCCGGCACTCGACGCCGACCCTGACGATCGGCCGCTACGCCCATGCCCGCATCTATGACCTTGCGTCGGCCCTCGCCGACCTTCCCGCGGCTCACCGATTGGGACCAACCGACGAGCGGGCCAAGGCAACGGGCACGGATGGCGGCCCGAGCGACCCCCCGCACGTAGGCCCGCAGTTGACGCACGGGAACGAGCGAACGGGTGCGACGAGCCGCAACCATCCCGGCCGCACGGCGTCGGTCGGGGGTGCGAGCAACTCTCGGGAAACGAAGGGCTTACGCGACGGGATGCGTCCTAATTCAGTCGGATACGAAAGTGCCGAGAGGCGGACTCGAACCGCCGACCTCCGGGTTATGAATCCAGCGCTCTAAACCAGCTGAGCTACCTCGGCGTCGCGTCGAGTATACGCGGCGTTCGGCGATTTGGCAGGTGGCGACCACGCCCCGGCGGGGCCTTTCGGAGCCCAGACCGTGCGCCCCCTTAATCCGCCCGCTCGATCCCCAGCTTCAGCACCGCGTACCCGTCGAGCTCGAAGTGCTCGACGGTGAAGCTCACCTCGCGGTCGGCGTCGAGCGTGAGCACCCCCGTGTCGGTGGTCGGCCCGTGGTGCGTCCAGTTCTCGATGATCGCCTTGCCGTCGGCCAGGACGCGGACGCCGTCGTCCGAGAGCGTCGTGATCCGCCAGCGCCCTTTCGTGAGCGGGATCTTCGCGGTGGCGATCATGCCAAAGTGGTCAGCCTTGAGAGCGCCGGCGTTCGCGAGCTGGACGGCGTCCTTCGGGCCGCCGTGGGCGTAGGGCAGGTCGAGCACCGTGAGGTCGGCGTGGGCGGCCCGGCTCGACGCGCCGGCGGCGCGGAAGGCCTCAAGGTTCTCGCGCGGGTCCGTGTCGGTCGGGAAGAACGACGCCGACCACACGGCGGAGATCAGCGTGCCGGTCACGCGCACCGGTTCGGGGAGCCCGGGCACGGTGATCTTCGCGTCGATCGGGAGCACGCCGAACGAGGGATGGCTGAACGAGACTCGCCACGGCCCGTCCGGCGGGCCGTCGGGCGCCGGGGGCGCGACGTCGACGCCGGCGCCCACGGTGTCGGTCGTGACGGGGCCCTTCGCGCCGTAGATCTCGTACGTGACGTAGCCGCCGGCGCGTGTGCCCAGGCGCACGAGCGGGCGCTCGTGGTTCCACGGCCCCCATTCGCCCATGATGATGCGCTCGCGCCCGGCCAGCGAAGCGCGAGCGCCGACGGGGCGTGTGTCGCCGCGTACGCCCCGGGCGTCGGCGGGGGGGATGGACATGGGCTCGCCCACCCGCTCCTCGACGGTCGACTCCGCGTCGCGGTCGACGGGCTTGGCGATATTCGCCACGGCGTTGCGCAGCCACGTTGTCTCGCGGGTCTTTGAGAGACGCAGCGCGACGCCGTCGCCATCGAAGCGGTTGTCGCTGATCTCGTTCGAGCGCGAGCCCTTGTAATTCGCCTTGGCCCACGGCAGCGCCCGCAGCCCCGCGTCGTCGTCGGACCAGAGCGCGATCCCGACGGTGTTGCGGGCAAAGCGGTTGAAGGAGACCTGGTTGGCGAAGCCGTGCTCGATGTTGACGCCCCCGCCCTCGCGCTGTCCCCCTCCACCCGGCTGGCCGTTGTCCTCGATGGTGTTGTGGGCGATGGTGGATTCCTGCGAGTAGCCGCCCCAGATGCCGCAGATGCCGTTGCCGACGAGCCGGTTGTTCACGATGAGGTTGCCGAAGGAGAAGGTCATCTCCAGGCCGTGGGCCGCGGCGTACGACAGGTCGTTGCCGATGATCGTGTTGTCGTTGCAGCCGATGCGCCCGTGCTCGAAGCCGGCGGGCACCTTGGCGTCGGGGTCGCCCAGGGCCTCCTTGCCCGCGAAGCCGAAGATCCCGTCGCCCGAGTGCGTGGCCGAGTTCTCGGCGATGAGGTTGTCCGAGCACTGCTCGAACAGCAGGATCGCGGCGGAGTCCTGCCCGCGATTGTAATTGCCGTGCGAGTAGCCGCGGACGCAGAAGTCCAGGGCGTTGCGGGTGACGGTGTTCTTCGTGCAGCGCCACATCGCGACGCCCCACCCCGAGAGAAACGAGAAATCGTTGTCGTAGACGCTCGAGCGGCCGACGCGGTCGAGGATGAGCCCGTTCTGCCCGTCGCGAACGCGACAGTTGCGGACGGTGACGGTGTACGCGTCGTCGACCTTGATCGCGGCGCCGTAGTTGGTCGCCCACTCGTCGGCGTCGTTGGCGTGCGGCCAGAGCCAGTCGGCCTGGTCCTCGGCGTCGGGGGTCGAACGCAGGCGCTGGCGGAAGTTGTCCGAGAGGTCCGCGCCGTCGACGACCAGGCCGTCGGTCTTCGTCGCGCGGACGCCGACCTTGAACCCGCTCACGCGGGCGTTCAGCAGCGTGACGCCCTCGTGGCCCGCGATGCGGACGCCTACGCCCGAGTACGTGTCGGGAGCGGCGGCCGCCGGCGAGCCGCGGAGCACCGAGCCGGGGGCGAACTCCACGGTGATGTCGGGGGCGGTGACGTGGAGCACGCCGTCGTTGTTGGCGTCGGGGATCACCGTGCCGGGCGCGATTACGACGCGGCAGGAGCGGTCGATGACCGTGTCGTCGCGGGTGACGAGGAGTTCGGGGAGGGGCGGGGGTGGCGCGACGGGCTTGGGCGCGTCCTGGGCGGCGATGGCGATGAACGCGGCGGTGAAGAGGAGGAGCATAAGGACATGCTACCGGCGGAGGGTGCGAGCGTTGAGGATCGGCACGCGCAACCGAAGGTGAACGCCTCCCCCGCGCTTGATCGGCTGGACGCCGATCAAGCATGCCCCCTCCGCCCCCCGCACGATGCGCGGAGGGGGATCGTTAAGGCGTCTCGCTGCGGCTGACGCGCTGCTCGGCCTGTGCCGGCGGCGCGGTGACGGAGGCCGGAGGGAGCGTGGTCGTGTGCCCCATGGTCGTCGCGGGGGCCGGGCGGTTCGACGACGACTCAAGGTCGCCGTCGAGGTCCTTGAGGCCGCGTTTGAACTCGACGATGCCCTTGCCCAGGCTGCGGCCGACCTCGGGGAGGCGGCGGCCGAAGAGCAGCAGAGCGATCATCCCGATGATGATCCACTCGGTCATGCCGATATTTTGAATGAACGCGAGCGTGTGCATGTCAGGTTCCAGTCGCGGAGGCCACATCTTGGGCGCCGCGCTCGGGCATGGCTAATTGAAGGGCGCGCGGGCCGAGGGGTCAACGCGTTGAAAGGTGTCAGATTGCTGTCCCCGGGGCACTACCCGCCC
>Ga0163153_10002677_pt1 | contig 25269 bp, 20 predicted proteins | sample OliLakLV19MP6IB1_FD_148629 | JGI IMG/M metagenome (GOLD analysis project Ga0163153, IMG submission 148629) | Freshwater microbial mat bacterial communities from Lake Vanda, McMurdo Dry Valleys, Antarctica - Oligotrophic Lake LV.19.MP6.IB-1 | ecosystem: Environmental > Aquatic > Freshwater >...
GGCTCGTCGCGCCCGTGGCCGAAGGGGGCTCAGGTGAATTCACGGCGAGGGTCACGGCCAACCGTCTCTGGGCGTTATTTTTTGGGTCCGGGCTCTGCCGCACCGCCGAGGATTTTGGCGGGCAGGGGGAGCCGCCCGACCAATCGGCGCTCCTCGACCGGCTTGCGCTCGAGTTCGCCGACGGCTGGGATGTTCGCCGGTTCGTTCGCACGATCGTGCTGAGCCGTGCTTACCGGCAATCGTCAGACGCGGCACCCGAGTTGCTCGCCAGCGATCCCGACAATCGGCTGCTTGCCCGACAGGGCCGATGGCGGTATCCGGCCGAAGGCGTGCGAGACGCGGCGCTCTTCGCAAGCGGATTGCTCGTCGAGCAGCTCGGCGGCGCGAGCGTGCATCCTTACCAGCCGGCCGGCTACTACAAGCACCTGAATTTTCCCCAGCGGCAATACAAAGAGGATCTCGACCAGCGTCAGTGGCGACGCGGGCTCTATGTCCACTGGCAGCGGATGTTTCTCCATCCGCAACTTTTGGCGTTTGACGCGCCCACCCGTGAGGAGTGCACGGCCAAGCGGATGCGATCCAACACGCCCAAGGCGGCGCTTGTGCTGCTCAACGACCCCACGTTCGTCGAGGCGGCGCGGTCGCTCGCCGAGCGGGTGCTGAAGGAAGCGGGCGACGACTCCGCGCGGATCGACGCCCTGTTTCGGCATGCGGTCTCGCGGCGACCCGATTCGACCGAGCGCAAGCTCGTGACGGGCCTGCTCGCCCGTCGCCGCGCTGAGTTTGCCGACGATCATGCCTCCGCGCGGGCCCTCCTCGCGGTGGGCATCGCCCCGCGAGACACGTCGCTGGACGACATTGAACTGGCCGCCTGGACCGCCACCGCCCGCGCGGTCCTCAATCTCCACGAAGCCATCGCGAGGTATTGAACGATGTTCGACCCATCCATCGCCCTCGCCCGTCGCACCTTCCTGGCCCGCGCCGGCCTGTCGCTCGGTGGCGCCGCGCTCGGCACGCTCCTGGCCCGTGACGGTTTTGCGGCTGCCAAGGGAGCGTCGGGACGCGGGATGCTCTGGCCCCTCCACCATCCACCGAAAGCCAAGTCGGTGATTTTCCTATGTCTCGCAGGTGGGCCGAGCCATATCGAAACATTTGATCGTAAGCCCATGCTCGAGAAGCTCGACGGCCAGCCGATGCCGGAGAGCGTCACGGCGGGCCAGCCGATCGCGCAGCTTCAGGGCAAAGAGCTGCGGGTGCTCGGGCCCATTCGGCCGTTTCAAAGATACGGCGAGTGCGGCGCCGAGGTGAGCGACTACTTCCCGCAGCTTGGCAGATTGGCCGACCGGTACGCGATCGTGCGGAGCATGGTCACCGAGCAGATCAACCACGATCCGGCCCATACGTTCATGAACTGTGGCACGGCCCTCTCTGGCCGGCCGAGCATGGGAGCCTGGGTGACGTACGGTCTCGGGAGCGAGGCCGATGACCTGCCGGGCTTCGTCGTGATGACGAGCAAGGTGGGCCGCAGCCCGCAGCCGATCGCCGCAAGGCAGTGGCACTCAGGATTTCTGCCGGGGCAGTTTCAGGGTGTGGAGATGGCTACCTCCGGGGCCCCGGTTCACTATGTTGGCAATCCGCCCGGCATCTCACGAGCCTCGCAGCGCGACCTCATCGACACGGTCGCGGCGCTCGAGAATCACCGGCTCTCGCATCTGGCCGATCCCGAGGTGGCCACGCGGATCAAGCAGTATGAACTGGCTTTCCGGATGCAGACAAGCGTGCCCGAGCTTGCCGATCTCGCCGACGAGAGCCCCGAGACGATCGCGCTCTACGGCGCTGAGCCCGGCAAGGCGACCGTGGGCACCAACTGCCTGATGGCCCGGCGGCTCGTGGAGCGGGGCGTGCGGTTTGTACACGTCTACCACAGCGACTGGGACCACCACGGCGACATCAAGAAGCACATGGACGAGATCTGTCCTCCCACCGACCGGGCTGCTGCCGCGCTCCTCATCGACCTCGAGCGGCGGGGCCTTCTTGACGAGACGCTCGTGGTCATTGGCGGCGAGTTTGGCCGCACGCCGATGGGCCAGGGAGAGAAGAAGGGCATCGGCCGCGACCACCACATCAAAGGTTTTAGTACCGTGCTTGCTGGAGGCGGCATCAAGGGTGGTATCACGCACGGCGAGACCGACGACTTTGGGTATCACGCCGTCAAGGACATCGTGCATGTCCGCGACCTGCACGCCACGATGCTCCATCTCCTGGGCATCGATCACGCGCGGTTCACGTTCGAGTTTCAGGGCCTCGATGCCAAGCTCACCGGCGTCGAACTCGCCGCGCCCGTGCGCGGCCTGCTGGTGTGACGTGCGGCAGCCTCATGCTCTCAGAGCAAAGCCTTAAACTCATCGATCGTGAGTCCGGCTTGTCGAATGAGTGCCCGCAACGTGCCCTTCGCGACTTCATTGTGATCCGGAACCACGAGGCGACGATGGGGTGCGGCCTCTTGCCTGAGAATCATATGGCTGCCGCGTTACCGATCGAACACATAGCCGATCTTCTCGAGCGCCTTCACCGCTTCGCAACCGGAAACGACCGGTAGCGAGCTCACGAAGAGACCTCGACAACCTCTTCGGTGATCGACGGCGGGATGGGGTCTCCGTGTGCTTGGAGGCTCTCCACATAGACGGCGATCGCTTCCTTGATGTTGTCGATCGCTTCGGTCCTGGTCTTGCCCTGGGAGACGCAGCCAGGAAGGGCCGGAACCTCCGCACAGTACATGCCATCGTCGTCTTGCTCGATCAAAACGCGGTATCGCATGGCACCGTTGTCCCGGAGGCAATTGTTGTCCGTGGGCGGTTATCGGGCTGCGACGGGGCGGACGTAGCCGGTGGTCGGCTTGCCGGCGTCGTCGAGATTGCCTGACGCCCAGAGGATGCCGCGGCAGACAAGGTCGAGGTAGCGGCCGTCGCCCACCGTGTCGTTGTTGTGGCCGAGCGATGTGCTGAAGATACGGGTTTTCTTCGGGCCGTACTCGTTTGTCCAGGCCACGATCGCCTCCTCCATCTTCGGCTCAGTATCCGGGGCGTCTTTCTTGCCCCGCACAGCCTGTTTGCCACTCGCGATCGCCTTGGCCGACGGCAGGATCTGGATGTTGTTGTAGAGCTCCTCGTTGATCGTGGTCCAGTCGGTAAGCTCCTTCGTGATCGGATGCTCTTTGTTGTATACGACCTCGATCGGGAACTGTGGACCGTGGCCGGTCGATTGCAGGCCGATCATCTCGTACCAGCCTGCGTTCTCGGCACCGACGGGCACGGGCTTTTGAATATCGCCCCACCGGTAGGAGTGCATGGCGCAGTGGATGTTGACGGCGGGCGTGCCGTCGCGATGGGCCTGCAGGATCCGCTGCACATACTCGATCTCGTTGACCTTCGCCGAGCATTCGTCGTGGATCACGACGTCGTAGCCCTTCGCCCAATCGTCTTTCTCATAGATCTCGAACCTGGCCGATGTGGTCTTGTCGGGGGAGTAGGCCACGGTCACGTGGGCGTTGAGCCGATCCTCGATGCCTGCCTCGAGAATCTTGGTCTGCGTCGCGTAGTCGTGGCAGCAGCCGCCAGCCACGAGGAGCACCTCGAGTGGTTCGGGGGCGTCTGCAGCGACGCCGAAGCACGCGGTGAAGGCAAGGGCAATCGAGAGAACGAGTCGGAACGCAATGGACATGAGCAAACGCCCCCTGGGTGAATCCTCGAAGGATACCACGGAACAATCGGGGATCGAGCGGCCCCCGGCGTGGCCATGCCGTGACAGACTCGTTGCGTCCCGTTCGTTGACGGCGTTCACTCCCCGGGGCTACCCTCCCAGGGCCATGACACGGCGCATTCTCCAAGTGGTCGCCGTCGCGTTTTCTCTCACGCTTGGGGGCGGTTTTGTGTATGTGAAGGCTGGCGGAGTCGTCCCCGGCCTGCCCTTTAATCGGCCAGCGGAACCGGCGAGCTCTGACCCCGCCGTCATCTATGGTCCCAAGTCGGCGCCGGTCGGCGATCCATTCGTGCCACACCTTCCCATGCCCGAGGCGCCGGCCCCCGTCACTTCCGAGTCATGAACATTGACGTGGACACAGCGGTTTGGGCCGGGCTCTACACCAGCGGGAGTGTGCTCTTTCTGGCGGCCGTGTTCATCGCCTTCCGCGGGATCTGGGCCATCTACATTCACTCGAATGTGCGATTTCCCATCGGGCCGCTTCGGATGCTGATATCGGTGCCCCGGAACTTCACCAGTGGCACCATGACGAGGCTCGCGACGCCGGCAACTGCTCCTGCCGTTTGTTCCGAGGTAGCCGCGCGGAACGCGAGGCCCGTAAGGAACGCCTGGCCGCTCGCGATGTGAAAGACCAGCCCGTTCATTCTCATCTGTCTTGGGGAGTCTGGCGCGTTGAGTTGCAGTTACTCGAACAGCGCCGCTTCGGCCATCAGGCCGGGTCCAAAGGCGAGCGCCACGCAAGGGTGGGGAGCGTTGGCGCGGCGAAAGCGTTCGAGAATAAACAGCACCGTCGCGCTCGACATGTTGCCGAAGTCGCGCAGCACTTCGCGCGAAACCGCCGTCGAACCTTTCGGCAGCGCCAGCGCCTCTTCCACTGCGGTCAGCACGCGCGGGCCTCCGGGATGAATCGCCCATGAGCCGATGCTTTCCAGCGTGTGCCCATGATTCCCCAACCATTCCGTGAGCCATGGCCGTAGATGCGCATTGATCAAATCCGGCACGCGATTGGAGAGCGTCATTTCGAAACCGTGATCGCCGATCCGCCACGTCATGGCGTCTTGCGAATCCGGCAACAGGCACGAACCCGTGGCGGCCACGCCCCAGCCCCCCGCCGGTGTCGCTTCGCCACCGGCCACGATCGCCGCCGCTCCGTCCGCAAACAGCGCGTTCGCGACGATGCGTTCCGGGTCCCACTGAAACCGGTAATGCAGGCTGCACAATTCCACCGCGCACAACAACACGCGCGCGGCCGGGTCGGCGGTGGTGATGGCGTGAGCTACTCGCAAGCCGTTGATCGAGCCATGGCAACCCATGAACCCAACGTGAATCCGTTGCGTCGTCGGCCGCAGTCCCAAGTTACACATGAGATCCACGTCCACCCCGGGCGAGGCAAAGCCGGTGCAACACACCGTCACCAAATGCGAAATCTGCCGACGATCAATGCCGGAATCATCGAGCGCTCGCTGCGCGGCCTGTTGCGCCAACGCGGCCGCGTGTTCGACGAAGAACTGCATCCGCTCGCCCGTTGTCGGGCCGAGGCTTTTTTCTACTGCCGTATCGACCTCGCCGGTTGCTGTCGCGTCCGCATTCGGCAGCCACTCCAGCGCGATCCGATGCGGCAGCACTGAGTAACGGTTGGCGACGCCCGCGAGGCGATACAGGGCTGCCAGCAGCCGCGCCTGTTCATCCGTCTCGCAGATGACTTGGCGAGCTAAGTCGACGGCTTCCGCTTGACTCATTGCGTGCGGGGGCACCGCCGTGCCTAATCCAAGAATCGAGAAACTCATATGCTTTCCACGGCGTGCCGTGTCCGTTCCGGTTGAGCCGCGGTGATCGGCGGCGGTGAATTGATGAAACGTACCAAAGGTCGAGCAACGCCCGGCGCGAGCGAAAGCACTCGAATCAAACCGGCGACGAGCCAGGGATGTCGTAACACGCTCGCCACGGCGCGACAAATGCGCTGCCGGCGACCGACGAGCCGCCGGTGCGTCACGGTCCATTCGCGAATCATTGCCGGTTGCCAATCGTTCACCGCGCGGAGCGCGAGCGGTGCGACGGCCCACGCGGCGTGTATCCCCCACGTCATCCCTTCGCCCGTAAACGGTTCCACGTAACCGGCCGCATCCCCCAACACGAACAACCGCGTCGCCGCGAGCTGCGATTCGCGGCGCGTGAGCAGCGGTGTGCCGAGCCAGTCCGCGTCCGCCAGCGAAGGAATGGCCGGGCAACGCGCTTCACGCAACACGGCAGCCGCGGCGGGGCCGAGTCCGCCGCATTCGCGCACGAAGCTGGCGTCGAACGCGGCGGCGACGTTGAGCGCTCCGGTTTCAACGACCGTCAGCCCGACATAGCCGGCGCGGCCGACCGCCATGTGTATCGTGCCGGCTGCATATTCGGCCGGCGAATCCAACACTTCGCAGCCCGCGCCGATGTGCGAGCCATCGGCCGCGTGGCTGGCGAACTCTGGCAAGTCGTTTAACGATGGATGCCCGAGCCCGTCGGCGGCCAGCACGATGCGGGCGGCGACTTCGTTGGTGGCGGAAAGTCCGCTTCCCTCCCGGTGGAGCGAGACGAGCCGCGCATCGTCGTTCGCCGGCCCGACGGTCGCGCGCGTGTGCGGTTGAAACACAACGCCCGATTCGACTGCCGCATCGACGAGCGCAGTGTCCAACGCGGCGCGGGAAACTGCAACGCCTTCCGGCAGCGGCAAGACAAATTCGCCGGCGCGTCCACGTACGTGAAACTGTCGCAATGGGACGCCGTGCAGCGCGAGCACGTTCTCGCGCAGGCCGAGTGAATCCAAAACGGCCAGACCGCTGGCGCTCAAACACCCGCCGCACACTTTGCGGCGAGGAAAAAGTTTGCGATCGACGAGCAGCACGCGCCCCCCGCCCAGCGCCAATTGCCGCGCCGCGACCGCGCCAGCCGGTCCCGCGCCAATGACGACGGCGTCCCACACGTCGGCTGCGACGCGGGCGGATTTCAACATGGCGGGTGCAGGAATCACGATTTGTGCCACTCCAATAAGAACCGTTCCGGCCAATGCCGGCGAACCGTCGCCCCCGTTAAGCCAGCTCGTAGTGAGAGCGCGACCGCCTCGTCGGGCGTAAACGCGCCGGCCACGGACAGCGGACCGTCCACGTGAACAACGTGCGACCGCGACAAAATCCGGGCGACGACTTGGGCCAAAAAATATCCGTACCGGCTCCGCGCCAAATCGTTCACCAGCACCATCCGCCGCGTCGCGCCGGCCATGCTCCGCAACAGCGTTTCAGCGTCCGGTTCATCCACATGATGCAAGAACAACGAACAAATGATCGCGTCGAAATCGTCCGGCAGCGGCGATTCCAAAACATTGAGCTGCGAAAACGTGACCGGCAATCGTGCCGCGTCGGCGCGGTCGCGAGCAACAGCCAGCGCGACGGCGCTCATATCACAGCCGGTGAATTCACAAGCCAGCCCCGCGCGGCGAGCGCGCTGGGCGAGCGCGATCGTCACATCGCCACCGCCGCAAGCGACATCCAACACACGCAGCGGGTGATCGAGTGTGTCCGCCAGTCGCCGTAGCGGCGGCCAAAATATCCCGCTGCTGTTGCTCAGCCAATTGATCCGTGCCAGTCCGGCCAGCGCCTGCCGATGTTCGACCTCGCCGATCGTCGGCTGGTCCATCAATTCATCACGCCGCTGCCGCTGCCGCAATTCGCGATAAGAATTCAGCGAGTGAGAAAAACCGTTCATAGAAGGACAGGACGGTCAAAGGCCCTTCCTCAACGGTCTGAAGGATGCTCATTGGAAGGATGCTCGTTGGGTGCTGAACATAGCTGATGCGGCTTGCAACTGTCTTGCGCCGCGTCGGACGGCCGCGAACTCCCCCGAGAACCGGCCCTGGGAGCAGCGCTTTTCGGGCCGAGCGCAAACCGGGGTCCACCGCGGGCCTGCACGAGCTCATTGCACTCCATCGGCGGCCCATTCGCAGGCGGCACCACATGTGGCAGTGATGATCACAGCTTCACTGCGTCGGCATCTTGGCCTTGCGTCGCATCAGCTTCCATCCGCCCCAGAGCACAAGGGCCCAGGGTGCCACGAGGCAGATCGCGACCACGAGGAGCCGGAGGCTATAGCCAAGCCCCTTGAGGCTCGTTGCCAGGCCCGCCTTGATGCTCGACCAGAGCCCGTTTTCTGCCCCGACGAGCGCCTCGCCCTCGCTCAACTGAAGCTCAAACCGCGTTCGCGAGAGTGGCCCTTCCGGAGCCTGCGGATTGGTCGATGTGTTCATCGAGCGAATCTCGCCTGCGGACCTCATCGCTTCAAAAATCGTCGCCGCCTTGTCTCGCGGAACGTCGAAGACAATCCTCGCGGTGCCGCGGCCTTCCGTGTCGAGGGTCACCGTCTGGTCGATCAATCGCCCACCGAGCTGCGTCGCCTGCGCGAGGAAGGCCTTCTCCTGCGACTCCGACGACCGCACCCGAAGCGTGGCTGTCGTTACCTGTCGCGGCGGGAGCCGGTCAGCCGGGAACAACGTCAGGTTGATCCGCAGCTTACTGTCGAGCGTGTTCTGGATGTCGGTGGATCGCACAACCGACCGCGTCAGCACATCGCCCGCATCCTGCCGGGCCTGGTCCCACTCCTGGATCGCTGCACGAGGGAGGTCCACCTGGAGAACGGCGTTGACGCTGTCTCCGTTCCCTTCGGTCACATTCGACTGCACGACACGGGCTTCGAGCGTGGCTGCGAGGTCTGTCAAAGTCTGATGCGCCTTGACCACATCGGGGCTCGCGAGCTGAAGCGTCACCGTCTCTCTGGCCGCTACGCCCGCCGCTGAAATCATCCGCACTGAAAATCCCTGCTTCGCGGTTGTCACATTGGCGGTGTCGGGGTTCTCCGACAACTGAAGGTTCATCATCTCGCCGAGCCCCGTGATCGCCGCCTGGGTTGCCGCAGCCTGCGCCGAAGGAACCTCGATCTGAAGGGTTGCCACGATCTGATCGGGCTGCGGCCGCTGGAGCTGCGAGGTCACAATCCGGCCGCCCGCCTTCTCCACGAGCGTCATGATCTGCTTATAGCCAGCCTCGACATCGCCACTGGCGAGCGTGGCCGTCGTCGTGAGCCGAGGGGCGACATTCGCGAGGTTGTAGAGCGAGATCGTGAATCGCGTGGGCTGCTGCTCGACCCGGGCCCCGGGCAGCGGTGCGCTGGTGCCATCCACGGTCGTCTGCTTCCGATCGACCTCGAGCCGGGCCACCTTGCCAAGCTGCTTGAGCCGATCGACCACCGGGCCCGACCGGTCGGGAGCAACCTCGGCCACGATCGTGGCGGCAAACTGGCCGGCATCCAGCTTCTTGAGCTCGCTGGTGATGATCCGGCCCTTCGCCTCATCGATCGCCTTCAAAATCTCGGCGCGGGCCTTCTCTACGTCGTCAGTCTCCACACCAGCCGACACCGTTTCCGTCTCGATTGACGCCGCCGACGCCTTGATGTCCCGCTCCTGAAGGACCACCGAGAGCGTCGAGAGGCCAATGAGGTTGTCGTAGTAGCGGATCTCGCCCTCAAACTTCTCAATCTTCTCCCGCCAGACACCAAGCTCCTTCTCCGCAGCCAGAAGATCTTTGATCGCCCCGTTGCCCTTCTTGATCATCTCGAGCAAGCGCTCCTCCATCGCGTGGGCCGCCCTGAGCTGCGACTCGATGTCGGTGTATTGCTTGCTCACATCCTGGGCCGCGATTTTCTGTGACTTGAGGTCACCAATGCCCCGCAGCATGAGCACAAACGTGTCGAGCCGCTCGGGCGGCACACGCAGCGTCACCGCCCCGCGGGTCTTGCCGTTCGGGAGTTTTGAAGAGTCGGTGGACGCCACAAAACCGCCGCTCTCGACGACGAGTTTGGTGATCGTCATCAGTGACGTATCGAACGACTCGACCTCGAACTCGACTGTGCCGTTGCGGATGACCTTTTGACGAACCGCGACCGGGGGCGTCTGCTGAGCCGCGGGTGGCTCTGCCGGCCCGGCCTGGCCCCATCCAGCCTGGCTGGGTTGTTCCTTCGCGGGGTCGGCTGTCCCACTCGACCCAGGTGCTTTCATGGCCACCGCGTCGCCAAGCTTCGTGCCAACGACCGGTCGCGAGGTGGGCCCGCTGTCGCCCGGTTTGAACGACTCGGTCCCGGTCACTCGGCTGAGGCGATCCTCCTCGCCTCCCTCGGCGTTCTTCCCTTCCACGCGGAAACTGAAACTCTTAGCATCGCGGTCGCTCGTCAGGGCGCCCGGAGCACCCTTCGTTTTATCGGTATACGAATTGGAACTGGGCAGATGCACGCCGTCATCGGCCGTCTCGCGGGTCCACTGGCCTTGTTGCGCTTTCTCGTCCTCGCCACGGCTAGTGTTGACGGAGAGATCGTTTGAGAATCCGCCGTCATTGCGGGTGTACTCAGATTCCCCAACTGGTCCGCGGAGCTCCTCGGATGCCTCATTGACCACGGCTTTCTGGCCATCGGCTTGTCGCTGTGCTTCCCGGCCCTGCCTTAACTCCGGGCCTGACGAAAAATACGCAATGTCGTCCTGCAAGTAGTACGCCGACGGCACTGTATCCCCTCGACTCGAACGTCGAGTGTCATAGGCGACGAGCCTTTCCAGGTCGCCCAGCAGCGACGACCTTCCGCCGTTCATCTGTCGGTCTGCCACGTAGCCGATCGTCGCGAGGAGGCTCGCTGCCGCCACGGCGGATGCCGCACGCGTCATGCCCGACGTCGGCAGGATTCGCCAGCGTGACCGACGGGACACATGCGCGACGATGCCTGCGTCGAGATCGGCCGGTGGCGCAAAGGAGCGCATCGCCTGCTTCAGCTCGTCATCCAGGGCTTGAAGGTCGTCGGGCAGTTCAGCGTTCATTGTCGTGCCTCCCCTGGCAGAAAGCGGTCGGGTCAGTCTGGTTATCGCGTCGGGCGTCGAGCGTGCGTCACGGAGTTGCGACGCCGCCCAGTCGTTCTCGGAGCATTTCGAGCCCCCTGTGCAAGAGACCCCGCAGGCTTCCGTTGGTAAGCGCGAGCTGGCGGGATATCTCGGCGTAGTCAGCTCCCGCGAGGTAGCGAAGCGAAAGCGCCTGCTGGTACTGCAAAGGCAAGCCGTTCAGGGCGTCGAGGGCTCGGTTGCTCAGTTCGGCACGCTCGGCCTGCTCGCTCGGACACCCATCGTTCGACGGCACGTCAACTGAATCTTCCATCGCTCCTGGAGCGGCTCTTTTTCTGCGTGTGCGATGCTTGATGTCGTCGAGCCGCACGCTTTCGGCGATCGTGATGAGCCACGAGCGAAACGTTGCGGGATCGCTCAGGCTGCGAATCGATCGCCAGGCGCGGAGATAGGTTTCCTGGGTGAGATCCTCGGCGCGGGCGCGGTCACGGGTACGAAGAATATGGTGGGCCCAGACCAGCTTTGACGTCCGCTTGACGAGCACGTCAAATGCCGGTCGATGCCCGGCCATGGCCAAGCTGATCAGGTCGTCGTCAGGGCTATTCACTCGGTAACTCCCACGCAGAGTATGACGACGTCGAGACGCCACGCGCGCGCAGAAAATTTCCTTGCGAAGTCGCCCTGCGGGCAAACACCATCGAAACCACCATGAAACAAGCACTGCTCGTCCTCGCTCTGTTCCCAGTCGCCATGGCTTCGCTGCACGCGGCGGAGCCCGCGGTGCCTTCCGCCGCACCCGAAACGCCAGCGCCTACGCTCGAAGCTCGCTGCACCCGGGCCTTCGGGGATCACGCGGTGTTCCAGCAGGACATGCCAGTGCCAGTGTGGGGGTGGTCGCTTCCGCACGCGGATGTCGAAGTTACGTTTAACTCGAGCATCAAAAAAACGACCGCCGGGCCTGATGGGGCCTGGCGGGTGACCCTCGACCCCATGCCCGCCGACAAGCTCGCCTCCCTGAACGACGCGCCCGCGGGCCGCACGCTCACGATCACCACCCGCCTCGATGGCAAGGAGGCCGCGAAGGTCTTTTCCGACATTCTCATCGGCGAGGTGTGGCTCTGCTCGGGCCAGTCCAACATGATTGGGAAGTTCAGGCGAGCCGTGTATCCACCCGGCTCGGATAAGGACGCGAATTACCCCTCGCTGCGGAACCTCGACGCGGAGTGGACCATCTGCACGCCCGATACCGTGGGGGACTTCTCCCGAGTCGCCGTCTCCTTCGCCCGGGAGATTCAGCGGGAGCTCATGGTGCCGGTCGGCCTGATGACCGCTGCGGTCGGCGGAACGCAGATCGAAAGCTGGATCCGCGATCCGTGGCTGGATGCTGACGGGAAACCGGTACCCGTGAAATACCGGCACTACGAGACGAAGATTGAGCCGCTGGTGGGCTACGCCATGCGGGGCGTGCTGTGGTATCAGGGCGAAGGCAATGCAAAGGACGGGCGGAACTACTTGCCCAAGATGGAGCGACTCATCGGCGGCTGGCGAGAGGCCTGGGGCCAGGGAGAGTTTCCATTTTACTTTGTTCAGCTCGCTCCGATCGGCGAGTCACCCGCTGATCAACCGGCCGGCGGCGATGGCCGAGCCGAGATCCGTCAGGCGCAGGTCGAGGCGCTTGCGGTCCCGAATACGGCGATGGTTGTGACGATGGATAGTGGCGCCGTCAAGGAACACCCGATCAACAAGCACGACATCGGTCTGCGGCTTGCTCGTCAGGCGCTCAACCGCGACTACGGCCGCAAAGACATCGTCCCGAGCGGCCCGCTCTACAAGAGTCACACGATCAATGGAAACACCGTCAGCGTGTCATTCGACCACGCCACCAGCGGCCTCATGCTCGCCACGAAGAACGGCTACGACGCTCCCGTGCCCACGCCCGACGCAGCTATCCCGTGGCTTGCCATCCAGGCCAAGGACGGCAGCTGGCACCAGGCCGAGGGCCGCATCGACGGCTCTGATCTCATCGTCTCGAGCAAGGGCGTGAGCGAACCCATCGCCGTGCGGTACGCATACACGAACCATCCCGTCGGCTTCAATCTTTACAACAAAGACGGTCTGCCCGCGTCGCCCTTCACGACCTGCGGTTATTGACCGGCGACTCCGCATCGAGAATCCATTGCGGCGTCAGCGCCAGGTGTGCCTGAACCAGACGAGCGCACGAAAAGTAATACCACGACGTCAGGCCCAGCGGGATAACGGCGACGCCGCCAACGAGGGCGTATAACCAGGCGACGAGATGGGGATAGAGCTCGTCAAGATCCTTGAGATGGTCAAGCATCTGAATCGTTTCCGGGGGCCATTGATCTCCCGCCTCAGCGAGGACGCGGGGGATGAGACGTTCTCCCCAGAGCTCACAAGCGATGCACCAGCCGGCGTAGGCCGCGATCAGGCCGGCGAAAGCCACTTGATTCCATGCCACCATGCGTCCGCCGCGTTCTTCGAGTTTCGTGAGGAGCGATCGGCCTCGAAACTCGATCCACGCGACCACGGCCATCAAGCCGCCCATGAGCAATCCACTCACGGAAGGGAATCCGGCGACAAGCGTGATGCCCGCGAAGACAGCAATGATCGTGCCATCGAAGGCGGCATATCCAGCTGCCCAGCGGAGTCTCTTCATCCGGGCCCGGGCGGCCGTCAATTCATCGAGCTGCGCAGTCGTCATGGGAGACGGCAGGGAAGGCATGGGGTGCGGCGATGGCATGGTGTTGACGGCGGTCGAAAATGGCGGCGTGGGGTGGTCGAAAACGCCGGCGATCGGTGGCGTTGATATTCCATCAATCCTGGGGCCGTGGCGTCGCGGTTCACGACCTGCGACTACGGGATCATGCCGACGATGAGCACCTCCGCACCGTCCCGCAAGGGCGGTCTCTCGGCTAGCGGTGGCGGCTGAAAATCGTCCAGAAGCGTAGCGACGCAGGCCACGCGGGTCAAAGCGACTTTCACGCGGCGCAGAGCGCCGCACCGCTTACTTTCTGACCTGCTCAAACATCCACGGGATCGCGCCGTCGTCACGGGTGTACGCGGGCGTCCAACTGTCATGGCCCACGCCTGGCAGCTCCGTGTACCGCGGACTGCCGCCCGCCTTTTTGACGGCGTCTATCATTCGACGCGATCGAATGACGGGCACGACATCGTCGGCTTCACCGTGCCAGGCCCAGATCGGAAGCGACGCGAGCCGCTTCGCCTGCGACTCATCGCCGCCACCGCAGATCGGGACGACCGCGGCAAATCGCTCGGGCTGACGCACGGCCAATTCCCACGCGCCGTACCCGCCCATCGACAGGCCAGTGAGGTAGACGCGATTCGGATCGACAGGCAGCATTTCGATCACGGTGTCCAGAATCCCGCTCGCCGCGCGCAACTGGTCGGTCGGTTTTTCAGGCATGGCTGGAGAGTCCACCGATCCCCAGTCGACATCGCTCCACGCCGTTCCTTCGCGGCACTGGGGCGCGATGACAAAACACGGAAACCGCTCGCGCATCGCGGCCGACGCCATCCATACGGGGAAGTATTTGAGTTGGGCCTCGTTGTTCGCCCCCCGCTCACCGGCCCCATGAAGAAAGAGCACGACGGGGTAGGTCATGCCAGCGTCGATTGTGGCAGGAGCGAGAAGGCGATACGCGAATGCCTCGTGGGCAGACGCTTCTGCCACGTGCCAATAGACGCGATGATCGTAGGCGTTGGACCCACGACGGGTGGCCGGAGGGCTCATGAGCCGTGCGATTCCAGGAGTTTTCGTGCCTCGTACATGCGTCGCTCGAGGTCATCTTTCTGGAGCGCCTCGCGAACCTTTTTGAATTTCTCGCCATCACTGCTGCCCTGGGCCTGAACGGGCACTTCAAATACGTCCCACTGATCGCTTCGCTGCGTGGCCAGGGGCACGTCGGAGTGGCCAGAAAGCTGCACGTTGGCCATCGGATTGCGACCCCAGGCGTACCGGAAGTGGAGAGGCTTGGCGACGAGCGGGCTGCGAAGCACGACCATCTTTTGGTCCTCGGTCGGCTTTCCGCGGTCGTCCTTGCCCGTGACGAGATACGTCGCTTCGGCTGGCTGGAAATGACGATCCTCGCCAGCGACGGCAAAGCCCTTCATGGCACCGCTGCCGTCGTCCACGGCCCCGACCTGCGTGGTGAACGTGAGCACGAGCGCGCCGTCCTCGGGGACGACCTTCTCAATCTGCGCCGGCTCCCACTGGAGCCTCATGCCGTACTGCGTTGTAAGCGCCCAGCGGGCGATCCGCTCGCCAGCCGGAATCTTGAGCTGCGGGTGATACCACCGGCGATGCAGATCAAAACTGCTTGCGTAGCCGATGTTCTTGTCGCCTGCCTTCTGAAGGTTGAGGAACGTGCGGTATTGCACCTCGCGCAGCTCGGGGCCCACATTCGCCATCATCTCGAGATAGTTGTCGTCAGTCTGGAGCTCACCTTCGGTGCACAGCGAGATGATGCCGAAGGGCAGCGACGGATCGTTGAACGTCTCGCGCCAGCTACGAATCATTTCGGGAAACACTTTTGAGTAGATGCGGATGCCTTTCGAGAACGCAAAGCAGTTGTTGTAGCCCTGGTGGAAGATGGCCCCCTTCACCTCGAGGCCGCGAAGCGGGGCAATAAGGCCCTGGTAGCAGTTCCCCGGGAAGTTGCGGTCGGCCCGCGGGCCGGGGCCCGCGTCGGTGGGCAGCTTCATGTCGGGGGGCACGTCCTTCCCCTGTTTCTTGAGCTGAGCGAGTCGGCCCTCGTACCGGGTGATCGCGTTTTGGAGTTCCTTCGCTGGATCCCAAGCCGCCACCTTCTGGTCCTGCTCGGCGAGCATCTCCTTCACTTCGGGGTCGTCGATACCACGGATTCGGTCGAGCGGAGTCCAGGTTTCGACAGCCGTGCCGCCGACCGACGCGTCAATCAAGCCGATAGGCACGCCGGACGCCATGTGGAGGCGACGGCCAAAGACATAGCCGATGGCCGACATCTCGGCGACGGTGTCGGGCGCGCAGACGTCCCAAAACCCTTTGCGGAAATGTTGCTTCGACCAGTCGCTCCATTCATAGATCCGTGGAAAATTCTGTTTCGCCGCACCAGCGGCCTCTGAAGGCACGGTCATGAGCCGAATCTCGGGATACCTCGCCGACACAATCTCGAGCTGCCCATTCTCAACCTTCGCAATCGGGAACTCCATGTTGCTCTGGCCGCCGAGCACCCACACGTCACCGATGAGGATGTTGTCGAAGCGAAGCTCAGAGGCCTTGCCCTTCACGGTCATCACTATCCCGTCGCGGCTTGCCTCCATCGCCGCAAGCGTGGCTTCCCAACGACCGTCATCTCCCGCCTTCGTGCTCGCAGACTTCTCGCCGATCGTCACGGTGACCGCATCCCCGGCATCCGACCATCCCCATACGCGAATCGGTTTGCTCCGCTGGAGCACCATGTCCGACTGAAACAGGTTGTGAACGATGAGGCCAGGTGCCTTCGCGGGCGTGACGATCAGATCCTCGCCGCGAACCGGCTTGACTGGTGTCTCTGCTGCCGAGGCAATGAGGCTGCACAGGCACACGGCCAACGCAACAGGGAAACAATTCATGGGCATGCTCTGAGGGTGTGTGGGAACCCGCGAGTCTACGCGGCATTTTTCCCACGTGGTAGCATCGCGACCATCGCTCGCTCGCCCGCCAATTCCCGAGGTACTTCCATGCCCCCGCTCGTCCGTTGGCTCGTGGCCCTGGCAATCGTGGCTCCATTGGGAGCCACTCCGGAACAGACTGTCGCCGCCGAAACGTCGCTCAACGTGCCGCCCGAAGGGTTTCGAGCCCTCTTCAACGGCAAGGATCTCGCAGGCTGGCGGGGTATGTCTACCGAGAATCCCTCCAAGCTCAGCGCCAAGAGCGAGGCCGAGAAGGAGGAATTCTTCGCGAGGAATCAGCCGGAGCTCGAGGCCCATTGGAAGGTCGTGGACGGCGTGCTCGTGAACGACGGCGAAGGGCCCTACGCGACCACGATCGACGACTTCGGCGACATCGAGCTCTCGATCGACTACAAGACCGTGCCCAAGGCCGACAGCGGCGTGTACCTTCGGGCCACGCCGCAGGTGCAGATCTGGGACTCCACTGAAACTAAGAAATTCAAGCTCGGCGCCGACACTGGCTCAGGCGGCCTGTGGAACAACAGCCCGGGGGCTCCCGGCAAGAACCCGCTCGCGCTCGCCGACAAACCTTTTGGTGAGTGGAACCATCTGCGGATCGTGCAGGTGGGCGCCCGCACGAGTGTGTGGCTCAACGACACGCTCGTCGTCGATCACGCAGTCATGGAGAACTACTGGGACCGCAAGAAGCCGCTTCTCCGCCGTGGCCCGATCCAGCTCCAGACTCACGGCGGCGAGATCGCCTGGCGAAATGTTTTTGTGCGCGAGATCGGGAGCGACGAGGCCAATGCGTGGCTTCGCGAGCGGTCGGGCGATGGTTTTGAAGCGGTCTTCAACGGCACCGATTTCGCCGGATGGAAGGGGCCGCTCGAGAACTACGAGATCATTGATGGTGCCGTCCGCTGTAAGGCCGGGAAGGGGGGCACGATCCACACCGAGAAGGAATACGCCGACTTTGCAGTGCGGTTCGAGTTCAAGCTGCCCCCAGGTGGCAACAACGGGCTTGCGATTCGCTATCCCGGCGAGGGAGATACGGCGTATGTCGGGATGTGCGAGCTCCAGGTCCTCGACTCGGAGCATCCCAAATACGCGAAGCTCGACGCCCGGCAGTTCCACGGTTCGGCCTACGGCATCGCAGCAGCCGAGCGGGGCTACCTTCGGCCGACAGGTGAATGGAATTGTGAAGTGGTCACCGTGAAGGGCAGCCGGATCACGGTTGAGCTCAACGGCTCCGTGATCCTCGATGCCGACGTCGCCGACGTAAAGGACCTCATGGCCGGCAAAGCCCACCCGGGCCTCACCCGCCCAAGCGGCTATTTCGGTCTCGCCGGCCACGACGACCCGGTCGAGTTTCGCGCCATCGCGATCAAGCCGATGGAGTGAGCATCGCGGCGATGCGGCGGCCGGGGGCGGTCATTGCGAGCTTTGCGAGGGCCGCGAGCGTGACGAGTCGGCGGCCTGGGCCGGTAACTGGAGCGCGTGATACTCGCCGCTCCACGACACGGCACGCGATCCGGTGGTGCGTGACGGTGTAGGCAACCTCGCCCAGCCTGCGATCGCCGGCAGCCCGCGCTTCGCCCCGCTTCGCCCGTGGAAAATCCCAGAGGCCTTCCCACCACTCGCCAGCCGCTCGCTTTTCCACCACGACGCGGTCGCCGTGCCGAATCACAAGGGCCGTCTCGCGAATCTGCTTCGTGGATCGTGGCTTCGGCATCACCGGAATGGTTGTCGTTGCGCTCGTTTGAAACGCGACGCAAAGGCCAGCCAGCGGGCAGCGACCACAGGCGGGCCGCTCCGGCAAACATACAATCGCCCCAAGCTCCATCAGCGCCTGATTGAAAATGCCTGGCTCGCGCGCGGGCACAAGCGCGGCGGCGATCTGCCAGAGCGGTTCATCGCCGGCACCGCCCACCGGCTTCGCATGGCCCACGAGCCTGGCAATCACACGGCGGGTGTTGGCCTCAATGATCGGCTCGGCAATCCCAAAGGCGATCGAGGCTATCGCACCTGCGGTGTAGCGGCCGATCCCGGGAAGCTGTTGCAGCTCGGCAGCCGTCCTCGGAAACTCGCCATCATGATCGCGGACGATTTGGCGTGCCGCCTCATGGAGTTGCCGCGCGCGACGGTAGTAGCCGAGCCCCTCCCAGTGCTTGAGCACATCCTGCTCGGGGGCTTTGACGAGCGCCGCAACCGTCGGGAACCGCGTCATGAACCGCGAGAAAAACTCCTTTACCCGCTCGACCTGCGTCTGCTGGAGCATGATCTCGCTCACCCAGACGCGGTACGGATCCTGATTCGCTCGCCAGGGCAGATCGCGGCGATGCCGTCGATACCAGGCCAGAAGCGGCCGCGCGACGGCTGCCGACGAGAGATCGCCATTGCGGCGGCTCGGCCTGGGAGCTGCACGATTCATCGGCGGCCCTTGAAAACGACCATGCCCTCGGCTCCAACAGTTCTCGTGGATCGCGGCAGTGTAGCCGCGGCTGCCTCCCGACTCGCAGACCCCGCGGTGCGATGAGCCCGTCCGACGAACCATCTTCAGAGCATCCCTCGCGGCGACCATCCGGTGGCGGGGCTCCGGGCAAGCGTCCCCGCGGCAAGAGTGGCCCGGGGAGCGACAAGATCACCGTGGTGCGCCGCGAGTCGGCCGGCAGCATCGCGTGGGAGATCGTGCAGCCGCGGTGTGCTCGTCGGCGGCGGGAAGACATCGAAGAGGTGGAGGCGATGATCGCGGCCGGAGAACCGGAGATCGCGAGAGAGGAGCTTGTGTGGCTGCTTTCGGAGTGTCCGGATTTTCTCGAGGCACATGTGCAACTGGGGCTCATCGCGCTCGAGGACGGCGATGCAAAGCTCGCCCGCGGCCATTTTGGGCGAGCCTATGAGCTGTGTCTCAGAGCCCTCGAGGCCGCTGGCAACCCGCCACCAAAACCGATGCCCCATGCGATCCCGGGCAATCAACCTTTCTTCGAGGCCGCCAAGGGGCTTGTCCATTGCCTCATGGAAACCGGTCGCCAGAAGACGGCCATCGATATCTGTCGCCGCATCGCGCCGCTCGACCCTGCCGACCCGCTCGGAATTCAGAAGCTCGCGGCACGGTCGTGATGGGGCGCCGGAGGCTGCATGATGCCGTATCATGCCGGGCTCGCCGCTAGCCAGTGCGGCCGTAGGAGCCCTTGGGGAGAAGCCGATGTGTTTCCGAAGTATCGCCGTCACCTGTGTCGCCATCTTCACCGTTGCCACGACGGCGTTCGCCGAGCCGCCCACAACCGACGAGCCGATGACGGCCCGCAAGGCCGCCGCCACGATTCGACTCTGGGACGGTGCTGCGCCGGGAGCCCTCGGTGAGGCCGACCACGACATCCCCACGATCACCTGGTGGCCCGCGCGGGACTCGGCTGGTGCCACCGCGGCGCTCGTTGTCTGTCCTGGCGGTGGCTACGGCGCGCTTGCCGACCACGAGGGCACCGACTTCGCCCGCTGGCTCAACGCCCAGGGCATCTCGGCGTTTGTCCTCCGCTACCGGCTCGGCAGCAAGGGCTACCGTCATCCGGTGATGCTCGGCGACGTCCAGCGGGCGATCAGGCTCGTGCGTCACGATGCCGCGAAGTTCGAAGTCGATCCTCATCGCGTGGGCGTGATCGGCTCATCGGCTGGCGGTCACCTCGCGCTCACCGCCTGCCTCAAGGGGGATGACGGCGATGCGAAGGCCGACGATCCGGTGGAGCGACAATTGTCGCGGCCAGACCTCGGCGTGCTCTGCTACCCGGTGGTGAGCATGATGCCCGAGAACACCCACGGCGGCTCTCGAAAAAACCTCCTCGGTGACGCGCCAACCGACGAGATCTCTCGGGAGCTCTCCGGCGAATTGGCCGTCCATGCCGGCGTGCCGCCGCTCTTCATCTGGCACACGTTCGAGGACCAGGCTGTGAAGCTCGAACCGATTCTCGAGATGGGCATCAAGCTCAAGAAGCTGGGGCGGCCCTACGAGCTGCATGTCTACGAGACGGGGCGGCACGGGCTCGGCCTCGGAGTGCGACCCTACGATGGCACCAAGACGCTCCATCCCTGGACAGCCGAATGCGAGCGGTGGCTCGGTAGTCACGGATTTTGAGACACCCTCCCATGACACCGCCGCGATTCATCGTGCTTGATGGCATGGACGGTGCGGGCAAGTCGTCGCAGCTCGTGGCCCTCACCGACTGGATCAGGGCCTGCGGCCATGAGGTGGTCACCTGCCGTGATCCGGGCTCGACCGGTGTTGGCGACGCGATCAGGGCGATCTTGCTTGACCGCCGGGATCTCGAGCTGGATGCCACGGCCGAGATGTTCCTCTATATGGCTGCGCGGGCCCAGCTGGTGGCGGAGGTGGTGCGGCCGGCGCTCGCCCGCGGTGCGTGGGTCGTCTCCGACCGGTTTCTGCTATCGAACGTCGTCTACCAGGGGCATGGCGGTGGACTTCTGCCTGAGACGATCTGGCAGGTGGGTCAGATCGCCACCGGGGGCCTCGCGCCCGATCTCGTACTCGTGCTGGACGTCGACCTCGACACCGCGGCCCGCCGAATGAATCGTCCACTCGACAAGATGGAAGACCGCGGCGACGACTACCGATCTCGTCTCCGGGCTGGCTATCTCCACGAAGCCGCCGCGAATTTCGAGAGGGTGTGTGTGGTCGACGCCAATGGCTCACCGACTGCGGTAACCGATGCGATTCGCGAAGCCATCACCAAACAATTTCCTGAGCTTGCGTCGGCAGAGAGGGTGTGATCCATGGCCTGGCAGGGCATCGAAGGGCACGACGACGTGGCGGCGCGGTTCATCGCGGCCGAAGCGGGCGGGCGTATTGCCGGGTCCTATCTCTTCACCGGTCCGCCGGGCGTGGGCAAGGGAGCCTTTGCCAAGGCGCTCGCGCGGGCGATTGTGTGTCGCGAACCGGGACCAGGGCTAACGGCCTGTGGTCGCTGTAGCTCCTGCGTGCAGGCGGCAGCGGGGAGCAATCCCGATATCGACATCGTCTCCAAGCCTGCTGATAAATCCACGATCCCGCTCGACACGTTCATCGGCGATGCGGCCCACCGGATGCGGGAAGGGCTGTGCTGGCGGATCTTGCTTCAGCCGGCCGTCGGCACTCGCAAAGTAGCGATCGTTCTGGATGCCGACTATCTCGCGGAAGAGGCGGCGAACTGTCTGCTCAAGACGCTCGAAGAGCCGCCGCCCGGCGCAGTCATCATTCTCGTGGGCACGGGGCCCGAGCGGCAGTTGCCGACGATCCGTTCGCGGTGCCAGCTCATTCGTTTTGGGCCGATCGCCACCGAGACCGTGCGTCGGTTGGTCGCCGACGAGCTCGCGCGTGAAGGGGACGAGACCGATCCCGCGACGATTGCCGTAGCGGCGGCCGCTTCGGGAGGCAGCATCGACCGCGCGCGGCTCATGCTCGACCCGGAGATGGGGGCGTTTCGCGAGCGGCTCATCGGCTTGCTCGCGCGGCGACCGCTGCCGGGCGTCGAACTTGCTCGTGAAGTGAACGCGCTGGTCGAGGCTGCTGGCAAAGATGCCCCGCCACGACGGGCCAGGCTCACGGCTGTGCTCACCGCGGCGGTCGAGTTTTTTCGTGCGGCGGTGCGGCATGCGGCGGCAGGCGAGCAGCCACGCGATGCAGCCTTGGCCCGTGGTGTCGTCCAGTGGGCCGCAGACCCGGAAGAAGCGGCGACCGCACTCGAGCAGACCCTCGACGCGCTCAGTGCGATCGACCGCAACGCCCACCTCCCCACGCTTGTCGATGCGTGGACGGCGGTGCTCGAAGCACCGCGTCTTGCCCTGTCTCCCTGAGGCCTCGGGCCATCTGCCCAGGTTGCCTCGTTGCCCTGGTTCCCTCGGCCCGGCTGGCCCGAGGGTGCTCAGCCTGGAAGACCCTGCGGGCAACCGGCAAACAGATCGATTCTGCCGGTCGTGCGTGTCGATCCACGGGTGAGGGTTAGCGGGTGAGGGTTAGCGGGTGGTGTCGCGTCCCGCGGACGCACCGGCGGACGGCAAAAAATGTTCGGGAACACACGCCACAACGTGGGCAAGCGAGGCGCGGCCATCCTTGTGGCCGCATTCGTGGCTGGCATGGCCGCCGCGATCGGAGACTCTCTCAACCCGTCGTCATGGACGGTGGACGAGCCCTTCTTCGGGTTGCGCGGCGATGGCCTCGTCGCGCCCGCGGTGGATCAGTCGCCGGTCGAGGCCGTCGCCGTCATTCACTCGCCCGCCGCTCCGTTACCGGTCGCCTCGCCTGCGGTTCCGCCTGAGCCCCCGCGAGCGCCGGCCTTGCCGTCAGCACCGCGTGCGGCCGCCGTGCCGAAACTCGCGGCGGGGCCGAGTGAGCTGATCGCGCAGCCAGTCGTTCAGCGGGTCCCGCAGCCGGCGAAAGTGGCCGAGCCGACGCTTGCAGCCGCTCCGCTGCTCGTGAGACCCTCGCGGTTTCCGCCTCCGCGGGCGCTGGTGCGAATCGAGCCGATTCGGTCGGTGCAGTTTGTCCCTACGCGCGAGAAGCGGTTGACTCCACCGCTTGTCTCCGTCGCCGACGAGCAACCGCCTGCCGACGAGCGGGTCAGCGAAGCGGTCGTGACCGACGCGCCCATCCTTCAGGCAGCCCCCGCCGCGCCGCTTCCGGGAGCCACGTGGAGCGATCCCGACCGAGTCAACTGGGTGGACGAAGGAGCGGCACAGCCACAAGCCGCGCGGGTTCCATCCACGGGGCGAGTGCTCGAGCGCATCACCGAACGTCTTACCGAAGATCGTGGTGAACCTCAGGCGACACAGCCGCAGCAGCGATCGCCTGTCATCCTTGGCGATCGGCTTCGCAGCCGTCTGCGCGGTGAGGGTCGGCTCGCTCGCGGTCTAGCGGGTCCGCGGCCCGGGAACTCCAGCGAGTCGGCCGTGAGCGACGGCTGGCCGACGCCCGTGCAGCTTCTCAACGACCTCGAAGGGCTTGCCGCATCGCGCGGCGCAGACTCGCGCGGAGTCATTGCAGGCTGGGCGAATGACACGCTCGACGTCATGCAGGCCACGCTCGACACCGCCGGCCCTGCCGACCCACTCGCAGGTGATCCGCTCCTCGCGCTCGGTGAACGGGTGGCCGCGGGCATGGCGGTCGCCGACGAAGGCGTGCCCCCCGCCATGGCCTCGCAGACGCGCCGCGCGGCCCTGGCCGTGGCTCGCCGAGTCGCCGTGTGGCGGGCCGCCGCCGCCTGGTGCACTGAACGGGGTAGCGACGCTGGCCCCCAGGGTGTTGAGATTGCGATGCCTGTGGCGGCTCATCGGATTCACGAACAGGCTCAAAGCCTGCTTGCGTGTCTCGAACGGTACGAGACATCGTCTTTGGCAGTTGATGCCGCGACCGTGCGTGCGGCGCTCGTGTCTATTGCCCAGAGCAGTTCGCCGACGGCCGTCGCACTCGCCCGCGCCGTATCCGACCATTACCACGCGGCGAATGTTCGCGTGGCAGTGCATCGCGACTTCGTCTCGCGGATGCTGCCCGAGTCCACCGTGACGAGCAGTCCGGTGCAGGACTTTGTCCTGGGGCACCCTGTGCGGGGCCGGAGCACGGTCGAGCAATCGGTATCGATGCGGTTTGTGCCGCATCCCACGGAGATCCGCATGGAGCTCGTGGTCAATGGCGAGGTGGACTCACGGACGGTGACGGCCTCGGGTCCAGTCGCAATTCATTCGAAGGGCCAGGCCACGTTCAGCGTTCACAAGCCGATCACGGTGACACCTTCCGGTCTCGCGTTCGGCGCCGCTCGCGGCACGGCTTTGAGCCGCGCCCAGTTGGCCTCGATCGAGACGAGCTTCGACAAAGTACCAATCATGGCTCAATTTGTTCGCTCAATCGCGAAGAGCCAGCATGATAGCGCGAGGCAGGAGGCCAACCGCGAGGTGAGTAACAAGGTCTTGGGGCGTGCCTGCCGGCAGGTCGATCAGGAGTCGGAGCCGAAGCTCGGCGACATGGCCGAACGCATTCGCGAGTCGCTCTGGCGGCCGCTGGTCACGCTCGGGCTCGAGCCGACCCCGGTGGCGCTTGAGACAACCGAAGATATCGCCAGCGCGCGGTTGCGGCTCGCGGCCGCGACGCAGCTTGCCGCCCACACCCCGCGTCCGCGGGCACCGGCCGACGCGCTCGTGAGCTTTCAGGCGCATGAGACGGTGGCCAACAATGCCATCGGGCAGTTTGGGTTTGCGGGCCAGCGGCTGGAGTTGCCGCAGCTTGCGAGGCTTGTGTGTGAACGGCTGGGGATCGATCCGCAAGTGCCCGATGATCTGCCGGACGATGTTGCCGTGACGTTTGCCAGCCAGGAGCCGCTGCGGGTGGAGTGTCGCGACGGCCTCATACATATCCGCGTATCCCTCGAAGCCTTCGAGTATGGGCGGCGAAAGTGGTACGACATCGTGGCGAAGGTGGCGTATCGACCGGTGGTGAAAGGCCCGCAGGTGTTTCTCGAGCGCGAGGGGCCGGTGCAGATTGGCGGGCCTGGGCACGAGGGTCGTCTGGAGATTGGCCTGCGGACGGTCTTCGGCAAAATCTTTGCGAAGGAGCGGCATGTGCCGCTGGTGCCTGTGAAGGTGATCGACAATCCTCGGCTGGTGGGTTTGCGGGCGGTGCAGGCGGTGGCCACTGATGGCTGGCTTGCGATCGCGCTCGCCGACGCGCTGCCGAGCGCCACCGGAAGAGACGTGACGGCCGAGCCCGCTGCGCCGTCACCGACGGCGTCGAACCCGTCTCCGTCGTCCACGCCCGACCGCCGCTTCCTCCGCAGGTAGCACGCGGGGTTGCTGCGAGTTGGGGGTAGTCGCGGCTCGGGGTAGCCCGTGCCGTGGAGCCGGACGTTCGCTACGGCCATCCTGGCAATCCTGTTCGGCACGGTTGATGCAGGGGGTTCCGA
>Ga0163153_10002679_pt1 | contig 25267 bp, 26 predicted proteins | sample OliLakLV19MP6IB1_FD_148629 | JGI IMG/M metagenome (GOLD analysis project Ga0163153, IMG submission 148629) | Freshwater microbial mat bacterial communities from Lake Vanda, McMurdo Dry Valleys, Antarctica - Oligotrophic Lake LV.19.MP6.IB-1 | ecosystem: Environmental > Aquatic > Freshwater >...
CCATCGATTGGTAGTCACACAGGCCCGCGTAACGCCGGTCGCCACGCATGCGCCATGTCGTCGCCTGCAGCGCCAGCGCGTACTGGTTGTGGGGCAACGACTTCACGATCGACTCGGCGGTGGCATCGGCCTCCTCGATGCGCCCGGCGGCGAGAAGCGCCTCACAGGACGTGATCAGGTCCGGCGGCGAGTTCGCCGGGGCCAGCTGCGAGGCGCGCTGGGCCAGCGCCATCGCGAGCGGCGTGTCGTCGAGATCGAGGCACAGGTGTGAAGCCTGCCGCAGCAAGGCGCCGTCCCGCGGCACCTGGGCCATGCCCGCTTGCGCCGCTTCAAGCGCGGCCCGCGCGTCCCCCGCGAACTCGAGCACGATCGAGTGGATCAGGTGCAGCGAGGGATCCTTCGGGGCCGCGGCCAACGCCGCCTGCAGCGGCGCCAGCGCCACGCGCGCATCGGCGCTGCGCATCCACAGCAGCTGGGCGAGGTCGCGATGGGCGTCGGCGTACGCGGGGCGCAACGCGATGGCCTCCTCGAAGCCGCGCTGCGCCTCTTCCAGGCGCCGCTGCCCCTGGAGGGCGCGGGCGAGGACGAGGCGGGTTTCGGGTGCGGCGATGCCGAGCTCGATGGCACGGCGTGCGGCGGCTTCGGCCTGCGTGAGGCGTCCAAGGTCGCCTTCGGCGGAGGCGAGGTTATGCCAGGCGACGCGGTCGAGGGGATTGCGGGCGACGGTGCCGCGAAAGCGTTCGGCGTCCTGGGCGCGAGTAGTCACGCCACCGATTCTGCCTCAAGTCTCGTCATCGGCCCGCGCGAGAAGCTGGTGCCGATCGAGGGGAACGCCACGATGGCGCTCTGGCGCCAGCGGCCCTTCGCGGCAATGGCGCGTAATGCGCCCGGTGCCGCGGACTTCTTCAGCATCCCCGCCAACCGCGTGGTGGAACTGGGGTCCCGGGTGGAGATTAGTCGCGGTAGCCGGGCAGCTCGCGATCGCAGACCCGCATCATCGCCTCGAGGAAGAGGCGCTCGCGCTCCTCGCGCGAGTGGGTCTCGAGGGCGGCGGGGGCCAGCACGGCGTCCACGATTTCCTCCGACAACACCTCGAGGGGCTTGCCCGTGGAAAGTGCCAGGATCTGCGTGCGGCACACACGCTCCAGCGTGTAGAGGCGGCGATAGGCCTGCGCCACGGTTTCGCCGGTGACGAGCACGCCATGGTTCTTCATGAAAACAATCGGCTTGTCCCCCATGAGCGCGGCGAGGCGTTGGCCTTCGTCGAGCGTATCGGCGGTGCCGGCGTAGTGGTCGTCGTAGGCGATGTCCTTCGCCATGAAAGCCGCCGTCTGGTTGGCCGCGAGCAGGCGGTTGTCCTTGAGCATGTTGAGCGCCACGGCCCACGTCTGGTGGGTGTGCATCACCACCCTGGCGCCGGCAATGCGGTGGATCGGCGCGTGGATGCAATAGGCCGAGAGCTCGACGATGCCTTCGCCTTCGAGCGTGCGGCCCGTTTCGTCGAATTGCACCATGTGGCTCGCGCAGGCTTCCGACCAGTGGAAGCCGAACGGCAGGATGAGGAAGCGGTCGGTGTAGCCGGGCACCGTCACCGTGAAGTGGTTGTCGATGCCTTCCTCGAGGTCGTGGATCGTCGCGAGGCGGTGCGCGGCGGCGAGCTGGACCTTCGCCTGCGTGACGAGGTCGGTTGCGCGGGAAGCGGGGAGGTTGTGGACTGTCATGGCGTTATCGTACTCCGGCTGGTTGGCGGGAGATGGCCAAGGTTGGGGCGCTGATTTTTCAACACAGAGGACACAGAGGTACACAGAGGAAAGCCAGAGCAAACTGGAAATATGTCGTGCCCGTCGCATTGAGCACGAAGCAATCAGCCATATGCCTTACCCGCTTTCCTCTGTGTCCTCTGTGTTGAAAAATCAGCGCCCCAAACTTGCTCGCCGCTTCAGGTTATCGGCGCGGGGTTGAACAGCGTGAGCGAATTGGCGAGTTTCCAATGTTCTGCCCAGGTCTTCTTCCGGCCGCTGGCGACTTCCAGCATCAACCGGAACATCTCCCAGCCCACTTCCTCGATGGTGGCGGTTCCGTCGGCGATGCGCCCGGCGTTGACGTCCATGAGGTCGTGCCAGCGGCGCGCGAGGTCGGTTCGTGTGGCGACCTTGATGACCGGCACTTCGGCCAGCCCATAGGGTGTCCCGCGGCCGGTGGTGAAGACGTGCAGGTTGATGCCGGCGGCCACTTGCAGCGTGCCGCAGATGAAATCGCTCGCCGGCGTGGCGGCGTAGACGAGGCCGCCCTTGATGCCGCGGTCGCGCAGGGATTCGCCGGGCGAAAGCACCCCGCTGATGGGCGCGGTGCCGCTCTTGATGATGGAGCCCATCGCCTTCTCGACGATGTTCGACAGGCCGCCCTTCTTGTTGCCGGGCGAGGTGTTCGCGCTGCGATCGGCGCCGCCGCGGCCGAGGTAGGCGTCGTACCAGGCCATCTCCCGGATCATCGATTCGGCGACTTCCGGGGTCGAGGCGCGCGCGGTGAGCTGGTCGATGCCGTCGCGCACCTCCGTCACCTCGGAGAACATCACCGTGGCGCCCGCGCGAACCAGCAGGTCGCTGCAGAAGCCCACGGCAGGATTGGCGGTCACGCCGCTGAAGGCGTCGCTGCCGCCGCACTGCACGCCGACCACGAGCGCGCTCGCGGGCACCGTCTCGCGGCGCCGCTGGTCGAGCCGCGCGAGGTGCACCTCGGCATTTTCGACGATCGAATCGATCATCGACATGAAGCCGACATGCGCGGGGTCCTGCAGCACCACGGTGTCGGGCGAGCCGTTGGCCTGCACCGCCACGCTGATGGGCAACGATCCCGCAGGCAGCAGCCGGCCCGGCTGCAGCTTCTCGCAGCCCAGGCTCACCACCATCACCTCGTTGCCGAAGTTGGGGTTGAGCGTGATGTTGCGCAGCGTGCGGATCGGCACCTTCGCATCCGGCGCATCGATGGCGACGCCGCAGCCGTAGGCGTGCTCGAGGCCGACGACGTCATCCACGTTCGGGTACTTCGCCAGCAGCTCGGCCTTGATGCGGCGCACGGCGAAATCCACCACGCTCGATACACATTGCACCGTTTCGGTGATGGCCAGGATGTTGCGCGTGCCCACCGTGCCATCGGCGTTGCGATACCCCTCGAAGGTGTGGCCCTCGAGCGGCGCGAGCGCGGGCGGGCGCACTGTTGCGATCGGCAGCCCTTCGAGCGACCGCACGGGCGGCGTTTCCAGCGTGGACTCGTTGACCCAGCCGCCGGCGGGGATCGCCCGCGCGGCGCGCCCGATCACGACGTTGTAGCGCAGCACCGGATCGCCCGCGGCGAAGTCCTTCAGCGCCACCTTGTGGCCCTGCGGCACGTTCTCGACCAGCGTGAGGCCATCGGGAAATACCGATCCCGCGCGCAGGTCGCTCGCCACGATCGCGACGTTGTCGCGTTCGTGCATGCGGATGTAATGCGGCGACCGGCTCATGCGGCGATGGTGGCCCGGTCGACGGTCCAGGCGCGCGCCTGGCCGCTGAGGCTGAAGCCGATGCCGGGCCTCGTGGGCACCATCGCCCGGCCATTGCGCATCTCCAGGCGCTCGTTGAAAAGCGGCTCGAGCCAGTCGAAGTGCTCGAGCCAGGGTTCGCGGGGATAGGTGGCGGCGAGGTGCACGTGGATCTCCATCGCGAAATGCGGCGCGAGCGCGAGTCCCTTGCGATCGGCCAGTGCCAGGATGCGCAGGAACTGCGTGACGCCGCCCACGCGCGGGCAATCGGGCTGGATGAAATCGCAGGCGCCGGCCTCGATCAGCTGCGCGTGTTCGTTGTAGCTGGTGAGCATCTCGCCCGTGGCGATAGGCGCGTCGACGGCGACCGCGAGCGCCGCGTGGCCCTCGTGGTCGTAGGCATCAAGCGGCTCCTCGATCCAGGCCAGGTTGAACGGCTCGAAGGCGCGGCACATGCGCATGGCGCCGGCGCGGTCCCATTGCTGGTTGGCGTCAACCATCAGCGGGAAGGTTTCGCCCAGGTGCTTGCGCACGGCACCCACACGTTTCATGTCCTCGGCCGCATCGGGATGCCCCACCTTGAGCTTGATGCCGCCGATGCCGCTTTCACGCGCCTTCGTGACGTTCTCGAGCACTTGCGGCAGGGGCGTCGAAAGGAACCCGCCGGAGGTGTTGTAGCACTGCACAGAGTCACGGTGGGCGCCGATGAGCTTGGCGAGCGGCAGGCCCGCGCGCCGCGCCTTCATGTCCCAGAGAGCGAGGTCGAAGGGCGAGATCGCCTGCACCGCCATGCCGCTGCGCCCCATGGAGGCGCCGGCCCACAGCAGCTTGTCGAAGATCTTCTGGATGTCGCTGGGATCCTCGCCGATGAGGTTGGAGGCGATCTCCTTCGCGTGGGCGTACATGCCGGGACCGCCCGCGCGCTTGGAGTAGCCGAAGCCGATGCCGGTGGCGCCGTCGCCCGAGGTGATCTCGGCGAATACAAAGGCCACCTCCGTGAGCGGTTTCTGGCGCCCGGTGAGCACCTTGGCGTCGCTGATGGGAGTGGCGAGCGGAAGGAATGCGAGCGAAAGCTCGACACGCTCGATGCGGTCTGCGGTCATGGGCTGCAGTTTAGCGCGGGGAAAGGCGATAAGATTCACCGGATGAAAAAGCCCGAAGAGCTTAGAAGCCATCGGTGGTTCGGCAAGGAATCCATGCGGACCTTCAACCATCGATCCCGCATGGCGCAGATCGGCTGGCAGCCCGACGACTATCGCGGCAAGCCGGTGATCGCCATCCTCAACACCTGGAGCGACATCAACCCCTGTCATACCCATTTCAAGCAGCGCGTGGAAGAGATCAAGCGCGGCGTCTGGCAGGCGGGTGGCTTCCCGCTCGAGATGCCCGCGATCTCGCTGGCCGAGCCGTTCCAGAAGCCCAGCCCGCTCATGTATCGCAACCTCCTCGCGATGGAGGCGGAGGAGCTGCTGCGCTCCTACCCGTGCGACGGCGCGGTCTTGATGGGCGGCTGCGACAAGACCACGCCCGGCCTGATCATGGGCGCAACTTCCATGGGCATCCCGTTCATCTACATGCCCGCGGGCCCGATGCTGCGCGGCAATGCCTCGGGCAAGGTGCTCGGATCGGGCAGCGACCTCTGGAAGGGATGGGCGGACCTGCGCGCCGGAGCCATCGACGCGGTCGAATGGGACGACGTCATCTCGGGCATCGCGCGCTCGCCGGGCCACTGCATGACCATGGGCACCGCCTCGACGATGACCAGCGCCGCGGAAGCGCTGGGCCTCACGTTGCCCGGCGCTGCATCGATCCCCGCGCCCGATTCGCGCCACGCGCAGATGGCGAGCGCAACCGGCAAGCGCATCGTCGAAATGGTGTGGGAAGACCTCACGCCGGCGAAGATCCTCACCAACGACGCGTTCGACAATGCGGTCACCACGGTGCTTTCGCTCGGCGGATCGACCAACGCGTTGGTGCACCTCATCGCGATGGCGCGCCGCGCCGGCTCCACGCTCGACCTCGACCGCTTCGACGAACTCGCGCGCGCCACGCCGCTGGTGGCCAACATCCGGCCGGCAGGCAAGTACCTGATGGAGGATTTCTACTACGCCGGGGGCCTGCGCGCCCTGATGGAGTCGGTGCGCGCAAGCCTGCATGTCGATGCCATGACGGTGAACGGCAGGACGATCGGCGAAAACATCGCCGGGGCGCGCATCTTCGATGACGACGTGATCCTGCCGGCGGCAAAGGCGCTCTATCGCGACGGAAGCCTGGCGGTGCTGCGCGGCAACCTCTGTCCCGACGGCGCGGTGATCAAGCCCGCGGCGGCGCAACCGCACCTGCACCGGCACAAGGGGCGCGCGGTGGTGTTCGAGGATTACCCGGACCTGCATGCGCGCATCGACGATCCCGACCTCGATGTCGACGAAACCTGTGTGCTGGTGCTGAAAAACGCGGGTCCGCTGGGCGGGCCCGGCATGCCCGAATGGGGCCAGCTGCCGATCCCGAAGAAGCTGCTGCAGAAAGGGGTGCGCGACATGCTGCGCATCTCCGACTGCCGCATGAGCGGCACGAGCTACGGGGCGTGTGTGCTGCACGTCGCGCCCGAATCGTTTGTCGGCGGCCCGCTCGCGCTGGTGCGTAGCGGCGACATGATCGAGATCGACATCCCCGCGCGCAAGCTCGACATGCTGGTGTCCGAAGCAGAGCTGGCACGCCGCCGCGCGGCCTGGACGCCGCCGCAACCGCGTTATGCGCGCGGCTATGGCGCCATCTTCGCGCAGCACGTGACGCAGGCGAACGAGGGTTGTGATTTCGCCGTCCTCGCCAGCCGCAGCCCCATCCCCGAACCCGAAATCTTCTAGGGACCCGCATGGCCATCCGCATCGATGCAACGAGGACACACGCATGAGCGATACACAATCCGCAATACGCCGCGACTTCGAACGCGTCGGCCCAGAAATCGTCCGCGAGGCGGCGCAATACCAGGCCGCGATCCTGGCAGACGTCGCCGGCCGCCGCGGCACTCTGCACGGACGCATCGCCGCGCTCATGCCCGGGATGAAGCTGGCGGGCCCCGCGCTCACGGTGGAAGTGCGTGCCGGCGACAACCTGATGATCCATGCCGCGATGACGCTGGCGCGGCCCGGCGACATCCTGGTGATCGACGGCAAGGGCGACCAGGCCTGCGCGCTGATGGGCGCGCTCATGATCAATGCGTGCAAGGTGCTGCAGCTGGGGGGCGTGGTGATCGACGCGGCGGTGCGCGACACGCTCGAGCTGCGCGAGCTGGGTTTCCCGGTGTTCGCGGTGGGTGCGAACCCCAATGGCCCGACCAAGTTCGTGCCCGGGCGCATCAACTGGCCGGTTTCGTGCGGCGGGATCTCGGTGAATCCAGGCGACCTGGTGGTGGGCGATGCGGACGGCGTCGTGGTGATCGAGCGCGAAAAGGCGGCCGCGATGTTGCCGCTGGCCGCGAAGAAGGTGGCCGACGAGGACCAGCGCATGGCCGACATCCGGGCCCATCGCGAGATGACTCCCGATTGGCTGGACGGCGCGCTTCGAGCCGCCGGCGTTAGACTGCCTGACAACCCGTAAGGACAACCCCATGCCCGCACCCGGAGAGGCACCGAAGCAGGACAACAAGGCCGGACCCAAGGCGGCGCAGTCGGCAGCGGAGCTGATGGTCCGGTGCCTGGAAAATGAAGGCGTCCAGTTCATCTTCGGCATCCCCGGCGAAGAAAACATCGACGTCATGGACGCGCTGCTTTCCAGCCCGATCAAGTTCGTCACCTGCCACCACGAACAGGGCGCGGCCTTCATGGCGGACGTCTACGGACGCCTCACCGGGAAGGCCGGGGTCTGCATGTCGACTCTCGGTCCCGGCGCCACCAACCTCATCACCGGGGTGGCCGACGCAAACATGGACCGCGCGCCGATCGTGGCCATCGCGGGGCAGGGCGCAACCACGCGCCTGCACAAGGAAAGCCACCAGATTCTTGATCTGGTCAATCTTTTCAAGCCGATCACCAAATACAGCGCACAGATCCTCGATCCCGGCATCGTGCCCGAGATCGTGCGCAAGGCTTTCAAGGTGGCCCAGACCGAAAAGCCCGGTGGCGCCTTCATCGACTTCCCGGAAAACATCGCCGAGATGAAGGTCGACAAGAGCCCCATTCCGGTGCAGACCGCCTATTCGCCCGCACCGCTGCCGGCCAAGGTCGAGTTCGCCGCCAAACTCATCAACGAGGCCAGGAACCCGATCATCCTCGCGGGCAACGGCGTGATCCGTCAGGAGGCGGCCGAAGCGCTGGTGGAATTCGCCACCAGGACCCGCATCCCGGTGGCCAACACCTTCATGGCCAAAGGCGTGATGCCGTTCTCGAACGAGCTCTGCCTCGGCACCATCGGCCTCAAGGCGCGCGACCTGCCGTGGTTCGCCTTCGAGAAGGCCGACGTGGTGATCTGCGTCGGCTACGACATGGTCGAATACCACCCGGACATGTGGAACCCGGACAACGACAAGACCATCATCCACATCGACGCGCAGCCGGCCGAAGTCGACGCCAACTACATCGTGCGCGTGGGTGTGCTGGGCGACATCGCGCTTTCGCTGCGCGAGATCGCCGCCATCGCCACGCCGCGCGCCACGGTGGGGTTCCGCGACGTGCGCCGGAAAATCGCCGACGACCGCGCCGAATATTCGAAGGACGCGGGTTTTCCGGTGAAGCCGCAGAAAATTGTCTGGGACGTGCGCGAATGCCTGGGGCCGGAGGACATCGCCATCTCGGATGTGGGCGCGCACAAGATGTGGATGAGCCGCATGTACCGCGCCGAACGGCCCAATACCTGCATCATCTCCAACGGCTTCGCGTCCATGGGCATCGCGGTGCCGGGCGCCATCGCCGCGAAGCTGGCGTATCCCGACAAGAAGGTGATGGCGGTCACGGGTGACGCCGGCTTCATGATGAATTCCCAGGAGATCGAGACCGCGATGCGCATGAAGACGCCGTTCGTGATCCTGATCTGGAACGATTCCGAATACGGCCTGATCACCTGGCACCAGCTGCGTCATTTCGGCCGGCCGAGCCACATCGAGTTCAAGAACCCCGATTTCGTGAAATACGCGGAGAGCTTCGGCGCCAAGGGCTACCGCATCAAGCGATCCGAAGACCTCGCGCCGACCATCACGCGGGCCTTTGCCGACAACACCGTGGTGATCATCGATTGCCCGGTCGACTACACCGAGAACATGAAGCTCACCGCGCGTCTCCAGGCCCTGGCCGCGCCGTCCAATTCCACCGTCCCGGAGAAAATCATTTGAAGGTTCGCGCCGCGGTACTCAATGCCATGGGGGCGCAACACCCCTACGCCACGTCAAGGCCTCTCACGATCGAGACGGTGGATCTGCGCGATCCCGGTCCCGGCGAGGTGCTGGTGCGCATGGGAGCCGCCGGCCTGTGCCACTCCGACCTGTCGGTGATCAACGGCGACCGCCCGCGCCCCACGCCGATGGCCCTCGGCCACGAGGCCGCGGGTGTCGTCGAGGCGCTGGGCCCCGGGGGTAGCGACCTCAAGGTCGGCGACCACGTGGTGCTGGTATTCATCCCCAGCTGCGGTCACTGCAACCCGTGCGCGGAAGGCCGGCCGGCATTGTGCGAGCCGGGTGCCGCATCCAACACCGCCGGCACGCTGCTTTCCGGCGAGCGCCGCATCTTCAAGGACGGCAAGCCGATCCACCATCACATGGGCTGCTCGGCGTTTGCAGAGGCGGCGGTTGTCTCGCGCCACTCGCTGGTGAAGGTGGACCCCGAGTTGCCGCTGGACGAGGCGGCGCTTTTCGGCTGCGCGGTGCTCACCGGCGTGGGCGCGGTGGTGAACACGGCGCAGGTTCGCGCCGGCAATTCGGTGGCGGTAGTGGGCCTGGGCGGCGTGGGCCTGGCATCTGTCCTGGGCGCGGTCGCCGCGGGTGCGCGCGCGACCGTTGCCGTCGACCTTTCGGACGAAAAGCTGGCCCTGGCGAAAGTGCTGGGGGCCACCCACACCTTCAACGCCGCCGATCCCGACCTGGTTGCGAAGGTGAAGGAAGCCACCCGGGGCGGGGTGGATTTCGCCATCGAGATGGCGGGCTCCACACGCGCGTTCGACACCGCCTACAAGATCACCCGCCGCGGCGGCACCACCGTCACCGCGGGCCTGCCGCCGCCGGCCGCAACCTGGGCCATGCCGTCGACCAACCTCGTGGCCGAGGAGCGCACCATCAAGGGCAGCTACATCGGCACCTGCGTGCCGTCGCGCGACCTGCCGCGCTACATCGAGCTCTACCAGGGCGGCAAGCTGCCGGTGAACAAGCTGATGAGCGGGCGCATGAAGCTCGAGCAGATCAACGAAGGCTTCGACCTGCTGCACGAAGGCAAGGCGGTGCGCCAGATCGTGGTGTTCTAGGCATGAAAGCCGCGGAACAGGCCGGCGACTGGCTCAAGTTCTGGAGCGAGAACCAGAAGAGCCTCTTCCAGGCGTGGGCCGAAGGCATGCCGCCGCCGTTTGCCTTCCGCGGGGAGCAACCCATGGACGGCGACCCGCGCAAGGCCGCCGACCAGATGACCGAGCTGATGAAGTCGTCGATGGAGCAGTGGGCCGCGATGGCCACGCAGGGCTGGCCCAAGCCCGGCGCTTTCGATCCGGAGATGATGAAGAAGATGTTCGACCCGGCGCAGTGGAAACGCGCGGGCTCCCAGTTCGACATGGGCCTCGAGAAGCTCACCGAAGGCCCCACCTTCGCCACGCTCTGGGATCTCGACCGCAAGATGCTCAACGTGCAGAAGCTCTGGATGGAGCGATCGCGCGACGTGGAGCAATACTGGGAGGTGGTGCAGGGCGCCTGGAACCGCGCCCTGGACACTTTCATCAAGGCGGTCAACGACCCGAAGGGTGAAACCATCGGCAGCGGCCGCCAGATGCTCGACCTGTGGCTCGCCAGCGCCAACCGGGCGCTGATCGAGATGCACCGCTCGGAGGAATTCCTCGAAACCCAGCGGCGGATGACGCGCTCTTCCACGGAATATCGCCTGGCCGAGCGCGAGATCGCCGAGGCTTTCTGCGAAATGCACCACATCCCCACCCGCACCGAGATGGACGAGATGCAACGCGTCGTCACGGAGCTGCGGCGCGAGGTCCGCGCGTTGAAGAAGGGCGCGGGGAAATAGCCATGCGAGTCAAGGTCGACGCCAACGACGCGGTGAAGGAACTGGGCGATTTCACCCGCCGCATGCAGGCCGGCCGCGAGCTGCTGGACAAGACGCGCGACCGAGACGTGCAGATCGCCACCACGCCGAAGCGCGAGGTCTGGCGCCAGGACAAGGTGGTCCTCTATCACTACACGTCGGCCGCCGCGAAACACACGGTGAAGACGCCGGTGCTGATGGTCTACGGCCTCATCGGCCGCTATACCATGGCCGACCTGCAGGAAGACCGCTCGCTGGTGAGGAACCTGCTCGCCCAGGGTGTCGACCTCTACGTGGTCGACTGGGGCTCGCCCACACGCAGCGACCGGTGGCTCACGCTCGAGGACTACATCGACGGCTACCTCGGCGAATGCGTCGATTTCATCCGCGCCAGGCACAGGGTCGCCGCCGTGTCGCTGCTCGGCATCTGCGAGGGCGGGGTCTTTACCACTTGTTATGCCGCGCGGGAGCCGAAGAAGGTGAAGAGCCTCACGCTCACGATCACCCCGATCGACTTCCACGCGGTGGCGAAGGATTCGCCCCCGCACCACGGCCTCATCGGCCTGTGGGCGCGCAGCATGTCGCACGCGGATGTCGACCGCCTGATCGAGGCCAACGGCAACCTGCCGGGCGAGCTGATGAGCTTCGTGTTTTCGATGATGACGCCGGTGAACGCGCTCACCAAATACAACCTTGGCCTCTTCGACGTGATGGACGACGAGAAGAAGCTGCTCAATTTCCTGCGCATGGAGAAGTGGCTCGCGGACCGGCCGGACCACCCGGGCGAAGCCGCCAAGCAGTGGCTCAAGGATCTCTACCAGGACAACCAGCTTGCCAAGGGCACGTTCAAGCTGGGGGGGCGCAAGGTGGACTTGAAGAAGGTCACGATGCCGGTGCTCAACGTGTTCGCCGAGGAGGACCACATCATCCCGCCGCGCAGCTCGCAAGCGCTGGGCAAGCTCATCGGCACGAAAAACTACACGGAGCTGCCGCTGCCGGGCGGGCACGTCGGCGTCTTCGTGAGCGGCAAGTCCCAGGGCATCCTCGGCAAGAACATCTTCGCCTGGCTCAGGAAGAACTCCTGACGCATGGCCGACGAGCTGACCCCGGGGTTCGACGAGGTGATGGCCATGGGCCCGCACGGCCTTGTCCGTGTCGCGTATACCGAATGGGGCAAGCCCGACGCAGAACAGGTGGTGCTGTGTGTGCACGGCCTCACGCGCAACAGCCGCGACTTCGACTTCCTCGCCAGGCGCCTCGTGAACAAGGGCATGCGTGTTGTTGCGCCCGACCTTCCCGGCCGCGGCCGCAGCGATTGGGTGGAGCCGGCAAGCGACTACGCGACGCCCCTGTACCTGGCGGCGGCGGCGGCGGTGATTGCGCGTACGGGTGCTGCCGAAATCGATTGGGTCGGCACCTCGCTCGGCGGGCACGTCGGCATGGAGATGGCCGCGCTCGGGGGCGCGCCGATCCGCCGGCTGGTGCTCAACGATTTCGGCGCCCGCGTTTCGGGGGCCGCCCTGCAGCGCATCGGCTCGTACCTGCGCATCCAGCGCCATTTCGAGGACGTCGCCGCGATCGAGGCCCACCTGCGCCAGATCCACGAGCCCTTCGGCAAGCTCACCGATGCGCAGTGGCGCCACCTGGCGGAAAACAGCGCGGTGAAATCGGAAGCGGGCGACTACCGCCAGCACTACGACCCGGCCATCGGGCGCACATTCTCGTGGCCGCTGATGCTCGACGTGGCGCTCTGGAACGTCTGGGACCGCGTGTCGTGTCCCACGATGATCCTGCACGGCGAGGATTCGGACCTGCTGCACGCCTCAACCGTGCGCGAAATGGTCAAGCGCGGCGTCGCCTCGAAGGCGGGCCTGGTGCGCTCCATCGAGGTCCGGGGTGTCGGCCACGCCCCGCCCCTGATGAACGACTCGCAGATCTCGCTCGTGGAGGAATTCCTCCTTTCGAGCCCGAAAAGCAGCGCAAAAGCCAAAGCCCTTGGAGGAGCCCGATGAAACGCCTTGTGATGCCTCTGACCTTCTTTACCCTCCGTTGCGCGTGTTTGCCGGGTCGAGACGCTTTCAGTTCACCCAGGAGCGTCCGGCTTTTCCCCATGGCCTTTCCTCCGCGACCTCTGTGTTTCCGGCTGTAACGGCCAGCGCAGCGCCCGGCGGTAGTCTTCAAAGATGAAAAACAAGAACGTCCCGGCAGCCGACGCGATCGCCATCATCCGTGACGGCGACACCATCGCGTTTTCGGGGTTCGTGGGCACCGGCACGCCCGACGAGCTGATCCTCGAACTGGAGAAGCGTTTCCTCGAGACCGGCCATCCGCGCGACCTCACGCTGGTTTTCGCCGCGGCCCCGGGGGATGGCAAGGAGCGCGGCCTCAATCACCTGGCCCACGCTGGGCTGGTCAAGCGCGTGGTGGGCGGGCACTGGTCGCTGGTGCCCAAGCTGGGGGCCATGGCGGTGGCCAACGAGATCGAGGCCTACAACCTCCCGCTTGGGGTCATCAGCCACCTCTTCCGCGACATCGGTGCCCACCGCGCGGGCGCCATCACCAAGGTGGGCCTGCGCACTTTCGTCGACCCGCGCCAGGGCGGCGGGCGCCTCAACTCGAAAACACGCGATGCGCTGGTGCGTGTGATGCAGATCGAGGGCGAGGAGTGGCTCTTCTACAAGGCCTTCCCGATCACGGTGGCCTTCATCCGCGGCACCACGTCGGACGCCAACGGCAACCTCACCATGGAACACGAGGCGCTGATCCTGGACAACCTGGCGATCGCCACGGCCGCGAAGAACTCCGGCGGCTTCGTGATCGCACAGGTGGAGCGCATATGTGCCCAGGGCGCGCTGAGGGCCCGCGATGTCATCGTACCCGGCGTCATGGTTGATTGCACGGTGGTAGCCAAGCCGGAAAACCACCACCAGACCTACGGCACGGTCTACAGCCCCGCCTTCGCGGGCGAATACCGCGTGGCGCTCGACATGCTCAAGCCCATGCCGCTCGACGAGCGCAAGATCATCGCCCGGCGCTGCGCCTTCGAGCTGCCCATGGGTGGCGTGGTCAACCTGGGCATCGGCATGCCGGAAGGCGTGGCGGCCGTGGCCAACGAGGAGAACGTGCTGAGCCACGTGACCCTCACGGCGGAGCCGGGGGTGATCGGCGGGGTGCCGCAGTCGGGCCTGGACTTCGGCGCGGCGGTGAACACCGAAGCGGTGCTGCACCAGAACCAGCAGTTCGACTTCTACGACGGCGGCGGCCTGGACATGGCGTGCCTCGGCATGGCCGAGACCGACGCCGAGGGCAATGTGAACGTCAGCCGCTTCGGTCCCAAGCTGGCAGGGGCGGGCGGCTTCATCAACATCTCGCAAAGCGCACGCAAGCTGGTGTTCGCCGGGACCTTCACCGCGGGCGGGCTGCGCGTGGAGATCGACGACACCGACCTGGTGATCGTGAAGGAAGGGAAGAACCGCAAGTTCGTGAAGGCGGTGGAGCAGATCACCTTCAACGGCGCCTACGCGGCGGAGAAGGGCCAGTCGGTGCTCTACGTGACAGAGCGCTGCGTCTTCCGGCGCACCGTGGACGGCATGGAGCTGGTGGAGGTGGCCCCCGGCATCGACATCGACCGCGACATCCTGGCGCAGATGGACTTCATGCCCATCGTGAAGTCTCCCCGGGTGATGGATCCACGCATCTTCTCCGACGAGCCCATGCACCTGGATGAGACCCTGCTGGGCCTGGGGCTGGAGCAGCGTGTGAGCTACGACCTCGAGCGCAACATCCTCTTTGCCAACTGGGAAGGGATGCATGTGAAGTCGCGCGATGACGTGGACCGCATCCGGCGCGTGGTGGAAGACCGCATCCAGACCATCGGACGCAAGGTGGCGCTGGTGGCCAACTACGACCAGTTCGTGATCGATCCGAGCGTGACCGACACCTACACCGCCATGCTGCGTTACCTCGAGACGCACTACTACACTACCGCCACGCGCTACTCCACGAGCGCCTTCCTGCGCGTGAAGCTGGGCGAGGCCTTGTCGCGCCGGCAGATGAAGCCGCACATATTCGAGACCCGCGACGAGGCCCAGGAGTACCTGGCCGAGCAGGGAAACCCGCAGGGCGACGAATCGTAAGTGCTTCTGGCGCCGGGATTTTCCTGAAATGCTGCAGCGCAATAAAATAGTTGGTCCTGCCCCTTGACTTAGAGTTGTGACGGCGTACAATTGATTTGGTGCAGTGCAGCAATTCAGTTGTCTAAACATCGTCCTAGGAGGACTCGCCATGCTCAAGTCAAACCAGTTCGCCGCCGCCAACGAAGCCGCTGTCGAGCAGTTTTCCAAGTTCGCCCGGATGTCGCTCGCCAATGTCGAGAAGTTCGCCGGACTCGGCCTCGACGCCGCGCGAGAATCCGTCGAACTCGCCACCCGCCACGCCCAGGCCCTGGCCGGCGCGCGCGACGTGAACGAAGTTGTCGCCCTTAACCAGGCCGCCCTGGAGCCGTCGCTCAAGCGTGCCTATGCGCTCTCGCGCACCGCCTTCGACGCCGCCACCGAGACCAGCAACGAGGTCAAGCGCGTGCTTGAAAAGCAGAACGCCGAAGTGCAGAAGGCTGCCGTGGCCGCGCTGGAAGAGGCGTTCAAATACGCCCCCTCCGGCAGCGAAACCGTGGTTGCCAACGTGAAGTCGGCGATGGCCGCCGCCCAGAGCGCCTACGAAAACCTCGCCGCGGTCAACAAGCAGATCTATGACACGGTGGGCAAGACGGTCGAGCAGAGCGTCGCCACCGCGCAGGCCGCCTCGAAGAAGGCAGCGCCGCGCCGCAAGTAACCCCGGTAGCTGTTGGAGTTGGGGCCCCTGCCATCGGCAGGGGCTTTTTTCATTGGGCGCGGCAAACTTGTTTCCAGAAGCCAGTAAACCACCGTGGATGTGCAGAGCGAGCGGCTGGGCGAGGAGGGCATGCGCCTGCTGCCGCCAGACCGGCGGCGAGGCCCAGCCCGGTGACGGCCACGTCGCCATCGAGCCGCGGCTGGTGATGAGCGATTCGACCCGGGCGCGCGGAAAACCCGCGGCACCCGCGTTGCGGTCCAAAGCGTCCAAACGGTTGCGTTGAATCGATCCGATTTATGATGCCGGGATGAAAGTCATCGGCATCGCCGGGTTCAGCGGCAGTGGCAAGACCACGTTGGTGGAAAAGGTGGTGCCGCTGCTTGTGCGCCAGGGCTTGCGTGTCTCGCTCGTGAAACACGCGCACCATGAATTCGACGTCGACCAACCCGGCAAGGATTCATACCGCCATCGCCATGCGGGCTGCAGCGAGGTGCTGGTGAGCTCGTCGCGGCGCTGGGCCCTGATGCACGAATTGCGCGACGCCCCGGAACCGGCGCTGCAGGAATCGCTCAAGCGCCTTTCGCCCTGCGACCTGGTGCTGGTGGAAGGCTTCAAGAGCGAGCCCATTCCCAAGATCGAGGTGCATCGCAAGGCCGGCAACACGCCGCTGCTGTATCCCGATGACGCGAACATCGTCGCCGTGGCTACCGACGAGGCGCTGGATACGGCGCTGCCGCAGATCGCACTCGACGATGCGCAAGGCGTGGCGAGCTTCATCGTCCAGCACCTCGGCCTCGATCGCGCCCGGCTGGTGCGTTAGCCCTTGGTCACGCTACTCTATTTCGCCGGGTTGCGCGAAGCGCTGGGGGCCTCGCGCGAGCAGATCGCGTTGACCCCGGACATATCAACCGTGTCCGCGCTGGTGGGCCAATTGCGTGGGCGCGGCGAGCGATGGTCGGAAGCGTTTGCGTCCGGCAAGCCGTGGCGGGTGGCGGTGAACCAGCAGATGGCCGATCTTTCCACGGCGATCGAGCCAGGCGACGAGATCGCCTTCTTCCCACCGGTCACGGGTGGTTGAGGCCATGGCGCGTGTGCGCGTGCAGCAGGAGGATTTCGACGTCGGCGTCGAGCTCGATGCGTTGACCCGCGGGCGCAGCGACGTGGGTGGGATGGCAAGTTTTGTTGGCCTCGTGCGCGCGGGCAACGACGGGCAGGAAGTGCGAGGCTTGCACCTCGAACACTACCCCGGCATGACCGAAAGCGCGCTCGAAGACATCTGCGCGCAGGCCGACGCGCGCTGGAAGCTGCTGGGGATGGTGGTGATCCACCGCGTGGGTTCGCTGGTGCCGGGCGATCGCATCGTGCTTGTGGGCGTCGCCAGCGCGCATCGCGGCGAAGCCTTTGCCGCGTGTGAATTCATCATGGACTACCTCAAGACCCGCGCGCCGTTCTGGAAGTGCGAGGACACGCCAGCCGGGTCGCGCTGGGTGCAGGCCAGGGCCTCCGACGACAGCGCCGCCGGGCGCTGGAAATGAAAAAAAAGGTACCAGGTTGAATTACGAGGCCGTAATTCAACCTGGTACCTTTTTTGCCTTTTTTGACCGCTGACACCGGTTCTAGGAGCTGCAGAAAATTTCGCGGGTAAGCGAGATCATCCGGAGCACGCGCGGATCGCCGATGCGGTAGAACACCTTGTTGGCCTCCTTGCGCGCTTCCAGGATCTTCTGGTCGCGCAGGATGGCGAGGTGCTGCGAGACGTTGCTCTGGGTGGTGCCGACGGCGTCGACGATCTCCAGCACCGAAAGCTCCTGGTTGCAGACGAGGCACAGGATCTTCAACCGCATCGGGTGGCCCATCGCCTGCATCGCGTCGCTCGCCTGCCGGATGCTTTCGGTGCGGCCGATGAGGTCGAAGATGTCCTGCGAGGGGTCGTCGGCGGCGGGACGCGGGATGGCCGTGATATTGCGGGGCATGCCCGAATGTAGGACGCATATCAGTCGGCGTCAATATTAGACTTGACTTATATATCGGCCATTCCTAGACTCGACCCGATGCCCCCCAGCGGAACAATCAGGCGCGCACCGGAAGGATTCCTCGACCCGCGGCAGATCGCCGACGTGCAGGCGGGCAGGCGTGATTTCCTGCGCGGCGCTTTCCTTGCGGCAGCAGCGATACCGGTTGCGGGGATGGCGCAGCTACCCTCACCCCGGCCCTCTCCCAAGGCAGAGGGAGAACGCGCGATCCTCGAGTTGCCCGAACACAGCAAGGGCCTGGGCCAGCCGGTCGTCGCACGCGCCTATGGTTTGCCTTCGCAGTACGAACAAAGGCTGCAGCGCCGCGAGAGCCCAGGACTGACCCGCGTCGGCGCCTCTTCGGTGTCGTTTGCGCCCCTGCAGGGGCTCTTCGGGATCATCACGCCGAACGGACTGCACTTCGAGCGCCACCACCAGGGCTGGTGGGACATCGATCCGCACCAGCACCGATTGATGGTGATGGGTTTGGTGAAGCAGGCGAAGGTCTACACGATGGAAGACCTGATGCGCCTGCCCGCCGTATCGCGCATGCACTTCATCGAGTGCGGCGCCAACACCGGCATGGAGTGGGGCAACGTGGCGGTGCCGACGGTGCAGTACACACACGGCATGCTCTCGTGCTGCGAGTTCACCGGCGTCAAGCTCTCCACACTGCTCGACGACTGCGGCTTCGATCGCAAAAACGGCAAGTTCGTGCTGGCCGAAGGCGCCGACGGATCCGGCATGACGCGCACCCTCTCCATGGACCGCGCGCTCGACGACGTGATGGTGGCCTGGGCCATGAACGGCGAGATGCTGCGCCCGGAAAACGGCTATCCCCTGCGCCTGGTCGCGCCCGGATTGCAGGGCGTCTCGTGGGTGAAATGGCTGCGGCGCCTGGAAGTGGGCGACCAGCCGTGGGCCACGAAGGATGAATCGATCCACTACATCGACCTGCTGCCCGACGGCACGCACCGGCAATACAGCTCGATCCAGGAATGCAAGTCGGTCATCACCACGCCCTCCGGGGGCCAGCTTCTGCTCGACAAGGGTTTCCACAACGTCACCGGCCTGGCCTGGTCGGGGCGCGGCAAGGTCAAGCGCGTGGACGTATCCTTCGACGGCGGGCGCAACTGGAAAACTGCGCGAATGGAAAGCCCGGTGCAGACCAAGTGCCTGACGCGCTTCAACATCGACTGGGTGTGGGACGGGCGCCCGGCAATCCTGCAATCGCGCGCGATGGACGAGACCGGATACGTGCAGCCGAAGATCAACCAGCTGCGCGAAGTGCGCGGCAAGCGGTCGATTTACCACAACAACGCGATCCAGTCGTGGAAGGTGGCGCAGGACGGGGAAGTGAGCAATGTTCAGGCCTATTAGCGTCCCTGGCTGGATCCCCGCCTTCACAGGGATGACAATCTTCTTCACGGGAATGACTTTCGCCGCCCCGTTTCCCGGCGTCGGGCGCACGGCCACGCCCGCGGAGATCAAGGCCTGGGACATCGACGTGCGTGCCGATTTCAAGGGCCTGCCGCCAGGCAGCGGCAGCGTCGCCCAGGGCCAGAAGATCTGGGACGACAAGTGCGCCACGTGCCACGGCACCTTCGGCGAATCGAACGAGGTCTTTACGCCCCTCGTGGGCGGGACAACACCCGAAGACATCAGGACCGGGCGGGTCAAGTCGCTCGTCGCGGGCGAGTTGGGGCGCACCACGCTGATGAAGGTCGCCACCGTCTCGACGCTGTGGGACTACATCAACCGCGCGATGCCCTGGAACGCGCCCAAGACACTGACCCACGACGAGGTCTACGCGGTGCTGGCGTACTTGCTGAACCTGGGCGACATCCTGCCGAACGGATTTGTGCTGTCGGACCGCAACATCGCCGAGGTGCAGGCCAGGATGCCCAACCGCAACGGCATGACGCGCAATCACGGGCTTTGGGACATCAAGGCGAAGGGTGACGTTGCCAACACCGCCTGCATGAAGGATTGCCCCACGCAGGCGGGCCTGGCATCGCAACTGCCCGATTACGCAAAGGACGCGCACGGCAACCTGGCCGACCAGCAGCGCACCGTCGGCCCCGCAAAGGTCGAGCCGCAGGCGGCCGCCGCGCTGGACGTGGCGGACCTCGCGCGGCGCAAGGCGTGCCTGAGCTGCCATGCGGTTGATCGCAAGATCATGGGACCCGCGTTCAAGGATGTGGGCACGAAGTACCGGGGTGAAGTGGGTATCGAGGGCCGGTTGGTGGACAAGCTGAAGCGCGGCAGCAGCGGTGTTTGGGGGCCATTGCCCATGCCCCCCAATCCTGACCTGGCGGAGCAGGACGCGCGCGCTGATTGAATGGATCCTGGGCCAGGGCGTATAATTTGCACTGTTTTCAATCGCGTATTTGCTCAACTCGTGGAGGAGAAAACATGAACAGCAGTCGCAGAAGAATGCTGAAAGGCGCGGGCGGCGCAACGGTGATGGGGCTGGCCGTGATGGCAAGCCTGATCAAGCCGGGCAGCGCATGGGCGCAGCAATGGAACAAGGCGGCGTTCGACACCAAGTCGCTCAACGACACGGTGAAGGCGATGGGTGGCACGACGGCCACGGAGAGCAAGGACATCCAGATCAACTCGCCGGACATCGCCGAAAACGGCGCTGTCGTGCCGTTCACGATCTCGAGCAAGATCCCCAAGACCGAGCAGGTCGCGCTGCTGGTGGAGAAGAACCCGAACGCCCTTGCCGCCAGCTTCAGCATCCCGGCCGGCACGGAGGCCTGGGTCAACACCCGCGTCAAGATGGGCCAGACCTCGAACATCATCGCGCTGGTCAAGGCCGACGGGAAGTTCTACTACACGACCAAGGAAGTCAAAGTGACCCTTGGCGGATGCGGAGGCTGACATGGCAGATCCAATGAAAATTCGCGCGGCGATGGCCGGCGACAAGGTCGAGGTGAGGGTCCTCATGAGCCACGAGATGGAGACGGGCCAGCGCAAGGATTCCAAGGGCTCGCCGATTCCGGCCCATTTCATCCAGAACGTGACCGCGACGCACAACGGCAAGACCGTGCTCTCGGCCGAGTGGGGCCCCGCGGTCTCGAAGAACCCGTTCCTGTCCTTCCGTTTCTCCGGTGGCAAGCCCGGCGACAAGGTGACGATCACCTGGACGGACAACAAGGGCGAGAAGCGCACCGACGAAGCGACGATCGGCTGAGATCGCGCCGTACAAGAAAAAATACATTCACGAGGAGAGCAGATATGAGATCGATGGCTGGCAGGATTGCAGCGGCGGCGATCGTTTGCCTGGCTTGGGCCGGGTCGGCGATGGCGGAGGCGACCAGCAAGGTCGTGTATCACGTGAACGAAGGGGTGGACAAGAGCCGTGTGTCCCTTCGCAACGTCAGCAACCACCTCAGCGCCGAGCCGGGCACGAAGATCATGGTGGTCGGTCACGGGGCCGGCATCGACTTCCTCCTCGAGGGGGCCAAGGACAAGGACGGCAATCCCTTCGACGCGACGGTCGACACGCTGCAGGCCAAGGGCGTAGAGTTCCGCGTGTGCAACAACACGCTGGTCAGCCGCAAGATCGATCCGAAGCGCGTCATCCTGCAGGCGAAGATCGTGCCTTCGGGCGTGGCCGAGATCGGGCGCCTGCAAGCGAAGGAAGGCTACGTGTACCTGAAGCCGTAGCCTCGTTTTCTTCAATTACAACGACACAGGAGGAGCACTCGTGAAGACCATTCACCGGGTGGTACCGGCCCTTTTTGCGGCCGCGATGGGGGCGGGGATCGCCCTCGCACAGCAGCCGCGAACCGCGGTGGAGGAAATCGAGCGTTACCGCGCCGCGCTGGGTGATGGAAATCCGGCGGAGCTCTGGGAAGCTCGCGGCGAAAGCCTCTGGAAGGAACGGCGCGGCTCCAGGGGCGCGTCACTCGAGCGTTGCGACCTGGGCCTCGGGCCCGGCGTCGTGAAAGGCGCCTACGCGCAGCTGCCCCGGTATTTCGCCGACAGCGACAAGGTCGAGGATCTCGAATCGCGGCTGGTCACCTGCATGGTGAACCTGCAGGGCTTCACGCCGGAGCAGGCGAAGAAGGACCCCTTCGGCGGCCCGGGCAAGAAAGTGCCGATGGACGCCTTGGTGGCTTGGATCACGGGCCAGTCGCGCGGCGTGAAGATGAACGTGTCGCTGAACCATCCCAAGGAGCGCGAAGCTTTCGAGATCGGCAAGGAGATCTTCTTCTTCCGCGGCGGCCCGTACGACTTCGGCTGCGTCACCTGCCACGGCTCCGACAACCAGCGCATCCGGCTGCAGGACCTGCCCAACCTTACCAAGCCCGAACCGGCGCAACGTGCCTATGGCGCTTGGCCCGCGTACCGGGTCTCGCAGGGCGAGCTGCGCGGCTTCCAGTGGCGCCTCGAGGACTGCTTCCGGCAGCAGCGCTTCCCGCACCTGGAATTCGTCTCGCCGGCATCGATCGCGCTCACGACGTACCTGGCGCGCAACGCCAACGGCGGCGTCTTCGACGCGCCTTCCATCAAGCGCTGAGGAGACCGAAGACATGAAGAAATCGAACATCGTCACCATCTCCCTTGTGGCCGCGGCGCTGGCCGGATGCGCCGCCGTCGGCGATTTGGACGGCCGGGCAGAGACGCGCGCCAAGGCGCTCGCCATGATGAAGGCGTCTTTCAAGGAGCGCGGCCAGGCGAAGCTGGATCGCTTCGACCAGGACGAGGTGCACACGGCCTGCAGCCTGCTCGACGGCAAGACGCTCGACAAGGAAACGGCAGCGCGTCTGGAGAAATCGCAACTCGCGACGGTCAAGTACCCCGCGGACGGCAACTACCTGGGCGACTGGAAGGCCGGCGAGAAGATCGCGCAGTCGGGGCAGGGCGGTCAGTACAGCGACAATCCCAAGAACCCGGCCGGCGGCAACTGCTATGCCTGCCACGAGCTCACGAAGGCGGAGGTGTCTTACGGGACCATCGGGCCCAGCCTCTACAACTTCGGCAAGGTTCGCGGCTTCACCCCGGCCATGCAGAAATACGCCTACGGGAAGCTCTACAACTCCAACGCGTTCTCGGCCTGCTCCAGCATGCCGCGGTTCGGACACAACAAGGTCCTCACCGAGCAGCAGATCAGGGACGTGACGGCGTTGCTGATGGACCCGAGCTCGCCGGTCAACAAGTGACGTCCCACCGGACCGTGGATCGCAACGTCATCCCCGTGTCGACGGGGATCCAGTGCCTGGCCGCCGCCCTCGTGGCGGCGGCCTCCATTTCCGTCGCGGGCGCAGCCGAGCCGGCGACCTTCACCCTGAAGCACCTCACGCCCGAGACGGCGCTCAAGGCCGCGCAGGCGGCGCTGGCGCAGTGCCGCAAGGACGGCTACCAGGTCACCGTGGCGGTGGTCGATCGCTCGGGCCTAGCGCAGGTGCTGCTGCGGGACCGCTTCGCCGGCCCGCACACGCTCAAGGTCGCCACCAACAAGGCATGGTCGGCCGTCTCTTTCCGCACCAACACCGGTGAGCTGGAAAAGCTCACCCGCCCGGGCCAGTCGATGTCGGGCCTGCGGCATGTTCCCCGCATGACCGCGATCGGCGGCGGCCAGATGATCCAGGGCGGCGGCTCGCTCTTCGGAGCCATCGGGGTCTCGGGCGCGCCGGGAGGCGATGCCGACGACGTGTGCGCAGCCGCTGGAATCAAGGCGATCGCCGACGACCTGGAGTTCTGAAATTGGATAGAAGATCTTTCCTCGAGGCGCTGGCAGTCGCCGCTGCCTCCGGCCTGCCGCTGCATTCCGGCGCCGCGAAATCGGGTGACGGCAAGGGGTTCTACGACCTGCCGGCCTACGGCAACGTGAGCCTGCTGCACATGACGGACTGCCATGCGCAGCTCATGCCGGTGTATTTCCGCGAGCCCAACGTGAACCTCGGCATCGCCGAGGCGCGCGGACGGCCGCCGCACCTGGTCGGCGAGCATCTGCTGCGCGCCAATGGCGTCGCCCCGCGTTCCCGCAATGCCCATGCGTTCACGTATCTCGACTTCACGGAGCAGGCGAAGGTCTACGGCCGCGTGGGCGGCTTCGCGCACCTGGCGACCCTGGTGAAGCAGGTCCGCGCCTCGCGCCCCGGCGCGCTGCTGCTCGACGGCGGCGACACCTGGCAAGGCTCGGCGACTGCGCTGTGGAGCAAGGGCCAGGACATGGTCGACGCCTGCAAGCTGCTGGGCGTGGACGTGATGACCGGGCACTGGGAGTTCACCTACGGCCAGGACCGGGTGAAGCAGATCGTCGACAACGACTTCAAGGGCAAGATCGATTTCGTCGCGCAGAACGTGGTCACGGCGGACTTCAACGACCCGGTCTTCAAGCCGTACACCATCCGCGAAATCAACGGCGCAACGGTCGCGATCATCGGCCAGGCGTTTCCGTACACGCCGATCGCCAATCCGCGCTATTTCGTCTCCGAGTGGACCTTCGGCATCCAGGAGCAGGAGCTGCAGAAGCGCATCGACGAGGTGCGCGCCAAGGGCGCGCAGGCCGTGGTGCTGCTCTCCCACAACGGCATGGACGTGGACATCAAGCTCGCCTCGCGCGTCACGGGCCTCGACGCGATCCTCGGTGGGCATACCCACGACGCCGTGCCGCAGCCGGTCGAGGTGAAGAACCGCGGCGGAGTCACCCTGGTCACGAATGCCGGCAGCAACACCAAGTTCCTCGGCGTGCTGGACCTCGACGTCCGCAGCGGCAAGGTGCACGGCATCAAGTACCACCTGCTGCCGGTGTTCTCGAATCTCCTGCCGGCCGACCGCGAGATGGCGGCGCTCATCGAGAAATCGCGCGCACCACACCTGGCCAAGCTCGGCGAGAAGCTCGCCACGGCGGATACGCTGCTCTACCGCCGCGGCAACTTCAACGGGACGCTCGACCAGGTGATCCTGGACGCGCTGATGGAGGTGAAGGGCGCCGAGATCGCGTTCTCCCCTGGCTTCCGCTGGGGCACCTCCATCCTTCCGGGCCAGGCGATCACCACCGAGCACGTCATGGACTGGTCGGCGATCACGTATCCGTCCACGACGCTCAATGACTTGAGCGGCGAGATGATCAAGTCGATCCTCGAGGATGTCTGCGACAACCTCTTCAACCCCGACCCTTACTACCAGCAGGGTGGCGACATGGTGCGCGTCGGCGGGTTGACCTACACCTGCACACCCGGCGAGGCGATGGGCAAGCGCATCTCGGACATGCGCCTCAAGGGCAAGCCCATCGAGGCGGCGAAGACGTACAAGGTCGCGGGCTGGGCGCCGGTGGCCGAAGGCGCGAAGGGCGAGCCGGTCTGGGAAGTGATCACGCAGTACCTCAAGTCGAAGAAAACAATCGCCCCGCCCAAGCTGATGCTGCCGAAGCTGGTGGGTGTCGAGGGCAACCCGGGACTCGCATGAGGTTCACTCTCCCCTGGGAGAGGGCCGGCATGAGACTCCCTCTCCCTTGGGAGAGGGCTGGGGAGAGGGTCCTCTTTCTGCTCTTCTTCGCTTGCGGCGCCGTTGCAGCCGAACTGGAGCCGATCAAGGTCACGCCGAAGGTCTACTACGTCCAGGGCATGCCTGGCGTGGCCAGCGCCGGGAACCAGGGCTTCAACTCGAACGCGGGTTTCGTGATCACCAATGCGGGCGTGGTGGTGATCGACGCGCTCGGCACG
>Ga0163153_10002680_pt1 | contig 25262 bp, 24 predicted proteins | sample OliLakLV19MP6IB1_FD_148629 | JGI IMG/M metagenome (GOLD analysis project Ga0163153, IMG submission 148629) | Freshwater microbial mat bacterial communities from Lake Vanda, McMurdo Dry Valleys, Antarctica - Oligotrophic Lake LV.19.MP6.IB-1 | ecosystem: Environmental > Aquatic > Freshwater >...
GTGAAGCCTTGGGTGCGAGCGGAGTCGATTTCCACAAAGACGCGTGGGTCGAAGACGTAAAGCCCGGCGGTGATCGTCGCGCACGGGCGGGCGGCATCGCCGAGAGCGAGCACTCTCCCGTCGGGTGCGATGCGCGCCCACAATGGCTTTTCGTCGTCGACGAAGTCGGTAAGGCCGAGGACGACATCGGCGCCGACGCGCTGCCGTGCGCCCGCGAGAAAGTGGGTGAGCGTCGTCGGTGCGAATACCGCATCGACGGTGAGCAAGGCGAAGCGCCCTTCACCGAGGAGCGGCGCGAGGGTGAAGAGGCTCTCCATCGAATTGGGGGTCGTGCGCCGCACGAATTCGCAGGCGAGTTGCGGCCAGGCTTGCCGGCAATGTTCTTCGATGCCGGTGGAATACTCGTTGACGATGCAGGCGACGCGCTCAATCCCGGCTGTGGCGATCGCGCCCAGAGCATAGTCGATGAGCGGCCGGCCGGCGACGCGCACCAGCGGCTTCGGCTCGGCGATGCCCGCGGCGTGCAGGCGTTCGCCCCGCCCGGCGGCGATGATCGCCGCTTTCATGCGAGCAATGCCTCGACGTCTTCGAGCCGCTGCAGGACGAAATCCGCTTCGCCTGCGTGGGTGCCGATCCCTTCGGTTCCCGGAAGCCAGGCGGTAGCGATGCCGGCGGCGTGGGCACCGGCGACGTCCTTTTCGAGCGAGTCGCCGACGTATAGGGCGCGGTCGGCGGGCACGCGTTCGCCCATCAGGGCAAGTTCGAAGATGCGGGGATCGGGCTTGGCGACGCCGACGACCGCGGAGTCGACGATGGTCGTCAGCACGGGGGCGATACCGGCCTCGTCGAGGAGCAGTTGGACGTTGCCGTAGAAGTTCGAGATCACGCCGAGACGGGCGCGCTCACGCCAGCGCTCGAGCAGGGCGCGGCTGGCAGCGAGGCTCGCGCGGGTCTGCGCGACGAACGCCGCGACGATCGCCTCGGTGCAAGCGCGGTCATCTCTGGCGAGGAACTCCATTTGCCAGGCGACGTGGCAAGCGACCGTGTCATGGAGCCGGCGCGTGCGCATGTCCGGATCGGCATAGCTGCGCCGGGTGGAGTGGCCGAACGCGGCGCACAGCGCGGCGCGCGAAACGTTGGCGTCGCACGCTTGGTAGCAGCGGGCGAAGCGCTCGAGCCAGGGATCGCCCGGCCCGTCGAGGGTGCCGCCAAAGTCGAAGAGCACGATGTCGAAGCGCATCGGCCGTACATGAACCGCGCGAGCGGCTCAGCGTCAAGCCCCTGATCCGCCGCGAAGCGCTAGCGGGGCGGTGCCCCTGTCCCTGGCTGGCCCGGAGTGGCCGGCCAGGGATTTCTGCTGCGACTCCCGTCGCCGCGACCTGAAGGACGACAGGGTGACGTCTGCGACGATGGGCGCGGTGAGGATCATCCTGCCGCGAAGGTCAGCCGGTGTGTCTTGCGAATCGTGTTCTGCCACCCCTCGGTGAGCTTCGCCTGCGCGGCGAACTCGGGCCAGCGCTCCACCGTCGCCACGACCTCGTCGAGAATGGCCGCCGCCCGCCCGCGCCTCATCAGCGCCGCTTTTGCACATGTATCGAAATCCTTCCGCGTGAATCCGTCCCGCTTTCCGTTCATGGTCATCTGGTGCATTGCCGTCCAGGCACCAGATGAATTGTAGCTGAAAGTTACGTCGAAGGCCGGAGCGAGCGACCACTCGCCCTGCTTGTTCATCAGGAAGGCAATGTTCTTGACATGATCGTCCTGATTCCTGGCGACGACATTGAACGCCATCCGGCGAAACTGCTCCTCCACGGCGGCCATCGGCAATGCGAGTTGGCGGATCGCGAGAAACGCCTGCTCGTAGGCGTGCGCTCCCGCTTGGTTGAAATCAAAATGCGCCAGCGCGCCCAGGGACTGCATGTGCAGCTTCTCGCCACCCGCGAGCCGGTCGAACCGCCGCGTCATGAAGTGCCGCCGGCCGCTTTCCTCCAGCAGCCGGCATTCGCTCATGGTGACGCCCGCCGCCGTTGCCATCAGGTAATAGGCATACTCGATTGCACCGTAGCCCTTTGGATCTTCCAGCTCCTTGTCCCGGTTGCCCGCCACGCCATCGAACTTCAGCAGCCAGTAGTCGAATCCTTCGTCGGCGGTAATCTGACCCGACCGGACTTCCTTCGTCTCGCGGTTCCACGCGATCACGGCTTTGGCTCGTGCTCCGCCCGCCGACGTGCCCACGGCGAGGATGTCGCGCAGCGCTTTCTCTCTCCCGAGCTCACGGAAATGCCCGCGCAAATCGTTCCGGTGCGTCAGCACCTCGGTCGCCAGCCGCACCAGCGCATTCACATCGATCTTCGATGTCTTGCGTGGCCTCGGCTCCAGCACCGGTGCGAATTCCAACGCTCCCATGCCCCGCGCGCCGACGTAGCAGAGCCGCTCCACGGCGTTGAAGCTCTCCGAAGAGCGGCCCTGCGTCGCCAGCCAGGCATCGATCAGCGCGTTGCCGAACGTGTCGGGCAGCGAATCCGCCAGCAGCCCGGGCAGTCCGCGAAACGTGTTCCGCGGCAGCGCAGTAAACTCGTAAACCTGCTCGCTCAACGGCATCACCAACGGCGAGACCTCGATCCCGCTACGCACGAACTCCGGGTCGTATTGGAAGGCGGCAACCTCCCTCCCGTCGTCCAGCGACACCGCGCCGATCATCCGGCCCCAGAGTTCGACCCTGGCAATCACGCCGGTTCACCCCAGGTCCACTTTCCCGGCCTGCCAGTCGCCCCTCGCGTTCCCGTGGCACGCTTGCGCCTTCGGCCTTGCAGCTTCAATTGCATCAGCGGACTCACGGCCGGCTCCGGGAGGAGCGACTCGAAATGCGCCACCAGCCCGAGCACGCGGCAGACCCGCACGAATCCCGTCAGTTGCGTCGCCGCCTCCCCCGACTCCAGCCGCTGCACGGTCCGCAAGCCGAGTCCCGCCTGGTCCGCCAGTTGTTGCTGTGTCAGGTTGCGCGCCAGCCGCAAGCCGGCGAGGCGCTCGCCGAACAGCTTCAACAAGACTTCATCCGTCAACTCCGGATCAATCTTCATCTACGCCAAAAATGGCGCATTAAATCGCGCAAGGCAATATAAGCCGTCATTTACGGCATGTAATTGACAGGTAAGATGCAGCGGATCGCCATCGCCACGCGGCTGACATCCTGCCGAAATCGCCCTTGTGCCGCGACGGTTTCGGCAAAGGCGCCTGTCCCCGTTCCCCGGCTGCGGCAGGTCCGGCCCCGGAAGTCACTCCAACGAGGTCTCCTCCGCTGTCGTGGAAGACCGTCTGTTGACCGCCTGAGCGCGCCTCGACTATGCCTCCGTGCCAGGATGGGCATCTACCACGATCCGGAATTGAACCGCCTGGAGCGCGAGCGGCTTTGGCCGCGGGTTTGGCAGATGGCTTGCCGCGAGGCGGAGCTGAAGGTCGCCGGGGACTTCGTCAACTACGAGATTCTCGACGATTCGATCTTGGTCGTGCGCACCGGACCAGAGCCGGACGATCTCGCCGCGCTGTACAACGTGTGCCAGCACCGCGGGCGACGCCTGCGCGACGAGCCGCGTGGGCGGATCGGTGCGACGATCCGCTGTCGCTTTCATGGTTGGCAGTACGGGCTCACGGGCGAACTCACGCACGTTCCCTTCGAAGCGGACTGGCAGGGCTGCCCAGACTTCGACAAGGCGCGGCTGTGCCTACCCAAGGTGAAGCTCGCGCGCTGGGGCGGTTGGGTCTGGATTCATCAAGATCCCGACGCGGCATCGCTGGAGAGCTTCCTCGGCGAGGTGCCGCGCTTCCTCGACCCCTTCTCCCCGCAAACGATGCGGCCGCTCTGGTGGAAGACCATCATCGCGCCCGCCAATTGGAAGATCTTGGTGGAGGCATTCATCGAGGCCTACCATAGCGGCTCCACCCATACATCCGGCATCGACTACCGAAGCGCGCGAGTGCCAGGGCTCGCGCTCGGCCCGCACTCGATGATCTACGGCGAGCCCGGTCCGTTTACGGAGTACAAGGCGGCCGACGGTCGTTGGGTGGAGCCCACTTCCCTTCACGAGAACATGTGGGCGAACTACACCCACCTGGGGCGGGCCATCGGCGGCATGACACTGGAACCCGGCATGGCCGCGTTCGAGCGCCTGCGCGTCCTCCCCGATGACACGCCGGTCGACGTCGTCCTCACCAAGCTGATCGATTACCACCGGGAGGAAACGGAGAAGCGCGGCATCGTTTGGCCCGAATCGCTGACCCTCGAAGCGTGGGCTGCGGCCGGCGTCGACTGGCACATCTTCCCGAACAGTATCGTGTTGCCCACGTTCGACGGCGCGCTCTGGTATCGGATGCGTCCCAACGGCGACGATCACGACAGCTGCATCGTGGACATTTGGTCGCTCGGGCGCTTCCCGCCCGGGCAAGAGCCCGAAGTGACGCAAACGGTCTTCCACGGATTCGAAGCGTTCCATGGCCAGTGTGAGTTCCTGGAGGAGGATTTCGCCAATATCGAAGCCGTGAATCGCGGGGTGAAGTCGCGCGGCTTCCGCGGCTGCATGCTCAACCCCGCGCAAGAAGTCGGCGTGAGCCACTTCCAGGCCGTAATGAAAAGCTACCTTACGTGAGGTGTCGGCGGTGGGCGTTCGCCTGCGCCGGAGTGCACGCCTGGAAACACCGTCCTGCAGCCTGCGCGAACCGGCGCGCTACGGAGGAACCCCTATGAATCTCGATCACTGCCTGGTGGAGCGCGAGGGCCACACGCTGATCGTCACCCTCAACCGCCCCGAGGCGAAGAACGCGCTCTCGTCCGGTATGCTCGCCGGGATGTACCGGGCTTGGCGCCAGCTCGACTCCGACCCGGAGCTGCGCGTCGCGATCCTCACCGGCAAGGGCGACGTGTTCTGCGCCGGGGCCGACCTGAAATCGATGGGTACCGGCGAGCAGGACGACGAGTTCCTGGCACTGATGTCGGAGGTGCCCGACATTCACTGGCAAGCGCTGCTGCGCCACAACCGTCCGCTCAAGCCGATCATCGCCGCGGTGGAAGGATTCGCGGTCGCGGGCGGCACCGAGATTCTGCAGGGAACCGATATCCGCGTTGCGGCGGAGGACGCGGTCTTCGGCGTTACCGAGGCGCGTCGCGGGCTGTTCCCCCTGGGCGGCTCCAGCGTGCGGCTGCGACGCCAGATTCCCTACACCTTCGCCGCCGAGATCCTGCTGACGGGGCGCCACGTCAGTGCGCGCGAAGCGCTGGCCTTCGGTCTGGTTGGCCGCCTCGTGCCCAAGGGCGAGGCGCTTGCGGAGGCGAAGAAGATCGCCGCGACGATTTGCGAGAACGGCCCGCTGTCGATCCGCGCGCTGATGCAGATGCTGCGCGAGGTCGACGAGAGCAGCAGCGAGGCCGACGCGCTGGCTCGCGAGCTGGAAGTCGGTGCGCCGATCTTCGGGACCGCCGACGCGCGCGAGGGGATGCGGGCGTTCAAGGAAAAGCGCAAGCCGGTCTATACGGGAGCCTGACGTGCAACTCGCGCCGAATGCCCCGGTGATCATCGGAGTCGGATTTCATCAAGAGAAGTCCGCGGACCCAACGCAGTGCTCCGAGCCCTACCGCTCCATGGTGCAGGCGGTGCGGAACGCGGCGGGCGACGCAGGCTATGCCGACCTTACCCGCGAGCTGGAGTCGATCGCCGTGCTGCAGGGGATGTGGCAGTACAGAAACCCCTGCAAGCTGATCGCGGACGAGATCGGTTGTGTCGGCGCGAAGAGTATCGTCGCCGATCTCGGGGTGTTGCAACTCACGCCGTTCAACAATCTCTGCCGCGCAATTGCCGCGGGAGAGCTGGAAGTGGGTGTCGTCGTGGGTGGAGAGGCGCAGTTCCGCGCGCTGCGCAGCATGATCACTGGCCAGCCGGCCAGCGAGACGGCGCAGGGGGAAGACACTTCCCCGCCCGACGTTCACCTCGGGTCCGTGGATCCGTTCTGCAGCGACCTCGAGGGGCAGCGCGGATTGCATCTGCCGGCCGAGCTTTTCGCCATCATCGAGTCTGCGCTTCGTCATCATCGGGGACTCGGTATCGAGGAGCACCGCGACCGACTCGCTCGACTCTATGCGTCGTTCAGTGAGGTCGCGGCGAGCAATCCACACGCGTGGCGGCGCGAGCCGATGAGCGTGGAGGAGATCCGCGATCCCAAGGAGAAGAACTGGTACGTAGCCTTCCCGTACACCAAGCGCCACTGCGCGCAATGGAACGTGAACCAAAGCGTCGCCGTGATCGTTGCGAGCGCGGCAAGGGCCGAGCGTTGGGGCTTACCGTCGGACCGTTGGATCTTTCCCGTCGCGGCCGTCGAGTCGCGCCACGTCGTCGTCCTGGCACAGCAGCGGGAGCTGCACAGTCACCGCGGCACGGTGCTGTGTGGCGCGCGGGCGTTTGAGCTTGCCGGATTGCAAAGGCGGGAGGTTTCCGCCGCCGAACTTTACAGCTGCTTTCCCGCGGCGGTTCAGTCGTTCGCTCTCGATCTCGGGCTCGAGGGGGTTTGCCCGTTCACCGTTACCGGCGCGATGCCGTTTGCCGGGGGGCCGTTCAACCACTTCAGCCTGGAGGGGGTGGCGCGGATGGTGGAGGTTCTCCGTGATCCGTCTGCGTCCGAATCGGCGCAGCGTCGCGTTGGTCTCGTTGCCAATCTGAGCGGAATCTTCGGTAAGCAATGCTGCGCGCTATTGTCGAATCAAGCGAATACCTCGGGCTACGGTTACGACGACATCACGTCCGCGGTGGCGGCCGAGGAGTTCCCCGTGCCGCTCGACGCGGAATACGCGGGGCCGGTTACGATTGCCGGCTACACGGTGATGTTCAACCGCGATCGTCCGTCCCACGCGATCGCCATCTGCGACACGCCGGAGGGCAAACGCACCGTCGGCCGAACCGAGGACGCTGGGCTTCTCGAAGCGATGATCCGCGATGAGTTTTGCGGGCAAACAGTTCGAATCGACCCTGACGGCACCATCCGACGATCCGCATAATCAAAATCGCTCGGGCACTGGCACGCCGCGATCACGGCAGATCTTTCTCGGGGCCATCCGGGACGTAGAGGCAATTCGGACAATTCGCTGGGCGAGCGGGGATTACCGCAAGAAGCTCGCCCGAGCTACGCGGCGCTAGCGTCCAACTCGATCCCTAAGCAGCCTGTTGAAAAACTGCCTGGCGCTTCGAGACGCCCCTCCGGGGCTCCTCAGCGCGAACGGAATCGCTCGGTTTTCCGTTCGGCCCGAGGAGGCGCGTAGCGCCGTCTCGAAGGCCAGCAAGGGATTTGAGGACGTAGAGACGATTCGGACAATCCGACTGCGAGATGGGGCAAAGGACTCTAAGTGAGCATGCGACGCCGCTGTCAGGGCCATGTCGACGGCGACCGCGAAGCGCCAGCGGTCCGCGACCTCCTGCAACAGTGCTGGAAGCGTCGTTTCACTCGGGGGCGGGACGTGGAAACCGCGTTGCTCGAGATCATGGGCCTGCAATGCGGCGACGAACTCGCTCGAGCCGAGCACGCGCTCGTCGAACGCCCAGCTCTCGCGCCCGAGCGGCAACGCCGGCACGAGCTCACAGCAGAGCAGTCGGAAGTGCACTCCGTCGGAGTCCATCCGCATTCGCAGGGGCGACAATTCAGGGTCCGGTCGGATGCGGGCGACACCGGGGCAAAGTTCAAGATTCAATGTCTGACCCCATGCCCTCCCATGCTGTAAAGCGGTACTTGACACCGTGCACAGGGAACGCTTACATCCTCCCCTGTGATCGAGAGCTTTCGCAGCAGGGCGCTCCGCGACCTCTTCGAGAAGGGCCGCGCGAAGGGCATTCGCCCGGATCTGCTGTCTCTGCTGCTCGCACGTCTCGATGCTCTCGACGCGGCGGCGAGCCTCCACGATCTCCGGCGCCCATCGCTGCGGTTGCACAAGCTGCGGGGCAAGCCGGTTCGCTACTCGATCTGGGTCGACGTGGCCTGGCGGATCACATTCGAGTGGGCCGACGGAGCAGCGCGACGGGTCGATTTCGAACAGTACCATTAGAGCCGGGCGAACACGGAGGTGAACGGATGGCAAACGAATTTCCGGTGCGGAGACCAATCAAGCGGCGTCGGGCACATCCGGGAGCGCTCGTTCGCGAAGACCTCGAAGCGCTTGGTGTGAGCGTTGCGGAGGCGGCACGCGATCTCGGAGTGTCGCGGCAGTCGCTGCACGCGCTACTGGCGGGTCGCGCGGGCGTCAGTCCGGAGATGGCCGCGCGCCTCGGGAAGTACGTCGGCAACGGCCCGGGATTCTGGCTCCGACTGCAAGCCAATTTCGATGAAGCGGAAGCCCTCGCTTCCGTCGACGTATCCAACATCCCGACGCGCCGCGTTGCCTGAAGCGGCGAGAGATTTCCCGATGCGGCGTGACGCGGGCTTTGTTCTTCAATGCAGAGAAGCGGAGATGCGGAGATTTCTGCAAGCGGCCCAAAACCTGGAGCAGAATTGGGTCAGGTCTGGAGTCATGTACTCATGGGTTGGAAATACGACTTTCCAGGTGCGACCCCATTCGCCTCGGGAGCGTCCTCATTTCCGTAGGTCGTGCAAAGCGATCGGCAGGACGCGTGCGAATTGGCGAAAATCCCCGTCGGTCGTGAAGACTGCAAGGTCATTGCGCGCCGCCACGGCACAGATCAGGAAGTCGGTATTGGAACCCTGGACGCCGCGACCACGGCAGCGATTGAAGAAGTCCGCCGCCTGCTCGTAGTCGGTGGACTCGAGCGGCAGGTCGGGAAAGGCCTGCAGGTGGAGCCGGAGGTTTTCGAACTGGCGAGGGTCCCGGATCCCGGAAAGAAGCTCCTGGCGGACGGCGCCGATCATGACGACGCGGCTCTCGCCAATGAGCTCGGCGAGCTCGCGTGGAATGGCACCGGCGCCCTGGGTGGAACGGCGCAGCGCCAGCGACCACACCGCCGTGTCGACCAGCACGTTCAAGTCCGTCGGCGCTGCTTCTTCGGGTCGTAATCGGGATCGATATCCAGCTTGCCGAAAAGACGAATGATCCCGGCCTGGTGTCGACGCTGGATATATTCGCGGAGTGCCTCCGTGACTGTGGCCTTCTTCGTGCGATGGCCACCGACGCGCCGCGCTTCTTCGAGCAATTCGTCGTCGAGGGCGAGGTTGGTGGGCATGTCACAGGTTCACACATGCGCATGTGTAGGACAAGTCGCCGCACCCTTTGCCGAGAGCCTCGGTGAGATCGGCGCGCGCCTCCGAGGGAAAGGAGGGGACTCATTTGACTCATTGGGAACGTAGCGACGATGCGGACAATGCACGGTGGCCACAGGCCAGTTGGCAGCCGGCGAACATGGCAAAGACGCAGCCTGCTGTCCGCCACACCCAACATTCGGATCCGGCAATCATCGCGGCTGCCCTGAGCCCGACAGGGAGCGCGGTGTTCCTCCGGATCGCTGGGCGCTCCTTCACGATCTGGTTGCTGGGTGTCATGTTTGTTCGCAGCAGCCTGTTGAAAAACTGCCTGGCGCTTCGAGACGCCCCTGCGGGGCTCCTCAGCGCGAACGGAATCGCTGGGTTTCCCGTTCGGCCCGAGGAGGCACTCGGGTTTCCGTTCGGCCTGAGGAGGCGCGTAGCGCCGTCTCTAAGGCCAGGGGACTTTTTCAACGGACCGTAAGTGCGCGGGGTCGGCAGAGGCCCGAGTGGACTCTCGCAAAAACTGGAGCGTAGGAATCGGGGAGGTAGGGCATCGCCCAAGGGCATCGCCCAAGTGTTGCTGCCCAAGTGTTGCTGCCCAAGTTGACAAGCCGCGGATGCGCGAGATAGCCAACGAAACCGACCAGACCATGTGCTAGCCTGAGTCGCAGGACGGAGAAGCATGCGCCCCGCTGAACTCTCTCATCGCAGTCGCCGAAAATCTCTGGAGTCGCTCGCTCGCGACGAATTCGACGTGCTCGTCATCGGCGGCGGCATCACCGGCGCCGGGATCGCCCGCGAAGCGGCCCTGCGCGGGCTGCGGGTCGCGCTCGTCGAGCGGCGCGACTTCGCCGTCGGCACCAGCAGCCGCTCGTCCAAACTGATCCACGGCGGCCTGCGCTACCTCCAACAGGGAGACGTCGGTCTCGTCATCGAAGCCGCCAACGAACGCCGCGTGTTGCGCCGCCTGGCGCCGCATCTGGCGCGCCCGGTCAAGATGGTGGTGCCGGTGCAGGGCCGCTCCGGCTGGGCGAAGATCCGCGCCGGGCTCTGGACCTTCGACAAGATGGCGCGCGTCGGCAAGGACGAGCGCAACCAGATGCTCGACCAAGCCGAGACGCTCGCGCTCGAGCCGCTCCTGCGCACCGATCAGGTCTACGGTGCCGGCGTCTATTACGAGTGTCTCACCGACGATGCCCGCCTGGTGCTCGAGAATATCAAGTCGGCGGCAGCTTTCGGCGCGGTGGTCGTGAATTACGCGACGGTCACGAGCTTTCTCAGCGAAGACGGTCGCATCACGGCCGCCGTCGTACACGATACGCTCTCCGACACTGCTTTCCCCGTGCGCGCCAGCGTCGTCGTCAATGCCGCCGGTCCGTGGGTCGACAAAGTCCGGCTGCTCCAAGGAAACTCCGAGAAGCCGCGCCTCCATCTGACCAAGGGTATCCACCTCAGCTTGCCGCGCGAGCGCTTGCCGGTGCGGAACATCATCGTCATGAACGCCAGCGATCGGCGCTCCGTGTTCGTGGTCCCCCGTGGCGATATCGTCTATCTCGGCACCACCGACACCAACTACGTCGGTCCGTACGACGACCCGGCGGTGACCCAGGAGGACGCTCTCTATTTGCTCGAGGCGGCGAACCGCACGTTTGCCGTCGATGAACTGACCCTTGCCGACGTCGTCGGCGCCTGGGCGGGGCTGCGGCCATTGCTGCACGAAGAGGGCAAGTCGCCGAGCGAGATTTCGCGCAAGGACGAAATCATGGTGAGCGACAAGGGTTTGATCTCGATCGCCGGCGGCAAGCTGACGACGTATCGGAAGATGGCCGAGCGCATCCTGACGATGATCCTCACCCAACTCGCCGAGCGCGAGGCGGATGTGCCCGAGAGCCCGCATGGCACCAGCGAAGAGGTGCGGCTGTGCGGCGGCGACCTCGCCGAGAGCATCGATGCCTACGCGCAGCGCCTGCGCAAGAAGTGGCCGCGCGTCGATGCAGACATCATCGAACGCCTGATTTCCATGTACGGCACCAACGGCGAGCGGATGGTCGAGGGCATCGCCGCAGAGCCGCGACTCGGCGAGCGCTGCGCTCCCGGCTCGGCGGTCACCCGTGCCGAGGTCGAGTACGCCGTGCGCGAGGAGATGGCGATCACCCTGCAAGATTTCCTCGACCGGCGCGCGCGGTTGTTCCTCTGGGATCCGGGCAACGGTGTCGACGAGGCCGAGACCGCCGCGCGCTTCATGGCGCGTCCGCTCGGCTGGAACGACGCCCGGGTGATCAGCGAGGTCGCCGAGTACCGCACCTACGTCGCGACGACGCTGGCCTTCACGCAAAACCCCGAGGCCGAAGCGCCGCGGGCGGCCCTTGGATGACATGAGCGCAGAACAGCAACACCGAAACCAACTCGTCGCCGACCTCGGCGCCGACGCCGTGCGCTGGGACGACGAATCTCTCGTCGCGCACCAGCGCGATACCTGGTGCCTCTCCGTGCTGCGCGCGATGCACGGCGAGATCGATACCAAGCCGCTGTGCGTCGTCTCGCCGGCGGCGGTCGCCGATGTCGTGCACGTCCTACGCTACGCCACGGCGCAGCGCCTCGCCGTGGTGCCGTTCGGCGCCGGCTCGGGGGTCTGCGGCGGGGTGTTGCCGGCCAACGGCTCCATCGTCGTCGACATGCGCCGACTCGACCAACTCCTCGAGCTCAACGATCGCGGGCTCTTCGTGCGGGTCCAGGCGGGCATGATGGGCGACCGTCTCGAGTCGATCTTGAACGAGTCCGGCTTCACGATGCGCCACTTCCCGCAGTCGATCGCGCTGTCGACCGTCGGCGGCTGGGTGGCGACCCGCGCTGCCGGCCAATACTCGACGCGCTACGGCAACATGGAGGAGATGTTGCTGGCGCTCGAGGCGGTGCTGCCCGACGGCACACCGGTGCGCACCCGCATCGGGCCGCGGTCGGCGACCGGGCCGGACGTGCGGCAGGTGTTCCTCGGCTCGGAGGGCACGCTCGGCATCGTCACCGAGGTGACGATGCGGATCATGCCTCTGCCGGAGCGCTCGCAGGGCCAATCTTTCAGCTTCGCATCGATGAGCGCGGGGCTCGAGGCGATCCGGCTGATCATGCGTGCAGGCTGGCGCCCGCCGGTCGTGCGCCTCTACGACCCGCCCGAAGTCGGCAGGCTATTCCCGGCTCAGTTCACCGGCAGCAACTGCCTGCTGCTGCTGGTGTCGGAAGGCGTCGAGGCGCTCGTCGCGGCGGAGGCCGAGGGGTGCCGGGCGATCTGCGCAGGCGCCGGCGGCGCGGCCACCGGCGAGGATCCGGTGAACCATTGGGTCGGCGAGCGCAATCACGTGCCGACGTTCGAGTCGCTGCTCGAAAAGGGTCTGGTCGTCGATACGATCGAGGTGGCGTCGACGTGGGACCGGATCGACGATCTCTACCGCGAGGTGATCGCGGCGCTGAACACCGTGCCCGGGATCGTCGTCGCTTCGGGCCACAGTTCGCACAGCTACGCGCAAGGCACGAACATCTACTTCACCTTCGCCGCCTACCCGGAGCAGCGCGAGCAGATGAGCGCGACCTATCTGGCGTGTTGGGAGAAGGCGATGGAAGCGACGCTCGCTTGCGACGGAACCATCGCCCATCACCACGGCGTGGGCCGCTTGCGCGTGCCTTGGATGGCGCGCGAGCTGGGTAGCAGCATCGAGGTGTTGCGGCGCCTGAAGGCCGCCCTCGATCCCGCCGGCATCATGAACCCCGGAGCCTTGCTGCCGTCGGCCTGAGCGGCGCGCGCGGCAGATCGACGCACACCGCTTCTCATGCAGCACATCCTCGCTCTCGACGCCGGTACCACCGGCGTCCGCGCTCTGCTGGTCGACTCCGCCGGCTGCGTGGTCGCACTCGCCTATCGCGAACTCGAGACGTCGTACCCGCACCCTGGCTGGGTCGAGATGGATCCGCTGGCGATCGCTGCCGGCGCTCTCGAGGTCGCGGCGCGCTGCCTGGCCCAAGCCCGCCTGCAAGCGAGCGATCTCGCCGCCATCGGCATCGTCAACCAACGTGCCACCACGATCGTCTGGGAGCGTGCCTCCGGCCGCCCGGTGCATCCGGCGATCGTCTGGCAGGACACCCGCACCGTCGAACGGGTGGAAGAGTTGGTCGCGCAGGGCGTCTTCGCCAGCTCGATGGCGTCGGCGACGAAGTTGGAGTGGATCCTCGCGAACTATGCGGCGGCTGATCCGCAATCACTTTGTTTCGGCACGGTCGATAGTTGGCTCGCCTGGCGCTTGTCGGCGGGAGGCTTGCACGTGACCGACAGCTCGAATGCCTCGTGCACGGCGCTCTACGACCCGTTTGGCGATCGCTGGGATCCCGCCATTCTCGAACGGCTGCGCGTGCCGGCGGTGGTGCTGCCGGAGATTCGCGCCTCGAGCGAGGTGCTCGGCAGCACCAGCCGCGCCGTCTTCGGCGCCGAGGTGCCGATCGCGGCGCTGGCGGGCGACCAGCAGGCGGCGATGTTCGGCGAACTCGGGTTCGAGAAGGGTGCGGTCAAGGCGACTTTGGGCACCTCGGCGATGGTCGACGTCCATCTCGGCGCTGCGCCGGTGCTGTCGACGCGCGGCGCGTTTCCGCTCGTGCTCTGGAAGATCGGTGACCGCATCGCGTGGTGCCTCGAAGGCTCGGTGGTCACGGCCGGCGCGTCGGTGCAGTGGCTCCGCGACGGGCTCGGTATCGTCGCCAGCCTCGAGGAGAGTTCCGCGATCGCCCAGAGCGTCGCGGACTCGGGTGGGGTGTGGGCGCTGCCGGCGTTGCAGGGACTCGGCACGCCGCACATGCAGCCGAAGGCGCGGGCGCGTATCGGCGGCATGACTCGCGCGACCCAGCGGGCGCATGTCGTGCGGGCGGTGCTGGAGGGGATTGCCTTCCGGATCTCCGAGGTGGTCGAGACGTTGGTGGAAGACAGCGGTGTCGATCTTCCCCCGCGGCTGCGGGTCGACGGCGGCGCGGCGGCGAACGATTTCCTGCTGCAGCAGATCGCCAACGCGACGGGGGTTCCCGTCGAGCGCCCGGCGTGCGTGCAGGCGTCGGCGCTGGGCGCCGCGTTTCTCGCCGGTCTGGCGGCGGGGGTCTGGAAGGACACGACGGAACTCGGCAGCGCGTGGCAGTCCGGCGGTGTCTTCGAGCCGGAGTGGGCTGGCGACGAGCGCGAGCGGCGGGTGCGCCGCTGGCAGGCGCTGGCGACGCCGAGTCGGCAGGAGCTGGCGGATTGAGCGAGGCGCACTCGCTGCATGCCGTCGATGGCCGCTTTTGGCGCGGCGTCGAGCACTTCGATGCGGGCGACTACTTCGCAGCGCACGAGTTGTGGGAGAGCCTGTGGCTCGAGGTGGCGGGCGCAGAGAAGGTTTTTCTCGCGGGGTTGATCCAGGTGGCGGCGGGCTTGCTCAAGCGCTCTCAGGGACGGATCGTGGGGGCCACGCGCTTGTTGACGCGGTCGCGTGCGCGTTTGGCGGAAACGGCTGTTGCGACGCCAGTCGATATCGTCGCCGTTTGCGACTGCTTGCGCCGAGAGCTTGTGGATATCGAGAGCGGCTTGCCGAGCCAACCCTGGTCGCTCCCGCTAACCGGGCCGAGACCCGGTTAGCGGGGGCGCTTACGCGCGCAACGGGTAATGGAGAATGAAGGCATGCGATCTCTGCAGAAAGTGACGATCTGTTTAGTCGGGCTGCTCACGGGCTGCGCCGCGATCAGCGATGACCCGGTGAACCTGCGGCTGCAGGAACCCAGGGTGACTTGTGCTCAGGCGTTGCGCGCTTCGCGCGATGCGCTGCGCAAGCTCGGCTACACGGTGGAGGCGGTAGACCAGGAGCGTGACGGCAAGCCGGGGCGCGTGGTCGCGGTGCGCCATGCTGGGTGGAGTCCGGCCGATCCGCAAGCGGGGGAGAGCCACAAGGCCGTTGCCGTCGTGCGTTGCGACGATAGTGGCGCCACCGTCGAAGTCGAGGCGGAGGGTGAGGCGATGGAGCGGATACGGTTTCCGGCGAAGTTCGGCGAAGAGTTCCGCGCGGCGCTGGTGCGGGGGCGTCCCAGCGCGCGCACCGCTCCGCCGCCGGGGCGGGTCGGCGCGCGGCAGGTAGCGGAGCGCGGGGTGTTGGTCACCGTCGCGCCGCTCGGTGCGGACGAAGCGCCGCCGGTCGCCGACGCCGATCCGCTCGGGGCGGGAATCCTGCCGGTTCGCGTCGAGGTGGCCAACCGTACGGACCGGCGCTACGCGTTCGCGCCGGCGGACATCCGTCTGACGACGGTCGAGGGCGAGCGGCGCGCGCCGCTGAGCGGTGCGGAGTTGGGCCGCCGCTTCGGCGCCGCGACGGCGAGTGCTGCGGCCCTGGTCGAAGCGGGGATCGCGGCCGGAGAGATCGGCCCGGGCGAGGTACGGCGCGGCTTCGTCTACTTTGACGCAGCGACGTACCAGCGCGCGACGGTGGTGGTGACCGACGTCGAGAGCGGCGAGGCCGAGGGATTTTCGGTGCGCTTCTGAAATCGGGTTGCGGGCGCCGGAATATTGCAGCGCGCCGTGCAATTGGCGGCGCCGATCCGGTTTCGCTGCGAATCGCGGGCGAATGCGCGGCGCCACGGCACTCTGCAGATCTCGAGTAGGGTGTGGGTCACGCAAACAACGCCGATGTGAGGGCGGGACTGTCGAGACAGGATAAACGCGATTCACAGGATGGAGAGAGCAGGGAAGCTGGGAGACAGGACTAACGAGGGTCGCGCGATGAGAAACTCAACCGTTGAACCCCGTCGATGAGGTGCTCAAAAAATCCATCCTGTAAATCCCGTTCATCCTGTCAACAACGAATCAAGGCCTCGGCAAGAAAAGGGGATCAGTCCAATTGTCGAATCGTGAGCAAGGCGTGACGACCAACGACTTGTAATTGGACTTATCCCCTTTTCATGGCCCACTTTCCACCGTGAACCCAAGTGATGCCGAACATGAGGGCTGGAGCAGACGGGGCCACAGACGCGTTCCGGCCGGATTGCGACTTCATTCCCGTGGTGGCCCCGGCTGCTCGGCCCCCGCGTTCGGCTGCTCATGGCCTTGATCATTGTCGCCAAGGCGGGTACCTGCTGGAATCCTCGCGCCAATTTGCGGTAAGCGTGGGGCGAGGTTCCGTGAAAATCACGCAGTACTTTCAGCACGTGCGACAACGGCCAGACCGGGCTAGCATTCGCGAGGAGTGGATCCGGTACGTTCTCGCTCACGCATTGAAGAGGGAGACTCAGCCTGATGGTCGAATACGCAAGTGGGCGAAGATCGCGGCGAACGGGAAGTTCCTGCGGGTGATCCTACTCGCTGATGGCGAAACGTCACACAACGCGTCCTTCAATCGGTCGTTCAAGGAGGATCTCGATGAGGGTTAAGTATTTTCCGGAAACCGACACGGCCTTGATGGAGTTTACCGACAACGCCGTGGCCGAGACTCGCGAGATCAGCGAGAACATCTACGCCGATCTCGACGAGCACGGGGAGCTCGTGAACATGACCGTCGAGCATGCCCGCACCAACGCTCGTCGCCCGGAATTTTCGTACGAGGAAGTGCAACGACCGTAGCGGCTGGCCGAACCCGCCGTTCCAGGCGACGGCCAAAGGAAGGCATGCCGCGACAGAACACGATGAGAGCCGTCAGCTTTCCGCTTCTCGATCCATCTGATTCGCAGCAGTGCGGCGAGAACCCGCCGCGCGCGAGTACTTGCCCATTGGCTCATGCGGCGGCGAACAACACGCTCTCGAACGGCGCCGCTTCACCGTTTTCCAACCGATCGGCAAGGACGCGAAGCGCCAGCGCCTGTGCCTTCGCTTGCGCTTGCTCTACCGAATTCCCGTAGACGAGCACCCCCGGCAGCTCGCTCACCTCCGCGATCCACCGACTGTCGCCCTTACCCTGCGGTCAACAGCGAGGCGCCCCGGGGGGATCCCGCACGCCCGGGCGTGCGGGCTGCTGCCCCGCGGGTCATCAAACGTTGCGCTTTCATCCGGTGAAGACCGAATACTCGAAGCCGTCTGCGAGGTGCAACGTCGTCGACACGAAGCCGTTGCTGCCGGCCTGCATGTATTCGACATACGGGCGCAGCGATTCCTTGAAGGTGAAGATGTTGTCGGCGAGGACGACGGCCCCTGGTCGCAGGCGAGGTTTCAGCAGCTCGAGGACCGGCATGTAGAGCTCCTTCCAGCCGTCGAGGAGGACGAGATCGAGGCCGGCGGGTACTTGACGCAGGGTTTCCATGGCGTCTCCGAGACGCACGTCAGCGAAGGTGTCGACGCCGGCGCGGGCGAGGTTGGTGCGCGCCTGCTGCCACTTCTCTGGTTCGATTTCGCTGCCGATGACGCCCCCGCCGCCGTTATCTTTGGCCGCCGCCGCCAAGTAGATCGTGGAGATGCCGAAGGAGGTGCCGAATTCGACGATGTTGCGAGCGCCGAGGGCGCGTGCCGTCAGGTAGAGAAACTGTCCCTGTTCGGGCGACACGGGGATGTAGAACTCCTTCATCGCCGTCGGCGTCATCACCTCCCACAGGCCGCGCCCGGTCGCTAAGCCGAAGAGGATCGATGGAGCGAGGGTGACGAAACGCCAGCGATCGGACTTTGCCGCCGCATGCAATTCATCGAGTACGGATCGAGTTGGTTCGCTAAGTAAAGTACTCATGATGGTCTCCTGCCGCCGAGATGATTCATCCGGATGCACCTATTCTGGTTTTGGCGCAATGCCTGCTTTAGGCTGCGGGCGCGTTGCTAGGCCTGAGCGTTCGATCCGCTGTCCGGCCGCACCAACGAATGCGAGGCGAGCAAGAGTCGCAACGGCCGGATCGAGCGAACTACCCAGACGCCTGTACCCGCACACGGCTGAGATCCCCGCCGAGCACGCCGTGCCGCGGCCGTCGCAAGCGCCTCGGGAATTCGTTGTCGTTGTCGTAGTCGTAAGCGAAACCCGAGCCGATCTTGCGATCATGACCACGACACTTGCGATTACGACAACGACACCGCCGAGGAGCCCATCCGCCGGGGGGGGGGGACCAACAGCCCTTCGACAGGCTCAGGACAGGCACTAAGACACGCTCAGGGCGAACGGAGAACGAGGGGGATTCTTCAATAGACTCTCCACGCTGGATCCGGGCGGCGCCCCTGGCTGAGCACAGCTGCCCGCCCTCCATGTTCCGGTGCCGGGAAGGAGTAGGTTAACGCAAATGGGGTCGCGCTCCCGCTATCGATAGAGCGCCTCGATCTCGTCGGCGTAACGGGCGCGGATGCCGCGGCGCTTGAGCTTGGCGGTGGGCGTCAGCACGTCGCTGTCGGGGAGCCACTCTTCGCCGATGATGCAGACCTTCTTCACCCGCTCGGCGTTGTTGAACGGCGCCATCACCTCTTCGAGGCCGCGAGCGATCTCCTGCTCGATGCGCGGTTCCTTCGCCAAGTCCGCGAGCGAGGCGAACTCGATGCCCTGCGCCCGCGCCCACGCCGGCGCGACCTCGGGGTCGAGAACCACGAGCGCCGAGACGAACGGTCGCGCGTCGCCGATGGCCGCGGCCTGGCCGACGAGCGGGATCATCTTGAGCGCCGCCTCCAGATTCGCCGGGCTGATGTTCTTGCCGCCGGCCGTGATGATCAATTCCTTCTTGCGGTCGACGATGCGGAAGTAGCCGTGCTCGTCGACCTCGCCGATGTCGCCCGAACGCAGCCAGCCGTCCGGGTCGAGCGCCTCGGCGGTTTTCTCCGGTTCCTTGTAGTAGCCGAGGTAGACGTTACCGCCGCGACAGATGACCTCGCCGTCGTCGGCGAGGCGCACGTCGCAGCCGGGAATTGCCTGACCGACACTACCGGGCTTCGGTTTCCAGGCGCTGAACGTCATTGGCCCCGAACTCTCCGACATCCCGTACACCTCGCTCAACGGCACGCCGATGGCGCGGAACCAGGAGATGATCTCCGCCGGAAGCGGCGCAGCTCCGGTGATCGCGAGGTCACAGGCGTCGAGCCCGACCAGTTCGCGGACCGGGCGGAAGGCGACCTGGTCGAGAAACTCGTAGGTGCGTTGCTGTTCCTCCGTCGCGGTGCCCCAGGTGCGCGCCTCGACGATCGGCTTGGCGGCTTCGACCGCCTCGTTGAACTTCGATCGCTTCGCCGGGTCGGCCGCCAGCGCAGCATTTACGCCGGCATAGAGCTTTTCGAAGACCCGCGGTACGCCGAAGAAGATGTTCGGCTTCGCCGCGCGCAGGTACTCGGCGATCTTCGTCGGGTCGGGGCACGTCGTGACCTCGTAGCCGCTGACGACGCCCTGGTAGTGGCTGGTCATCCGCTCGGCGATGTGCGCCATCGGCAGGTACGAGACCATGCGCTTGCCGGCGAGTTGGTCGCGGCTCCACTCCATGCTGCACAGGAGACTTTCGACCGTCCACATGACGTTGCGATGCGAGAGCATCACGCCCTTCGGCGGGCCGGTGGTGCCCGAGGTGTAGATCATCGTCGCGAGCTGTTCGGGCGTGCAGGTGTCGGCCGCAACTTCGAGGTCGAGGCCCTCGCGGGAGAGGAGGCCTTCGTAGGTGAGCGCGTCGCCGGCGGCGCCGTCGGTGGGCGGGTTGAGAACGACGAGCGACCCGAGCGTGGTGAGATCCGCGCGCACCTGAGTGAAACGCTGCAGGAAGCTGGCATCCTCGACGACGCCGAGGACCGCCTCGCTGTGGTTGACGAGGTACTTGATCTGCTCGGCTGACGAGGAGTTGTAGATCGATACCGGGGTTGCGCCGCAGAAGTAGGCGGCCATATCGAGGATGTGGAACTCGGGGATGTTGCGCATCATCAGGACGATCTTGTCGCCCGGCCGAACGCCGAGATCGCGGTACGCGGCAGCGACGCGGGCCACCTGGCTCGCGTAATCGCCGAAGGTCCAGGAGGCCCAGTCGCCGTCGCTCTTACGCCAGCGCAGGGCCGTGCGGTCGCGATACGCGGCAACCGTTGCAAGGAACGCCTTCGGAATCGTTCGGCCTTCTATGATTTGGCCGATGTTGTCGTTTGCCATGATCGTCTGCCCCCCCTGCGCGGCGGCGATGCGTTCCGCCGGATTCCAGGTTCATCGAACTCTTGCCCTACCGCGATCCGTACCCGCGGGGCAAGAACGAAGCAGCAACAGAACGAAGCGGCGCGGATCAGGCGGCGCCGCGGCGCCGGACGACGAGGTTGGTCGTCTGGGTTGCGGGGTCGAAGACGACCTTCACTTCGCCGCGCTCGAGTTGGCGCATGACGTCGCGCACATGATCGTCGAGCGTGTGTTCGCGTAAGCCGTAGTCGGTGCCGTCGCGGGTGACGAACTCCTCGACCAGGCCGCGCAACGCCGCGTGACTCAGGGCTTTGAAGGGAACTTCGATCGGTTCGAGATCTTCGTCGTTCACGGGGAGTTGCCTTCTACCGATGGACGGCTGGCGATCGGGGTCAGGAGCGCGGCTCGTGTTTGCCGCCGGTGTGGCCGAAGCCGCCGTCGCCGCGAGCGGTGTCGACGAGGTCATCCGTTTCGACGAGTGCCGCGCGCAGCGCCGGTGCGATCACGAGTTGAGCGATGCGGTCGCCGCGGTGCAGCGTGACGCGTTCCTGACCATGATTCATCAGGAGCACCTGCACCTCGCCGCGGTAGTCCGAGTCGATCGTGCCCGGGGTGTTGAGGAGCGCGATCCCGTGGCGCAGGGCGAGGCCGCTGCGGGGCCGGACTTGCCCCTCGAAGCCGGTGGGGATTGCCAGCGCGATGCCGGTGGGAACGAGAACCCGCGCGCCGGGTTCGAGGGTGAGTTCCGCGGTGAGGTCGGCGTGCAGGTCGAGGCCGGCGGCGCCTTCGGTCTGGTAGCGCGGCAGCGGCAGCGGATCTGGGCTGGCGCGAACGCGCTTGACGCGGATCTCAACCGGCGCGGCCATGACTGCGATCAGCCGAGGATCGATTCGTCGATCTTCTCGGCGCCGAGGTTGCCGAGCACGGTGAGCGCCATCGCCTCTAGATGCGCAATATGCTCGGCGACCGCGATGATCTCGTCGTTGGTCGCCGCATCGATGCTCGCAGCGGCTTCTTCCGGGGACACGTTCCGCCCGAAGTAGAGCTGGTTGCGGGCGATGCGGTGCATGCGGCTGTCGGTGGTTTCGAGTCCGAGTAGCATGTTGCCCTTCAGCTGGTTCTTCACCCGGGCGAGCTCGTGGGGCGCGAGTCCGTTGCGGCGAACGTCGTCGAGCTGCTGCAGGGTGATGGCGACGACCTCGCGCACGTGCTCGGCGCCGGTGCCGACGTAGACGCCGAAGTAGCCGCCGTCGCTGAAGGCCGAGAGGAAGGAATAGACGGAGTAGGCCCGACCGCGCTTCTCGCGAATCTCTTGGAAGAGACGTGAACTCATGCCGCCGCCGAAAGCCGTATTCAGCAGATACGCAGGGTAGCGCAGCGGTGATGTCTGAGAGATTCCGGGTGCACCGAGGCAGACGTGGACCTGTTCGAGATCCTTGTCGACGCAGCGCACGCTGCGATGTGGCGCGGGGGGGGCATCTGCGCTCGGATCGGTCGTTCCGCTGAGGTCGCCGAGCGTCGTGGCGACCCAGTCGACGAAGCGGTCGTGGTCGACCGCGCCCGCAGCGGCGACGAGAATGCGATCAGGTCGGTAGCGCGCGGCGATGAACTCGAGGAATGCGTCGCGGCGGAAGCTCTCGACGGTTTCGACGCTGCCGCAGATCGGGAAGCTCAGCGCATGGCCGGGCCAGTATTGCAGGTGAAAGAGGTCGTGAACGTGATCGTCGGGAGTGTCCTCGCCCTGGAGGATCTCTTGGACGATGACGGAACGCTCGCGATCGATCTCATCTTCGGCGAACGTGGAGTTGCGGAAAAGGTCGCCGAGAATGTCCTGTGCGAGCGGCAGGTGTTCGCCGAGAACCTTGGCGTAGTAGCAGGTGTTCTCGCGGCCGGTGAAGGCATTGAAGTGGCCGCCGACGGCGTCGAAGGCTTCGGCGATGTCGGCCGCGGTACGGCTTTCCGTGCCTTTGAAGAAGATATGTTCGAGATAATGGGAGATGCCCGCTTGTGCGCGGCTCTCATAGCGCGAGCCGTTCTCGACCCAGATGCCGAGGGTGGCGGAGACCACGCCCGGCATCGCCTCGGTGACGATGCGCACGCCGTTGTTCAGGCGTGCGCATCGCACCATCGGAGTTGCAAGCATCAGTCGCGCCGGCGGCCGCCGCCGCGCGGCCGCCGGTCGTCGCGGTCGCGCGGCGGACGATCGCGGCCCCGATCACCTTCGTCGGAGTCGCTACGTTCTTTGCGTTCGACCTGGCCGAGTTCGATCAGCGCCTCGATGCGGCTGAGGCGGATCTTGCCCTGCTTGTCGACTTCGAGGACCTTGACCGGGACCTCGTCGCCCTCGTTGAGGACGTCGGTGACCTCGTTCACGCGGCCCTGTTCGATCTGCGAGATGTGGAGGAGACCGTCCGTCCCGGGAAGGATCTCGACGAAGGCGCCGAAGTCGACGATCTTCTTGACGAGGCCGGTGTAGATGCGACCGACCTCGGGTTCGGCGACCAGGCCCTCGATCAATTCGATCGCGCGGCGCATGCCTTCGCCCTCGGTCGAGGCGACCATGACCGTACCGTCGTCCTCGACGTCGATCTTCACCCCCGTCTCTTCGATGATACCGCGGATCACCTTGCCTCCTGGGCCGATGATGTCGCGGATCTTATCGGGGTTGATCTTCATCGTGTGGATGCGCGGCGCGTGGCTCGACATGTCGATGCGCGGCGCCGCGAGGTGCTTGGCCATCTCCTCGAGGATATGGAGACGACCGTCGCGGGCCTGGTAGAGGGCCTTCTTCATGACCTCGCGCGACACCTGCCCGATCTTATTGTCCATCTGCAGGGCGGTGACGCCATCGGCCGTGCCGGCGACCTTGAAATCCATGTCGCCGAGATGGTCCTCGTCGCCGAGGATGTCGGACAGCACGCAGATTTCGTCGCCTTCCTTGATGAGGCCCATGGCGATGCCCGCAACCGGTGCGCTGATCGGCACCGCTGCGTCCATCAAGGCCAAGCTCGCGCCGCATACGGTCGCCATCGACGACGAGCCGTTCGACTCGAGCACCTCGGAGACCACGCGGAGCGTGTAGGGGAAGTCTGCAGTATCGGGGAGGACGGCGGCGATCGCGCGCTCGGCGAGAGCGCCGTGGCCGATCTCGCGCCGGCCCGGATTGCGCAGGAACTTGACCTCGCCCACGCTGAACGGCGGGAAGTTATAGTGCAGCATGAACTTCTTGTACGACTCGCCGACGAGTGCATCGACTCGCTGCTCGTCGGCAGACGTGCCCAGCGTCGCGACGACGAGCGCCTGGGTTTCGCCGCGGGTGAAGAGCGCCGAGCCATGGGTACGCGGCAGGATGCCGGTTTCGACGGTGATCGCGCGTACGGTCGACAGGTCGCGACCGTCGACGCGCCGGTTCTCCTTGACGATCGTCTCGCGCATCACTTCGCCGGTGACGTCGTGGAAGATCCGGCCGAGCTTGTCGGCCTCGTCGGGAAACTGCTCGGCAACCTCTTGCACGGTCTGCGCTTCGGCGTCGCGCACCGCGTCGGCGCGTTCGTGTTTCCCGGTGACTTCGAAAGCCTTCTTGATGCGGGGAACGCCAACCTCGCGAACGCGGGTCCAAAGCGCCTCGTTGACCGGAAGCGGTGTGACGGTGCGTTTCGGCTTGCCGATGGCGGCGCGCAGTTCGTCTTGTAGGTCGAGCAAAGGCTGCAGCGACTCGTGCGCAGTGAAAAGCGCGTCGAGCATGATGTCTTCGGGCAGGCTCTTGGAGCCGCCTTCGACCATGACCAAGCCGTCGCGGGTTCCCGCGACGATCAGCTGGAGGTCCGACGACGCCATTTGGGTTTGTGTCGGGTTGACGACGAAAGCGCCGTCGACCCGGCCGAGTCGCACCGCAGCGATGGGACCGTCGAATGGGATGTCGGAAATGTGCAGCGCGGCCGAGGCGCCGGTCAGCGCAACGACATCCGGGTCATTCTCCTTGTCGTGCGAAAACACGGTGGCGATGACTTGCGTCTCGCACCGGAACGCAGACGGAAACAACGGGCGGATCGGCCGATCGATCAGGCGCGAGGTGAGAACCTCGCGCTCGGAGGGCCGGCCCTCGCGCTTGAAGAAGCCGCCGGGAATCTTGCCCGCGGCGTATGTCCGCTCTTGGTAGTCGCAAGTGAGCGGGAAAAAATCCAGATTGGGAGACGCCTTGCGGGCGGCCACCGCGGTCACCAAAGTGACCGACTCGCCGTAGGTAATGAGGACGGACCCGCTCGCCTGTCGTGCGACGCGACCGACCTCGATGGACAGCGGTCGACCGTGGAAGTCGACCTCGACCTTCTTGATCATAACAACCTCCCGGCCTCGCGCCACACTGGCGCGGGCCAACTCTTGGGAGGAAAAGACGATTTTGGGGGTAGCGGCTTCGCGGCGCTATTTACGGATACCGAGCCGCTCGATCACGTTCTTATAGCGATCAACCTCTTCGCGCTTCAGGTAGTCGAGCAAGCGTCGCCGTTGGGAGACGAGCTTCAAAAGACCCCGTCGGGAATGGTGATCCTTCTGGTGAGTCTTGAAATGCTCGGTGAGATAACTGATGCGGTTGGTGAGAAGAGCGATCTGGACCTCGGGAGAACCCGTGTCCGAGCCGTGACGCTGAAACTCTCCTACCAGCTCCTGCGTTCTTTCTGGAGCCAGGCCCATCTTTCCTCCGTTCTTTGCTTGGCGCGGGGTGTACCACGCGCGGCAAACGCACGCAACACCTCGCCGTCGCCTCCTGAAGGCCGCTTGCGCGGTTCCAAGATCGCCCGCAAGGTGAAGCTCGTTTTGGGTCGCAGCGGCAAGCGCCGCGCCGAACTCGTCGACGTGTGTCGCTTGCCTTCACCGCAACCCGGATGGACGCGATAGCACGAATGATCCCCCCTGCGAAAGATGCGCTGCCGAGAAAAACGGAGGATCCCGGGC
>Ga0163153_10002681_pt1 | contig 25254 bp, 25 predicted proteins | sample OliLakLV19MP6IB1_FD_148629 | JGI IMG/M metagenome (GOLD analysis project Ga0163153, IMG submission 148629) | Freshwater microbial mat bacterial communities from Lake Vanda, McMurdo Dry Valleys, Antarctica - Oligotrophic Lake LV.19.MP6.IB-1 | ecosystem: Environmental > Aquatic > Freshwater >...
GATGCGCGCCGCAGCAGGGTCAGTAAAGATTCCTACATGCAATCCAAACGGCCCACCCAGATCTTCATCGTCGACGACTCGGTCTCGATCCGCACGCGGCTCACCGAAATGCTCGCCGGCATGGGCGACGTGGCCCTCGTGGGTGAGGCCGGCAGCGCTGCCGACGCAGTGGACGGGATTCTCCGGATGCGTCCCGATTCCGTGCTGCTGGACCTCAACCTTGCCGGCCGTAGCGGCATCGAGGTGCTTCGTACCGTCCATCGGCAGGCGCCCGACATCGTCTTCGTTGTCCTGACCAATCATTGCGAGCCGCAGTACCGCCGCGCCTGCGAGCTCGCGGGAGCCTCTTACTTCCTGGACAAATCCACCGAATTCGATCGTGTCCGCGAAGTGATCACCGAGATCGCCGCCACCCAACACTAGGGAGACACCGTGCGCACGCCCGCAACGATCGAGTTCAAAGCCATGCCGAGCAATGCGAGCCTCGCCCGTGCCGCCCAGCCGGCGCAGGCGATGGTCGTCGGCTGCCTGAACGCGCGCTGCTCCACCTGCAACCTGCACGAGTTGTGCCTGCCCGACAGCGAGCTGCACGCGGACCTGGTCTATCCGCGCAAGCGGGTGAAGCGTGGCGAGACCCTCTACCGCGCCGGCAGCGCGTTCGACTGCCTGTACGCGATCCGCAGCGGCTTCTTCAAGAGCCGCGTCCTGCTCGAGGATGGCCGCGACCAGGTGACCGGTTTCAACATGGCGGGCGAGATCCTCGGCATGGACGGCATCGGCGGTAACAGCCATGCGGCCGACCTCATCGCCCTGGAAGACAGCGAGGTCTGCGTGATTCCCTACGCCCGGCTCGAACAGCCCGGCCTGCAACGCCAGCTACACAAGGTGATGAGCCGCGAGCTGGTGCGCGACCAGGCCGTGATGATGCTGCTCGGCACGATGCGCGCCGAGCAACGCCTGGCGGCCTTTCTGCTGAACCTCTCGCAGCGCTTCGGCGCGCGCGGCTATTCGGCGATCGAGTTCCACCTGCGCATGACCCGCGTCGAGATCGGCAGCTACATCGGACTCTCGCTCGAGACGGTGAGCCGGCTCTTCTCGCGCTTTCAGGAGGACAACGTGATCAGCGTCCGGCAGAGGCACGTCCGCATCCTGGACCTGGCGGGCCTGAAGGCAGTGATGACCCGTGAAAGCATCTGATTCGGGACAACGAAAGGACGGATCCCATGTACAAGCACATCCTCGTGTCGACCGACGGCTCGAAGCTGTCCCTGAAGGCCGTGAAGACAGCAACCCGGCTCGCGCGCCGGATGAACGCCAGGATCACCGCGCTGCACGTGATCGAGCCGTACAAGGCGCCGCTCTACGATGAGTCGATGTCCGCGTTTCGGGCGATCATTTCTCCCGCGGATTACATGAAGTCGGAAACAAATCGCGCGGGCAAGCTCCTCGGCCGGGTCAAGGCCGCCGCCGCAGCCGAGGAAGTCGAGTGCGACACCCTCAGCGCGACCCACGACAGGCCCTGGGAAGCCATCATCGACGCGGCCCGCAGCCGCAAGTGCGACCTCATCGTGATGGCCTCCCACGGCCGCAAAGGCCTCGCCGGCCTGCTGCTGGGCAGCGAGACCCACAAGGTGCTGACGCACACCAGCACGCCGGTGCTGGTCTGTCGGTGAGCCAGCCAGGTCCTGGCGGCAGGTGACGCAGGACAAGGGCCTGGCGTGCCGGATGAAGGCGGGAGCCGGGGCCCGAGGTAGCCACATGCCGCTGGCCGACCCTGTTTTCTTGCTACGATGGCCGCTTCGGTCGGGCCGTCGTCGACGACCTGCAGGGGCTCACGGACTGGGACCCTGTTAGCCAGGCAAGTTCCGCCCGAATTCGCCCTGTTGCCCGGAGTTGCCAAAATCAGAGGATTCGTCCCTGCCATGAACAAGCAGACAAGCCCGCGCGCGACCCCCGGTCTCCCCAAAGCCCCCACCGGCATCACCGGTCTGGATGAAATCACCGGCGGCGGGCTGCCGGCGGGGCGGCCGACCCTCGTGTGCGGGAGCGCAGGGTGCGGAAAGACGATGCTGGCCATGGAATTCCTGGTGCGCGGGGCAGCGGAGTTTGGCGAGCCAGGCGTGTTCATGATGTTCGAGGAAAATGCGGCGGAGCTCACGGCCAATGTCCGCTCGCTCGGCTTCGATCTGGACCGGCTCGTGAAGGAGAAAAAGATCGCGCTCGATCACGTCCACATCGAGCGCAGCGAGATCGAGGAGACGGGCGAATATGACCTCGAGGGGCTTTTCATCCGGCTCGGGCACGCCATTGATTCCATCGGCGCGAAACGCGTGGTGCTCGATACCGTGGAGGCGCTTTTCGCCGGGCTGCCGAATCACGCCATCCTCCGCGCGGAATTGCGCCGGCTTTTCCGCTGGCTGAAGAATCGCGGGATGACGGCGATCATCACCGGCGAAAAGGGCGAGGGCAATGCGATCACGCGCTACGGGCTGGAGGAGTATGTGGCCGATTGCGTGATCACGCTCGACCACCGCGTGACGGAGCAGATTTCCACCCGCCGGCTGCGCGTGCTGAAGTATCGCGGCTCGGTGCATGGCACAAACGAGTATCCCTTTCTCATCGGCGAGCGCGGCTTCTCCGTGCTGCCGATCACCTCGCTGCGGCTCGATCACGCAGCGCCGGCCGGGCGCCTTGCCACGGGCATCGCGCGGCTGGATGAAATGCTCGGCGGCCAGGGCGTCTTCCGCGGCAGCAGCGTGCTCGTCTCCGGGGCGCCGGGCACGGGCAAGAGCAGCATCGGCGCAAAGTTTGCGGAGGCCGCGTGCCGTCGCGGCGAGCGGGCGCTGCTTTTCGCCTACGAGGAATCGAGCGCGCAGATCCTGCGCAACATGCGCTCCATCGGCATGGACCTCGCGCCGTGGGTGAAAAAGGGGCTGCTGCAGATTTACGCCTCGCGCCCAACGCTGAGCGGGCTGGAGCAGCATCTCTTGGCGATGCACGACATGGTGAAAGCATTCCGCCCCGCGGTGGTCGTGGTCGATCCGATCAGCAATCTCACGATCGAGCGCAGCGACGCGGAGGTGATGCCGACGCTGATGCGGCTCATTGATTTCCTCAAGCAGCAGCAGATCACCTCGCTCTTCACCAGCCTCACCACGGGCGGCAGCGGCACGAACGCTGCGGAGGATTCGCAGGTCGGCGTGTCGTCGCTCATGGATACGTGGCTGCTGCTGCGCAATGTGGAGTTCAACGGCGAGCGCAACCGCCTGATCTACGTGCTGAAATCGCGCGGCATGGCGAACTCGAACCAGGTGCGCGAGTTCGTGCTCAGCGACGCGGGCATCGACCTCGTGGACGTGTATCTCGGCGCGGACCGTGTGCTCACCGGCACCGCGCGCGTGGCGCAGGCGGCGCACGAACGCTCCGCCGCCAAGCTGCGCCGGGAAGATCACGAGCGCAAGCTGCGCCAACTCGCCGCCAGGCGAAAGGCGATCGAGGCGCAGATCGCCGCGCTGAATGCGCAAGGCGAGGCGGAGGCAGCCGAGGTGAAATTCGCCATCGCGCAGGAGAGTTTGCAGGAAACGACCACGCAGCAAAACAGCGCGGCCATGGCGCAATTACGTGGCGGCAGCAAAGGCGGCAACGCACCGAAAAGAGGATCCCGATGAACAAGACCAGGACCAGGACGACGACCAAGACCTACGAACTGCGGCTCTACGTCGCCGGCCATACCGCGAAATCCCTCGCCGCCCTTGCCAATCTCAAGCGTATCTGCGAGACGCACCTCGCCGGGCAATACCGCATCGAGGTCATCGATCTGACGAAGACGCCCGAGCTCGCCGTGGGCGACCAGATCCTCGCCCTGCCGACGCTGGTGCGGCGGCTGCCCGAACCGATCAAGAAGATCATCGGCGATCTTTCCAACGAGGAACGCGTGCTCGTCGGCCTCGACGTGCAACCGGTGTAGGAGTGAGCTTCATGAAAAAGAAGGAGTCCCCTCCAAACGACCTCGCGGCCCATGAAGCCGCCGCCGCCGCGCACGACAAGGCCCGCTACGTCCTGCGACTCTACGTGACCGGCACCACGCGGCACTCCGTGCGGGCCATCGTGAACATCCGCAAAATCTGCGAGGAGCATCTGCAAGGGCGCTACGAGCTGGAGGTCGTGGACATCTCGCAACACCCGGCGCTGGTCGAGGGCGAGCAGATCGTCGCCGCGCCGACCTTGATCAAGAAACTGCCGCTGCCGCTGCGCCGTTTCATCGGCGACATGTCGCAGACCGAGCGTATCCTGCTCGGGCTCGATCTGCGGGCGATGAAAAACTCACACGCTTCTCCCGCGCAATAGGCGGTGACCACCATCACTGCCGCCGCCTCTCCCGACGAACAGCTCCGCGCGGAGCACGCCGCCTTGCGTGCACGCATGGAGGCGGCGGAGGACACCTTGCGCGCCATCCGCAGCGGCGAGGTGGATGCGCTCATCGTCGAGACCGCGGACGGCCCGCAGGTCTTCACGCTTCAAGGCCTCGACGCCGAATCGAGCCGCGTCCGTGGCGAGATCCTCGCACAGGTCAGCGACTCCGTCATCGCCGTGGATGCCGACCAGCGCGTGACTTACCTGAACGCCGCCGCCGAGCGGCAATACCGCTTCCCCGCCAGCGACGCGCTCGGGCGCCGGCTCAGCGATATTTTCACCCGGCAGTGGCCGCGCGCGGAGACGGAAGCCGCGATCTGGGCTGCCCTCCACGAGCACGGCGAATGGCGCGGCGAGATCACCCACCGCACGCACGATGGCCGCGAGATCGCCGTGGAGACGAGAATCACCACCCTGCGCGACGCGAGCGGCGTGCCGGTCGGCTACGTCGCCGTCGCCCGCGACATCACCGAGCGCAGGCACAGTGCGGCGCAATTGCAGCGTGTCAGCGTCTTGCTCGACACCGTTCTCCAAACCGCGCCCATCGGCTTCTGCTTCCTCGATCGGGATCTGCGCTACCTGCGCATCAATGATCGCCTCGCGGAGATGAACGGCATTCCCGCCGAGGCGCACCTGGGCCGGCATGTCTCCGAGATCGTGCCCGCACTCGTCGAACCTCTCCGCGCCGTGACGGGCCGCATCCTGGCGACGGGCGAGGCCGAGTTGAACCACGAGTTCTCCGGTGAGACGCCCGCCGCGCCCGGCGCGACGCGCTTCTGGAATGAAAGCTGGTATCCGGTGCGCGACGGCGCGGGTGAGGTCCTGGGTTTCGGCGCGGTCATCGAGGACATCACCGAGCGCAAGCGGGCCGAGGTCGCGCTCGCCGCGGCGTTCAGGGAAAGCGTCGATCTCAAATCCGCGCTCGACGAGCACGCCATCGTGGCGACCACCGACCCGCAGGGGAAGATCACCTTCGTGAACGACAAGTTCTGCGCGATCTCGAAGTATCCGCGCGAGGAACTCCTCGGACAGGATCATCGCATCATCAACTCGGGTCATCATCCCAAGGCCTTCTTCCGCGATCTATGGAGCACCATCGCGCGAGGCCGCCCGTGGCACGGCGAAATCAAGAACAAGGCCAGGGACGGTTCTTATTATTGGGTGGAAACGACCATCGTTCCCTTCCTGGACGAGGAGGGAAAGCCGCGCCAGTATGTAGCCATCCGCGCGGAGATCACCGAGCGGAAGGAAGCCGAGGAGCAGTTGCACGAAAACGAAATGCGCTTGCGGCTGGCGACCGAGGCGACGGCGGTGGGCGTCTGGGAATGGAAGGTCCTCACCAACGCGATCCGCTGGGATGCGCAGATGTTCCGCATCTACGGCATCCCGCCCACGGCGGATGGCTTCGTGCAATACAGCGACTGGAGCGGAGCCGTGCTGCCGGGGGATCTGCCGGAAAGCGAGCGCATCCTGCAGGACACCGTGCGCCTCGCCGGGCAGAGCCGCCGCGAATTCCGCGTCCGCCGGCGCGACGACGGCGCAGTGCGCCACATCGAATCCGTTGAAACCGTGCGGGCAAATGCGCAAGGCGAAGCCGAGTGTGTGGTGGGGACGAACCTGGACGTGACCGAGCGGAAAACAGCGGAGATTCAGTTGCGGCGGTTAGCCGCCGACTTGTCCGAGGCGGACCGCCGCAAGGACGAATTCCTGGCGACATTGGCCCACGAACTGCGCAACCCGCTGGCCCCCATCCGCAACGGCCTGCAACTGATGAAGATGCCGGGTGTGCCGGCGGCGGCCGTCGAGCAGACCCGCTCCATGATGGATCGCCAACTCACGCACATGGTGCGGTTGATCGATGACCTGCTAGACGTGAGCCGCATCACCCGAGGCAACCTCGCACTGCGCAAGGAGCACGTCCCATTGGCGGCGGTCGTGGACAGTGCCGTGGAAGCCATCCGCCCGCTGGTCGAGCGGATGGGTCACGAACTCACCGTCACGCTCCCGCAGCAACCGCTCATCGTGGATGCCGACATGACCCGGCTGGCGCAAGTGTTCCAGAATCTGTTGAACAACGCTGCCAAATACAGCGACCGGGGTGGTCAGATCCAACTGAACGTCGGACGTCAGGACAGTGACGTGGTGGTGACAGTGAAGGACACCGGCATCGGCATCGCCGCCGACCAGTTGCCCCGCATCTTCGAGATGTTCACGCAGGTTGATCGGACGCTGGAGATGTCGCAGGGCGGGTTGGGAATCGGGCTGACGCTGGTGAAGCGTCTGGTGGAGATGCACGGCGGCACGGTCGAGGCCGGGAGCGAGGGGCCGGGCAAGGGCAGCGAATTCGTCTTGCGTTTGCCGATCGTGATCGAGGCGTCGAAACCGCAAGAGCCGGGCGGTGCAGTGGACCACTCCGTCAAGTCGTCGTTGCGCATTCTGGTGGTGGACGACAACCAGGATGGCGCGGACAGCCTGTCGGAGATGCTGAAGATCGTGGGCAACGACACCCGCACGGCCTACGACGGGCAAGCGGGCGTGGACGCGGCCGGGGAGTTCCGGCCCGACGTGATCTTGCTCGACATCGGCCTGCCGAAGCTGAACGGGTACGAGGCGTGCCGGCGTATCCGTGAGCTGCCGGGGGGCAAGCGTGTCGTCCTGATCGCCGTGACCGGATGGGGACAGGACGAAGACCGCCGCCGCTCGCACGTTGCCGGGTTCGATCACCACATGGTCAAGCCGGTGGACCCGCAAGCCCTGATGGAACTGCTCGCCGGGTTGGGTGTGGGCCACTAAGCAGATGCCGGGCGGCGAATCAATCGCGCGGACATGGCTGTGCGCGATTCTGACCGCTGGCGTGAGGCCGTCGCTTATCGAGTACGATCGGCGGTCCGGAATCGAACGATCAACAAGGAGGAGTTCACCATGAAAAGAGCCATTCTGTCGCTTGCTGTCCTCATCGCCGCCGGGACCAGCCTCCCCGGGGCGGCGCTCGCCGCGGATTTCGCCCCCTACGGCACCGCGAAGGTCGACATGCACGCCATGCCGGTGACCGACGTGGTATTCGACGTGAATTACGAAGACCCGCAGAAGCTGAATGTCCTCTACGCGTTCATCAAGAACACGCAAAAGGAGACCCGAGGCAACGTCGTCGTGGTGACGCATGGGCCGGAACTGCGAGCCTTCGCGAAGGAGAACTACGAGAAATACCAGGGGGCGATCGACAAGATGGCCGAGCTCGCGAAGGATGGCGTGGAGTTCAAGATGTGCAACAACGCCATGCGCGCTGCCGGGTTCAAGGCCGAGGACATGCACGGGTTTGTCACCGTGGTGCCCGCGGGCTTCCCCGAGCTGGCCTACTGGCAGGCGAAGGGCTATCGCTATATCAATCCCCTGCCTCTGCCGGTCAGGGATGTGCGCTACCTCGACCAGCCACAGCTCAAGAAATAGAGTCTGGCCGGTAGCGTGGGAGGCGACGGAAATTCCCAGGTCAAGAGGGGACGCAACCTCTTTCCACGCAACCGAAGAGCACCCGCATTGAGCCCACGAAGCAATCGCTCACCACACGCGAAGCCCGGCCCGCCACGCGCAATGATCCCGGCCCAGCGCCGCAAGCTCATCCTCGACATCCTCTTCGACCAGGGCGTCGTCTCCGTGCAGCACATCTCCGAGCGGGCCGGCGCATCGCCCATGACGGTGCGGCGCGACCTCGACCAGCTGGCGATGGAAGGCCTCGTCGTTCGCTCGCATGGAGGCGCCTGTCTGGTCGACGGCCGCGCCATGCACGCCGCCTCCGCGCGCACCGGCAACGGCATGACGGCGGACTCGACCGACCTGGTGCTGCGCGCCAAGGAAGCGATCGGTGCCGCCGCAGCCGAGCGCATCGAGGAAGGGCAACGTGTCGTGTTCGATGGCGGCATCGCCGGCATCGAGGCCGCGCGCCGGGTCGTCGCCCGCGGCATCGCCATCACCGCCATCACGAACAGCATCAAGACCGCCGCAGTCCTCCTGCAATCGGAGCGGGTCCGCCTCATCGTTGTTGGCGGGACGCGCATGCCGGGCACGTCGATCCTCTACGGCGATCCCGGACAGGACTTCATCGAGCGGATCCACGCCGACCTGGCCCTGGTGAGCGTGCAGGCCATCGCCAACGGGCGCATGTCGGACAACGCCGTCGAGATCGCCGCCATGAAGCGCCGCTCGATCGCGGCGGCACGCACCGTCATCCTCATGGCGGACTCCTGGAAGTTCGGCGGCCCCGCCCTCTGCGACGTGGACGATCTCTCGGCCGTGGACGAGATCATCACCGACGACGGCCTGACGGCGGCGAAGCGCCGCCCGATCAAGTCCCTCGGCATCAAGCTCACGCTCGTCAGGGCGGCGCACGCGACCCCCCGTCGTTGATCGTTTTTGGGCGTTTTTGTGCTTTACGGGTCATTTGCCGCCACCTATACTCGACCGCACCGCCCGTTCCACGGAGCCACAGCACGCGCCCGCTCCCGGCCCAGCCGGCGAAGAGGCGCTGAGGAGGATCAAATGAATCTTTGCGCCCGTCTCGCCACCGCTGCACCCACTTCGACGCTTTCGATGCTGGCCATGGCATTCGCGTTCGCGTTGCCTGCCCACGCGCAGACAAAGGTCGCCGTAGGTCTCAACACCCCGCCGGGACTCATCTTCGCGGTCGAGTACCTCGCCGTGGGCCAGGGGTTCTTCAAGCAGGAGGGGCTCGACGTCGAGCTGGTGGCCTTCGAGGGCTCCGGCGTCGTCATCCCGCAGATCGCCCAGCAGCGCGTGCTCATCGGCCGGGGCAACGCGGATGTGGTGATCCTCTCCCGCCAGCCGGGCCGTTCCCCGCTGCCCCTCAAGTGCTTCTACAACGTGGTCCGGCGCAGCGCCTTCGAGTTCATCGTGCCCGAGGCGAGCCCGATCAAGGCGATTGCCGACATCAAGGGCGGCAGGAAGATCGGCGTCATTTCGCTGGCCGCCGGCAACCTCCCGGCCACGCGCGCGCTGCTGGCGGAGGCGGGCCTCAAGCAGGGCACCGACTTCGAGTTCGTGGCCGTGGGAACAGGCGCCATGGCAACGCGCACCTTTGCGAGCGGGCAGATCGACGTCCTGAACCTGTGGGACGCGGAACACGTCGGCGTCGAGCTTGCCGGCAACAAGGTGCGCCAGATTCCGCAGCCGGCCAAGTTCTCCGACCAGGTGTCGAGCTGCTGGATGGCGCATGAGGACGCGATCCGCGACAAGAAGGACATCCTGGCGCGCTTCGGCCGCGCGTTCGCGAAGGCCTCCTATGCGTGCCAGGCGAACTGGGCGCATTGCGTCAAGAACTTCTACACCATGAACCCCACCAGCAGGCCGACCGGCGGCACCGAGGCCGAGCAGATCGACAAGGGGGTGAAGATCATGCGTTCCCGCGTGGACAAGTTCTTCTTCACGCCGCCTGGCGTCCCGTTGAGGATGGGCGAGTTCCAGGAAAGCTCGATCAAGGACTCGCTCGACATCCTGGCGGCGGGCGGGCAGATCACCTTGAAGGACATCCCGATGGGCGCGATCTTCACCAACGAGCTGGTCGGGGAGATCAACAAGTTCGACCCCCAGGCCGTCGCCGACACCGCGAAGGGCTGGAAGTAGTGTGATGGCGTCTTCCGGCCCTGGCACCGTGCTCGAGGCCCAAGGACTCTCGCTCGTCTACCAGACGAGCCGCGGCCCCGTCACCGCGCTGCAGGAACTCGACGCGGCGCTCGCGCCGGGTGAATTCCTGTCGGTCCTGGGCCCGTCCGGGTGCGGGAAGTCCACGCTCCTCAAGCTCGCCGCCGGCCTCATCTCGCCGACTCAGGGGCGCATCCTCCTCGAAGGACAGGCGATCGACGGGCCGTCGGGACGCGTCGGGGTCGTCTTCCAGCAACCGGCCCTGCTTCCCTGGTCGACCGTGCTCGAGAACGTGCTCGTGCCGATCCGCGCGCTGGGACGGGATCTCGCGGCCGGCCGCAAACGCGCGCTCGACCTCCTGAAGCTCGTGGGCCTCGCCGAGTTCGCCACCCACTACCCCGGGGAGCTGTCGGGCGGCATGCAGCAGCGCGTTGCCATTGCCCGCGGACTGGTGCACGAGCCGAGGATCCTCTTCCTCGACGAGCCCTTCGCCGCCCTTGATGCCATGACGCGCGAGCACATGACGGGCGAGCTGCAGCGCATCTGGCTCGCGACCGGCTGCTCCGTGGCATTCATCACGCACTCGATTCCCGAGGCGGTGTTCCTGTCGGACCGCATCGTCGTGATGTCCGCTCGCCCGGGCCGCGTCGTGCGCGAGGTGAAGGTGGACCTGCCGCGCCCGCGAACGATCGAGACGATGGCGGACGCGCGCTTCAACGCGCAGTGCACCGAGCTGCGCCAGCTCTTCCAGGACCTGGTGATCTTCGAATGAGCGCGCAACAGGACAGCCGGCCCTCCATGGGCAAGCGCATCGCGTATCCCGCCATCACGCTGGTGGTGCTGGTCGCGGTGTGGAGCGGGTCGATCCACTTTCTCAGGATCCCCGATTACCTGCTGCCGTCGCCCACGCAGGTCGTCAACGCGATGTACGTCGGCTACGTGCAGGGCGCGTACTGGCCGCACTTCTTCTTCACGCTGAAATCCGTCGTCATCGGCTACCTCGCGGGCTGCACGCTCGCCATCGCCTGCGGGATCCTGCTCGCGGAATCGCCGACCTTCGAGCTGTTCGTGTACCCGTACATCGTCGCCCTGCAGTCGATGCCCAAGATCGCCATCGCCCCCCTCGTGATCGTGTGGCTGGGATTCGGCCTCGAGTCGAAGGTCGTCATGGTCGCCCTCGTGTGCTTCTTCCCGCTCTTCATCAACACCGCGATCGGGATCAAGCAGGCCAATCCGCAGCTGATCGACGTGCTGCGCGCCTTCGGCGCCTCGAAGGCGATGATTTTCCGCCGCGTGAAGCTGCCAGGCGCCGCGGGCCACATCTTCGCCGGCCTGCAGATCGGCGTGGTGCTCGCCCTCATCGGCGCCGTGGTGGCCGAGTTCGTCGCCTCGACTCAGGGCCTGGGCCACATCATCAAGGCGGCGGCGGTCGACATGCAGACGAACGTCATGTTCGCCGCCCTGATATCGCTCGCGGTCCTGGGGGTGGTGGGAAGCCAGTTCCTGCGGTGGCTGCACACCCGCGTCGTGTTCTGGGATCGCACGGCCAGCACGGCGGCCACCCAGACGCAATCCGAGTGACGGGAGGACATCGATGAAGATCACCGGCATCACCGCCACCTGGCTGCACGTGCCGATACCGCCGGAGCGCCAGCACGCCAGCGACTACGGCCTCAGCAGCAGCTTCGACACCGCCCTCGTGCGTGTGGACACGGACGCGGGCATCACCGGCTGGGGCGAGGCACGCGGGGCGCTGCCGGCGCAATGCAACTGCGCGGGCGTCTGCGCCGTGATCGAGAACGAGTTCGCGCCGCTCCTCGCCGGGGAGGATCCGCGCGACATTTCCCGCCTCTGGGAGGTGATGTACAACACCGATCGCGCGCACTTCGCCCTCGCCCGCGGCCACGCTTTCCCGAACCTCGGCCGGCGCGGCGTCAACGTCCAGGCCCTGTCGGGCATCGACATCGCGCTCTGGGACATCAAGGCGAAGAGCCTGGGCGTTCCGGTCTGGCAGCTGCTCGGCGGAAAGCGCCAGGAAAAGATGCTCTGCTACGCCTCGGGAGGATGGGCGCCGGCGGATAGCATCGCCGAGCAGCTCAAGGCGTTTCTCGCCAAGGGAGGCTACCGGGCCGTGAAGATGCGCGTCGGTTCCGGCGACGGCACCCTCGCCCACTCCGTGGAACGGGTGAAGCGGGCCCGCGAGGCGCTCGGGCCGGACATCGACATCATGTGCGACGTGCACGGCACGTGGACCGTGGGGGAGGCCAAGCGTTTCTGCCGCCAGGTGGAGGACTGCAACATCGGCTGGCTCGAGGAGCCGGTGTCGCCGGACGACAAGGCGGGCATGGCGGAGGTTCGGGCGTACACCGACATTCCCATCGCCGCCGGCGAGGGGGAGTTCACGCGGTTCGATTTCCGCGACCTCATCGTGGGACGGTGCGTGGACATCGTGCAGCCGGACCCGATGCTCATGGGCGGCATCACGGAAACGATGCGCGTGGATGCGCTCGCCTCGGCGTTCCAGGTGCGCACCGCCCCGCACCTGTGGGGCAGCGCCGTCGGCTTCGCGGCCGGCCTGCACTGCGCGGCCGCCGCCGTGGGCGGATTCATCCTCGAGTATTCCGCGGGCGGCGGGAACCCGCTCATCAACGAGCTGGCGAAGGAGCGCTTTCCCACGATGGATGGCTACCTCGAGATTCCCGGCCGGCCGGGCCTGGGCGTCACCGTCGACGAAGCCGTCGTCGCGAAGTACCGCAAGGAATGGCGGCACCACGCGCCGCCTTCGTCGAAGGCGGCCTGACCGTGCTGTTCCTCGTCATTTCCGCGCCCCGCCCGGAACGCCCGTCGGAGTGGGCGGCCGCCCGCCGCAAGTCCTGGGACTGGTGGGAACCGCTCCAGCGCAAAGGCATCGTCAAGTGGTACCACGCCCGCGTCGGGCGCGGCGCGGTGGCCCTCTTCGATGTCGAGAGCCACGAGCAGCTGCACGAACTCCTGAACGGGTGGAGCGAACTCATCCCCGTCGCCCTGGACGTCTATCCCCTCATCGACATCGCAGCGTCGAAGAAATTCCTGGCCGCGCAGGTCGCGGCGAAACCCGAGTCGAAGCCCCGCAAGCGCCGATAGGAACGCCACCATGCTCTTTCTCATCGTGAGCCACCCCCGCCCCGAGCGCCCGTCCGAGTGGGCGAAGGACAGGACCAAGGCCTGGCCCTGGTTCGAGCCGCTTCTCAAGGAGGGCACCTGCAAGTGCGTCTATGCCCGCACCGGCCGTGGCGCCGTCGCCATCTTCGACGTCAGGAGCCACGAGCACCTGCACGAGCTGCTCAATGGCTGGTCGGAACTCATCCCGTGCAAGCTCGACGTCTATCCCCTGATCGATATCGCCCAGTCGAAGAAATTCCTCGACAAGCAGCTGCGCGCGAAGCGGGCGAAACGCGCCTAGGAAGCCGGCATGCTGTTCCTTCGAGGTCCTGCCCCTCATCGATATCTCGGCATCGAAGATGTTCCTGGAAAGCCAACTCAAGCCCGTGGGGAGGAAATCGAAATGAAGACATTCACCGCCGCGCTCGGCGCGGTCCTGGCAATGGCAGCGTTTTGTGCTGGCGCCCAGACCAAAGTGACGGTCGGCCTGGGCACCGCGCCGACGCTCATCTACGGCGTGCACTACCTCGCCCAGGGCAAGGGTTTCTTCAGGGAGGAAGGGCTCGAAGTCGAATACGTGATCTTCGACGGCACGGCCACCCTCATGCCCCAGGTCGCGCAGAAGCGCATCCTCACGGCGTGGCCCAACCCGGACGTGCTGATCCTGTCGCGCCAGCCCGGACGGGATCCTCTTCCCCTGAAGTGCATGTACAACGGCGTGCGCACCACGGCGTGGGAGTACGCGGTCCTCGCCGACAGCCCGGTCAAGACGCTGGCCGACCTCCGGGGGCGCAAGATCGGAGTGATCTCGCTCGCCATGGGCAGCGTGCCGATCACCCGGTCGCTGCTGGGGGAGCTTGGCATGAGCGCCGGGCAGGACTACCAGCTCGTCCCCGTCGGCCAGGGCGCCACCGCCTTCCGGGCGCTCACCGAGAAGCAGGTCGACGCGCTGAACCTTTTCGACGGGCAGCACCTTGCCCTCGAGTTCACGGGCGCGAAGATCCGGCGCCTGGCGCAGCCGGCCAAATACGAGAACCAGTTCTCCAACTGCTGGGTAGTGCACAACCAAGTGATCCGTGAGCAGCCCGACGTGCTCGCCCGCTTCGGGCGCGCCTTCGCAAAGGCCTCGGTGGCCTGCCAGGCCAACTGGGGGGAATGCGTGAAGAACTTCTGGGCGACCTTCCCGGCCCAGAAGCCGACGGAGGGCACCGAGGAGGAGAAGCTCAAGCGAGGCATCGCGATCCTGCGCTCGCGCACGGACAAGTTCTTCACCTTCCCGTCGGGCAAGCCCGCGAACTTCGGCGAGTACTACGAGGAGGACTGGCAGAACTTCATCGACGTCCTGCACGCGGGCGGCCAGATCACGAGCAAGGACATGCCGCTTGCCGAGCTCTACACGAACCAGTTCGTCGGCGAGTTCAACAAGTTCGACAAGGCAGCGGTGGCCCGGCGCGCGGCCGATTGGAAGTAGGACAGGGCGCGCTGCGAAGCCGGATTCCATGACCCCGGACGAGATCGAGGCGGCCGCCCGCCTCCTCTTCGAGGCGCGCGCGAGCCGGCATCGCATACGCCGCCTGCCGGACGCGCTTGCGCCGCGCACGACGCACGACGCGGAAGCCATCTGCGAATCGCTGACCGGGCTGCTGGAAAGGCCTCTCGGCGGCTGGAAAGTCGGCGCGACCGACCCCGCGGTGCCGATCAAGCTCGGGCTGGAGCGGCCGTTCTGCGGGCCGATTCCGGCAATCCACCTCTACGAAAGCGGTGCCCGCGTCGACTGGGCAGACCTGATGCGGCCGGTGGTCGAGGCGGAAATCGGGCTGCGCCTCGGGCACGACCTGCCGCCACGCGCGGGGCCGTACACGCGAGAGGAAGTGGCTGCGGCCATCGAGTCGCTGCATCCCGGCATCGAAATTCCCGAGAGCCGCCTCGAAGACGATCATCCCCACGGCGCGCTCGGCATGGTGGCGGACCTCGGCTACGCGGGACGCTACGTGGCCGGTGCCGGCTTGCGCGACTGGCAAGCCATCCCCGTCGAATCGCTCGCGGCCCGCCTCCTGATCAACGGCCGCGAGGTGGCGCGCGGAAGCGCGGCAAAGGCTTTCGGCCATCCGCTGGACGGCGTGGTGTGGCTCGCGAACCACCGTGGCCAGCGCTTCCATGCGGGACTTCGCGCAGGCGACATCGTCAGCACGGGTTCGCTCACGGGAATCCATTGGACCCGGCCAGGCGATGTCGTTGTCGCGGACTACGGCGCGCTGGGCAGCGTGACGGTGACCATGACCGGGGATGGCGCCGCATGAAGGCGGTTGCGGTGCCCGCCGGCGCGATCGATGCACACGTTCACCTGTTCGATCCCGCGCGCTTCCCCTTCTCCCCGGAAGCGCCCTACCAGCCGCCACCGTCGGAATGCGGCAGCGAAGCCGACCTGGGACTGGCGCTTGATGCGCACGGCTTCGCCGGCGCCCTGCTCGTGAATCCCAGCTCGGGCTACGGCGATGACAATGCCTGCATGCTGCACGCGCTTGCGAATGGGCGCGAGAGGTACCGCGGCATCGCCCGCGTTCCCCTCGGCGTGCGTCGCTCGCGCCTGAGCTCGCTGGCGGCACGCGGCGTCGCCGGTGTGCGCCGGGACCTCGTCGGGGAAGGGTCCGCGCAATTGGACGACCCGCGCCTTGCGCAGCTCGCCGGGCAACTGGCCGACCTCGACCTCGTCCTGCAGATCCATTGCCAGGACGACCAGGCGATCGCGGTGGCAAGCGCCATGGAGCGCCTGCCGTGCCGCATCGTGATTGATCACTGCGGACGGCCGGATCCAGGCGGCGGCCTGCGCTCGACTTCCTTCCGTGCGCTTTGCTCGCTGTCCGCGCTGCCTCGCGTCGCGGTGAAGCTTTCCGGAGGCTTCCGCTTCGGCCGCCGATCTTCCCGGTACGCGGACACGGATCAGTACGCGCGGGCGCTGCTGGCGGCGTTCGGCCCCGATCGCTGCGTCTGGGGATCCGACTGGCCCTTCGTGCGCATGCCCCATCGCATCGACTACGGAACGTCGCTGGCGATGCTGGCGCGATGGTTGCCGGATGCGAGGACGCGGCGGACGATCCTGGTGGACACACCGCGTCGCTGGTTCGGCTTTGAAATCTGGAGGAACCCATGAAGATTGTCGACATCGAGGCGATTCCCACTTCATTCCCGCTGCCCGAGGGCGCCACGGTGACGGTCGGCATCGGGCGCATGATCAAGCGCGACACTGTCATCGTGAAGGTGACCACCGCGGGCGGCCTCGTGGGCTGGGGCGAATCCCACCACGGCCGAAGTCCCACCGCGGTGGCGCAGTTGGTCAACACCACGCTGCGGCAGCTGGTGCTGGGCATGGACGCGAGCGACGTGAACGGCATCTGGGCGAAGATTTACAAGTTTCAGCTGGGCAGCCACGGCATGGGCGCGGGCACCTGCATCGCGATGAGCGGCATCGACATGGCGCTCTGGGACATCCGCGGCAAGGCCTGCGGCTGGCCGCTCTACAAGCTGCTGGGCGGCACCTCGCGGCCGATCCCGGCCTATGCCGGCGGCGTGTCGCTGGGCTACCAGCCGCCCGAGTCGCTGCTGGCGGAAATCGCGCCGCACATCGCCGCCGGCTACAGGGCCATCAAGCTGCGCGTGGGCGACAGCCCGGCGCGCGACATTGCCCGGGTCACGGCCGTGCGCCGCGCGCTCGGCGACGACATCGTGCTGCTCTCCGACGCGAACACCGGCTGCACCGTCGAGGATGCCCGTCACCTGATGCCCGCGCTCGATGCCTGCGCCGTTTCCTGGCTCGAGGAACCTTTTCCGGCACACGATTACCGCAGCTATTGCCTCGCGAAGCACTTCGGCCGCGTGCCGCTCGCCGCAGGCGAGAACCACTACACGCGCTTCGAGTTCAACCGCGTGATCGAGGACGGCGCCATCACGATCCTCCAGCCCGACCTGTCGAAGACCGGCGGCATCACGGAGGCGCTGCGCATCGCAGCCATGGCGAGCGCCTGGAAGCTGCCGATCAATCCGCACACCTCCATCTCCGCCATCAACATGGCGGCAACGGTCCACTTTCTCTGCGCCATCGAGGGCAACGGCTACTTCGAGGCCGACGTTTCCCGCATCAACCCCTATCGCGACAAGCTCTGCACGAAGCCCTACGAAACCCTCGGCGACGGGACGGTCCGCCCGACGCAGGGGCCGGGGCTCGGGATCGAGGTCGACGAGGCGTTCGTCCGCGCCCACCCCGCCATCGCGGGGCCGGGTTACGTCTGAGGAGCGCTGCCGCATGGCGCCGGCGGGTTGCCGGCGTATTTGACTTACCATTCCGGTTGTCACAGTCCCCACCGCCTTGACGGAAATTCCCATGCCCTCCATCAGCCGCCGCGCCGACCAGCTCGGCACCGAAAACGCGTTTGTCGTCCTCGCCGAAGTCGCCAAGCTGCAAGCCGCCGGCAAGGACATCGTCTCCTTCTGCATCGGCCAACCCGATTTCCCCACGCCGCTCAACATCCAGGACGCGGCGGTGAAGGCCATCCGCGAGGGCCGGCACGGCTACACGCCCTCGGCCGGCATCGTGGAGCTGCGCGAGGCCATCGCGAAATACGTTTCGCGCACGCGCGGCATCGCGGTGAGCGCGGACGACGTGGTGGTGGGCGCGGGCGCGAAGCCCTTCATCGCCTACACCATCCTCTCGGTGACGGACCACGGCGCGGGCGACGAGGTGATCTACCCCAACCCCGGCTTCCCGATCTACGAGTCGCAGGTGCGCGCCATGGGGGCCGTGCCGGTGCCCATCTACCTGCGCGAATCGCGAAGCTTCAACTTCGACCCCGCCGAGCTCGAGGCGAAGATCACGCCCAGGACGAAGCTGCTCATCCTCAATTCCCCGCAGAACCCGACCGGCGGCATCATCTCGAGGAAGGACATGCAGGCCATTGCCGCCATCCTCGCAAGGCACCCTCAGGTGTGGGTGTACGCGGACGAGATCTACTCGCGGCTCGTCTACGACGGCACCTTCGAGTCGCTCGCGTCGATCCCCGGCATGCAGGAACGAACGATCATCTGCGACGGCGCATCGAAGACCTGGGCCATGACGGGCTGGCGGCTGGGCTATGCGGTCAACAAGGCGCTGGCTGCGGTGTTCACGCGCTGGGTGACCAACACCGAGTCGTGCGCGTCCCACATCAGCCAGTGGGCAGCGCTCGAGGCGATCAGCGGCCCGCAGGAGGCCGCCGAAAAGATGCGGGCGAGCTTCCTGGCGCGGCGCGACCTCATCGTCGGGCTCCTGAACCAGGTGCCCGGCGTCACCTGCCAGAGCCCCGGCGGCGCGTTTTACGCGTGGCCCAACGTCACCGAGGCGTGCAGGCTGATCGGCGCGAAGGATTCCGAGGAATTGCGCGTGCGGCTGCTGAACGAGGCGGGCGTGGCGGTGCTCGCCGATATCCACTTCGGCCCGCGCGTGCCCGACGAGGGCCAGCACATCCGCTTCAGCTACGCCGCCTCCAACGAGGCGATCAAGAAGGGAGTCGCGCGCATGGCCGACTTCATCCGCAGCCATACGAAGTAGCGCCCGATGGGGCGGGATCGACCGCAGCGAAAAGAAGCAGGCGCGTCGCGCGGCACGCACGCAGGAGGACGCAGCAATGACGGAAGAACATTACGAGATCCACGCGATCAAGTACGCGAGACTGATGCGCCGGTCGCCGGACAACTTCATCGGTGGCGATGCGCACGATACCGAGATGCCCTTGAACTACTACGTGTGGGTGATCTCGAACAAGCAGCGCAGCATCCTGGTCGATACCGGCTTCAGCGAATCCATGGCGCGCAAGCGCAACCGCGAAATCGTCAGGCCGGTGGCGCAGGGCGTCAAGGCGCTGGGCATCGAACCGGATCAGGTCAAGGATGTGATCATCACGCATATGCACTATGACCACGCGGGGAATATTCCGCTGTTCGCCAACGCCCGCTATCACTTGCAGGACAAGGAAATGGATTTCGCCACCGGCCGCTGCATGTGCCACGGGCTGATGCGCCACGGTTACGAAGCCGATGATGTGGTCAATCTGGTGCGCTGCGTGTTCGATCAGCGCGTGCAGTTCCATGATGGGGCTGCCGAGATCGCGCCGGGCATCGAAGTGCATCACGTCGGCGGGCATACCAAGGGGATGCAGGCCGTGCGCGTGCGCACACGCCGCGGCTGGGTGGTCCTGGCCTCCGACGCCAGCCATTTTTACGCGCACCTGGAACAGGATCGCGCGTTCCCGATTCTTTACAGTCTCAACGACATGCTCGAGGGGTTCAATACGCTGCGCCGGCTGGCGACGTCGCCCCGGCACATCATTCCGGGACACGATCCGCTGGTGATGGACCGTTATCCCGCGGCGCGTGCAGGCATGGAAGACTGGATCGTCCGGCTGGACGCCGAGCCCAGCGTCTGACGCGCAGTCAACGTTCGGGCGCCCGGCGGCCCTCCGTGACGAGGGCATCGACATGTCCCCTGCGACGCCCGCGGGCACGACTGCCTGCTCACCTGCTCCGGTGCTGAAGACCGCGCTGCGTGACTCCTGGCGACGGATGCCCGTGAGCCGCGAAGTGCTGATCAACACGAAGATTTCGCGACCAATCGGTCATTGCACGGCGGCTGTATTCTCAAGCCACGTGCCCAGCGACTCCGCCGTTGCGTGGGCGCTGGCGATGCAGTCGCCAACGGAAATCCCGCCGCGATAGTTGGCACAGAAGCGCAGTCCTGGCACTGCCGCCTCCGTCTCGACCAGCTTCGCGATTCGCCCCAGGTGACCGAGCTCGTACTGCGGAATGGCGCGGGGCCAGTGCGTGACGGCATTCCAAAGGGCGGGCGCGCGCGCGCCCAGCAGGGCCCGGTGTTCGGCAGCCACCAGTTCCACCAGGGTCGAGTCGGCGGCCGAAGCCAGTTCCGGGTTGCGGCGCCCGCCCACGAAATTGGTGAGAAGCACCTGGCCCTCCGGGGCACGGCCGCTGAACATCGAGCTGGAGAACAGCGATCCCAAAACGCAGCGCTTCTCGACGCGCGGTGCGAGAAATCCGAAACCGCCGAGCGAATGCGTGATGTCGCTGCGGCGGTAGGCGGTGATCACGACCGTCACCGGCGGGTATTCGATTTCCTGCAGCGCGCGCGAGGCCTCCGGCGCAAGAGGGTAGGCGAGGCGCGCCGCCTCGCCCGCCGGCACCGCGAGGACGACGGCGCGCGCCCGGCGCTCGATCGTTTCGCCGTCCTTGTCGAAGACGACGCAGAAGTTTCCGTCGGGAAGGCGCGTGAGCGAGACGACCTTGGCGCCGAGCGTCACGTGACCCACGCCGCGGGCGAGCGCGTCCGTCAGGGTTTGCATGCCGTGGCGAAACGAGAAGCTCCTGGCCGTGTTCTTTGCCGTCTCGGCACGCTTGCGCCGTTCCCGCGCGCCCAGGATCGCGCCGAGGATCAGGCTGCCATGGCGCTGCTCGAGTGCGTGCAGCTTCGGAAACGCCGCGGTGACCGACAGGCGATCGGGATCGCCCGCGTAGATTCCCGCGACGAAAGGCTCGATGGCGTAGTCGAGGAATTCGTGACCGAGGCGCCGGCGAACGAAATGCGCGATGACTTCCTCATCGCTTTTCGGCTGGCGCGAAATGAATGGTTCGAGCGCAAGCCGGGCCTTGGCAAGCGGCGAGAAGAGAGGCGTGGTGAGGAAGGCGCCGGGCGACATCGGTAGCGCGACCGGTTGGCCGTTCTTGACCACGAAGCGCGTGTTGGCGATCTCGCTCGCGGGCAGGCGTTCGGCGGTGATGCCGGCGGCCTCGAGCAGCTCGCCGATGAGCGGCGTGGTGTCGAGTGCGCTGTTGGGCCCCATTTCATAGAGCGCGCCATCGCGCTTCACCGACCCGATGACACCGCCGGGCCTGGCAGCCGCCTCGAGAACCTGGACCGCGAGGCCGCGGCGCGCGAGGCCGAATGCGGTGGCGAGGCCGGACACACCGGCGCCGACGACGAGTACGTCGGGGCCGTCAGGGGAGGCTTCCATGTTCTTCGGTCCGGGATTCATCTCAGGAGGCGTCATTTGTAGTCCATTGGCGCAATGTCCCGTTGACTGGCATCAAGGGCGCCCGGCGGTCATGACGAAGCATGATGGCACCATGATCCGAGAAGAGGCACTTTTCCCCGGCTTTCGCGTCGAGCGCATCGATGCCGCAGGGGGCACATCATTCCGGGACACGATCCGCTGGTGATGGACCGTTATCCCGCGGCGCGTGCAGGCATGGAAGACGGGATCGTCCGGCTGGACGCCGAGCCCACCGTCTGACGCGCAGTCAACGTTCAGGCGCCCGGCGGTCCTCCGTGGCAGCGAGGGGGCTTGATTCTGCAGTGCGGAACACAGGTTGCGAGTAACCAATCGCAAGGGCCACAATGGGTTCTGCAATGCAGACGCCCGCATGTCCACGACCCTGAACCGCAACCAGCTGATCGCCTCCGCCGCCGGCACGCTGCACGTGCTGGAGGTGTTGAGCGACTCGAACACCGCGCTGGCGCTCGGCGACGTGGCTAGCGCCACCGGCCGGCCCAAGGGAACCGTGCACCGCATGCTCGCGACCCTCGTGAACACCGGATTCGTCGCGCACGACGAGGCCACCGGGCGCTACCGCCCGACGCTCAAACTCTGGCGCCTGGGGGTTTCGGCGGTGCGCGACCTCGAGCTCACGCGGGTGGCCGTCCCGGCGCTGGAAGCTCTCATGGACGAGGCGGGGGAGACCGTGCACCTCGCGGTGCTCGATCCCACCGGCGGCATCATCTATGTCTCGAAGGTCGAGAGCCCGCAGTCGATCCGCGTGCAGACGCGCCTGGGCCAGCTCACGCCCGCATGGTGCACGGCCACCGGGCGCGCGCTGCTCGCCTACCATCCCGAGGTGGCCGAGCGCGTGCTCGCCGGCAAGCTGGTCGCGCGCACGCCCAGGACCGTGACCGACGCGCGGCGCATCCGCACGCTCCTCGCCGACGTGGCCGACAAAGGCTACGCCGTGACGCGCGCGGAGAACCACCCGGAGATGAGCGGCATCGCGGCCCCGGTGCGCGACCATACCGGCGACGTAATCGCCGCCTGCGGGCTGGGCATCCCCGCCTTCCGCATGGACCGGGCGCTGGTGGAGCGCTCCATCCCCCTGGTGCTGCGCGCGAGCGCGGAGATCTCGCGGCTCCTGGGCAACCTTCCTGTGAAAGGCCGCAACTCCCATGGTCGATAGGGACTGCGACATCCTCATCCTCGGCGGCGGCGGCGCGGCGCTCTACGCGGCACTGAAGGCGCACGCGGCCGACCCGAGGCTGCGCATCGTCGTCGCCAGCAAGGGCCTGTTCGGCAAGAGCGGCTGCACGCGCATGGTGCAGGGCGGCTACAACGTCGTGCTGCACCCCGACGACTCGTTCGACAAGCATTACGACGACACACTGCGGGGCGGCGGCATGGTGAACGACCAGGAGCTCGCCTGGACGCTGGTCACCCAGGCGCCCGAGCGCATCATCGAGCTGGAAAACCGCTTCGGCTGCTACTTCGACCGCAATGCCGACGGCACCATCCACCAGCGCGCGCTCGCCGGGCAGTCGTTCAACCGCACCGTTCATCGCGGGGACCTCACCGGCATCGAGCTCATGAGCCGCCTGTCCGAGCAGGTGCTGGTGAGCGGCGTGGAGATTCTGAACGAGGTGCGCGGCGTGGACCTGCTCTTCGACGAGCACCGCGAGCGCGTCTGCGGCGCGCTGCTGCTCGACATGAACCGCGGGACGCTCACCGCCATGGCGGCGCGCGCGGTGCTGCTCGCTACGGGGGGCGCCGCGCCGCTCTATCGCATCACGCCGGCATCGCTCGAGAAGAGCGGCGACGGCCTCGCCATGGGCTGCCGCGCCGGCGCCGAGTTCATCGACATGGAGATGATGCAGTTCCATCCCACGGGCCTGATCGCCGGCGACTCGGTGATGACCGGCGTGGTGCTCGAGGAAGGATTGCGGGGCGCGGGAGGCCACCTGGTCAACGCGCAGGGCGAACGCTACATGGCGCGCTACGACCCCGCCAAGATGGAGCGCTCGACGCGCGATCGCGTTTCGCGCAGCGGCTTCATGGAGATCCGCGCCGGGCGCGGCACACCGCAGGGCGGCGTGTTCCTCGACGTGCGCCACCTCGGCAAGGAATTCCTGCTCAAGTCCTCGCCCGGCATGTACAAGCGCTGCCTCTCCGTGGGCTACGACATGGCGAAGGACCCGATCCAGGTCACGCCGACCGCGCACTTCCAGATGGGGGGGCTGCGCATCGACCCCGAGTGCCGCACCTCGCTGCCGGGCCTGTACGCCGCCGGCGAGGATGCGGGCGGCGTGCACGGGGCGAATCGGCTCGGGGGCAATGGCGTCGCCGAGTCGATCGTCTTCGGCGCCGTCGCGGGGACGACGATGGCGCGCGAGCTGGCCGCGGCGGCCCCCAGGCCATCGTCCGCGGAAGCGAAGCGCACCGCCGCGCGCCTCGATGCGTGCGAGGGAAGCGCCAATCCCTTCCGGCTGCGTCGCGACCTGGGCGCGGTCGCCTGGGACCACCTGGGCATCATTCGCAGCCGCGATGGGCTGGCGCAAGCCGGACGCGAGCTCGACCGCATCGAGCAGGTGCTCGGGGCCGTGGGCATTCCCGCGGAGCGCGCGGGCGATGCTGCCTTCAACGAGCGCCTGAACCTCGAGAACCTGCTCGAGGTGTCGCGCCTCATCGGACTCGCGGCCACGCTGCGCGAGGAAAGCCGCGGCAGCCACTACCGCGAGGACTTTCCCGAGACCAGCCCCGAGGGCCTGTTCAACACCTGCCTGCGACGCGCGCCCGACGGCACCATCACCGCCGAGCGCCGGCCGGTGCGCTTCACGCGCCGCCGGCCCGAGGACCTCAAGGGCGAGACGGTGATCCCCACCGACAAGGCCACCCCCGCGGCGGTGGCCGCGCAGTCCACGGAGATCTAGCCCGATGTGGCGCATCTACTCGATCCGCAACGTGATGTTCATCCTGCACCGGATCACGGGCACCGCGTTGCTGCTGTACTTCGTGGCGCACGTGCTCACCATTTCGACCGCGCTCGTCGCCGGACCCGAGGCGTTCACCGCGACCATGGCCGCGTTCCGCCATCCGGCGTTCCGCGCCGTCGAGCTGGCGATCGTCGGTTGCATCGCCTTCCACGGCCTGAACGGCCTGCACATGATCGCCGCCGAGCGCGGCTGGATGCGCCGCGACGGTGTCGCCTTCCCGCGCGCGAGCGTGGTCGCGACGCTCGCGATCTGGACCGCGGCCGCCGCCGTGGCCGTGGTGCGCTAGCCATGGCGAACCTCGACCTCACGCTGTGGCGCTGGCAACGCTACACCGCGCTCGCCGCCGCTCCGCTGGTGGTCGCCCACGTGGTGCTGCAGTACTGGGTTTTCGGCCTGGACAACGCCACCTTCGACGCGGTCTCGGCGCGCGTGAAAGGCGGCATCATCCTCACGCTCGACGTGCTGCTGCTGGCAGCGGTCGCCGGGCACGGCTTCCTCGGGCTGCGCGGCATGCTGCAGGACTACGCGCGCAGCTCGCAGGCCGCCGCGTGGATCACGCGTGTGACGCTCTTCCTTTTCGTGGCGACCTTCGCCTACGGGCTCGTTGCCCTGATCGCTTTCCTGTAGGCGCCGCGCCCATGCCCGATTTCCCAACCCGCATCACGCTCCTGGTCTCGCGCTCGCAAGCCGGCCGGCCCACGAGCTTCGAGGTTCCGGTGCCCGCCCCCGCGAGCCGCGTGCTCGACGCGCTGCTCTACGTGCGCGAGCACCTGGATGCGTCGCTCGGCTTCCGCTACTCGTGCCGCGCAGGGATGTGCGGCTCGTGCGCCGTGGTGGTGAACGGCAAGGAGGCGCTCGCCTGCCAGACCGCCATCGGCCCGCTGGGCACCGACCAGGTGCGGGTCTCGCCGCTTCGCGCGCTGCCGGTGCTGCGCGACGTGATGTGCGACATGACGCCGTTCTTCGCCACGTTGAAG